>Ga0209486_10001203_pt1 | contig 11309 bp, 7 predicted proteins | sample NCCompost_FD_187518 | JGI IMG/M metagenome (GOLD analysis project Ga0209486, IMG submission 187518) | Agricultural soil microbial communities from Utah to study Nitrogen management - NC Compost (SPAdes) (version 2) | ecosystem: Environmental > Terrestrial > Soil > Agricultural land | place: USA... | reverse complement strand
ATCCCTTTGGTTACACGACCGAAAGCAGAAAACTTACCATCCAGGTGTTGACCCGCGCCGACCAGAATGAAGAAATTCGTGGTGGCGCTGTTCGCTTCTTCCGTCCGGGCCATGGAGACTACCCCGCGAACGTGCTTTACCAGCCCAGGTTCATCAGGAAGTTTGCGCGACATTCTGTTCGCCAGAGCATGTCCCCACTTTTCGCTGGTTGCAAGATTTCCGCCCTGAATTACAAATCCTTTTACTACACGACCAAATGTTGTGGTGTCCAGCGCGCCTGTTGCGGCCAGGTTCAGAAAGTTACGGACACTTTCCGGCGCGACTTCCGGAATCATTTCTATATAAATTACGCCAGCCTCAGTTTCAAGCGAGACGCACTGGTCCCGCATCTTCTCAACTGTTGCACCGTCAAAGGGCTCGGGAGTATTGGCTGTAACCTCAGCGGGGCGGTTGTTTGCTTTTTTAGAAGGATCGGCGGGCGTGCCTGGACTCGTCTCCTGAGCGCTTACAAGAGCGAACACTGAAAGCATCACGACCGCAGATAACATCCAACGTTGGTACTCCATTTTCAGATTGTTACAGCCTTGCCTAAAAAAGTCGGATTTAGCACCTTCGTGTTACTTCGTGTATTTCGTGGATTGTTTTTTTGGCCGCCTAAAGTGCATTACACGAAACACACGAAATAACACTAAGGTGTTAGAGTCAGATCCCTGAGCAAAGCGATGGTTACACCAGCCGGCTCGACAACCATTGCCCACCATCAACGACGACTATTTCACCGTTAATAAAACTCGCGGCGTCCGAACAAAGAAACACGGCCGCTGTCTCAATGTCCCTGATCCGCCCAAATCTCCCGAGCGGATTACTCTTGCGCAGTTTTTCTTTGACCGGCTCGGGCACGAGTCGTTTCATACCTTCGGTGTCTTCTATCGGCCCCGGCGCGATCCCATTAACGCGGATGCCGTAACGTCCCCATTCAACTGCCAGGTTTCGTGTTAACGCATCAACCCCCGCTTTCGCAGCCGAAACGTGCAACTGCATCGGCGTGCCCAGGTAATGAAGCGTGGCACTAATGTTTAATATTTGACCGCGGCTCTCTTTTAACTGAGCAAAAGCCGCGCGGCAAACATTAAAAGTGCCCTTCAAATCGATATCGACCACCGTCCCAAAACCATTTGGCGAAAGATCTTCAGCTTTGCAAAGAAAGTTTCCGGCAGCTCCGTTAACAACAATATCGACTTTGCCAAACTTTTCTGCCGTGGCCACCAAAGCCGCCTCGACCTTTTCATATTCACGAACGTCGGCAGCGACAGCGAACGCCTCGCCTATGTCCTGGTCACCAGCGCGCGCGTCGTTGATAGCAGCGGCAGCGGGTTCCAGGTGTTCAATTTTCCTGCTGACAAGCGACACATTTGCACCTGCCTCAGCCAGGGCACGCGCGACCCCACCGGTGATGCCGGTTCCGCCGCCGGTAACGAACGCCACGCGACCCTTAAGAATTCCTGCATTGAAGATCTGGTTTGTCATTTTTCGTACGCAAGCTGTTAGTTTGCGGGCGCTCTTGTAACGCAAACTGTTAGTTTGCGATGGCTGAATGGCACTCGACCCGAACGCAAACTAACAGTTTGCGTTACACCTCAGCCCGCGATGAATGGCCGCGACTGCACAATATAAATCTGGCCGTTCATGTAGGCCCATTCAATATCCTGATCGCGGCTGCCAAACACGCGCTTGATCGATCCGGCCGCGCGAACCAGACGGCGAATCACGTCATCGGTCAAAACCACACGCTCGCCGGTAATCGCAACCTCTTTCACGCCACCCTTGTCGTCAAAGGTCAGCAGGCTGTCCTCGTCGGAACGAGTTAACACCTGAACTGCATTCGCTCGTTGCCGGAAGATAATTTGTTCAGCAACACGCTTACCTTCGACAACCTTGATTCCCAACCCACGTTTGGCGCTGATATATATCGCACCCTTGTTGTCATTATCGAACGGGTCGGCGGTAATCATTACACCAGAACTTTCAGAATTGATACCCTCCTGAAGCAACACCGCCATATAAACTTTCGAGTGGTCGATCACTGCCCGCTCGCGCGCTTCGTAGGCTTCGAAGTTCCATAGCGATGCCCACACAGTTTTGATTGCCTCAATTAACTGTCGCTCATCTTTAACGTTGGGCAAGGTGGTGTACAGACCGGCGCCGCTGAAGTTAGGCAAATCCTCGGTGTTTGACGAGCTGCGCACAAACAATCCTTTACCTGGATATTCACGGCGCACACGCTGCGCGATGTCGCGGGCTAGCTTATCGTCGAAGCTTCCCTTCTGAATCCGATCACGAAGGATTGTGAGCTGCTGCCGGCGATAGACCGGATCATGTACGAACTTCTGGTCGTTCAACACCGTGTAGATCGCATCGTCCAGTTTGTTCGTCACCATGAACTGGTTGTAGTAGTGAAACGGAACAGTGAAACCGTTTGGAACGATAATTCCCGGCAGCCTGGCGTTGAGCACTTCACCAAGATTTGCGGACTTACTGCCAAACGCGATCGACGATCGTGAACGCTGTTGCGCCAGACTCAGCATTCTGGTTTCAGTGAGGTCAGATCGGGGACGCATTACATCCTGTCGCTGGGCCAGACGTTGCTGATATTCGCGCAACTGGTTCACGTCGGCGCGCTTGATCTCATAACCATTACGCTTAGTTTCAAACGTCACCCACCAACCGTCATACTGCTTCAACAAAGCATGCGCGTTCTTGATGTACGCGTTGGGAATTCCCCAACCTTTCGCCAGCAGGTTTATGTGCGACAACGGCGTTGAAGGCCGCGACGTAATTACCCCCGCAACTGGCGGAAGATGCACCGGCACTTCGTCGAGCACCAGTATTTCGTTGAATCCAATCTCTACGTGCTCATCCAATTTAGGAATCACGTGCACACGCCCAATTCCCTTCGCCACGTTCAGCGCCTGATATTCCTGTTCTTTGGCAATGTCGCTTTGCATCACCCGTTTGAGCCCGGGAATGGCGCGCGACTGTTGATCCTGGCGGACTGAATTAGGCTTGTAAGCAACCGGCACAAAAAAACTGGCGTTAATAACATCGGATGCGAGCTTGATTTGGTCGGAAGTGATCAGGTCACCTTCCCACGATTCAAAAGTCCAACGCTTCACTGGTGTCTGATAAGCAATCGTACCCAGGATGAATCGCCGGTTGGGGTTCAGATAATTGTTTTGAAAAAACTCGTTACCACGCTCCAGGGACAGGTAGTTACCGTTTACGAAGTCCTTATGAAACTTGTAGCGCTTAGTGTTTACGTAGTAGATCCGATTGCGATCTTTGCGATCTATCACAAAGAGCACGTGGGGCAACGCGTACGGCGTGTCAGGGTCATAAGTGACTGCCAGCGAGTCAAACTCAACTTGTGAACGCACCGCGGGCAGGTGCCGAAGGATATTCTCCTGCGCACCCGCTGGCACACCGGCGATCACCAACATGGCCGCGAACAGAACTATGATTGCATTTCGAAATTGCATAAACATATCAGGATGTAACTACACCTTAGCTATAACTTCTGCACTTTTCCGTTCGAGTAATTCTAGCAAATCATCAATATGACGCTGCCGCGTCAAAAAGCTGTTGATGTTAACGCGCAAGACGCGGCGCCCGTTTAGGACTGTCGTGGTAATCCAGGCTTCTCCGCTCCTTTCAATAAGTTGCTGCAGTCGCTGTTGCAAACGGTCTTGCGCAACTCCAGCAGCGTCTTTGAAGTCTGCAGGTAAAAACTTGAAACAACAGACCGCGGTTTCAACCTGGCCGATGACTTGAAAATCTCTCAGTTGAACCAGCCGGGTGGCCAGGTAATGAGTTAAGTCGATCTGGCGCTCGAGAATTTCAGCGTAACCTCGACGGCCAATAAATTTCAGGGCCATCCAGAGTTTAAGCGAGTTGAAGCGGCGCGTGCCCATCTGCCCATACCGGAAGAAATCGAACTGAACGTCGTCGCCGCCTCGATCCTCGTTCAAATACTCCGGCGTGATATCAAACGCATCGCGCAGCACGTGGCCGCCGTCACGTACGAGCACCGCGCCACAGGCGAACGGAACAAACATCCATTTATGCGGGTCGAAAGTGATCGAGTCGGCGAGGGCGATGCCGTTAAGTTTGTCACGATACTTATCTGAAAAACGCAGTGGCCCACCGTAGGCAGCGTCAACGTGAAACCAACAGTCGTTCTCTTCGGCGATCTGGGCAATCTTCTCTAAAGGATCAATGACTCCGGTGGAGGTGGTTCCCGCGATACCAATTACAGCGCATGGCGTGAAGCCTTGCGCGCGATCGGCGGTAATGCGTGCTTTCAAAGCCTCGAGACGAAGGTGAAAACTTTCGTCTGTGGCAATCTTTCGCAAGCTGTCCCGACCCAGACCGAGAATGTCCAGGCTGCGTTCAACTGAAAAATGAACTTGCGCGGAAGCGTATACCGTGAGTCGCGGTGCGCCCTGCAAACCTTCTCGGACCACGCTGCGATAAGAGCGGTCGCGCGCGCATTTAAGAGCTATTAGATTGGCCTCAGTCCCTCCGCTGGCCAGTGTTCCAAAACTGTTGGCACCGTAACCGACCAGCTCACACAGCCATCGCATCACTCGGGCTTCGATCAACGCCGACGTCGGCCCATTGCGCCACGCCCCTGCGTTTTGATTGAGTGACGAAGTGAGTGCATCAGCCCAAACGCCGATCGGAAGAGGCGTCGGATTAAACTGGCCGAAATAACGCGGGCTCGGCACCTGCATGGCGTGGGTGATCACGTCTTGTTTATATCGCGCGAAGATTTCCTCGGCGGCCATACCCGTTTCCGGCAGCGATTCATCGAAGAGTTTTTCGAGACTTCGCGGTGTTGCGTCTGAGGTTACTTTTCTGGAATCGAGTGTGCCGGCGTACGCGACGAGGATTTCGGTCACGATGCGGCCAAACTCCTCGTGTTGTTTAGCTATGTCGTCAGTCATGTCTATGATTGATGTTGGCGGCAATGTCGACGGAGAACGGGTAGAGCGTAGCGAAATGGCAGACTTTTCGCTACGCTCATAAACTTGTTTACGGGCAAACGCGGCATAATTTCTGAAATGAACTCGTCACAGTCAACAGAATTTACAGACGCCCTCAAGTCTTTAGCGGCGGATTACGGTGTCACATTAGACCAACGATCAGTGGACGGCCTGTGCGCCTATTATGAGATCCTAAACTTCTGGAATGCCCGTCTGCATCTGGTCGCCCCAACTTCACCCGCTGAATTCGCCACGCGTCACGTTCTCGAATCGCTCACGGTACTTCCCTACTTGGATGACAACGCCGGCGTTGCAGATGTCGGTTCCGGTGGTGGACTGCCAATAGTTCCTATTCTGATCATGAGGCAGGATATCACCGCCACTCTGATCGAATCGTCGCGGAAGAAAGCTGTATTCCTTCGCGAAGCTTTGAAGGAAACGAAGATTACCGGCCGCGGAACTGTGATTAACGAACGATTTGAAAACGTCCCGCCACCGGCAGTCGATTATGTAACGTGCCGCGCGATTGAGCGGTTCGAAGAGTTGATCCCAAAACTGGTTGAATGGGCGCCTGCGGCTGCCAGGCTGCTGTTGTTTGGTGGTGAACGTTTGAAGGAGCCCCTGGAGAGTGCGGGGTTAGTCGTCGAGTCAAAATTGCTGCCCAACTCGGAACGGCGTTTTCTAATTGTCGCCAGGAAACAGTGAGGCTGAGCTTCTCAAATTCCTGGAACCTGTATAGCGTTCGCTGTTTATTTAGCAGAGAGAAAAACTAGTGCCGGCCGATATTCCAGCACGGAATACCGACAATAACGCCCCGCGAGTTGGCTTTGCCCAAGCCAACTCGCGGGGCATTTTCTTTAACTGTTTACGGAACGATATCGACGGCGATTACTTGTTGACCCGAGATGACGAATTCGGCCGGAGGCAGTTCTCTCTCATACACAGCAGACAGAGCTGTGGGTGTGTAACCACCTGCGTTCCGGTCACTGTTCAAAGTCGCTACCATCGAAGGAGGCAGGTTCGGCATTTCGTTCGTTCCAATTACTGCGCCGGGAGTAATTCGGAACAGCTTCACATAAAGCCGGTCGCTCTTCTTCACTTTGTTAATCGCGCTTACGAGCTGCCCGAGGTCCTGCGGAACGAAGGAACGAGCGCTTGAGCCTTCCTGAAGCGCTCCACCATCTCCGACGAAAACAAGCAGCTGACCGGGTGTTGCGTCTTCTGGAATCTGCACCGGTATGCGCTGGAGAAACAGTTTTCCGGATTCAGTGCGGACGTGAGCGTTGATCTCGATCGTCTCACCTCGTCGCGTTTCAGTCTTGTTCAAACTTATTCGTTCGAGAGTGCCTGCGTACTTAGTATCTGTCGAAGAGATATCGAGGGTGACGCCTTCGATTTGCACATCGTCGAAGCCGCTTCCCAGCAGTGAACTGATCGGGGCTGCCACCGAACCTGCGGCAAGCATTGATGAATTCATCGCCGAGAACCGTCGATCCACCGTGATCGGCTCCTGGCCTTTAACTTTGATGGCGCCTTTAATTGAAATCGTGGATTCGCCGAGGATGCGTTCACTCGAGCTGATCGTGCTAAAGACTGTGATGTTCAGTAACAGCGGCGTTAGGAACGCGTCGTTGGCAATTTCATACGAGAAGGTTTCACTACGATCGCGGCTGGTGTGCATATTGATCTTCACCGGAATCATCTTTGGCGACTGACCCAGCTGACCGAAAATTCCTGTCGCGCGATCCTGCGAAATTGAACCCATCATCGTGCCCGGCACGGACAGTTTGAACGAGTTGTGCGTGCTGGGAATAACGGTAACCACCGACGATTCACTCATCGGCATATCAGCAGCCCCAAGACTCAGGAACGGATGTCCGAAAGCGTAGACGTGATCGCGATCGCGGAATGTAACTGTGCCGGAAGCGGCGATGGAATAGTCGCCTCGTACCAGTTGCACGCTTACCGAGGTCCCGGGTGTTAAGGTTTTGTCAGTGACTTTTCCAAGTGGAGTGATCGCGGCTGAACCGCCTGCACCGGAAACCGGCAACAGCCCGTTGGCAATTAGTTGCGGAGCGTAAATGGACAAAGACTCCTGGCTGATTCCACCAAACACGACCGGCGTTGCAATTGGAGTCATCTGCTGCCCCAATAACGGCAGCAACGCGGAATTCTGCGATACGGGAGCAATGAGGGTGGCTGACGTGACTGCCTGCCTGGGAAGGACCGGCTTCCAATCACTGGACGCGAGCTCCGTAAAAGAAACCGGCTTCGGTTCCTTAGGCCTCGTTATTTGGTTCGACCCCTTCTCGAAAATCTCGATCATCTGTTTGATGGGCGTGATACCGGCAATTGGCTCCTTCGAAAAGGGAAAACTGAATGCTATGGCGCCGACCAGCCGATTATCGATGTACACCGGTGAACCGGACATACCACCAAACACACCGGTCTTTGCGACATTTGGGCCGGTTAGCCGAGCAATAATTGCGGACTGTCGGGCGCCGGGAAAGCCCGGCAACACGCCAAGAATCTCTATCCCAAACTCCTCGGGTTCTGTGCCCGAAAAAACCGTGAGGGCAGTTCCCTTCATTCCAGGTCGCACCTCTTCAAGGGGGAACAGGTGGGCATCCTTAACGTTGATGCCGGCCGCAGGCGTTTGCGCGAAACCTGCGACACTCAACGTAGCGATCGCTATTGCGCATAATAGGAGTCTGGCGAATTGCTTCATTATTTCTAACCTCATTGTTATAACCCGTTCATAACCCATCGCGTGGGCACTGCGACTATAACTTTCGTTTTCAGGGGGGTCAAGGTAATGCCAGTCATGGCTTTAGCACAGATTCGGTGAGGCGAATGCGGCCTCCTCGTTGACTTTGTTAGACGCTGAAAACGACCGAAACGTTCCTCTTGCTCACAGGTTTTTATTGGTGTTAATTTGCGCTGAATCACTTTTTAATGCAATCAATTGATGGCTTCATTTTGAGCGGTGGCCAATCCCGGCGTATGGGCAGGGACAAGTGTGAACTTACGCTGAACGGGCAAACGTTTGTTGAGCGGATCTCGGATCGAATGGCCCCTGTCACTAGCTCGATAACGGTGGTCGGCAGATTTGCCGGTCAATCCAGGATTTCGCAAGTAGCGGACGTCTATCCAGAATGGGGCGCGCTTGGTGGTGTTCACGCTGCGCTCGCAAACTGTTTGAGCGAGTGGGCACTCGTGGTTGCGTGCGACTTCCCTTTTGTGACAACGAATCTGTTCGCGCGGATGAATGACCTTAGCGCGGGCTCAGAAGCGGTGGCTCCTGTGCAAGCGGATGGGGTGCCCCAACCTTTGTGCACGCTCTATCGAGTTGACCCCTGTCTGGCCCAGGCCGAACAATTGATCAAATCTGGCGAACGAAAGCCGATTGCTCTGCTACAATCCGTGCGAACTCGCTGGATAGATTTTGAGCGGCTGTCAGATCTTGAAGGCTCCGAAAGTTTTTTTTACAACATCAACACTCCGGAAGATTACGCACGCATAGCAACGGGAGAATCTGATGCGGATTCGTAGTACGATTCTCTAATATCGTTCGTTCGCAACGCATCACATCGATCATGCCCCGACGAAGATTAGGCAAAAAGCTTTTAAAGTCGCTGCTGCCAATCCTGTTGATCGTTTTCGTAGCCCTCCTCCTGGCAGTTGGATCTATCGTTTATAAAATTACCCGTCCGCCGAGTCGCCCTTATCTTGTGACTCCGCAGTCTTTTTCACAGATCAGTGGATCAGCTTTAAAAGTCACCGACGAAACCTGGAGAAACCGCGACGGCAGCTCAGCTCGTGGCTGGCTTTTGAAGGGGACTCCCGGCGGACCCGCGGTCGTGTTGCAACACCAATACGGCGGTGACCGCTCGTGGTTATTTAATCTGGGGATCAAGATCAACGAGGCCACCAACTTTACTGTCCTTTGGCCTGACCTCAGGGCCCACGGTGTGAATGCGCGCGTGAAATTGACAACGTTCGGAACTCAGGAGGCTGACGACCTGGCTGCGGCAGTCGATTATTTGGCTTCGTTGAAAGGAGACGGCGGCGCCACACTCATCGGAAATCGGGTTGGAGTTTATGGGGTGGAACTCGGTGCCTATGCAGCAATTCTGGCTGCGCGTCAGGATGCCCGGATCCAGGTGCTGGTGCTCGACTCAACGCCACGGGACGCGGATCACCTCATCAATTCTGCCGTCCAACAACACCTCGGTGTGGACTACCGCCCGGTCTCGTGGCTGGCTCGGACTGGAACGCGGCTCTATTTCAGGGGTAAGCATGAAAACGTAAATACTTGCGAAGTGGCTGGCTTACTTAGGACACAAAAAATTCTATTACTCGCCGGCGCGGAACAAAGTGGCTTTCGCGAGTCAACGATCGCGCTTCAGAATTGCCTACCAAATCGCGCGAGCCTCGAGGTGAAAACCGATCTGCCGCTCACCGGCTTATCGCTGCCGTCTGCGACCGGTGAACAGGGCGAAGCTTACGATCGACCGGTCATCGATTTCTTTTCCAAGAGTCTGAACTAGCGCCACTCTCCCAGTGGACCGACAGCGATCAACGAATGCCTTCCGTTGCTTCCAATAGTTGTAGTGCGAAACGTTCGCTGAGAGGCGAATAAACTGGCGTCCTCATCCGGCATAAACACCAGTACCGGCCCTCCCCGCCGAGAGATCTCCTTGTCAATCTGTTCCAGTCCGACATATATCACCGGTTCCCCATCTTGCGCGTAGGTGATTCGCCCGGCAGCGTAGAACTCGGGCGTCCGATCATCTCGTTGTAAGCCATAAATAACCGTCTGGTTGTAACCCCTCGCCTCAGACGTCTGCAGCAGAAACTTCGCCGTGTCTTGCGCAGCGTATCGTGGCGCAACCAAGTGCAATGCTCCAAGTGCCAGCGCTGCCATAGCGACGACAATCGAAACCATCTGGATCACACGCATGCGGAACGGCAACATAATAAGCGTGCCAGCGACTATGCTGGGGGCAACGACAATCAACGCACGGGGCGTAGGAATTTCGCCGGTTTGGATTGCATAGACTAAACCTGCAGCTGCCAGTGTGAAGCACAGTAAACCGGTCGCTCGCATGGTCCAACGCGCGCGCCGTCCGTCGTCTAACCATAACGCCAACTGTTCACCGCCGAGCCAGGCCAGGGCGGGTAATACCGGCAGGATGTACCCCGGCAATTTCGAATTGGAAAAGCTAAAGAAAACAATCGGGACGACAATCCACGCGAGCGCGAACGTTCGAGTCCTGGTAAACGCATCGTCTGATTTCCAAAACCATTTGCGAACCTGCAACAGCGCGTGAATGGCGAATGGTGTCCAGGGGAGAGAGAGCAGAATCAGAATCACGAGGTAGAAATAGGCGGGCGCCGGGTGGTGATAGGTGTTAGATAAGTACCGCGCGAAGTGATGCTGCACGATGAACTCGTCAACAAAGTGTCCACCGTGTCTTGCCAGCATCGGTCCATACCAGGTTGCCGCAAGCAGGCCACTAAGCGGGAGTCCCCACAACAAACTGGTCCACAATGATTTCGCGGGCCACTTTCGGCGCAGGACAAAGTAAGCACCCACTATCCCCACCGGTATTACCAATCCAATTAGTCCTTTGGCGAGCAGCGAAGCTCCAACGAAAATATAAAAACCTGCCAGCCGTCTCAGCCGTTGTTTGCCGTTGTCTGAAGTTTCTGAGGCGATAAAGAATGCCAGTGCCCATGTGATTGTCATCGTCACAACTACGTCAAAGCTCGCAGCTCTTGAAAAGACAATGAACCCGAGCGACGAGCCGAGCACCAGTGAACTGCACAGGCCCACCCGGTTAACTGCATTGGAAACGCGACTCCCTAACCAGAACAAAGCAAAGATACTGAGCAGGCCACAAATTGCCGGTCCCAAACGAGCCGACCATTCGGAAACTCCAAAAACTGCGTAGCTCCCAATCATCAACCAATAGAGCAAAGCCGGCTTCTCGAACCAGAGATGGCCGCCCAGCGTCGGTGTAATCAGATCGCCGCGCTCAAACATTTCACGTGCAACCTGAGCATATCGAGCTTCATCCGGCCCGACGAACGGAAGGTGGCCCAGTCCGTAAACATAGAAGACGATGATGGCTAGAAGCAGTGCGAGAGTGAGCGGCTTGGCAAGCGTTGAAAATTGCAAGTATATTGTCGGCTCCGAAATGAACTGGAAAAAACAGTAAGCAGCAGGCGAAAGATTCAGTCTGCTGCCTTCGCTTTTATGCC
>Ga0209486_10001202_pt1 | contig 11311 bp, 12 predicted proteins | sample NCCompost_FD_187518 | JGI IMG/M metagenome (GOLD analysis project Ga0209486, IMG submission 187518) | Agricultural soil microbial communities from Utah to study Nitrogen management - NC Compost (SPAdes) (version 2) | ecosystem: Environmental > Terrestrial > Soil > Agricultural land | place... | reverse complement strand
GCTGGGATGTCTCGTCGACGGATGTCCGCATGTCGAAATCGTTGTAGAACTCATCCCAGTTGGCGTCGCGCAGGCCTGCCATCTCCGATGTATGCGGCGAACACAGCGCCGCTTCAGCCGGCTCTTCCCGCCCGGACGGGGACGTTGCGCCGCACGCCGCGCCCAGCACAACGACCGCGCCGGCCAACGCCGCGTCGGCTATATCCATGCGGAACCAGCCGTGTGACGCGATCCACGTGTGCGGAAAAGTGGACCCGTCCTGACAGGTGAGTTCTGCGGCACGGCGGCGCGCCAGCAGCCGGGCACGCCGATAGAGTGGTTCAAAGGACGGCAACTGTGCGTGCTTCAGGATCCGGATCCGCGTGCTCACCAGAATCCGGTAGTCCTCGCCGGTGACAAGCGGGGTGAGGATGCGCGGATGGACCGTGTAGATCAGCCCGCGCCGGAAGTCCTCTGGTATCGAAGCGTTCATGAGCTCGCCGGTGCAATAATGCGCCGCATGGTCACGCGCGAGGAACTGCAACGGCTGGTTTTATCGCTCCCGGAGAGCGCACTCGCCGCCGCGCACGCGTGCCTGACGCAAGTACAACCCGAGTCATCGGCGCCATCAGAGCGCGATGCGGCCCTCGAGCGCTTCCGCGAAGCACAGCAACTCGTGTACGAGCGGCTGCAGCAGCGGATGCAGTGGATGCGTCAGATGCTCGATGAAACGCGAAGGGACAGCTGACTCATCATCGCCCGCGGGTCCGCCGTTTGCACATTGATCGCGGACCCGGGTGCGGTCCAGCGGTGATTCACCCCGTAGAGCTAGGCAAGCTGTCACCGCTGTTCACTTTCAAAAGGAGCCCTGATGCGGACTCTCTCCAGTGCAGTAGTTCTCGCGGCGCTGACGTGCAGCGCCGGATGCGGCGACAAGTCGGACGCGGTGCAGACGACGCCACCGGCGCAAACGGCCAAGCCGGCTGCCGCGGCACCGGCGCCCGCCGCCGCAGCACCGGCGCCCGCGGGTGGACGCCAGGGCGGCGCTGCCGCCGCGCCAATAACCGTGGCCGAGCACGCCGCGACGATGAAGACCATCGCTCAATCTGTTCAGGGAGCCAACAAGGCGCTCAAAGGTGGCGACACGGCAGGAGCGGCACCGAACGTCGAAACGCTGGCCACGTCATTCGCCAGGATTGAAACGTTCTACACGCAGCGGATGAAGCCGGACGCCGTGAAGCTGGCGCAGACCGCCCGCTCGGGTGCGCAGGACGCCGTCGCCGCATTGAAGGCCGGGGATGCGATGAAAGCGCAGACGTCGCTGGCGACCACGCAGGGCACGTGCGCGCAATGCCACAAGATGTATCGCGAGGGTGACGGCAAGACGGCACCGTACGCCTTCAACGCGGCGTCAGGGATCACGCCTCCGTAGGGCGCTCACGGCACAAAGGCCTCCGCCTTCCACCGCAGCGTCAGCTGATACGTGCCCGCTCGAAGTGGAGTGCCGGGGGCCGCAAGCGTCCACACCAGATCGACGCCGCCGGACGTTGCCGTCGGCTGACCCTCGAAGACCGTGGCGTAGGAGGTGCGGCTCAACGTGCCGTTGACTCCGACGCCGTTCAACACGTTCGACGTGGTCCACGAGAGGTGCGACGCCGGGATGGACGACCCGCCCGGCCCGATCAGGTCGCCGTCTGCGCGAACGCTGAACCGGATCGCCTGCGTCGGAGGAATGACGGCGGTGTCGAAGCTGGCGCGCGTCGGGTTGGGCGACGCCACGGCGCTGGTCAGCACGTCGGTCACGTCGAATGACAGCACGGCGGGCACGGTCACGCGCGCCGTGTCCTGCGCCAGAGCTGGCGCGCTGGCCGCGAGGCACGCGGTGGCTGCCGCCGCGGCGGCGATCAGACGCAGGGCCCACCGTGCACGCGTCGTCATTGTTCCAGCGTCTGCAGGATGATCGGTTTCGACTTCGGCAGCAGCTTGAACTCGACGTTCACGGCGGGTTCGGAATCCCCAAGCGTGACGGTCAGCTCGCCGGTCCCGTGCGCCTCGACATCGGTGGGCAATTTGCCCGTATTCAGCCGCACCGTGTATGAGCCTGGATTCAGATTGAAGAAGCTGTACGCACCCTCGTCATCGCTCGAGGTGACGCGATCGTCGAGATGGAGCACCGCCCGGGCCAGCCCTTCGTCGCGGTCATACCGTCCGTTCTGGTTGCGATCGATGTAGACACGGCCATGCAGGGAGTTCAATGGTGCAACGAGCAGATCGGCGGTGACGTTCTGGAACGGCGTCAGCGAGAGCTGCACGCGCCGCCCGTCCCACGCATAGTCCGCTGGAAGTAAGGCGGGAACGAGGCTGAGCTGATAGTCGCCGCGCGGCACGTGGCGGAAGAGGTATCTCCCGTTCGCATCGGTGTCCACGTGGTAGCGGCCCAGCTGCACGCGCGCGCCGGCGACCGGCCGCCCCGTGTGATCGAAGACTCGCCCGTGAACCACGGCACCCCGTGCGGGTGTCGCCAGGTTCCAGCTCTTGTACAGCATCAATTTGAAACGGGGGCGATCCTCCACGAAGGCGGACGTGTGCTGAAAAGCCGAGAGGCGCCCGTATTCCGCCTGCAGCGCGAACTGCCCGGGAAGGCCCTGGCGTAACCACGCGCGAAAGCGGTCGCGATTGTCGAAGTCAGGAACAGAGGACGCCACGCGCAGCGTTGTCGATCGCGTCAGCGAGGCTGTCGCCTGCAGCTCCTCCCAGTGTTGCACGAGGCCCGACTCGGTGCGTTGCGTCGCCATCTGCAGCGCCAGGTCGAAGCGCTGGCCCTGGCGATATGCAGCCGCCGACTGCGAGTGCTGGCGGTCGAGCGACTCGGAGCCGAAGTCCTCACGCTCGAAGGTCCCGAACTGCTGCCGGTGAAAAAAGCGGAAGCGCCCGGCGTTGATGTTGGCCATCGCCGCCGAGGAATGGCTGCTGGTGTCCCTCGTCGCCGTGAACGTCCGGTCGAGTGTGACGCTGAGGTGACGCGACAGCGGCAGGCTCAGGGAAACGGTCCGCCAGTCATTGCGATCGTTCGGCTGCGCTGACCGGAACGCTCCGCCACTGACAGTCATGCCACCCGGCAGCGTGTATGCCGCGAACAGACTGAGGTCGCGACTGACATGCGGCGTGTGAACGGTTCGATGCACGGCTTCGAGATCAAGGCGTTTGACGGCCAGCCGGCTCTTCACCAGATACGACCGATCGGTCGCCACTTCGGCGTCGAGGACGGTCTGCTCGCGGACGACGAGCTGGTCGCGATAGGACAGGATCGTCGAGCGGCTCACCGTTCCCCGGCCCGGTCCATAGAGCGCGATCGCAGGGCGCCGGTTTCCGGCGGCGGACCAGGAGAACCGCGCGCCACGGCTCGCCCCGCGGAGATGCGAGAAGACATCGCCCAGTTCCGCCCGCCACTTCAAATCCGGGTCGAACAACGACACGGCGCCGTTATCGAACCTCAGGCCGCTCGATCCGCGTGTCAGCAGCGCCGCGGATTGAAGCTGGATCCCCTTCACGGCGCCCGCGGCGGAGATCTCGTTTCCCCAATCCGCGGCTTGCACGTATCCCATCCCGATGGTGAATTTGAGGCGATCGGTTGCGCTCGGCAGCTGCGCGGCGTCGCGCATCGGCTCGACCCGTTGTTCCTGGGCGATGATCTCCGGCGGTTTGGGCAGCGTGAACGTCTGCAGGTCCTGCGCCGCGGTCAATGCTGCCGAGAGGACGACGCCAACCGATGCAATCGCGAGGACGAGCGCTGACGGACGCCGGCTAATCGGCCGCACGCTCCGGCGATCCTTCGCGGAGGAGGTCGAGCTCGCGCTCGGCGCCGATGTAATGGTCTGTTCCGATATCGAGGATCACCCGCACCCGATAGCGGCCCGCGGGAAGGGCTTCCGCGGACGGGAGCGTGACGCCGATAACGCCGTTGCGCGATGGTTCGGTCAGCAGCGTTCGGCGCGACAACGCGACCGACGACAGCGGCGTTGACGCGCCGGGAGAGAAGAATTCGATCCGTCCCTCGACGGCCAGCGGCGTATTGCCGTCGTTACGGAGGTTCACGCTGGCGGCATCCTTCGCCACGTCCAGTCCGAGGATCGACGCCTCGCGTCGAACCGGTTCGACGTTGACGAAGATTCCGGCTGACACAGAGGCAACGAACCTGACGCCAACGCCCTCGCCGCCAGCTTCGAGCGGGCTCGGCACTTCGTCAACGGTGAGCGCGCACCAGAATCCGCCTGCCTGCACTTCGACCGGCATCGACACGGTGATCCGGATCGTCAGCGTCGCGCCTGGCTGGACGGTCGCTTCGACGGGATTGATCGACACCCATTCACCGCACGACCGCCGCAGCGTTCCCGGCTTCGCGTAGAACGACTGCTTGCCGTCCTCACTGCGCCACCAGTCCTCGATGCGTGCCTTGAACTGCGTCGGCTGCTGGTCGCGATCCAGCGTCAGCCGGAACTGACGCGTCGCCACCTGGCCGGGCTGGACGGTGATTCTGATGGCGTCGAGCGTCGCCTGGAACGACAGCGGCCGCGGCGGGTCCGGCGCGGCCGCCAGCGCCGCGGCTTGTAACAGGAGTGCGAGAAACAGGGCCATGGGGGGCTCCTTCAACGGTCAGATGCTTTCGAGCTTCCACGCCACGACCAGCGTGTGCGTCCCCGATCGCTGCACCGTGGGCTTTGGCGCAAGCGTGAAGACGAGTCCGATCGTCGAGCAGCTCGAGGTGTCGGCCTGACAGGTCGCGACGGTCTCGGATGAGGAGTGACTCAGCGTCGCCGCACTGCCGGTCGCATTCGTCCACGTCGCGGCATTCCAGCTCACATCGCTGGCCGACCAGGTGACGGCGCCGGCGACCGGCGGCGTGAATGACGCGGCATTTGCCTGCAGCGAAATCCGCAATTGTTTGGCCGCTGACGAGGTGACGATCTGATCCGCCGTGATCGCCACAGCGGCCGCGACGGTGCTGACGCCGATGTTGCTGACCGTGAACGTCACGCCGGCGGGAACGGTGACTCGAACCTGCTCGCTGACGTTGACCGACATCGTCGTCGTGAGGCTGGTGTCCGGCAGCGTCACCGTCGTCTGTGACCACGCCGGCCGCGGCACGGAGAGCGTGCACAGCACTGCGCCGGCGCACGCCGCCTCGATCAGCCGCCGAACGCCGGTGACGCGTGTCAGCAACTTTCTGCCTCAGATTCCAATCGACTCGAATTTCCAGGTAATCGTCAGCGTATGAGCGCCGGATCGCAGGACGGTGGTTTTTGGACCAAGCGTCATGCTGAAACCGGTGGTCGAACATGAGGAGACGTCCGCATTGCACGTGGCGACCAGTGTGTAGGCGGCGCTGCTCAGCGTGCCGTTATTGCGCGTGCCGTTGACCCACGCGTTGGGCCCGCCGTTAGGAGTCGTCCACGCAACATCGCCCGCCGACCACGTCGTCGCGCCAGCGACCGGCGGCGTGAAGGACGCCGCGTTCGCGATCAGCGAGACCGCCAGCTGCTTGGTTGCCGACGCCAGCACGATGTTCTGAATGGAAATCGTCTGCGCTGTGGCGTTCGTCGTGGCGGCGATATTCGTGACGTTGAACGTCACGCTCGCCGGCACGCTCACCGACGCCTGCTCGCTCACCGCTGCCGTCAACGTGGTCGTCGTCGACGAATTCGGCAGGGCGACGACGCTCTGCGCTCCGGCCGGGAATGCCAGCAGCACGAGCGTCGCGGCGAACAGCAGGCGCGCAAACATCGTTAGATGCTTTCAAACTTCCACGTCACGACGATCGTGTGGTTCCCGGATCGCCTGACGGTCGGCTTGGCGCCGAGGGTGAACACAAGTCCGGTAGTCGAGCATGTCGATACGTCCGGGTCGCAGGTAGTCACGGTGTTGTAGGCCGCATTGCTGAGGGTGCCGGTTGCACCTGTCGCGTTCGTCCACGTGGCGGCGTTCCATGTCACGTCGCCGGCGCTCCACGTCGTCGCCCCTGCGACCGGTGGCGTGAAGGAGGCGGCGTTCGCCTGCAGCGACACGTTGATGCGATTCGTCGCCGCGGCCAGCACAATGTTGTCGACGGTGACGGACGCGCCTGTCGCCGCGGTGCCGGCGCCAATGTTCGTCACGTTGAAGGTCACGCCGGCCGGCACGGTCACGCGCGCCTGCTCGCTGACGTTCGCCGTGAGAAGCGTCGTCTGGGACGTATTCGGCAACGCAACCGTCGTCTGCGCAAACGCCGGCGCCGCAGCCAGCGTCGTCAGAATGGTTACGTAGATAAGTCTTTTCATCCCTTTTTCTCCAACTGCCCTGAACGTGATCAGAGTCAACGGTTCCATCGCAGAGGCAACGGGGGTGCCACCTCATCAGCGACGCTCGAGATGCCGCGCATGAACTAGCGAAAAAAGGGCTTGGCGGTGGATCGACGGGCGATGTGCTTTTTTGAGTCGATTACAAGTTTCGCCGGCGGACCACAGTTTTGAACGAGCCTGACGCCCGTTTACCCGCCAGCAACGGACACGAACTGACACGAGATGCCAGCTCATGCCACCACGGCGCAACCGCCGTTGACCTCGATCAGACGGTCAATCGCCGGCGGCAGCCAAATTTGAAATGGAGAGACAAAAAAACGTGTCGAAATCAACGAGCTCGCCGCGTCGGGAGGTCAGCCGAGCGTGCGAAATCGGAACATCAGTGCGCCCAGATTTCTATTTCGAACCACCCGTTAAGGCTTGCGTTTTGGCCGTGCTGGTGACTCCGACGCCGCCGTACTCCCCGAAGAATGCGAACCGTTGCGCGGGATCGCTTCCTTCCATGAATACCAGCAGTTCGAGCACTCGTATTCACGCTCCGCGAACGTGGACGTGACGGAGACCTTTCGTCGTAACCACCCCGCCTTGCGACAACTCGGGCAGACACCGCTCGTAGGCATGGCTTCCTCTCTCGATCTCCTGGTTACCCCGCGTGAGCTTCTGAAATCTGCTCGTGGGCGGGTTCCAGGAACGCCTGCATGATGTCCGCGGATATCGGGTCGAATTCCATCCCGAACCCGACGGAGGGTTGCGAGTGGGCGATGCGGCCGGTGAGGGTGATGAGAGCGCCGCCGAAGGTGAGCCGAATCATGATCGATGCGCCAACGGTTGCGTGAGTGCGTGATTCCACGTAACAGCCGGTTACCGACAAGTCGCTGATGCGCGGAGCTGCAAGACCGGACATGCCGTCGATCTCGCATTCGATCAGGATTGCACGCCGGGGATGCTGCCGCTTCTCGCCACTCATCAAGGCCTCCGTCTGGGACGCGACATCGCACGCCTCCAAAACGTATGCCTCACCCGATGGCGCGCAAAACCCTTTGATATGCGTGTGCACGGGCGGTGACCCAGGAAAAAGTCACCTGAGTACTAGAAGCGAATCTGGATCTTCAGGGAAAACGGCTATGCGGCGCGCGCTCGACGGCCGCGGATGGTGCGGTGATGCATCGTGCGCCGGAACTCGCGCACCACGATATCGGCGTCCGTGAACTCGGTCTTCACGCGCGGCATCTTCAACGGTTCCACGCGGCAGTCCATCTCGGATGCTGACTCGGGCTGCGGGTCGAGCACCTGGGTGTAGCGCTGCGGATAGGACGGGTACGACTTGAACGTCGTGCCGACGACGCCGCCGAAGCGATCGGTAAGGCCGGCGAGGTCGTAGCTCAGAAACTCGTAGGTGGCCGGATCCGGCTTCGTCGCCAGGTACTGGTTCACCATCTCGACGACGTTCTCGAAGAAACTGTGGCCGTGGCAGTTCGCCGAGTAGGTACCGTCGGCGCGCTCCATGCGGCGGATGCCGGGGCCCTGCGGGTCGATGTGATACAGCTCGTGGACGATCGTATCGAGCTTCGCGATCCAGTCCGGCTGCCCGGCGTAGTGCACCTGCTTGCGCGAGCGCGACAGCTTCTGATCGCAGTAGCGCGGGAGCGAGAACGAGATCATGTAGTCGATCGGCGTGCCGCCGACGGTGACCGATGGCGACTTGGTGACGAACCACTCGGAGCGGCGCGTCAGCTGGCCGGTGCGGCGATCTTTCCAGAAATAGTAACCAGGCTCGCTTGGGGGGAGGCAGACGCAGTGACAGGTGGCGTAGGCGCCTTCCGCGTCGCTGCGTCCCTGACGCGCGAACACGAGCACCTTGCTCGCGTCGATGAACGACAGCGTCGGGACGCGCTGCACCACGTCCCGCATGAGCAGGGAGATCCGTTCCGTATAGTTGAGCATCGGCAACAGCCGAAGACACAGCGACCGAGCCAATCGCTGACGCTTCGCCCGCAGTTCAAATTGTGAGAGAGAGCCGACGAAATTATACGCGTTTGCGACGGCGTCCGCCCTCAGAAAATTGATCTCGGCGCGCCGCTCGGCGAACTGCACTCGGCCGTATGAAGAATTTCTTTATGCGTCTTCTGCAGGCGCGGGCACCGGCGTGTAAGGAATCGCTTCTGGCGGGGGCGGCACCTCTTCCGTTGGGGGTACGGCCGGGTCGGCTGACGGTTCGAGCTCATCAGTTGGCTGCTGATCAGCCGGTGCAGGAATGGGTATGGGCGCGGGCGGCTCGACGCCGCCCATCCGCCCGAGGATGATCCGCTGACGGGCGAGCAGGCGGCGGTTCGGCCGCGCCGGATTGAGCACGCGCGGGTTGACGATCGCGCCGGCCAGCAGCGCCGCCTGCTCGCGGCTGAGCGCCGACGCCGGAATCCCGAAGTACTGCCGCGCCGCAGCCTCGGCACCCCAGACGCCGTCGCCCCACTCGATCACGTTCAGGTAGATCTCGAAAATCCGCGCCTTCGGCAGCGCCGCTTCCAGGCGCCGCGCGATGATCAGCTCCTTCAACTTCCGCAGCGGATCTTTCGACGGCGACAGATACAGGTTCTTCGCCAGCTGCTGCGTGATCGTGCTGGCGCCGCGGACGGCGCCCAGCTTGTCCATGTTGATCTCGATCGACTTCTTGATCTCCTCCAGGTCCACGCCTTCGTGCTCGAAGAAGCGGCTGTCTTCCGCCACGAGCACGGCGCGCTGCAGGTTCTTGGAGATGCGGGAGTAACGGACCCACTGGTGCCGGTGGCGCAGCTTGCGCCCGTCGCGCTCGGCCTCGGCCTGGCGGAGCCTCATGAATGCGGTGCTGGTGGGGTTCGTCCCCGCGAGGACGCGGACGTCGGGAAGAGTCAGGTAAACGTAAGCCATCACGGCAAACGCAACCGCCGCGGCGGCTGCGAGTCCGCGAAGAATCGTGCTTTTCCTGGCGCCCTTCAAAGGGCGCCCTACTGCATGCATTGCTCAGGCGTTCGCCAGCGGCGGGCGAAGCTACGCATTGGCGAGTTGCGGACGCAGCGCGGCGCTGGCCGCGGCCACGCCGGCGCCCGACGGCACGCGCTGGCCGCTCAGCACGAGCGCCTCCTCGAGCGCCGCCAGGAACTGCAGCAGCGTCTGATGCGTGGAGCTCGCCCCCATCAGCCCGACGCGCCAGATCTTCCCCGCCAGCGGACCGAGGCCGGCCCCGACCTCGATGTTGAACGAGTTGAGGAGCGTCCGCCGCACGGCCGCTTCGTCCACGCCGGACGGGACGCGCACGGTGTTCAGCGTCCACAACCGCTCGTCCGCCGGCGGCAGCAGCGACAAACCCATCGCCTCGAGGCCGGCGGCAAACGCGTGATGGTGACGTTCGTGACGCGCCCATCGCGTCTCGAGCCCCTCCTCGTCGATCATCAGCAGCGCCTCGCGCAGCGCGTAGACCAGCGACGAGCACATCGTGTGGTGGTACTTCCCGCCGACCCAGTAGTCCTCGAGCAGCTTCAGATCGAGGTAGAAGCTGCGGCACGTCACCATCCGCTGACGCGCCGGGCCGGAGACGGCAAGCGGCGCGATCCCCGACGGCGCGCCGACGCACTTCTGCGCGCACGAGTACGAGACGTCCACACCCCAGCCCGCCAGATCCACGTCGTGGCCGCCAAGCGACGTGACCGTATCGACGATCGACACGGCGCCATGCTCGCGGACGATCGCCGCCAGCTCCGCGATCGGATTCCGCACGCCGGTTGACGTTTCGGCGTGCACCATCCCGACCACATCGGCGCCCTCGCGGCGCAGCTCGTCGCGAAGCCGCTGCGGATCGACCGCCCTCCCCCACTCGACGTCGATGCGCCGGACGCTGGCGCCGTAGCGCTCGAAAATCTGCGCCAGGCGATCGCCGAAATAGCCGGTCACAATGACGACGCCGCGCTGGCCGTCGGAGACGAAGTTGGCCACCGCCGCTTCCATCGCCGACGTGCCGGTGCCCGACGTGGCCAGCGCGAGCGCCTGATCGTCCGCACGGAACAGACGACGGATCGACGATCCCACTTCCTTCAGCAGCGGCACGAAGTCCGGATCGAGATGGCTCAGCACCGGCGCGGCCATCGCGCGCAGCACGCGCGGCGGAATGAGGCTCGGGCCGGGGCCCAGGAGAATTCGTTCGGTATCCGGTAACGCCACTAATGAGTCTCCACGAACAGTTCTTTAAATGCGCCCAGCTCGGCCAGCTGGCCGCGGATTGTCTCGACGACCTGCGGCGGCGCCGGGCGCAGCGGCGGCCGCGGCACGCCGCCGTTATATCCAGAGAGGTCGAGCGCGGCTTTCAGTCCGGCCACGCCGTAGGTACCGCCGACCGAGCGCGCCAGCGGCGTGATCCAGTGCTGCAGGACGCGCGCCTCGCCCAGACGCTCGTCGCGGACGAGCGCCTGCATGCGCACGCACGCCTCGGGCAGGAGCGCGGCCAGCGCGAGAATCGCCCCGTCGCAGCCGGCGCACAAGGCGTGGAAGAACGTTGTCGCCGAACCGGCGAGCACGGTGAAATCGTCGGGCGTCCTCGTCACCAGCTCGCTGATGTAGCCGATGTCGCCGCCCGATTCCTTCATGCCGGCGATGTTCGGGTGGGCGGCGAGACGCTCGACCGCCTCGACCGGCATGGTCACGCCCGTGAACATCGTCACGTTGTAGAGGAGCACCGGGACGCGCGACGCGTCGGCCACTTCGGTGTAGTGGCGGACGAAAATCTCCGCGGTCATCTGCACCTTGAAGAACGACGGCGTGCGCACGAGCACGGCGTCCACGCCGGCGGCGGCGGCGCGGGCGGTGGCGGCAATCGTCGCCTTCGTCGATTCGCGGCCGGTGCCGGCAATCAGCGGCCGGTTGGCTGGAACCCGTTCGCGCACGATCTCCACCACCCGGTCAGCCTCGGCATCGTCCAGCTGGGCCGCCTCGCCGTTGGACCCGAGCACGACAAGCCCGGTGAGCGGCGT
>Ga0209486_10001201_pt1 | contig 11318 bp, 7 predicted proteins | sample NCCompost_FD_187518 | JGI IMG/M metagenome (GOLD analysis project Ga0209486, IMG submission 187518) | Agricultural soil microbial communities from Utah to study Nitrogen management - NC Compost (SPAdes) (version 2) | ecosystem: Environmental > Terrestrial > Soil > Agricultural land | place: USA... | reverse complement strand
GCCTCGCCGCGGGTCATGGTCACGAACATCGCCACGCCGTCGCCGGTCGCCGCGCCCAGGACGGCGAATGGAATCTCGAACTCCGCCACGCGCCCAACGGCGCCCCGCAGCCTCGGATCCTGGACCTGGCTCCACTTCTCCGTCCCCAGCTTCCGATAGACCACGGGGACTGGCGGACCGCCGTTTGTCTCCAGGCCAACGCGCAGGCCAACGGGCTTGAGGAATCGAAGCGTCAGGCCGTAGCCACCCGCCAGCAACTCGCTGACCGGGAGCGTGGCGTCGACGCGCACATACAGGGCCTCGAGGTCGAAGCCAAATTCGACCGCCGCGATGCCCGGCGTGCGGTCGGCGACCTGGTGCATGGCGCCCGCGACAGACGTTTGCTCAACGGAGCCGGCGCCAACCCACTCGAAGTAGTTGGTGATTTCCCCGTCGATGATCGGCCGGACGAACCCGGTAGGCCGCTGGATGTAGGCCGCCGGAGGCGCCGTGGTGATGTTCGTGACCCACAAGTCCTCAGGAATCGGCTTCTCCAGCGCTCGGTAGACGTTTCGGACGTGGCGGCGGAAGAGCTCGTCGAACTCGAGGTCGTGCTCCGAGGAATGGTCGTCGCCATACCACCAGAACCAGTCGCTGCCCTCGGCGATGAGCATCTCTTCGCGAGCCCGGGCCATCGATGCTTCCGGCAGGCCGGCCGGCGGACTCTCGATCGCGCGCCGCGCGTCGACGAGCTGGCCCCAGGCGCGGTGATCGTCCGGATGCCCGATCCAGATGTAGAAGTCGCCGTTGATCCAGGATCCGGGAAAGACCGAAGGCAGCCGCTCGGATGCGCCCGCACACGCGTCCGCCATCGTCACGGTTCGAAGCGCGGGATGAGACTGCAGTCGCCCGTAGAGCGCGCGCAGAAACGGCCGGCCCTGCTCCTCGTAATGCTCCCAGGCGTTCTCGCCGTCGAGGATCACGAACACCGTTCCCTCCGCTCCACCCGTCGCGGCGCTGAACCGCTGCCCCGCCTCAACGAGCCGCTGGACGAAGTCATCGGCCGCGACGTCCGCTGACCAGCCGGCATAGCTGAATCCGATGAGATCGGACAGCCGGTGGTCGCGAAACCCGCACGTGACGCTCGCGTCCTCAGGGCCGATGCGGTACGGGCGATACAGCCGCTCCGGCTGTTCGACGTGCCCATCGCCGGTGCGCGTAAAGCCATGCCCGGTCGTGCGGGCAAGAATCTCTTCGTCCGTGGCCATCCACTGGAAGCCGCTGCGCGCCACCAGCGGCACCATCGTGTCGGAGACCGAGCCCTCCGACGGCCACACGCCGACTGGCCGCTGACCGAACAACCGCTCGTGATACGACACGGCACGGGCCAGGTGCTCGACGGCGTCCTCCGGATGCCGGAACGGCTCCCGCGGCATGCGCGATTGCGGGTGCGTGCGGAGGTAGACGTCCGTGTCGCACAGCAGCGGCAGAATCGGATGATAGAACGGCGAAGTGGACAGCTCGACCTGACCGCGCTCCAACGCCGCCTTGTATTCCGGCACGACACGCGTGAGCAGCTCCAGCTCCACGGCGCGCAGGACGAGCTTGTCGTCTTCGCTGTACCCCCGGTCCTTCGTGATCAACGCACGAACCTTCGGGTCCTCGGCCACATACAACGGGTCGATCCAGGCCAGCTTGTGCCAGACCTGCAGGTCGCGCAAATCGTCGACCGAAAAATGCGCTGACTGGCTGCGCGCGCTGAGCTGACTGCCAGCGGCATCGCGCTGCGCCAGCAGTTCGGCGTAGCGTGGATAGGGCGCAATCATCCGCGGGCCATGCGCGTGAAAGAAGTTGGCGACCGCGAACGCGCGCTCGTCCTCCGTCAGCAGGTCGGCGCGCTTCAAGCCGATTTCAAGGTGGCGATCGCGTGCTTCGTCGCGCGCGAACGCCTCGAGCTGCACCAGCATCGACGGCACCAGGTTGAACGTCAGGCGTATCGCCGGGAATTCGCGCAGCAGGGCGACCATGCCCCAGTAGTCCTTCAGGGCATGAAGCCGCACCCAGGGCAGGATGTGCTCGCCGGTCAGCAGGTCCTGGTAGAGCGGCTGGTGCATGTGCCACAGCAGCGCCACGCGCGTCATAATGGGTTCAACCAGTACATGTCGATCATCGATCGGTACGTGATGCGGCAGGTGTTGATGCCGTTCGTGCTGGGGCTCCTTGTCTTCACGTTCATCTTCATTATTCCGCCGCTCATCCAATTCGGCGAGAGCCTCGTCGCCAAGGGCCTGTCCGGACGGCTGGTCGCCGGGCTGATCAGCCTCCTCGTTCCACAGGCCCTGGCGGTGACGATTCCGATGTCGCTGCTGCTGGCGCTGCTCGTCGCGTTCGGCCGTCTGTCGGCGGATCGCGAATTCGTCGCCATGCAGGCGTGCGGCGTCAGCCTGCGACGGCTGCTCTGGCCGGTCGCCGTCGTGGCCATCAGCGCCTGGGCCGCGACGTCGTACGTGCTGATCGCGCTCGTGCCCGACTCCAACCAGCGCTTCCTCGAAACGGTCTTCAGCGTGGCCAGCCAGCGGGCGGAGGGCGAGGTCAAGCCGCGGACCTTCTACCAGGACTTCCCCAACTTCGTGCTGTACGTGCGCGAAATCCCGCCGGACGGACGCGGCTGGAACGGCGTGTTCCTGGCCAGACTCGACGCCGATCAGCGGTCGACGATCTACCTCGCGCGCCACGGCCGGGTCGTCATCGATCGCGACCGGAAGCGCATCGACATCGAGCTCATCGATGCCACCCAGCACAGCCTGGATGCGGACGGCAATTACTTCGTCCAGGCGATCGAGCGTGGAGCGTTCAACGTCGATCCCGCCGCCACGTTCTCCAGCGCCGTCGCGAAAGGACCGCGGCAGATGTCGATCGCCGAGCTCCGCGCCGAGATCGATAAACGGCGGCAGCTCATCGATCCGGTGACGAACGGCCCCTTCTCCACGCACAACGAGGAGATGGAGATTCACAAGCGCTTCTCCATTCCGGTCGCCTGCCTCGTCTTCGGCCTGATCGGACTCGCGCTCGGGGCGACACACCGGCGCGGCGGCGCTCTCGGGAGTTTTGTGATCGGGATTGCGGTGGTGTTTGCATACTACGTCCCGCTGATGATCGGACCGTCGCTCGTCAAGGGGCGGTACCTGACGCCATGGCTCGGGTCGTGGCTGCCGAATCTCGTCCTCGGCGCGCTCGGGATTCTGATGTTCGTGTGGCGCGATCGCCTGGCCGATCAGCCGTTCCGCCTGCACGTGCCGCGGTGGCTGCAATCACTGCGCGTCACGCGCAGCCGCGGCGTCCCCGGAATGACGATCCTCGACGGCTACATCACCCGGGCCTACGTGCAGTACGTGGTGCTCTCCGCAGCGGCCCTCCTCGGCATCTTCTACATCGCGTCTTTTCTCGACGTGTCCGACAAGCTCTTCAAGGGGATGGTCACGACCGTGACCATCGCTGAGTATTTCAGATACTCGACGCCGCAGTGGGTGTACTACGTGCTCCCCTTGTCGGTGCTTCTCGGCACGCTGGTGACGATTGCCGTCCTGACCAAAAACAGCGAGCTCATCGTCATGAAGGCGTGCGGCATCAGCCTCTATCGTCTTGCGCTCCCAATCTTCACGATGGGACTGGTGGCCGGGGCCGGGCTCGTTCTGCTGCAGGAAACCATCCTCGGGCCCTCGACGCGAAAGGCGGAGGAAATCAGAGAACTGATTCGAGGGGGGAACCCGCAGACGCTCAACCTGCTCGCCAACCGCTGGCTCGTCGGATCGCAGGGAGAGATTTATCACTATCAGACGCTCGATCCGCGCACCCACACGCTCAGCGGGTTGGACGTCTATGAGTTCACGCCAGGGATGGAGCGTCTCGTCAGACGGAGCTTCATTCAGACAGCTACCTTCGCCGGAGACGAGCAGGACAATGTCTGGGACGTCCGGCGGGGCTGGTCGCGCGAGTTCGACCCGAGCGGCGAGATCAAGTCCGCGCCACCGATCGTCGCCGAGCGACGCACGCTCGAGCGCGCTGACTTCTTCGGTACGGAGGAAGTGAAACCGGATTACATGGGCTATGCGCAGCTGCGCGCCTACACCGAGCGTCTGCGCGCGGGCGGATTCGACGTCACGGAGCAGGACGTCGCGCTGTGGCGAAAAGCTGCGTTTCCATTCGTCCCGCTCATCATGACGCTGCTGGCGGTGCCCTTCGCCGCGACGATTGGACGCAGCGGCGCAATGGGCGGCATCGGCGTCGGCATCGCGCTGGCCATCTCCTACTGGGCCGTGATCAGCGTCTGCGCGGCGCTCGGCACAGGCGGAGCGCTCCCGCCGATTCTGGCCGCGTGGGCGCCGAACCTCATTTTCGGCGCGGGGGCGCTGTACCTTCTCCTGACCGCGCGCACGTAGGGCAGGACGTCGCACGTAGGGCAGGACGTCGCACGTAGGGCAGGACGTCGCACGTAGGGCAGGACGTCGCACGTAGGGCAGGACGTCGCACGTAGGGCACCGCTTCAGCGGTGCCGACTCTTTATCTGCCGTACTGCACGTCGTCGATCCAGAACTGCCCCGCGTTCCCCGGCGTCGCATTCACGGTGTCAACCACGAACAGGACGTCGCGCACCTGTCCCAGCGGCAGCCGGCGCTGCGTTGTCTCTCCGACGGGCCGCACCTCGTCGAAAAACACCGCCACCTCGCGAGCCGTTTCGTCGAGGTACACGGAGCGGCGCCATCTCTCGCCGCTCCCGAGCCGGAATTGAACCGACAGCCGCATCGGCTTGTCCGCACGGCCGTTGAACAACAGGCGGTCATTGGCAGGCAGCAGCGTCCCGGTGGGCATCACGAATGCCGCATAGGGTGATTCCGACCGTGTTCCGCCAATCGCCCACCGCAGCAGCAACTGCGTTCCCGTCGTCGTTCGCGCGACGTCAATGGCCCCCTTCGAGCGTGGGCTTGTTTCGATCCGCCAGCCGCGCGCTTCGCCGTCCTGATACAGCGATGCGCGCTCCGACGGCTCGCCGCGCGCGACCGCTTTCGCATCCTGCGATCGGACGTAAATCGGATTCGTCACAACCCACGGAATGGGCGGATTACCCGGAGCATCCGCAACCTGAATCTCAACGCGATAGACGGCTGGCGTCCCGGGCACGACACGGCGCAACATCCGCTCTCCCGTTGCCTCGACCGATCCGTTGCGGAACAGGACCACGCGACTGCCAGGCGACGCGTTGCTCTCGGCCTGCAGCTCGATGTCTCCCTCGCCGGCCGGGACGAAATCTCCAGCCTGCCACGTAACGCCGCCGCGGCTCGCGGTGAACGCCACGGCTCCCGGCGTCGCCAGCGCGTCGATCGTCGTGTATGCATGGCCGCGGCGAATGGCGTCGAGAAGAGCGGCCGAGTCGGCATTCGCGTCGCCTGTGAAACGAACCCCGCTCGCGGTGATCGAGAACGTTCTGAACATCGTCTCGTAGCCTGGGACGTTCAGTACCGCGTTGCGAGAGCGATCATCGCCGCTCACGTCGAGCCGCGCATGCGCGTCGGCACCGGCAAGGGCGACCACCCGGCGGCGAACGGTCAACGCGTCCCATCGCCGGAGAATCGGCTCGGGCCGGTCCAGCAGTGTGCCGATCGAAGAGGACGGTCTGAACGGGTAGGTGAAGAGCACGCGGACGAACCGGTGCCACTGCTCATCCCGCGATTCGCTGTCGGCGTTCAGCCATTCGAGTCCGTCGAACGGACTCGTCCAGTCGGTCCAGCGGAGTTGCGGCTTCATCGATCCCGGATGCGCCGCCACCGACATCGCACCAGCGCGCGCGATGTCCTCGAGGATGTCGCGCACCTCACCGCCGAGCGGATACGGGCTTTTCGGCAAGCCGAGCGCAATGACGTGGCCGTCCTCAGCGCTGATTTCGAGGGCGTCCACGGCGAGCACCCGGCTGTAATACGCGGGCGGTGCGGGTGCGCGCGTGCCGTCGCCGTGATCCGTGAGGATGACGAACTGCAGGCCGGCCCTGGCGGCCGCCGCCGCAATCTGCTCGGGCGTTCCGCTACCGTCCGAGCGGCGGGTGTGGACATGGATAGCGCCGCGTACGCCCGTGGCGGCAGCGGACAGCGTCCGCGCTGGTGGAGGCAGCCATTGCCAGACGGCGATCGCCGGAGCGATCAGTACGACGGCAACGATGATCGCCAGCCGCTTCATGCGCGCGGATGGAACCGATCGTAGACGTTGCGCATCCGCTGCTCGAGCACGTGGGTGTAAATCTGCGTCGTCGACAAGTCGGCGTGCCCCAGCATCATCTGAATGGCGCGGAGGTCGGCGCCGCGTTCGAGCAGGTGCGTCGCAAATGAGTGGCGGAGCATGTGTGGGCTGAGCGTTCGCGTCACACCCGCGCGGATGGCGTAGCCCTTGAGAATCTTCCAGAAGCCCATGCGCGTCAGTCCGGGCCCTCCGCCGCGTGCGTTGACGAACAGCCGCGGGCTGGTTCGACGTCCGAGCAGCGTCGGACGCGCCTCACGCGTGTAGCGGCTCACCCACTCCCCCGCCGCGTCCCCGAACGGAACGATGCGCTGCTTCGACCCCTTGCCGGTGCACGTCAGATAGGACGCGTCGAGGTTCACGTCAGCCGGGCGCAGCGACAGCAGCTCCGACACTCGCATGCCCGTCGCATACAGGAGCTCGATGAGCGCGCGGTCGCGCAGCCCGCGCGCGGTCGAGACGTCCGGCTGCGCGATCAGCCGATCGACTTCCTCGACCGACAGATACTTCGGCAGCACCTTCCAGGCACGCGGCGGCCGCAAATCGTCGGCCGGACTCGCCTTCAACCGCCCATCGATGACGAGATAGCGATAGAACCCGCGGAAGCACGCGACCGCCCGCGCCACGGACCGCGGCGAGCGGCCCTCGGCCATCAGATCGCGGACGAGCGCCTCGAGATCCGCCCGCGCCAGACGGTCGAGCGGCGTCTCACGGCCCGCGGCGAACGCACCGAGCAGCGCGAGATCGCGCGCATAGCTGTCGACGGAGTTCGCCGCCAGCCGGCGCTCGACGGTGAGGTGCGTCAGGTACGAGTCGATCAGGGCTGTGGCCAAGTGGAAAAGTACACGAAGTGGAAAAGTGGAAAAGTAAGTGGAAAGTATAACGAGCTTAGAATGGGGATCTATGGCTGTGCGGTCGAAGTGGCAGTCGCTGCCCACCGAGGCAATCAACCCGTCGAGCCTCGGCATCGACAAACTCGATCCGGAAGACATTGTCGACCTGATGGTCAACGAGGATCGCAAGATGCTCGAAGCGGTGAAGCGCGAGCGCGAGCGCATCGCCGTCGGCATCGACATGATCGCCTCGGCGCTCCGCAAGGGCGGCCGGATCATCTTCGTCGGCGCGGGCACAAGCGGCCGCCTTGGCATCCTCGAATCGGCGGAGATGCCGCCGACCTTCAGCACCGACCCGGACCTGGTGCAAGCCATCATGGCCGGCGGCCGCGACGCGATCTTTGCCGCCAGGGAAGGCGTCGAGGACAACTACGAGGAAGGCGCTCGATCGATTACCCGCCTCCGCCCCACCAGGAAAGACATCGTCGTTGGCGTGTCGGCCAGCGGCATGACGCAGTTCGTGCGCGGCGCGCTGACGCGCGTCCGCCAGGCTGGGGCGCGCATCATCTTCGTCACCTGTGATCCGGCCACTGAACTGCAGACGTTTGTCGATCTGACGATTGCTCCAGGTGTGGGCGCCGAAGTGATTGCCGGCTCGACGAGACTCAAGGCCGCAACGGCGACCAAGCTGGTGCTGAACATGCTGACCACCGGCGCGATGGTTCGCATCGGCAAGACCTACGGCAACCTGATGGTTGACGTCCATACCGGATCGGAAAAGCTGAAAGACCGGGCGCGGCGCATCGTCAACATCGTGACCGGCATCGATTACGACGAAGCCGATCGGCTGCTGAAGAAAGCGCACTGGAACGTGAAGGCCGCGATCGTCATGCAGAAGACTGGACTCATTTATCCCAAGGCGCTGGCCCGCCTGCGCAAGAACCACGACTTGATGCGGGACGCGATCGGCGAAGACATCGAACCGCGGCTGCGCGGCATGCTGCAGGGGCACGCCGAGGCCGCATTTCTCGGTGCGCCGACCGCGGCTGATGCCGCCGGCGGCAATTCGACGCGGCCCAGAGTGCGCAAGATCCCCAGCCCCGACCAACCGATTCGATAACATCTCCTGATTTCCGGGCTGTGCGTTAGGTCAATAACGCCGCCGCCGCTCGATCCAGAAACAACTCGACGTGACGATGCGTCTGCAGGAACGACGCGGGCAGCTGCGTCGTCAGCGGCCCCCGAACCATGCGCTCGACGCATTTTGCCTTTCGCTCTCCTGTTGCGATCAACACGATCGCGGCGGCCTTCAGGATTGTCGCCATACCCATCGACAGCGCTTCGCGCGGCACCTGACCAGGTTCGCCACCAAATAACGCCGCGTTGTCGCGACGCGTCACATCGTGCAACTCGACCCGATGCGTCCGCGCGGACAACTGGGCGCCAGGTTCGTTGAATCCGATGTGTCCGTTCGAGCCGATGCCAAGCAGCTGCAAATCGATCCCGCCCGCCGAATCGATTTCCGCCTCGTAGCGTTCGCACTCGGCGTCCAGATCGCCGGCCGCTCCGTTCAGGAAGTGAATGCGAGACGGCTCGAGATTGACGTGGCTGAACAGATGCTGGTCCATGAACCGGCGGAAGCTTCCGGGGTGATCGGCGGTGACGCCTGCGAACTCGTCGAGGTTGAAGGTCCGCGCGCTGGCGAAGTCGACGTCGCCCGCGCCATGCATCCGCCTCAGTTCGGCATAGGCCGGTATGGGACTCTTCCCCGTCGGCAGGCCCAGCACCAGGTCCGGCTTGTGTTTCAACGCGATAGCGATGCGTTCCGCTACCGCCCTGGCGCTTTCGTCCGGACTCGGATAGACGCGCACGATCATCGAAGTCTCAGATGTAGGCGGGGACCGTCAGCCGTCCGCGTGCCGCCGCCAGTGCGAGCGTTACGGCGCCGGCCGCAGGTTCCGTCTCGAGCGTGCGCACGTCGCTGCGCGGGGCAACTTCCGCCAGCCGCGTGGCGACCTGCGGGACAAGCGAGGGAACCCCGCGAAACACCCCGCCGGAGAGTAGCGTCGGGAATCTCTCTCCGCGCATTTCCAGGCGCGTGATGACCGACGCCGCCGCCGCGGCGAGTTCGGTCGAGGCCCGCGCGATGATGTCCGCGGCCACCGCGTCGCCCTCGTCCGCCGCTCGCTGTACGACGGGAACGATGCTGGCGATGGCGTAACGGTGCGGCCCAGGCGCATATATGACGTGGACCAGATCGGTTGGATCCGTCAGGCGCATGGCCTCGATCACCATCTCCGTCATCATCGTGGATGGTCCGCGTCCGTCGAACTGGCGAACGACGGCGTTGAGAGCCGCCCGCCCGATCCAGAAGCCGCCGCCTTCGTCGCCAAGGACGGAGCCCCAGCCGCCCGCCCGGGCGGCGCGCCCCGCTGCGTCGCGCCCGTAGGCGATCGATCCCGTGCCGGCAACGATCACGACGCCTGGCTGTTCGCCGGCTCCGGCGACCAGGGCGATCAGCGCGTCGTTGACGACGAGCGTCCTCGCCTTGAAGCCGATGCGCCGCATGATCCCGCGCACGGCGGCGGCGTCCGCCTCGCGGTCAACGCCGGCAATGCCAAGACAGATCGCCGCGGGCTGGAGATCGAGATCGCCAATCGCCTCCTCCATCACCGCGTGCAGAACCTTCTCGACCTCCAGCTCGCCGGATGCCTGCAGGTTGGCGCCGCCGCCACGGGAATGAGACAGGACTTGCCCCTGTTCGTCGGCCAGGAGACAGACAGTCTTAGTGCCACCCGCATCGATGCCCAGCACGTGCATGTCGGCCTAAATGGTACATTCGGTCGAGTGACGGCCCCGTTTACCAACGTCCACGGCATCCTCCGTGAGGCGGTTGCCAGCCGCACCTTTCCAGCGGCCGTGATCGAGGTGGGACGTTCCGCCCGTCCCGAGTGGCGTCAGGCCGTCGGCACGCTGACCTACGATGCGACTTCCCCGCCGGCGCGCGAAGACACGATCTTCGATCTCGCGTCGCTGACAAAGGTCTTGTCAACGACGCCGCTGGTGATGCGGCTGGTGGAGCGCGGCGGCCTCGGGCTGGACGATTCCGTCGGCCAGCATCTCCGAACGTGGCGCGGTCCCGATCGCGATGCCGTCACGATTCGTGACCTGCTCTCGCACAGCAGCGGCCTGCCGGCGTATCAGCCGTACTACCGCACGCTGCATGGGCGCGAGTCGATCGAACAGGCGATTGCCGTGACGCCGCTCGAATATCCACCGAACACGAAATCGATCTACAGCGACCTCGGCTTCATGTTGCTCGGGTTCATCCTCGCGGACGTGGCGCCGCTCGACGCGCTGTTCGACGCGCTTCGCGGTCAGATGCAGAACGCGGAGGATCTCCAGTTCTTTCCTCCGGAGATCTGGAAGAAGCGAACTGCCCCGACCCGTCAGACAAGCCACCGTGGACTGCTGATTGGCGATGTGGACGACGACAACGCGTGGGCACTGGGTGGCGCCGCTGGCCAGGCGGGACTGTTTGGAACCGCCGCGGCCGTCGGTACGTCCGCGCGCCACGTCATGCAGGTACTCGCCGGCCGCGTGGGCGCGTTTCAGCCTGAGACGATGCGCACGTTCATCACGCGCCGGGACGATGTACCTGGAAGTTCGCGCGCGCTCGGCTGGGACACGATGTTGCCAACGTCGTCCTGCGGAACGCTGATGTCAGCGACGGCCTTCGGCCATACCGGATTCACGGGAACGTCGCTCTGGATTGATCCTGGTAGCGACATCTACGTTGTGCTGCTCACGAATCGCGTGCATCCCGAGGCGTCGGGCGACGCGATTCAGCAAGTCAGGCGCGCCGTGCACGACGCGGTGATGCGGGAAGGCGCGAAGGTCTAGAACCTTCCCCGCGTCGGCGCAGGTCCAGCGCCGCCGCGCGGGCCAGCTCCCTGCGGCAGTCCGCCCACACCCTGGGCCCCGCGACCGCCCTGGGCTCCGCGACCGCCCTCGACGCCGCGTCCGCCGCGCCCTTCGGGACCGGGCGCACCGCCACGCGCGCCGCCGCCGGCACGGCCGCGCGCGACGGGCATGAAGACCCACTGGTTGTAGGTATCGCGGCCGTTGTACAACCGCAGCGACTTCTCCTCGCTCTTGCTGGTCACACCGACGATGCCGCCGGGCACAGTACCGCCGCGGCCGCTGATCGCTGCCAGCCGC
>Ga0209486_10001200_pt1 | contig 11323 bp, 11 predicted proteins | sample NCCompost_FD_187518 | JGI IMG/M metagenome (GOLD analysis project Ga0209486, IMG submission 187518) | Agricultural soil microbial communities from Utah to study Nitrogen management - NC Compost (SPAdes) (version 2) | ecosystem: Environmental > Terrestrial > Soil > Agricultural land | place... | reverse complement strand
TGCAAACCACTCCTGCCATGTCTTGCCGGTTTTTGCTTTGACCGCGTCATCACTCATCCGCGGACTTGCTGCTTTGGCTGTCTTGGTTGCAGTTGCCATTGGTTCTCCCGTGACTCTGTTTCGTGTCTGATAAAAACGATCCACGAAGTACACGAACTACACGAAGCACACGAAATGTGGTTCGCATTTTCTTGAACCAGAATCTAATGCAGACACCTGGTACGGCGCTTCTCCAAAATTGCTATCGGTCAGGAAAACACCAGCCCGCTTGCGCTTTTTGCAATACTTTCAGATTACTTCTGCACTTCGCTTCTCAACGCCAACATGTTTCCTTCGGAATCGGTAAAGAATGACATCCAGAGTTCGTAGGTTCCCATGTCTGCGACGAAGGTTGGTTGCTCGCGAAATTCGACACCACGTTCAGTCAGGGTTTTGGTTGCATCGTGAATATCTTCGACGCCGAAGTAAATTACCGAACCTGGATGATCAAATTCTTCAGTCTCAGGAAGGGACAGCATCAGCATGATTCCGTTGCAATCGAAGAAGGCCATCCTCGGCGGCACGGAAAATAGATGTTTCATGCCCAGTTTGTCTCGATAGAAGGCGGTTGCGCGATCGATATCGGAAGCGTTGACGGAAATCTGGCGGATTTCAGAAAGGCCGAAAGGCATTTTTGGTGTCCTTATGTGTTGCGATTAGGAACGGAATTGAGCCGAGAATTTAACTCGTAGGCGAGCGCGAAGTCCAGAAAATGCCAAAGCGATCCACGAACTACACGCAAGACACGAATTAAACGAAATGAAACGAATGGTTTTGTGTTGGATCGTGTGTTTCGTGGACCGGTTCTTGGATCTAACCCGTTTCTCAATTGGCAAATTTTAGAAAGTTGTCCTACGTTAGTTCCTCAAACTAAATGACTGCCGAAACGACTGACAAAATAGAGCCTTCCAATATGCAACCCAGCGGGAGCCTGCCTCTCGTTGCTGTCGTGGGCCAACCTAATGTTGGCAAGTCGACTCTGTTCAATCGATTGATCGGGCAGCGGCGTTCGATTGTCGGTGACGAACCGGGCATTACGCGCGATCGCATCTACGGCGAGGTGGAGTGGAGCGGCGAACGCTTCTCGATTGTCGATACGGGCGGCATCGTCCCTGACGACGAAGCGATCATCCCGGCAAACATCTTCAAGCAGGCAGGCTTTGCGATTGACGACGCGATAGCTTTGATCTGGGTGGTAGACGCTCGCCAGGGAATCACGCCGCTCGATGAAGAACTGGCGAATCTACTGCGTGCCACCGGTAAGCGAGTTCTGGTGGCGGCTAATAAGACGGAGGCTACCCGTGTTGAGCATGAGGCTTCCGAGTTTTACCGGTTCGGTTTTGACGAAGTCTTTCCAGTATCAGCGGAGCAGGGGGCCGGACTGGGTGATCTGCTCGACGCGATAGTGGAAGATCTTAAGGAGTTACCAAGACAACCTTCCCAAGCGGAAACCCCGCCGGAAGCTCGAGAGCTGCGACTGGCAATCGTGGGCCGGCCCAACGTAGGTAAGTCTTCTTTGCTGAACGCTTTGATCGGTGAAGAGCGAGTAATCGTTTCACCAGTGGCCGGCACAACCCGCGACGCCATTGACTCACTACTTGAAACCGCCGATCAAAAGTTTCGTTTGATCGACACGGCCGGCATCCGCCGAAAAGGTAAGACTGGCGAGATGGCAGAGAAGTTGTCGGTAGTTATGGCGATGAAGAGTCTTGAACGGGCCGACGTGGCGCTTGTTGTTATCGACGCGATCGAAGGTGTAACCGCGCTCGACGCGCACATCGCCGGTTATGCGCATGACGCCGGTTGCTCCATCATCCTGGCGGTGAACAAGTGGGACGCTCTTGAGAATAAGGAGACAGGCACACCCGCCGAATTTGAACGCAAGCTTCGAGAGAAGATGAAGTTTCTCGACTTCGCTCCCGTGGTGACGATATCGGCGCTCAGCGGCCAACGGGTAAAGAACCTGCTGCCGCTGGCAGTGCGTGCGAATGAAGCGCGTAACCTGCGTATCCCAACGTCAACGTTGAATACATTCTTTGAGCGGAACGTCTCTCAGCCTCGTGGTGGTGGAGCGCCGGCGCCGGTGAAAGGTGGCGTTTCGCGTCTGCATGTTCAGTACATGACGCAGGTTGGGGTGCGGCCTCCGAAATTTATCGTTTTCACTTCAGGGGGCAAGCCAGGTTTACATTTTTCTTACGAGCGTTACCTGCAAAACCGTCTGCGTGAAGAATTTGATTTCTTCGCGACACCAGTGAAGATTGTGGAACGACACAAGAAGCGGAAGAAACGATAAAAGGCGTCTCACGAATCACACGAATTACGCGAAAACCAAACAGCCGCTGAGCTGGGTAGTCCTTAAGTGACGAATAAGCCATCAATAACATTCCAAGTGACTGCTCGCGACGGGGATGCGCGTGCCGGCGTGATCACGACCCGACGGGGTGAGATCGAGACGCCGGTTTTCATGCCGGTCGGTACAGCCGGAACCGTTAAGGGGATTCGTTTCGAAGCCCTTGAAACCGAATTAGACGCTCGCATCATTTTGGGAAACACCTATCACCTTTGGTTGCGGCCGGGGATTGAGGTCATCCGAGGTTGTGGCGGCTTACATCGCTTCATGAGTTGGCAAAGACCGCTATTAACCGACTCCGGTGGTTTTCAGGTTTGGAGTCTCGGTGACTTACGCAAGATCAGTGAAGAGGGAACGGAGTTTCGTTCGCACGTGGATGGAAGCCTCCAATTCTTGTCCCCGGAAGTCTCAATGCAAGTACAGGCAGCACTCGGATCAGACATCGTGATGGCGTTTGACGAATGTGCGGAGGGCGAGGCGTCAATTGAGACCGCACGAACGAGCATGGAATTAACCGCTCGCTGGGCGCAACGCTCTCGCGCAGAGTTTGATCGTCTGCAAGCGGATGGTTCTGACACTGGACGAACTGACGCGAATGAAACACTCAGCGGTGGCCAGGCCTTATTCGGCATTGTGCAGGGAGCTTCGCAGCTTGACCTGAGACGGGAAAGCCTGCACCGCACAATGGAAATTGGCTTCGACGGCTATGCGATCGGCGGTCTCAGCGTTGGTGAGGCGAAATCCGTAATGTGGAGAGTGGTAGACGCGGTAACACCCGACATGCCCTCCGATAGGCCGCGGTATCTGATGGGTGTTGGCACACCGGAAGATCTGCTTGAAGCGGTATCGCGCGGAATCGACATGTTTGATTGCGTGCTACCCACACGCAACGGTAGAACCGGGCAGGCATTTACCTCTCGCGGCAAAGTGAACGTTAAAAACGCGCAGTGGGCGGTCGATACTAAACCGCTGGACGAGGACTGCGAATGTTCAGTCTGCCGGCGGCACTCACGCGCGTATCTGCGCCATCTATATCAGTCAGGCGAAATGCTTGCCGGGGTGTTGCTTACGCACCATAACTTAGCGTTCTTCCTTGACACTATGCGACGTGTCAGGCAATCTATCCGGTCTGGCGAATTCCCGAAATTTCGGCAAGCTTTTACTGAGAAGCTGAACGAGCATGAGCAGAAGAATGCGCTCATCAATGCCTGATTCGTTCATGTGTTCCGGTTGTTGCCGATGAACTCTAGAAAGCGAAAAGATGCTGAGTCTATTCATACTGTTTCAAGGTGGTTGGGGGACGCTGACCGGCTTCCTGCCGATCCTATTAATCATAGGCGTCTTCTATGTCATGCTTATTCGGCCTCAGCAAAAACGCCAGCGAGAACTCCAGGAAATGATATCGACACTTAAAACCGGCGACCGCGTTGTTACCACCGGCGGCGTCATCGGCACGATTACGACCGTGAAAGACACAAGTTTGCTTATCCGGAGTGCCGACAAATCGATTCTGGAAATCGCCCGTTCAGCGGTCGCCGGCATAGAAGGCGAAGAGAAAAAGTAATCCGTCTTAATCTGCTTTAGTGAGTATCGGTCTGCAATGAAAAAGAAGAACGTGCTGCAGCGCGCGATCATTATCCTGATTGTGACGTTGGTAGGCACCTACATAGTTATTGGCCCGCGTCGTCGTCCCAGCGCTAGCGACTTTACCTGGTCGGGCATCAAAACCAATCTTGCTCAGAACATTAAACTCGGGCTCGACCTGAAGGGCGGCTCGCATCTCGTCATGCGCGTCAAGGTTGAAGAGTTTCTGAAGACGCTTACCGATAACAATGCGAACGCAATTCGCAAAGCTGTCCAGGACGCAGGCCTGCCGCTGAACGATGTCCGAGCAGAAAGTAGCAGCGGCTCATATCGAATTGTCCTGGATGCAAACGACGGGTCGCAGCTCGCTGCGATGCAGGACATCGTAAATCAAAAAGTCGGCCTTGAAGAGTGGACTGCATCTACCAGCGGGAATTCTATTGTCTGGAACCTTTCGATTACTTCCCAGCGCGCTCTTTCTGATCAGGCGACCGAACAGGCGAAACGAATCATCGAGAGCCGGTTGGACGCAGTGGGCGTTGCTGAGCCGCTCGTACAACGTCACGGCTCGCAAACGGCATATCAAATCCTGGTGCAGATGCCCGGAATTCAGGACCCGGAGCGCGTAAAGCAGTTAATGAAGGCGGACGCCCAGCTCGATTTAGTCAAAGTTATCAGCCCGCCAAATCCCAATCTCGCCACGTACAACACAGAAGAAGAAGCTAAGGCCACTCTTGGCGGCACGGTTCCTCCTAATCGACGCGTTCTGCCCTACCTCGAACGTGGCGAACTGACTGCTGCCGCGGGTCAAGGTCAGACGCAGAAGAAGTGGGTTGTCGTCGAAGTGCCGCCAGTTGTCGATGGGAACGAGCTTCGCACTGCGTCCGCAACGCCAGGGCAGGGGGGCGCCGATTATCAGATCTCATTTGCGCTGAAGCCAGGCGGAGCTCAGAAGTTTGGCGCTTGGACGGGTGCAAACATTAATGAATACATGGGCGTCGTACTCAATGACGAGGTACGATCGATCGCGTACATCCAGTCCCAGATCTTCGACTCGGGACAGATAAGCGGCCGGTTTACGCAACAATCGGCAGAAGACCTGGCATTGACTCTGAGATCCGGGGCCTTGCCCGCAAAGATTGAATATCAGGAAGAGCGTACGGTTGGACCCAGCCTGGGTGCTGATTCGATCCGTTCCGGTGTTCGCGCGTCAATAGCCGGCCTCTTGTTCGTGGTCGCGTTTATGCTTTTTTACTACCGGGGGTCGGGTATTAACGCGGTCGTTGCTCTGTTGCTGAACATGATCCTGATGTTGGCGGCGCTGGTCGTATTCGACGCCACGCTTACCTTGCCAGGTATTGCCGGCATGATTCTGACCATCGGTATGGCGGTGGATTCCAACGTGCTCATCTTTGAACGGATTCGCGAGGAGTTGAAGACAGGAAAGACCGTAGCGTCTTCCATCGATCAGGGTTTCGCGCGCGCGTTTGTGACAATCATCGATACTCACGTCACTACCATTATCTCGTCTTTGTTCCTGTTTGTTTTTGGCACCGGACCTTTGCGCGGTTTCGCCGTAACGCTGGTGTTGGGTCTTGTAATAAACCTGTTTTCGGCCGTTTACGTTTCACGCACGATTTTCATGTGGCAGTTGAATCGCAAGAAGAAACTCGAAACGCTCAGTATTTAACTTGCCGCGGCCGTCTGTTGAGTGAATATGATTGAAGTTTTCAAAAACGTTAATGTTGATTGGCTCGCCAATCGTCGCATCTTTATCTTTATCTCGATTGTATTGATGCTCGCCGGACTCGGTAACGCAGTCGCGCGCCAATGGTCGCCGGGCGGCGACGACGCATTTAATCTCGGCGTCGACTTCAAGGGCGGCACGGTGGTAACCGCTCGCTTCAAACAGCCCCCGTCAGCGGAAGATATTCGAGCAACGCTCGTAAAAGCGGGAGTCAATGACGCGATCATTCAACCCGTACTCGACAAGCCGGACACCTTCCTGATCAAGATCCCACTCGAAGGCGGCAACGAAGCTTCGCAGGAACAACTCGATCAGGGACGGGCTCGAGTCACGACGGCGCTAAATAACTTTGGAGTTGAAAAAGATGCTTGGGAAATTATCGGAACTGACGCAGTGGGCGCGGTCGCTGGTGCGCAACTGCGTAACAAGGCAATCGCGGTAACCCTGGCTGCGCTCGTGGGAATGTTGATCTATATCGCCTTCCGTTTCGAATGGACCTATGGCGCTGCCGCGGTGATTGCCGTTTTCCACGACGTGCTCATCACACTCGGTTTCTTCTCAATCTTTCAATGGGAAATCAGTCTGACGGTTATTGCAGCACTGCTGACCCTGGTAGGCTTTTCGGTAAACGACACGATCGTGGTGTTTGACCGGATACGTGAAAACCGCCGCCTGCATCGTCGCGATTCCTTGTATAAGGTCACTAACGACTCAGTTAACCAAACGCTGTCGCGCACGGCTATCACGAACGGCCTCGTCTTTCTATCGGTGCTGGCAATGGTGTTGTTTGGCGGTGAAGTGCTGCGCGGCTTCTCCCTCGCGCTGTTAATTGGCGTCATCGCCGGAACGTATTCCTCAGTAGCTGTTGCCAGTCCGATCGTGGTGTGGTGGGAACAGCGGCTCGAGAAAGCAGAGAAATCAGCGGCTGCAACCATAGGAAAGTCGGGTGCACCGGCGCGCGTCGCATCCCCCGGGGGAGGTCGAACTTTAGCTGCCGGTACGCGTGGAAAGCGATAGAGTGATGTGCGTCAGGCTTAGCATTATGAGCCTGACAAACGCGAGTGTTTAGACTAGTTTGCGCGCGTTGTTTCGTTTAAGTTTTGCGCTTGACTTTGCCGCTAGTTGCGGAATAGACTGCAGCCCGTTGCTGGCCAATTTAATACTCAAGAGTTGACCCCGCGTTTGGGAAACGTAAACGTTGGGAGCGCGGCAGTCTGTTGAGATGGCCGGCGAGTTTTTCTCGCACAGCGGCTTTTTCATCGATTCGCATTTACAGATCACTGGCTGCTGTTTCCCCTTCTTTAGTAACGAACTCAAGCGGACGTGGGTTTACGTTTGGGAGTAGTTATAGAACGCAATAATAGTTCAATTACAACTTTTGCACCCCTGATCCATTTGGCACCGGAATAGGGAGGATTAACATGTTCGATAATCTCGTAGAGTCTGGCTCGCACAAAGAAGATCTGTCGCGCAAAGGCTCGTTTCTTTTGGCTACGCTCGGCATCTACGGCGTGATAGGTCTCGTCCTGATTGTCGGGAGCATCCTGTGGATTGACGCTTCACTTGACAGGCAGGATTTGGAGCTTACGACACTGGTCGCACCAGTGCCGGTACCGCCACAACAGAATCAACCTGAGAAACCACAGGAAGCGAAGCCTCAAAAGGTGGATCAGCAGAACGTTGACGTCCGCAAGGAATTGATTGCTGACGTATCGCGGACCGAGCTGGTCCCGAAAGAGGTATCTGCGAAAGCCAGCAACATCCCGCCAGTAAGACGAGGCGTGACGACAGTGCTGGGCCAGTCTGACTCGAATGCAGCTGCTCCAGTTGCCGCTGGTCCTGGCACCGGTACGGGCGTCGTCGCTGGTCCTACCAGCGTGAATATCGCCGGTGAACCACCACCTCCACCACCGCCCAAGCCAACACCTCCGCGGGCCCCCATCTCCGGCGGCGTGCTGAATGGTAAAGCCATCAGTCTTCCTAAACCGGCTTATCCGGCAATCGCCAGGCAGGCGCACGCATCTGGCACGGTCGTGGTCCAGGTGACCATCGACGAGAACGGCAATGTAATCTCTGCGACACCCGTCTCCGGCCATCCTCTGTTAAGAGGTGTGGCGGTGCAGGCGGCGCGCGGCGCGAGATTCTCTCCCACGAAGTTGTCCGGGCAACCGGTTAAGGTGACAGGAGTCATCACGTACAATTTCGTGGCTCAATAAATGCGGAGATTCAGCGCTGTGCGGGCCGTGTGCCGGCTCATTCTGCGAGTTCCCTGCGAGCTATCAATGTAAGAAAAACCTTTTGGAGGGTCTATCGTGACTATTTTAACCAGTCTTCTAGGATCGAAACTTTTCAGTTTGATGCTGTTCATGTGGCAGGAAGCCGCCCCGGCCGCGACTCCGCCACCGGTCGATCACTTCTCGTTGATGACCATGATCAAGAGCCTAGGCGTTGTCGCTGCTATCGTGCTGATTATTCTCCTGATTATGTCAGTCTACTCGATTGCCATCATGGTCGAGCGGTACCTGACGTATTCGGCGGCCAAGAAGCAATCGCGTGAGTTCGCGCCGCGGGTAGCCCAGGCGTTGAAGAACGACCGCATTGAGGAAGCGATCAATATCAGCGACAAGCATCGCAAGTCTCACCTGGCAATGGTGGTGAGCAGTGGCTTGCAGGAGTTCAGGGCTCACGAGCAATCGTCCGAGATTTCGGGCGACGAGATTGATGCGTCCAAGCGCGCACTGCAACGCGCGATCGCCATCAAGACGGCCGAATTCAAACGCGGCTTGTCAGGTCTGGCAACGATCGGATCGACGGCGCCGTTCGTCGGATTGTTCGGTACAGTGTTCGGAATCATCAACGCGTTCCGCGCGATGGGTGATGCAGGACAAGCTGGTATCGGTGCGGTTGCCAGCGGTATTTCGGAAGCGCTGTTTACTACGGCCATGGGATTGCTGGTAGCAGTTCCCGCCGTATGGTTATTCAATTATTTCACCGGTAAGGTTGATGGCTTCGTAGTTGAGATGGATAACTCCGCTTCAGAATTGGTCGACTACTTCATCAAGAACCGGACGAAGCAGTTGAAGCCATAGCTCGCGTCAGGAACACCGTGCTGGTTGGCGGTGTCTAAGAGGGAGACTGGTGCAGATTTCGGGGTCGCCTTCGCGCGGCCCCGCCCAAGAGAATTAGGGGAGGAGATTTATCTATGGGAATGTCAGGCGGTGGAAGTTGCGACTTCAACTCCGAAATCAACGTAACTCCGATGGTGGACATCATGCTTGTGCTGCTGATCATCTTCATGGTGGTCACGCCCATGTTGCAGCACGGCGTCACAGTTAACCTGCCGAAGGACCTTAACAATCCCGAAGAAGATCCCAGGATTATTAAAGACACGTCCGTGGTAATTTCCATACCTGAAGATGGCGCTTACTACATCGGTAAGGACAAGATTGATAAAGGAGTGTTGAAGGAAAAGATCCAGAAGATGCTCGACAGTGTAAAGAAAGAAGAAGACAAGGTCGTCTACATCAAGAGCGGTACCGGCGTCAGTTATGGGGACGTCGTGACTGTCATCAACGAAATAAGGGCTTTGGGCGTCGATAAAATAGGGTTGGTCGCCGATAAGAAGAAAGGTGGCGGGGAAGCCCCAGCGCCAGCACCTCAGCCGGCCGCTTAATTCACCTTGTAGTGCGGCGCTAATTAAGGAGTAGTTTCATGTCCATACGACATTCAAGTATAGAGGGTGAGGTTGGAAAACCAACCGGCGCTAAAGCTGTCCCGTTTATTAATGTCACACCATTGATTGATGTGTTGTTGGTGGTTCTGATCATCTTCATGGTGATCACGCCGCTTAAGCCCAGTAAGTTTCAGGCCGACATTCCCACTCAGAGGGATCCCAACGAGGATCTTAGCAATCTGAAACCAAATCCACTTACGCTGGTAGTCTCGATTGGCACCGACCTCCAATTGAAACTAAACCAGGAAGATGTCGGTTCTGTGAACGACACGTCGATGCTGAGCGGAAGACTCGCCAGCGTCTTCCGTCAGCGTAGAGAACAACGCGCCTATAAACCCGGAATGGAAACGCGCACTGATTTGCCCGAAGACGAAAGGCTGGAAAGAACTGTCTTCGTCAAAGCGCCGCGTTCGATGAAGTACGGAGACGTTGTAAAGGTCATTGATGCAATCAAGGGTGCGGGCGCAAGTCCCGTCGGGTTGCAGGTAGACGATTTACCTCAGTAGATCTTGCAGTGTGATCGTATCGGATGGTTGGGCCAGGATGTCTGGGCACGATCACTAAAAATGGAGCTACCAACACAATGAAACTCTCTCATACTGGAATCGCCATCGCCTTGGCGATTCTTGTTGTGACTACTTCAGGTTGCGGCCTGGTTAACCGAGTGCGCGCCAAAAACGAGTTGAATGAGGCCGCGCGCGCCTACCGCGAAGGAAACTTTACCGAAGCCGAGCAGTACTCGCGGCGGGCCCTCGAGCTCGATCCGGAAAGCAAAACTGCGCCGGCTTTTATCGCACGTACCATCCACGCACAGTACCGTCCCGGTGTCCAGACTCCGGAGAACCTGGCCAAGGCGAATGAAGCAATTGCGGCTTACCAGGAGATTCTCGCCAAGGACCCCAAAAACGATGAGGCCTACAAAGCCATCGCTTATCTTCTGGGCGCGATTAAGGAAGAAGAAAAGCTGAAGAGCTGGATCACAGCGCGCGCTACCGATCAGAATCTCGATGCACCTAAACGTTCGGAGGCGTACGTAGTGCTCGCCAGCAAGAACTGGGACTGTTCATTTAAGATGACGGAACTTCCCAGCAACAAGACAACCACCATCACCGGAGGAACGCGTGCGGTGGTGTCTTACAAGAAACCTGCCAACACGCAAGAGTTTGAAGCCGCACAAAAGTGTGTGAAGGAAGGCCTGGAGCAGATTGAGAATGCGATTCAGCTCGATCCAAACAGCGAAGCGGCGTGGTCTTACAAGACCAATCTTTTGCTGGAGGCTTCTAAACTCGCTGAAATGGACGGCAAGACCGATCAAAAAGCCGAACTGGACAAGCAGCGTGCCGAGGCCCAGAAACGTACCAATGAATTAGCGGCCGCAGCGCAAAAGAAGAAGGAAGAAGAGGCGGCTAAAGCTTCTCCTGCCAAGTAAGTAAAGTTGCTCCTTTTCACCTTTTTTGGTGATGCTCGACTAGCCGGTCGGGCATCACCTTTTTGTTATACTGGTTCATATTTCTCGGTAACGCAGTAACATGATTCGCATAGAAGAGATTGTTGATACCGTCGCGATTAACCATCCGCAAGCGAATCTCGATCTGTTACGCCGTGCCTACCTTTTCTCCGCCCGCGAACATAAGGGACAGAAGCGTGCCTCAGGCGAATCATACCTGGTCCATCCGCTCGAGGTAGCTAACATCCTGGCCACGATGAAGCTGGATGAGGTTTCGGTAGCCACCGGACTGCTTCACGATGTAGTGGAAGACACGCTGGTAGACCTCGACACTATTCGTACCTATTTCGGTGAAGAGATAGCCCACCTGGTCGATGGTCTGACCAAGATTGCACAGATCAGTAACATCTCGCGCGAAGAGCA
>Ga0209486_10001199_pt1 | contig 11324 bp, 9 predicted proteins | sample NCCompost_FD_187518 | JGI IMG/M metagenome (GOLD analysis project Ga0209486, IMG submission 187518) | Agricultural soil microbial communities from Utah to study Nitrogen management - NC Compost (SPAdes) (version 2) | ecosystem: Environmental > Terrestrial > Soil > Agricultural land | place: USA... | reverse complement strand
CAGGTCGTCGCCGACATCCGCGCGTTCAAGTCGAAGCATGGCTGCGACCGCCTCGTCATGATCTGGACGGGCAGCACGGAAGTCTTCATGAAGCAGACCGCGGCGCACGCCTCGGTTGCCGCCTTCGAGAAAGCGCTCGAGCAGAGCGACGATTCGATCCCGTCGAGCATGGTTTACGCCTACGCCGCGATCCGTGAGGGCATCCCGTTCGCGAACGCGGCGCCCAACCTGACCGCAGACATCCCGGCGATGCTCGAACTGGCGGGTCGCACGAAGGCACCTCTCGCCGGCAACGACATGAAGACCGGCCAGACCCTGATCAAGACCATCATTGCGCCGGGCCTCAAAGCCCGGCTGATCGGTGTTCGCGGGTGGTACTCGACGAACATCCTCGGAAATCGCGACGGCGAAGTCCTCGACGATCCCGAGTCGTTCAAGACCAAGGAAGAAAGCAAGAAATCGGCGCTGGACTATATCTTCCAGCCGCACTTGTACCCCGAGCTCTACAACGACCTCACCCACGTCGTCCGCATCAACTACTATCCGCCGCGCGGCGACAACAAGGAAGGGTGGGACAACATCGACATCTTTGGCTGGCTCGGCTATCCGATGCAGCTGAAGATCAACTTCCTGTGCCGCGACAGCATCCTGGCCGCTCCGATCGTCCTCGATTCCGCTCTCTTCCTCGACCTTGCGAAGCGGGCTGGAATGTCCGGCATCCAGGAGTGGCTCTCCTTCTACTTCAAGGCGCCGATGCACGCCCCTGAGGTCTACCCGGAGCACGATCTGTTCATTCAGTTGATGAAGCTGAAGAACACGCTGCGTTTCATGCGCGGCGAGGAGCTGATCACGCACCTCGGCCGCGAGTACTACGACTGAGAGCGCGTAGCCGAAGATGCCGTTCCTGCTCGGCGGTCTCTTCATCGGGGTGTTGTCGGCGCTGCCGATCGTGCAGCTCTGCAACTGCTGCTGCCTGTGGATCATCGGCGGCGGCATTCTGGCCGCCTACATGGAGGGACAGAACCAGCCAGGGTCGCTGACGATGGGCCAGGGTGCAAAGGTCGGTCTGTACGCCGGCATCATCGGCGCCATCGTCTGGTTCATGATCGATTCCGCGCTCGGCCCGCTGCAGACCCGCTTCGTGGGGGAAGTCATGCGGAGCGCCGGCGACCTGCCCCCGGAACTTCAGGATTGGCTCGATGCGATCGAAGAGGGGCGCGAACGCGGCAGCAACGTGTTCGGCTTCGTGCTGATGTTGATCTTCAGCGCGATCGTCGCCACGATCGGTGGAATGATCGGCGCCGCGTATTTCAAGAAGGATGTTCCGCCCGCGCTCGGAGGGCCGATTCCTCCGCCACCGCTCCCGTAAATCATGGCCGACAGCAAACCGCTCGCCGAGATCGCCGATCTCCTCCAGGAAGATCGCTCGTTCGAACCTACAGCGGCCTTTCGCGATGCCGCGAACGTCCGTGACGCGTCGGTCTACGCCCGCGCCGACGCCGACCCGGAACGCTTCTGGGCCGACTTTGCCTCGGAGCTCGAGTGGTCGACACCGTGGACGCGCGTGCTCGAGTGGAACCCGCCCCATGCGAAGTGGTTCGTCGGCGGGACGCTGAACGCCAGCGTCAACTGCGTCGATCGGCATGTCCGCGGGCCGCGGCGCAACAAGGCGGCCATCGTCTGGGAAGGCGAGCCTGGCGATCGGCGGACGCTGACGTACTTCGATTTGTACCGTCAGGTCAGCCAGTTCGCGAACGTGCTCAAACGCCTTGGGATCAAGCGGGGCGATCGCGTCGCGCTGTATCTCCCGCTCGTTCCTGAGCTGGCAATCGCGATGCTGGCGTGCGCCCGCATCGGCGCCGTCCACTCGGTCGTGTTCGGCGGCTTCAGCTCCGAATCGCTTCGTGACCGCATCAACGATGCTCAGGCGTCGGTACTCGTGACCGCCGACGGCGGCTGGCGCCGCGGCCAGGTAGTGCCGCTGAAACAGATGGCGGACGAAGCGTTGAAAGGCACGCCGTCCATCAAGCACGTCGTCATCGTGCAACGGCTTCATGGTTCGCCGGTTCCGGTGCACGTGGAGGAAGGTCGCGACCACTGGTACCACCGGCTCATGCAGGACGCCCCGTATACCTGTGAGCCGGAGAAGATGGACGCGGAGGACATGCTGTACATCCTCTACACATCCGGCACGACGGGGAAGCCGAAGGGGATCGTCCACACCACGGGCGGATATCTCGTCGGAACGTACGCGACCACGAAATGGGTATTCGACCTCAAGGAGGACGACGTCTACTGGTGCACCGCCGACATCGGGTGGGTCACAGGGCACAGCTACGTCGTCTACGGACCGATGGCCAATGGCGCGACGGTGGTGATGTACGAGGGCGCGCCCGACTGGCCGAAAAAAGATCGATTCTGGGAGATCGTCGAACGCTACGGCGTCACGATCTTCTATACGGCCCCGACGGCCATTCGCGCATTCATGCGCTGGGGTACCGAGTGGCCGTCCGGCCGCGACATGTCAAGCCTGCGGCTGCTCGGATCGGTTGGTGAGCCGATTAATCCCGAAGCGTGGGTCTGGTACCACCGCTACATTGGCGGCGAGCGGTGCCCGGTGGTGGACACCTGGTGGCAGACCGAGACCGGCGCGATCATGATCACGCCGCTGCCGGGAATCGTCAGCACCAAGCCCGGCTCCGCCACGCGGCCGTTTCCGGGCATCAAGGCCGAGATCAAGAACGACAAGGGCGAAACCCTCGAGGGGGCCGGCGGCGGCCTGCTCGCGCTGACGCGGCCGTGGCCGGCGATGCTGCGCGGCATCTACGGCGACCCGGAACGCTACGTCCAGCAGTACTGGAGCCGCTGGACGCCGGAGATCTACGTCACGGGCGATGGCGCGAAACGCGATGCCGACGGTTATTTCTGGCTGCTGGGGCGCGTCGACGACGTCCTCAATGTGGCTGGCCATCGCATCGGCACGATGGAAGTCGAGAGCGCGCTCGTGGATCATCCGCGTGTCGCGGAAGCGGCCGTGGTGGGCCGTCCGCACGAGATCAAAGGGCAGGCGGTGGCGGCGTTCGTCACGCTGAAGGAGGGCACCTCCGGCTCGGAAACGCTGGTCGCCGAGCTCAAGGAGCATGTTGTCAAGAAAATCGGCGCCATTGCGCGGCCCGACGACGTGATTTTTGCCGCCGATTTGCCGAAGACCCGTTCGGGAAAGATCATGCGCAGGCTGCTGCGCGACATTGCCAACGGGAAAGCGCTGGGCGACACGACCACTCTGGCTGATCCAGCAGTCGTCGCCCGGCTGAAAGAACAGTATCAGGACGAACACTAAGCCGCTGTGGTGCGCGCCTTTAGGCGGACCTCCGGAACGAACGTCCCGTTGCCGCCGTAAGGCTTACGGGAGGCACAATAACCCTAGATGGCCCTGATTGAAACGCGCGACCTGTGGAAGACCTACGTCATGGGGTCTGAGGAGATTCACGCCCTCCGCGGCGTGTCGATTCAGATCGACCGCGGCGAGTACGTCGCCATCATGGGACCATCGGGATCCGGCAAGTCGACGTTGATGAACCTGATTGGCTGTCTCGACACGCCGACGAAGGGCAGCTACCTGTTGAACGGCAAGCAGGTCAGCCAGATGAACGACAACGAGCTGGCGCGCATACGCAACGAGGAAATCGGGTTCGTGTTCCAGACGTTCAATCTGCTGCCGCGCGCCTCGGCCCTGCACAACGTGGAGCTTCCGCTCGTATACGCCGCCGTGCCGTCGAAGGATCGCCAGGCACGTGCGCGCGCCGCGCTCGACAAGGTCGAATTGTCGGAGCGCATGAACCACCGCCCCAACGAACTGTCCGGTGGGCAGCGGCAGCGCGTGGCCATCGCCCGCGCCCTCGTGAACAATCCGTCGATTCTTCTTGCCGACGAGCCGACCGGCAACCTCGACTCGAAAACGGGAAACGAAATCATGGGCTTGTTCGATCGGCTGCACGCCGCCGGCAATACCATCATTCTTGTGACGCACGAAGCGGACATCGCGGGCTACGCGCGCCGCGCCATTCACCTGAGGGACGGTCAGGTGGAGAAGGACGTGCAGCAGAGCCGGGCCGTTCACGCCTAGATAGCCGCCCAGTGCCCCGCGGCGATCTGTCGCAGCGGCGCCTCGCGGTCGAAGCTCGCGGGATCCAGCTCGATGCGCTGACGCACGGCGTCAGGATCCAGCGTTGGAATGGCGCTGAGCAGCGCGCGCGTGTACGGATGCGTGGGCTGACGGAAGAGCGACGCCGTCTCCCCCGTTTCGACGATCTTGCCCAGATACATCACCGCGACACGGCTGCAGATGTTCTCGACCAGCCGCAGATCGTGAGCGATGAAGAGATACGTCAGCTTGAGCCGCTGCTGCAGATCCAGCAGCAGCTTCACCACCTGCGCCTGGATCGACACGTCGAGCGCGGAGACCGCTTCGTCGGCGACGATCAGCGCGGGATTGAGGGCCAGCGCGCGGGCGATGCCGATTCGCTGCCGCTGCCCGCCGCTGAACTCGTGCGGATAACGCTGCAGGTGGTCGCGTTCCAGTCCGACCAGCTCGAACAGCTCCTCCGCGCGCGCGCGCCGCTCGGCGCGTGACCCGAGACCGTGGATGACGAGCGGTTCCTCGACGATGCGGCCGACGCGCATGCGCGGGTTCAGCGACGAATATGGATCCTGAAACACGATCTGCATGTCGCGCCGCGCCTGTCGCAGGCGCGCCGCCGAGAACCCGAGGACGTTCTCTCCACGAAAAAGCACTTCACCGGATGTCGGCTCGATCAGCCGCAGGATGCAGCGGCCGGTGGTGCTTTTCCCACTGCCCGATTCGCCGACGAGCCCGAACATCTCGCCTTTCTCGACGATGAAGCTGACGTCGTCCACGGCGCGGACGATCGAGGGCCGAGCAAACAGGCCCTGCTTCCGCGCGAAGTGTTTGACGAGACGGCGGACCTCGAGCAGGGCCGCCATCTACTTCATCCCCGGCACCGCTGCGAGCAGCGATCGCGTGTAGGGATGGACGGGCGCGCGGAGAATCTGACGGACCGGTCCGTCTTCGACCACCTGTCCGCGGTACATGACCACCACACGATCAGCCATTTCCGCAATGACGCCGAAGTCGTGCGTGATCAGCATCAGCGCGAGCTGAAACCGCTCCTTCAGCTCGCGAAGCAGCTCGAGCACCTGCGCCTGAATTGTGACGTCCAGCGCAGTGGTCGGCTCGTCGGCGATGATGAGCGGCGGCCGGCAGGCGAGGGCTATGGCGATCATGACGCGCTGCCGCATGCCGCCCGACAGCTGGTGTGGGTAATCGCGGACGCGGCGTGCCGGATCGGCGATTCGCACCGCGTCGAGCAGCTCCACCGCGCGCGCGCGTGCGTCGCGCGAGTCGGCCATGCCGTGAACAGTCAGCGCCTCGGCAATCTGGTCGCCGACGCGCATGACCGGATTCAACGCCGTCATCGGCTCCTGAAAGATCAGCGAGATGCGGGCTCCGCGCACCTCGCGCATTTCCGGCTCGCTCAGGCGCAGAAGATCGCGTCCTTCGAACATCACCCGTCCGCGGACGATCCGGCCAGGCGGCTGAACGAGACGAAGGATGGAAAATGCGGTGACCGACTTGCCGCTGCCCGATTCGCCGACGACGCCGAGTGTTTCTCCGGACGCAATCTGCAGACTGACGCGGTCGACAGCGGTGACCTGGCGGGCTCCGTCGAAAACGACGGTCAGATCCTGAACGTCCAGCAGCGGCGGCATGTCAGTCGGCAGCCTGGTACTCGCCGAACACCCGGCGCAGAGTGTCCGCAATCTCGCCCACCGTTGCGTGCTGTTCAACGGCCGTAATGACCGGGGGGACGAGATTGTCGCCGCCGCGGGCCGCCTGTTCGACGCCGTCGAGCGATCGCCGCCAGGCGTCCTCGCCGCGCGACGCCCGCAGCGCGCGCAGCCGGTCGATCTGCGCCTGTTCGACGGAAGGATCGATGGTGAACACCCTGGCTCCTGAGCCTTCGGCCTCGGGACCGGCGGCATCGTCCGAGTAGCGGTTCACCCCGACGACCACTGCCGCACCCGAGTCGATCGCCTGCTGGGCCCGGTAGGCGGACTCGCGAATCTCGCGCTGAATGTAGCCGGTTTCGATAGCGGCCAGTGTACCGCCAAGCGCTTCGATTCGATCGAGCAGCGCCGAGGCGCCGGACTCGATCTCGCTCGTGCGCTCCTCGATCGTGAATGACCCTCCGGTCGGATCCGCCGTGTTCGCGACGCCGCTCTCGTGCAGGAGGATCTGCTGCGTGCGCAGCGCCGTGATCGCGCTGTCTTCGGTCGGGAGCGCCAGCGCTTCGTCCTTCCCGTTGCAGTGCAGCGACTGGGTTCCGCCGAGAACCGCCGACAGCGCCTGGAGGGCGACGCGCACGATGTTGTTGTCGGGCTGCTGGGCCGTCAGCGTGCTGCCGGCCGTCTGGGTGTGGAAGCGAAGCTGCTGCGCGCGCGGGCTCGTGGCGCCGAAGCGGTCGCGCATGATGCGGGCCCACAACCGCCGCGCCGCCCGGAACTTGGCGATTTCGTCAAGGAAGTCGTTGTGGGCGTTGAAGAAGAACGACAGTCGCGGAGCGAAGGCGTTCACGTCGAGCCCGGCCGCCAGGCACGCCTGGACATAGGCAACCCCGTCTGCCAGCGTGAAGGCGACCTCCTGCGTCGCGGTCGAACCCGCTTCGCGGATGTGGTAGCCGCTGATCGAGATCGGGTTCCAGTTGGGCATCATGCGCGTGCAGAACGACACGATGTCCGTGACGATTCGCAGCGAGGCCCGCGGCGGGTAGATGTAGGTGCCCCGTGCGACGTACTCCTTGAGGATGTCGTTCTGCAGCGTCCCCGACAGCCTGCCTGCATTCACCCCCTGTCGTTTCCCGGCGGCGATATACATCGCCAGGAGCATCAGCGCCGTCGCGTTGATCGTCATCGACGTGGAGACCTGGTCGAGCGGGATTCCATCGAACAGGGTGGCCATGTCGTCGAGCGAGTCGATCGCTACGCCGACGCGGCCGACCTCGCCCTGGGCCAGTGCGTGATCCGAGTCGTATCCGATCTGGGTGGGCAGATCGAAGGCGACGCTGAGGCCCATGACCCCGCGCTCGAGCAGGTACCGGTAGCGGCGATTGGATTCGGCGGCCGTTCCAAACCCCGCGTACTGGCGCATCGTCCACGGCCGGCCGCGGTACATGGTGGGCTGGATGCCGCGGGTGTAGGGAAACTGGCCCGGCAGTCCGATATCTATGGATGAGAAAGAGACGTTCGTGGGGGAGTGGAAAGGCGGCTGCTCGGGGTCTCCCATTGTCGACGCTGCCGAAATTCTAGGCCGTTTTGTTGACACTTCGAGATCCAGCCTCTACAATTGCGAGCAGCCTTCCTTAAGGCTAACCCCCTATAAATGAAACACTTTGGCGCCCGATCCCTGTCACGCCTCCCCGGCCTGAACAGGTTCGGATCGGGAGACGCCCCGGATCCCGGCCCGGCGGCGGGTGCTAGGAGGAGCAGGAATGGATGACGTCGTGAACCGGTTCGCGAAAGAGCTGGCCGACGCGATTGCTGCCGCTGTGGCTGAAAACCCGCAAGTGGAAGCATGCCGTGCACGTGCCCGGGAGGCCGGCTACGACATGCGTGTGACCCTCGAAGCCGTCGTCGGCTTCGTGAATCGGAACAACGGGGCTGCGGTGACCAAGATCACCACGCCGGCGCGGCTCCTCCCGGCGCGGAAAACGTTCGAGCTTACTACCAATGACCGTCGCTTCCTGCGCTCGCTCCGGATCGGCGCGGACGAAGCGAAGGAAGCAGTGGAATAACACTCCAATGTGCCGCGTGGCGCGGACCTTGTCAGGTCCGCGTCAGGCGCGCCTGAAAGGCGCGCCCCACATCTTTCAGCGGGCCTTGCCCTGGTTCGCGACCGCTTCCGCCTTTTTGCGCGCCGTCTCGGCATCTCCGAGATAGATTTTGTTCAGGGAGCGCAGGTCGTCGTTGAGCTGATACACGAGCGGGATGCCGGTCGGAATATTCAGTTCGACAACCTGCTCGTCGGACATGTTTTCTAGATGTTTCACCAAAGCCCTGAGGCTGTTGCCGTGCGCCGCGATGAGGACGTGCTTGCCTGCCTTGATGTCCGGCGCGATTGTGGATTCCCAATAGGGGATGAAGCGGGCCACCGTGTCCTTCAACGATTCGGAGGACGGAATCTGATCGTCCGGAATCGAGGTGGTGTACCGCCGGTCGTGCGATGGATGATCGGGATCGTTATCGGGCAGCGGCGGCGGCGGAATGTCGTAGCTGCGGCGCCAGATTTTCACCTGCCGCTCACCGTGCTCCGCGGCGGTTTCAGCCTTGTTCAACCCCTGGAGGGCGCCGTAATGCCGTTCATTCAGCCGCCAGGACTTGTGGACCGGAATCCACATCATGTCCATCTCGTCGAGCGCGATCCATAACGTCCGGACGGCGCGCTTCAGCAGTGATGTGTAGGCAACGTCGAACTCGAACCGCTCTGCCGCCATGAGGCGGCCCGCCTCGCGCGCTTCCGCGCGCCCTTTGTCGGTGAGATCGACGTCGATCCAGCCGGTGAAGCGGTTTTCCTGATTCCAGGTGCTTTCACCGTGACGCAGCAAAACAACGCGGAACATGAACCTCCTGTGGCGTCGCCAACGTTCGTGCCTTCCGCCTTAAGGCGGAAGCTACGTGCGCGCGAGCTGGCGAATCGCGCTTCGTCCCGCGTAGCGCGCGGCGGGCCCGAGCTCTTCCTCGATCCGCAGAAGCTGATTGTATTTGGCAATCCGGTCGCTGCGGCTGGCCGAGCCCGTTTTGATCTGTCCAGCTGACGTGCCGACGGCGAGGTCGGCGATGGTGGTGTCTTCCGTTTCGCCCGACCGGTGCGAGATCACCGTTGCGTATCCGGCCTGGCGGGCGAGAGCCATCGCCTCGAGCGTTTCCGTCACCGTGCCGATCTGGTTGAGCTTCACGAGCAGCGCATTGCCCACGCCCTCCGCGATGCCCTTCTTCAGGATGTCCGGATTGGTCACGAACACGTCGTCGCCTACCAGCTGAACGCGACCGCCCAGCGCGCGCGTCAGCGCCTTCCAGCCATCCCAGTCGCTTTCGGCGACCCCGTCTTCGATGGAGACGATCGGGTATTGACGCGTCCATTCCTCGTACAGCGCCACCATGTCGGCCGATGACCGCGTCGGTTCGTTCGATTTGGTGAAGACGTAGGCGCCGCCGTCCCACAGTTCGCTGGCCGCCACGTCGAGGGCGAGAAACACCTCGTCACCGGCCTTGAGTCCCGCGGCGCGAATCGCCTCCACGACGACATCCAGTGCCTCGCGGTTCGATCGGAGATTCGGGGCGAAACCTCCTTCGTCGCCGACGCCGGTGGAGTGTCCGGCCTTTTTCAGGATGCCGCGCAGCGCATGGAAGATCTCGACGCCGGCGCGGAGCGCGTCGCCGAACGTCGGCATGCCCGCCGGCAGGACCATGAATTCCTGGAAGTCGACGCTGCTGTCGGCGTGCGCGCCTCCGTTCAGGATGTTCATCATCGGCACCGGCAGCAGGCTCGCCGATTCCGTGCCGGCTAACCGGGCGATGTGCCGGTACAGCGGAATGCCGTCGGCCGCTGCCGCCGCGCGCGCCGCGGCCATCGAGACGCCGAGCAGCGCGTTGGCACCGAGGCGGCTCTTCGTCGGCGTGCCATCAAGCGCGATCAACGCCCGATCCAGCGCGTGCTGGTCGAAGGCCTTGCCCTGGATGGCGGCAGCGATCTCACCGTTGACGTTGGCGACGGCGCGGCGCACCCCCTTGCCGAGATACCGTGTCTTGTCGCCGTCGCGAAGCTCGAGCGCCTCGCGCTCGCCGGTCGACGCACCGGACGGAACTGCTGCCCGCCCGAACGCGCCGTTGACGGACAGATCGACTTCGACCGTGGGATTGCCGCGCGAGTCCAGTATCTCGCGCGCGACCACTCGAGTGATTCGCATAGTCAGGCCGATGCTGCCCCTCTCCGATCCGCATCCGCCTCTGCGCGCAGCGCGTCGTCGCTGATCGGAGCAATTAACGGTTCATCGTCTGCCGTCACGACAACCACGCCACCCTCGGTCACCGTGTGACGACGACGGTCTTCGGCGGCGTCGAAGCCGATCAGCGCGCCGCGTGGAATGAGGACGTCGCGATCGACGATCGCGCGGCGGATCCGGGCGTGACGGCCGACGCGCACACCGGGCATCAGGATCGTCTGATCGATGTCACAGAAGCTGTGGACGCGCACGTTCGGGCACAGCACGCTGCCCTTCACACGGCTCCCGGAAATGATGCAGCCGCTCGAGATGATCGAATCGAGCGCCTGCCCGCATCGCCTGTCCTGCTCGGCGAAGACGAACTTCGCCGGCGGCGCCTGCGGCTGGTAGGTGCGCAGCGGCCATTCGGGGTCGTACAGGTTGAACTCGGGGTTGACCTGGCACAGGTCCATGCTGGCGTCGAAATAGGCGTCGAGCGTGCCGATGTCGCGCCAATACTTCGCTGACTTCTTGTTCTCGTCGTAGAAACGGTACGAAAAGACCGGGCCCTGCTGAATGAGCGCGGGCAGGATGTTCCTGCCGAAGTCGTGTTCGCTGTCGGCGCGCGTGGCGTCGTCCTCCAGAGCGCGGACCAGCACGTCGGCCTTGAAGATGTAGATACCCATCGACGCCAGCGCGACGTCGCTGGCGCCGGGTGCCAGACGCGGGTTGGTTGGCTTTTCCTGGAATTCGACGACCAGCTCGGACGCGTCAACCCCCACGACCCCAAAACGGCTGGCGTCGCTGGCAGGTATTTCGATCGTCGCAATCGTGGCGTCGGCGTTCTTTTCGAGATGGGAGTGAAGCATCTTCGCGTAATCCATCTTGTAGACGTGATCGCCCGACAGCACGATGACGTGGCTCGGCGCCTCACGCGTCACCGAATAGAGGTTCTGGTACACGGCGTCGGCCGTGCCGAGGTACCAATGCTCGCCGACGCGCTTCTGAGGGGCGAGGATTTCAATGAACTCGCCGAGCTCCTCGGAAACGACATTCCAGCCCATCCGGATGTGGCGGTTGAGCGAAAGCGACTTGTACTGGGTGCAGATGAAGATCCGCCGCAGGCCGGAGTTCACGCAATTGCTGAGCGTGAAATCGACAATCCGGTAAGGTCCGCCGAAGTAAACGGCCGGTTTTGCGCGGTCTCTGGTGAGCGGAAAAAGACGTTCTCCCGCGCCGCCAGCGAGCAAAATGACGAGAACGTCG
>Ga0209486_10001197_pt1 | contig 11327 bp, 6 predicted proteins | sample NCCompost_FD_187518 | JGI IMG/M metagenome (GOLD analysis project Ga0209486, IMG submission 187518) | Agricultural soil microbial communities from Utah to study Nitrogen management - NC Compost (SPAdes) (version 2) | ecosystem: Environmental > Terrestrial > Soil > Agricultural land | place: USA... | reverse complement strand
TATCCGATTCAGAGCAGCGGCATGTCGATGTGGACGAACGCCGGCTACTCGAACTTCAACGGCGCGACGTTCTCGCTGCGCAAGGCGTACAGCAAGGGCATTTCGTTCGACGTCAACTACACGCTGTCGAAGTCGATGGACAACGGCGGCGCACCGGAAGCCGGCGGCGGCAGCGCGGCCGGCATCATGCTGAACCCCTACGACCTCGATTCGTTCTACGGCCCCTCCGACTTCGACGTGCGGCACAACGTCAACAGCAACGTGCTGGTGGAACTGCCGTTCGGCCGCGGCAAGCCGATCCTCGGCAACGCCGGCGCGCTGGCCGAGGCGCTGGCCGGCGGCTGGCAGCTCTCGACGATCTTCCGCTACCGCTCGGGGCTGCCGACCTCGGTCGCCTACTCCGGCATCTGGCCGACCAACTTCTCCTTCACCACCCTGGCCGACCCGGTCACCGGCTACGACGACGGCGTGACGGTGAACCAGAACGGCAACCCGGCCATCTTCGATTCCACGACCGAGGCGGCCAACTGGAAACCGATGCTGCCGGGTGAGGTCGGCACGCGCTCGGCGGTGCGCCTGGCGCCCTTCTACAACACCGACCTGTCGCTGACCAAGTACTTCTCGCTGCCCTACGGTCACCGGCTGCAGTTCCGCGCCGAGGCGTTCAACGCCTTCAACAACGTGAACTACACCAAGGTGTCCCTCGACGCGGCATCGCCGAACAGCTTCGGCGTGTTCACCGAGGCGGCGCCGGCCCGGGTGATGCAGTTCGCCCTTCGCTACGAGTTCTAAGGGATTCCATTCGTCGGAGGAAGCGGGATGAAACGGTTACTCCTCGCGCTGGCGGCCTTCGGGCCGCTGGCGCTCGTCGCGTATCTGAGTGCTCCGGTCGAGGCGCAGTCGCCAACCACAGCGCCAACTCCAGTGCAAATCGAGTATTTCGAAAAGAGCGTCCGCCCGGTTCTCACCGAGAACTGCGCCAGTTGCCACGGCAACGGCGCCGCCGGCGGGTTGCGGCTCGACTCGCGCGAGGCCGCGCTCGAAGGCGGCAAGTCGGGCCCCGCCATCGTGCCCGGCGATCCCGACAAGAGCCTGCTGATGGCGGCGGTGCGGCACACGGGCGCCACGAAGATGCCGCTCGGTGGCGACAAGCTGAGCGACGCCAAGCTGCAGGCCCTCGCCACCTGGATCAAGGACGGCGCGGCCTGGCCCGAGGTACAGGCGGGTACCAAGCCGGAATCGGTGCTGAGCGATCACTTCGAGACGCACATCCGGCCGGTGCTGGCGCAGCAGTGCTTCGCCTGCCACACGAACTCGAAGAGCGGCGGCCTGCGGCTCGATTCGCGCGACGACCTGATCGCGGGTGGTAAGTCGGGCGCGGGGCTCGTGCCGGGCGATCCCGACCGGAGCCTCCTCATCGCGGCGCTGAAGCACAGCGGCTCGCTCAGGATGCCGAAGGGCGGCACGCGGCTGACCGAGGAGCAGATCGGCTTCTTCGTGACCTGGGTGAAGGACGGCGCCTTCTGGCCGGTGGACAAGGTCTCGACGAAGGAATATTCCGACGCGCAGAAACGCCTCTGGTCGGTGCAGCCGCTCAGGAGCACGGCGGTTCCCACGGTCAAGGACGCCGCGTGGGCCGTCAACGACATCGACCGCTTCGTGCTGGCCCGCCTCGAGAAAGAGGGGCTGAAGCCGACGACGACGGCCGACCGCCGCACGCTGCTGCGGCGCGTGACCTACGACCTCACGGGGCTGATGCCCACCTACGAGGAGGTGCAGGCGTTCGAGAGCGACAAGAGCCCGAACGCCTGGGAGAAGGTGGTCGATCGCCTGCTGGCGTCGCCGCGCTACGGCGAGCGCTGGGCCCGCCACTGGATGGACGTGGTGCGCTACGGCGAAGACGACTACAACGTCGGCGGCCGGCCGGATCGGACCGAGAAATATCCCTTCGCGTATCTCTATCGCGACTGGCTGATTCGCGCTCTCAACGACGACATGTCCTACGACATGTTCGTGAAGGCGCAGCTTGCCGCGGATCTGCTGCCCGAGAACATCCGCGACAAGCACATCCCGGCGCTCGGCATGAACGGCAACGGCATCTGGGTGTTCCAGGCCAGCCCGGCGCCGCTCGAACGCGCCGACGAGTGGCACGACAAGGTGGACGTGACGAGCAAGGCGTTCATGGGCCTCACCGTGGGCTGCGCCCGCTGCCACGACCACAAGTACGACGCCGTCTACCAGAAGGACTACTACGGGATGGCGAGCGTCTTCGCCAGCTCCAACTTCAAGTCCTACCCGCAGGTGCCGAAGGCGGTGGCCGACGCGTGGGAGAAGGAGAACAAGGTCCTCGAGAAGAAGAACGCCGCGCTCAAGAAGTTCCTCGACGAGAGCTCGGCGCTCTACGCCCAGGTGCTGTTCTCGCAGGCCGAGGACTACATGATGGCGGCCTGGAAGCTCGGCACCGAGAAGAAGGCCACGGTGGACGAGATCGCCGAATCCGCCAAGGTCGATCCCGAGCTCCTCAACCGCTGGGTGCGTTTCCTCAAAAAGCGGCCGGATAACTACCCGGCGCTCAAGGGCTGGCAGGAGATGGTGGCCAGCGGCGGCAGCGACGAGGACGCGAAGAAGCTCGCCAAAGAGTTCGTGGCCAAGGTCACGGAGATCAACACGAAGCGCGAGCGGCTGGAGAAGGAAAACGAGTTCACGCTCGCGCAGGTGAAGGGGCCGTCGGCCTTCGACAAGGACGAGGAGTCGAAGGACCCGTTCGACCCGCTGCCAAACGGCAAGAAGCGGCGTCTCAACGCCTACCAGATCGACCTGAAGAGCCTCGAGCGCGAGGAGCTGGTGCTCTGGACCGACGTCTTCGACCGCGACGTGCCCGAGATCGCCGGCGAGGACGAAGCCGACGACCTCGATCGCCGCGGCAGAAAGCCGGGGCTGCTGAAGCTGACCGACGGCCCGCTCGAGCGCCGGCTGTCGGCTGACTTCCGGTTCCACATCAACAAGCTGCGCGCCGACATCGATACCTTCAAGAAGGCGATGCCGCCCAGGCCGCCGGCGGTCTACGGCATCGGCGAGGCCGAGCAGCCGTCCGACCTCCGGACGTTCGTGCGCGGCAACCCCTACACGTTCGGGGTGGCGGCGCCGCGCGCGCTGCCGTCGCTGATGAACAACGGCGAGGCCAAGCTGTTCACGAAGGGCAGCGGGCGCATGGAGCTGGCGGAGGAGATCATCAAGCACCCGATCTCCTCGCGCGTCGTCGTCAACCGCATGTGGCGGTGGCACTTCGGCCGCGGCATCGTGGACACCCCGAGCAACTTCGGGATGGCGGGCGACGCGCCGACGCATCCGGAACTGCTGGACCATCTGGCGTCGAAGTTCATCGCCGACGGCATGTCCTTCAAGAAGCTGCACAAGGACATCCTGATGTCGCGCACCTACCAGTTGAGCGCCGCGCCGGTGGCCGCCAACGTGGCCAAGGACCCGAGCAACACGCTCTACTGGCGCGCCAACCGGACGCGCGTCGATTCCGAAGGCGTGTGGGATCTCCTGCTGCAGGCGTCGAACGGGCTCGACGTCACCGCCATCGGCGGTCCGTCCGACGAGATGACCGAGAAGATGAAGCGGCGCGCGGTCTACGCGAAGGTGAGCCGGATGTATCCAGGCGATTTCCACTCGACGTTCGATCTGCCCACTGCGACCATCTCGACGGAGAAGCGCTTCACGACCAACGTCCCGCAGCAGCGGCTGTTCTTCCTGAACAACGCGCTGGTGCACAAGCAGGCGGAAGCGATCGCCGAACGCCTCAAGTTCGAGCCGACGCCCGAGGCGCGCGTGAAGAAGGCCTTCGAGCTGGTCTACCAGCGGATGCCCACGCCGGAGGAGCTGGCCGCCTCGCTCCTGTTCGTCGAGAAGCCGGCGTATCAGGGGCCGCCGCCGGTGGCCGCGGCCAGCGAAGCCGACGTGAAGAAGGCGCTCGGCGAGAAGAGCAAAGAGGACAAGGACGCGGCGAAGCCGCTGCCGGATTCGCCGCTCCGGTCTTTCTGCTGGGCGCTGCTCAGCTCGAACGAGTTTCTTTTCATCGACTAGGGAGACGCCAGCACATGTCCTGCAACCACGTTTTCAAACCCGTTACGCGACGCCAGGCGCTCACGAGCCTGGGCAGTGGCTTCGGCCTCGTCGCGCTGTCGCAGATGCTGAACACGTCTCTCGCCCAGGCCGCCACTGCGCCCGCCTTTCCAACCGGCGGCAAGGGCGGCGTGCTGCCGGGGTTGCACTTCAAGCCCAGGGCCAAGCGCGTCATCTTCCTGATGATGAACGGCGGCATGTCGCACGTGGACACGTTCGACTACAAGCCGATGCTCGAGAAATTCAACGGCAAGCCGATGCCCGGCGGCCCGATCCTCACCCAGCGCAAGACCGGCAACCTGATGATGTCGCCGTTCAAATTCCAGAAGCACGGGAAGAGCGGCCTCGAGATGAGCGAGCTCTGGCCGAATCTCGGCACCGTGGCCGACGACATGTGCGTCATCAAGTCGATGTACGCCGACATCCCGAACCACGAGCCGACGCTCACGATGCTGAACACCGGCGCCAACTTCATCGGCCGGCCGTCGATGGGCGCGTGGATCACTTACGGCCTCGGCACGATGAACGAGAACCTGCCGGGCTACGTGGTGCTCACGCCCACCGAGCCGCTCACCATCGGCAGCCCGCTGTGGACGTCGTCGTTCCTGCCGGCGGTGCACCAGGGCACGCTGGTGCACAACAAGTGGGTGGAGGATGAGAAGTTCAAGGCCGAGAAGGTCATTCCCAACATCCTGCGCACCGCGGCCGACGATCCGCAGCTGCGCGACATCGGGTTCCTGCGTCAGCTGAACCAGCTGCACATGAAGCGCATCCAGGACAAGGACTCCGAGCTCGACGCGTCGATCCAGACGATGGAGACGGCGTTCCGCATGCAGACCGATGCGCCCACCGTGTTCGACGTCAGCAAGGAGAGCAAGGCGACGCTCGACATGTATGGGCCAGGCAACACGGCGCTCGGCGCCCTGATGGCGGCGCGCCTGGTGGAGAAGGGCGTGCGGATGGTGCAGACGTACTACGGAAAGGGCGACCCGTGGGACGCGCACAACGACATCATGACCTACCGCAAGCTGGCGCGTGATTCCGACCAGGCGTACGCGGCGCTCATCAAGGACCTCAAGCAGCGCGGCCTCTTCCAGGACACGCTGATCGTCGGCGCCACCGAGTTTGGACGCACGCCGGCGATTCAGACCTCCAACGAGAACGTGGCGGGCGTGGTGAACGGGCGCGACCACAACGTCACCGGCTTCTCGATCTGGCTGGCCGGCGGCGGCATCAAGGGCGGCACGTCCTACGGCGCCACCGACGACTTCGGCTTCAAGGCCGTGGAGAACAAGGTACACATCCACGACCTGCACGCCACGATGCTCTATCTGCTCGGCATCGACCACACCAAGCTCACGTATCACTACAGCGGACGCGACTTCCGCTTGACGGATACGGAGGGCAAGGTCATCCACGACATCATCGCGTGACGTACGTGGGGGCCGCCTTCAGGCGGCCCGCGCGGGCCGGCTAAAGCCGGCCCCTACGACTGCGTGAAACAGAGGAAAAGCGATGAGAGGGATTTCGTTACTTGCGCTGGTGGTGTCGGTCGGCGGCGCCGCGCTCATCGCGCAGCAGGCGCCGCCTGCTGCGGCGCCGGCGGCACCGTCTATCCAGAAGCCGGGCGTGAAGGCCGTGCAGCGGCCGATGTCGATGATCGTGCCCGACGCGGAGTACCCGATCGTCGGCGGCCCCGACTGGCTGGCGATGGGCGAGAACCAGGTGTGGACCAACAGCCGCGCCCAGGATCTCGTGAGCCGCATGGACCCGTACACCAACGAGACGGTGGCGGTGGTGCCGGTGAAGAGCCCGTGCTCTGGCCTGGTGGTGGCCGAGGGCACGCTCTGGGCGCCGAGCTGCCTCGAGAAATCGCTCTACCGGATCGACACGACGACCAACATGGTCGTGGCGAAGATCCCGGTGTCGCCGGCCAACAACGAGGGCGGCATCGCCTACGGCGCCGGTTCGATCTGGCTGCCCAGCGATCCCAAGGGCGAGGTGACGCGCGTCGATCCGGCGACCAACGGCATCGCCGCGAGGATCCCCGTGGCGGCCGGCTCCTACACGGCGGTCTTCGGCTACGGCCGCGTGTGGGTGTCGAGCACCGACAAGAGCCTCGTGTCGGTCATCCATCCGGCGAGCAACACGGTGATTGCCGAGATTCCGGTGGACAAGGGGCCGCGCTTCATGGCGGCCGGCGAGGGCTACCTCTGGACGCTCAACCAGGGCACCGGCACGGTGACCAAGATCGATCCCTTCACGATGAAGGTGGCCGCCACGATCGACGTCGGCCTGCCGGGCACCGGCGGCGACATCGCGGCCGGCGAAGGGGCCGTGTGGGTGACGTCGCGCGACATCCCGGTGACGCGGATCGAGGTGGCCACCAACATGGTGACGCACCAGTTCGTCGGGCCTGGTGGCGACGCCATCCGCGTGCTGCACGGCTCGGTGTGGTTGTCGAACGGCCGCTGGTCGAACGTCTGGCGCTTCCAGGCCAGCAAGATCACCAACACGATTCCGGCGTCGTGGACCACGCAGGCGCAGCCGGCGGATCTCGACGGCAACGGGTCGCCGGACCTGCTGGTGGAGGACTTGCGGGTGTGGTTGCCGGGCAAGCCCACGACGTTTCGCGTGAAACCGCTGTCGGCGGCCGCCGGCAACACGTTCACGCTGAAGACGTCGCTCAACGGCAAGAAGGCCGACGTGCCGTTCGTGAAGATGGGTGGCGAGTACGTGGCCACCTTCACCGCGAGCGAGCCGCGCTGGATCCACTACTCGGTGTGCGCGGGCGGGCGCTGCTCAGAAGAGCTCGTCGTCGCGTCGCCGACCACGCCGCTCGAGTTCGCGCTCAAGACGGCCACGTTCGTGCCGCCCACGTTCACGGCGCCCGGTCCGCCGCGCGTCGGCAGCTACGTGTGGAACATCCTCGAGCCGACCATCCTGGCGCCCGACTACCAGGCGCTGCTCGATCGTGACGGCCGCACGGGGCCGGTGAACATCACCAAGGCGCAGGACTACGGCGAGCTGAAGCGCCACGAGTGGGAGTTCCAGCACCACACCGCCTTTTCCTACGGCATCCTCACGCCGGACAAGCAGAGCACGGTCGCCTGCGTCTACATCAACCCGAGCGCGAAGGCCGGGTACGACGCGACCGTGCGGATGTGGGTGACGAAGCAGGGCGCGGCCGCCGGTCTCGAGCCGGTGCTCGAGAAGGCCGTTCGTGCGTGGGTCGCCGCCAAGTGGCCGTTCAAGAAGGTGGCGTATCCCGGCCGCGACATGCCGATGACCGAGTGGAACGCGCTGCCGAACCGGAGCCTGTCATGAATCTTGTTGGCTCCCGGCTCCCGGCTCCCGGCAGACGTGGGGGCCGCCTTCAGGCGGTCCGGGGCTTGGTCGCGCTTTTCACCGTGGCGACACTGGGCGCGCAGACGCCGGCGATTCCACCGCAGCCGCTCAGCGCCTTTGTCGAGCCTGGCGTGCTGCCGAAGTCCTGGATGAGCGGTGGCCCGAAGTGCATGGAGCAGCCGTCGTTCCAGGTGCACGAGTACAACCCGAACTTCTTCATCCTGCGGCAGTCGGGCTGCATCCACTACGAGAAGCCGTTCCTCTTCCTGATCTTCGGGCGCGACAAGGTGCTGCTCGAAGACACCGGCGCCGGCACCATCGACACGGCGTCCGTGGTGATGGACCTCATCGCCAGGTGGCAGAAGCGCAACAACCGGCCCACGCCGCCGCAGCTCATCGTCACGCACTCGCACTCGCACGGCGACCACACCGCCGGCGACAAGGGCTTCGCGAACCTGCCGAACGTGCAGCTCGTGCTCGCCAAGGTGGACGAACTGCAGAAAGCGTTTGCCATCAAGACGTGGCCGACCGATATCGTCGAGATCGATCTCGGCGGCCGCATCGTCGATCTGATTCCGATTCCGGGCCACGACGTGGCCGGCATCGCGCTCTACGACCGCCAGACCGGCATCTTGATGACGGGCGACAGCTTCTATCCTGGGCGGCTCTACGTCGGCGACGCCGAGTTCTCCACTTTCATGGCCAGCCATCAGCGGATGGTGGATTTCACCGCCGACAAGCCGGTAGCGCACATCCTCGGCACCCACATCGAGCAGACGAACACGCCGTTCGTCGATTACCCGCGCGGCACCACGTATCAGCCCGAGGAGCACACGCTCGAGCTGACGCGCGGCGTGCTGCTCGAGCTGAACGACGCGATGAAACGGCTGAACGGCAAGCTCGATCGCGTGGTGCTGCGCGACGTGATTCTGTCGCCGCGCGAGCGGAAATAGGGGGATCTCGTGACCGTCATGTTCTGGCCCGTGGTCGTCTTCATGGCGATCTCGCTGGCCATCGGCCTCTACACCTACACGAAGGTCCGCGGCTCGAGCGCGCGGTTCACCGTGTGCGACAAGTCGCTGCCGCTCATCGTCGTGGGCACCACGCTCATGGCGCAGGCGGTGGACGGCAACTCGACGCTCGGCGCGGTGTCGATCACCTACGGGTCGAGCGTCTGGGCGGGTCTGATGATCTCGCTCGGGCTCGGCATCAGCCTGTTCGTCGTGGGCCGCTTCCTGGCCTCGCCGCTGAACCGGATGAACCTGCTGACGCTGCCGGAGTTCTTCTTCCGGCGTTACGGCAAGGGCACGGAGCTCCTGGTCTCGATGCTCACCATCGTGTCGTTCACGGTGCTGATTGCCGGCAACCTGAGCGCGGTGGCATGGGTGCTGTCGGTCGTGAGCGGCAGCAGCTACCTGCCGGCGCTGGTCGTGACCACGGCGGTCATCGTCACCTACACGATCGCGGGCGGCCTCTACTCGGCCGTCTGGACCGACTTCCTCCAGGTCTACGCGGCCCTCGTCGGGTTCGCGGCCGCGGCCGTGTGGCTGATCGCGACCCGCGGCTTCGACACGATGGTGGCGGCGGTGCCGGCGGCGACGGTGGATCTCTCCACGGTGCTCAGCCGTGACAACGGCGCGCTGGTGAACTGGGCGGGGATGATCGCGCTGGGCCTGGGCAACACCATGGCGCTCGACTTCATGGAGCGCGTGTTCGCGGCCCGCGACGGCCGGACCGCGAAGCGCGGCTGCTACGTCAGCGGCACGATGACCATCTTCGTCGGCGTCTGCGTCGCCATCGTGGGGCTGGCCGCGGTGGCGTCGGTGAAGGACGTGGCGGACCCGCGCATGGTGCTGCCGACAATGGCCGTGAACTTCCTGCCGTACTGGATCGGCGTGCTCGTGTTCATCGGCGTGCTCGGTGCGTCGATGTCCACGGCCAACGGCGCCATCCTCGTCATCTCGGTGGTGCTCGCCCGCAACGTGGTCCAGCGCTGGAGCGCCAGGGCGTTCGACGATCGGCAGCTGCTCGGGCTCTCGCGCTTCATGGCGCTGCCGACGGCGTGTGCGGCGGGGATGGTCGCGTGGCTGCGGCCCGAGCCCGGCATTCTGCTCATCATCGCGTTCGACATCGTCTTTGCCGGCTGCGTCGTGCCGCTCTTTGCCGGCGTCTACTGGAAGAAGGCGAACGCCGCCGGCGCTCTTGCCGCCATCGTCGTCGGGACCAGCGCGCGGCTCATCGCGCACTTCGTGACGCCGGCCGCGTGGGGCGGGCTCGACACGCTGCTGCCGCCGCTGCTCAGCGCGGGCACCTTCGTGGTCGCCTGCCTGCTGACGCAGAAGACGCAGGAGAGCCGTCACTACGTATTGACCGATGCCGTGCAGGAGGGGATTTGATCGTGAACTGGAGAAACGCCATTCCGGGGTTCTGTCTGTTGTTGTTGGGTACCGGTCTGATCGAAGCGCAAGCCCCAGCGGCTGCGCCCGCTCAGGGGCCTTCGCCGGCTCCGCCGGCTACGGCCACCCAAGGGCCGGCACGGCCGCCGCGCCCGGGTGTGGCCGCGCCGGGTGTGAAGCGCGACATCGCCGCCATCAAGCCGCTCGGCGTGTTCCCGGTGCCGGGCAATCCCGACTGGCAGGTGGTGACCAAGGACGCCGTGTGGGTGACGAGCGGCCGCAAGAACCTCGTCGGCCGGCTCGATCCGAAGACCAACACGGTGGTGACGCTGGTCGAGACCGGCCCGCGCCCGTGCTCGGGTCTCGTGGAGGCCTTCGGCAGCATCTGGGTGCCGATCTGCGGTGAGCAGGACAAGCCCGACACGATGGGGCTGCAGCGCATCGACCCCAAGACCAACAAGGTCAGCGCCACGCTGCCGATCGGGCCGGCGCTGAGCGAGGGCGGGATCACGGCCAACGCCGACAGCGTCTGGATGCTCACCGACATGAAGGGGCTGCTGGCGCGCATCGATCCGGACACCAACAAGATGGTGGCCGAGATTCAGGTGCCGTCGGGGTCGTCGGTGGTGGTGCTGGGCGAGGACAAGGCGATCTGGGTGGTGAGCACGACGGAGAGCAAGGTCGTCCGCATCGACCCGAACACGAACCTGATCACCGATCGGGTGGCGGTGGGTCCCAACCCGCGGTTCACCACCGTTGGCGGCGGCTCGATCTGGACGCTCAACCAGGGCGACGGCACCGTGTCGCGCATCGACGTCAAGACGCGCAAGCTGGTGACCAACATCGAGGTGGGCGTGCCGGGCGGCGGGGGCGAGATCGCCTACGGCGAAGGCTTCGTGTGGGTGACGGTGTTCGAGATCCCGCTGACCCAGATCGATCCCGAGAACAACAAGGTGGTCAAGCAATGGGTGGGTCCTGGTGGCGACGCGGTGCGCGTGGGCCACGGCTCGGTGTGGCTGTCGAACATCCGCCAGGAGAACGTCTGGCGTCTCGATCCGAAGCAGCCATGACGCCCGCCGCTGCGGCCGCTCCCGCCGCGCGCGGCTCGGCGGATACTGTCGGCATGGATCCGCTCTTCGAGGACGTCGTCCGCGAAGGCGCTACCTGGTCGCACGTGCTCAAGCGCGGCACGGCGCTGCGAATGACCGACACGACGGGTGGCGCCAACGTCGGCGCGCTGTTCTTCAACTGGGAGAACACCGCCGAGCGCTACAACATGCCCGATACGCTCAAGGCGCAGCACATCGCCCGCCTGACCAGCGGGTTCGTCCTCTACTCGGACATGGGCCGGGTGCTGTGCTCGATCACCGACGATACAGTGGGCTGGCACGACCCGCTGAGCGGATGCGGCAACGCCGCCCAGGCACGCGGCAAATACGGCGACCTCCGCTATCA
>Ga0209486_10001196_pt1 | contig 11331 bp, 18 predicted proteins | sample NCCompost_FD_187518 | JGI IMG/M metagenome (GOLD analysis project Ga0209486, IMG submission 187518) | Agricultural soil microbial communities from Utah to study Nitrogen management - NC Compost (SPAdes) (version 2) | ecosystem: Environmental > Terrestrial > Soil > Agricultural land | place... | reverse complement strand
CATCCCAGCGCCTGCCACCAATGCCAACCCGCCCAGAATAGGAGGCAGCGGAATCGATTTTTGCCGCTCGGCAGTGGCGGTAAAGGGCCCAATTTCGGCTATTTTTTCCTCTTTCGTATAGGTGATGCTACTATAGGAAAGCGAGATTATACCAAGCACTATTAACAGAATACCGGCAATGACAACTGGTTTCATGAATCATCCTTCACGATTGCATTCACCTATGCTAAGTAAAAGTATCGGAGGACGGGGCGCCAAAAGGCGCCCCGTCCCCATCCGGCACAGGTATGTGCGTATAGTGATCACCACGTGTCGTGCACTCATTTAACCTAACGCCGCTGGATCTGCAGGTTGTTGTTCACGCGGCGCACGCCCCTTACCTGCATGGCAAGATCTTCCGCCCGCTGTTTCTGATCAGGCGACTCGACCACACCGTTGAGGGAGACGACATGGTTAGTCGTATCCACGTCCACCCGCGTTAAATTCGATGCGCGCTCGGCGACTAATTTCGATTTCACCGACGCAGTGATGGTCCGGTCGTCGACATACTGTCCGGTACTTTGGCCGGTCATCGATGTGCAGCCGGCAATCGATAGTATCATCGTCAACGCGAGCGAGAGCAGGATGGGTTTAAGCGTTGAAAGCTTCATGACTCCTCCGCGTGAAAGCACCTACTTAGTAGAGAATCGAGCCTCGCTCGACTTGACGTTTGCGATCCTGATACTCTTCCCGAGACATCCGCCCGCGGCGATAGTCGTCCTCCAACCGGTCCATCTGACGGTTGGAGTTGATTTCGTAACCGGCTCCGGTGGCGAGGCCGCCGACGGCTGCGCCGCCTAAGAATTCACAACCCCACTGGGTAACGCTCGCGAGCATGACTAAGCAAAGATATTTTTTCATGTTGGTTCTCCTCGTTATGATTAATTTCTTCCATTCGTCCTCATCGAGTCATACGCGCCCTAAGAGAACAAATATAATGATAATCAGCAGCACCAGCCCCAATCCTCCGCTTGGGTAGTAACCCCAACTCGAGCTATGGGGCCAGGTCGGCAAAGCGCCGACCAACAAGAGTATCAACACAATAATCAATATGGTCGCCATAGACGCTCACCTCGTTTCTTTTTAAATTATCCGGCGGGCCGTACTTCGATTTCATCATTGATCGTCAACCCTGGTTGCACGCTCTTCGCCAACTCGACGGCTTTAGTACGGATTTCCTGAGACGGCACGGTCCCTTTAAGCGAAACTTTATTCTCGCTCGTTTCCGCATCTACAGATAAATTCGCCTGACGAGTCTGGGTATCGCTCTCCAATTTAGCCTTAATGGCTTTTTCCAGATCTGCATCCGACATCTTCCCATCCGCGCTTCTCTCGGTGACCGGCCCGTCTGTTCTCGAGCTTTCCGGGGCATCTTTGCAACCCGGAACAATCAAGCCGACGGACAAGATAATTGGCGTCATCCAGAAAAACATTTTCATTTGTCGCCTCCTGTGTTTGTGCATTACGCTCGTCGCTAAAGTCTACAAAGCATGTGCCAATGCCGTTTCCGGCCAAGAACGCAATTCTTTTGACGACTTAGAGCTCATGGGTTCCGCTGGGAAAATTGTTTGTCGGGATTTAAGCCGTGTCAGCGGGGGGAAAAGTACGTACGATTTTCCGTTTATATGTTTTTCACTTCTTCGCTACAGCGAATTTCCGACAAGTTGCAGGAAAAATCCTGAGGCGCTGCAGCACTAAGATCGATAGTTCTTTAAAAAAGAAGTAATTAAAGGGAAATTTCAAATCGATTTTCATGGCACGACGGTTGCTCCACGATTTTTACAGCTGACAAACTGAAGGAGGAGGCAACGGGCCATGCGCGTAAAAAAGATTCATACGACTTTGGGCGAATTGATTGCCGCGGTGACGGACGAGGTACTGCCGATTGCAGGTACCCAAGCAAATGCGGATGCGCTGGTTTCCTACATCGTGAATGATTTACTTGTCGCGCAAAGAGTGAGGCTGCGAAAACGGGCCGCGCTGCGCGCTGTATAAGCGGTAAAAGGGCCTATCAGAATCTGATCAAGACTCAAGATACGCTATGTATGGCCTTCGACCTGTCTCACGCTTCGGTCGTCTTGCAAGAGCGGCAGCCCATGCGATGGGACAGCCCGCCGCTTTTGGAATTGCCGTGGGGACGGTTATATTTTGGGCGATTTCCGGTCCTCTATTCGGTTTCAGCGACACATGGCAACTGGTCATCAATACAGGCACGACAATCATTACCTTCCTCATGGTTTTTCTCATACAGAATACCCAGAACAAGGACGCGGAGGCCATGCACATAAAGTTGGATGAGCTCATCCGTGCCGTAGAGCACGCCCACAACGCACTTCTTAATTTAGAGGAACTTGAAATTCAGGATTTGGATAATATCCGAGCAGAGTATTTAAGGCTCGCCGAACAGGCGCGTGGAGACCTGCGCGAGGAGCTACAAGCGGCGGCTCAGGCAAACTCCTGAGAACGGATCTTTGGTCATGAATCCAAAAGTCTTATCGTCGCATCTTCATTTGGAAATTTTCGCTCTTATGATAGCCCTGTTTGCGGCTCAAGGTTGCGCGTTAACCTCGCCCTCCTCGGTGTCCCCAGCGATCGAGACAATTTCACCACAGCAACCCCTCGGCCCCCAGACTAAGGGCGCCGAAGCTTCGGTGGTTAAGCCGGCTGTGACGCTCAAGCCGGTCAATTTCGGTCAGGCATCATGGTACGGCCCGGGTTTCACGGGTAAGAAAACCGCGAGCGGGGAGATCTTCGATGACCGCAAATTTACTGCTGCTCATAAAACGTTGCCCTTGGGCAGTGCGGCGAAAGTCACCAACTTGAGCAATGGAAAATCGGTGAAAGTGGCGATCAACGATCGCGGTCCGTACGCGGGAAATCGGATTATCGATCTGTCGCGAGCCGCTGCCCACGCTATTGGAATGATCGATGACGGCGTGGTCCAGGTAAGAATCGATCCGTTAACGGATGAGGGTGGGGTAGGGACGGACACGTTTGATTAGCCGCCGTAGTGACCCGTCCCGAAAGGATAGAGATGCAAGTCTACGTCGCTTTACAACCTTTGGTCGCGCTGATTGCGGGCATCTTGATCCTGATGATTCCCCGATTATTGAACTACATCATAGCACTCTATTTGATCGTGACCGGCATCCTCGGACTGATTCGCATGTGAGACAAGTAACAGGGAGCTTGAGGAGTACGTGAGCCGAAAATTCTCTGTGGAAAGGAGGATACGTCAATGTTGAACTGGGCCATAACTTTTCTAGTCATAGCACTGATTGCCGGATTATTGGGGCTGAGCGGCGTTGCCGGAGCGGCAACTCAGATTGCATGGATCCTGTTTGTGGTCTTCTTGATTCTATTCATCGTCGGGCTTGTGATGGGTCGAAGACCACCGGTGTAACGCTAACAGAGTTAGTTCGAGCGTCGAGTATCTGACGGTGACCCACAACCCGCTTTAAGCCGTCCTGCCAAGGGTCCTGATATCTGACGGCGACGTCCGGTATCAGGACCTCCCTCCTAAAAGAATGGGAATGGACGGTGCGGTTTTTTTATAGGCATAGACATTCTGTCTGTGTGCAAACGCCCAAAGCTTACTGTTCGGCGGCCACCAGTCGCTCCGGTAAGTGGCGCGACTTTTGGATCGTCTAACTTTTTATATTAGTTGAGGGGAATTTTCATGCCCGCGTCAACAACTTTACATGAACCAGCCGACGAACTGACGGCTCATACCATCGATATTCATCGCGCAATCGTTTCTTTAATCGAGGAGCTGGAAGCGGTCGATTGGTACAATCAGCGCGCCGAGGCCGCCAAGGACGCCCAGTTGCAGGCAGTATTGAGACATAACCGGGATGAAGAAATAGAACACGCGACCATGACGCTGGAGTGGATACGGCGCCATATCGCGAAGTTCGATGAGACGTTAAAGCTTTACCTCTTTACCAAGGGCGATATCACGGCGATCGAAGAGAACGTGAAAGAAGGCAAAGAGGATTCCACAACGACTCTGCGCCGGACGGTTGGGGAGATGAAGGGGGACTGAGCATGGCTGACGACAGATTTTCAGATGTGGTTACTTCGGAGCTGATGCAGCAAATGGAAGCGGCCGCAGTTTCGGCCGCGCGCGACGTCATCAGCGGCAGGCGAATCATCGATGTCGAAGGGCCCTACGGGATCGGTCTGACGACGGTTGAAGTGGGAAACGACGACCGTTGTCGCGAGCCGGGTCCCGATGAAGCGAGCGCGGTAATGAGTCATGCGCTCTCAGTGCCGATGATTTATCGCCGTTTTGCGGTATCGAAAAGGCGCATCGCGGCTTTCCGGGAAATGAAACAACCGCTGAACCTCAAAACCGTGGAAGATGCAGCCCAAGCGGTCGCTGCGAGGGAGGAAGAATTTATCTACCGCGGTCAACCGGACTTTCATCTGAGCGGATTGTTGACAGCTCCCGGGCGGCAAAGCATTAAAGGCGGCAATTGGGATAACGTCGATGAAGTACTCAACGATGTGATCACCGCGGTAAATGTTTTGGACGGCAGAGGCTATCGCGGACCCTACGGCCTGGCCCTGGCACCGGAGCTTTACAATAACCTTTTCCGCCGCTATCCGGGGTCCGACTTGCTGCAGATCGAGCACCTCAAGCGTTTGTGCACTCGCGGGATCGTCAAAGCCGACATTGAGGGAGGTGTGTTGGTTGCCAAAGACATCGGCTCGATCGTTCTAGGTCAGGATTTGCAAGTTTCTTATCTGTCGGCCGATACCGCACACGAGAGTTTCTCAATCAGCGAATCGCTTATACTCAAGATCGAAGCTCCCGACGCGATCTGCATTATCCCGGGGCAATCCGCAACGGCAATAAAAACGTGAATTAACACCAGCCACCAACGGAGACAGGCATGGTTGACGTAAAAAAAGCCCTGCTTAACCCAAGCGCGGTTTTCAAACAGCCCGAAGAGGTCGTGGAAAACAATGACCTCTCGCGAGATCAAAAGATAGAAATTCTCAGCCGCTGGGAATACGACATTAGGCAATTGCAGGTCGCCGATGAAGAAAGCATGACCGCGCCCCGCCCGGAGGCGGTCGCATTGGATACGGTACTTAAGGCGTTGCGCGCGCTGGGGGCGCCAGCGGATGTCGAACACTCCGCTCCGACAAAGCAAGGCGGCAGCTAAGGCCTTCCCTTCCGTGTTCGTCCATTGTCGGCTTAACTCCTCCGAACATTCCTTCGCGCAATGCGAAATAGCGCCGGCGAATTCGCCATTGTTCATCTAACCCTGCGAATAATCGCATGGGTAACAGATGATGCGGGTGGCATTGGATATGCTTTATCATACGATAGGCCACCATGGACTAATTTAACGCCAGCAAAAGGATAAAACCATGCTGCGAAGAATGAAAGATCTGAAGGGGTTTGCGATTGGCGCCAAAGACGGCGACATCGGGGTCGCTAGCGATTTTATCTTCGACGACAAAAATTGGACTGTGCGTTACGTCGTTGTGGATACCAATCCATGGTTGCCGGGAGGCAAGGTACTGATTTCGCCGATCATCACCGGTCAAGCAGACTGGGACAATAAAAAGCTGCCGGTATTGTTGACCCGGGAGCAAGTGAAGAACAGTCCGGATATCCGTATGGACGAAGAATTATCGGCCCAGGACGAAATCAAATATTACGATCATTATGGTTGGCCCTATTATTGGGTTGGTGCCGACATGTGGGGACCGGTGACAGTGCCGCAGGATCTATTGGATAAAGAAGTCGACCGGAAAATCGAGCTTGCGCAGCAAGCCAATCAATCCCATCTTCGCAGTATGAATGAAGTGAAGGGCTACAATATACAAGCCACTGACGGTGATATTGGCCATGTCGATGATTTCATCATTGATGATGAGCCGTGGGTTATCCGCTATGCGGTGGTCGATACCGGCAATTGGTGGGCGGGCAAGAAAGTGGTGGTGGCGCCGACGTGGGTTTCCCGTGTGGATTGGAAAAACTCCAATCTGTACGTCAATTTGTCGCGCGAGACGATCAAAACCGCGCCGGAATTTGAGCCGGACAAGATCGATCGCGAGTATGAGGAGCAACTGTACAAACACTACGGTCAGGAAAGTTACTGGTGGTGTTAAGTTAAACGCGGCGACAACGAGGCTCGGAGGTGATCCATGAACAAGGAACAATTCACAGGCAACTGGCAACAATTTAAGGGCGAGCTCAAGAAAAAATGGGGACAGTTCACTGACGATGATCTTCTCGAAGCCGAAGGAGATTATGATAAGTTTTTGGGAGTCGTCCATAAACGATATGGTGATCGCAAGGAAGAGGTTACACGCTGGGCGGAAGACTGGTCTGAGCGGGAAGAGATCCTGGCGCGAAAAGCTACGGAATCAAGAAATCAAAAATGAATTGACGCCGACATCCAACGATTCCACGCCAATTACCTCCCCAAGAGCCGCAAGATTAGCCAAGCAACGATCAACGCTTGGCGCTCCGCATTGACCCGGTTGCTTCGACCCTAAGCCCGAATTTCTTACTTCGAGCAATCCACATTTCTACCATCTTCCGGACGTCGCGTAGATTGCGACACGCCTTGAGCCATCCCACAGTTCGATCGAAGGCGATGCATTCGCGTCGATCGACACAGCGAATGCCGCGCCTACCGTCGCCCGCCGAGGTTCAACAACCAATATGCGCGGAAGTCGAGTCGCGCAATCGCCTTCATGGGCGCATCGTGACAATTTGATTCGACTGTCGCGCGAAAGTGTGGTGTATAATAGCCGCCTATTTGACATAGTTTGCGACCGGCGGCTGGGTTCTTGATCGGCCGCAGGGGCGGCATCGTTAATTCTGCCAAGCATCGCGATCGCAGCAGCCACCAAAATTGTGTTGCTAGTCGGCCGCCCATGGCCGGGCGGAACAGTGGAGGTTCATCGCCGGACAGGAGCGGGCGTTTTGTGCTAGTCATTTTGATTCGATTGATCGGTAAGATTTCTCTCCGATGGTTACATGCGTGTGGTGTCGTCGTCGGCTGGCTCGTGTATTGGCTCTCACCGGGTTACGCGCGCCGTATAAACGATAACCTGGCGATTAGCCGGATTTGCCTTGACGCGGATTCCTACAGGCGGCTTCTGCATGCGGTGATTGCTCAAGGCGGACGCACGCTACTGGAACTTCCGGTGGTCTGGTTCAGGGATGATGAATCGCTCGGGCGATTAGTCGCCGATTGTCGGGGATGGGATAAGGTTGCGTCGTTGCACGCGCAGGGTCGCAGCATTATCTTTTTGTCGCCGCATATGGGTTCCTTTGAAATTGCCGCGCGCTACGTCAGTACTCAATTTCCGCTGACAGTGATGTATCGGCCGCAGCGTTCGCCGTGGGTCGACGGTTTGATGGCAAGCGGCCGCAGCCATCGTCAGCTGCGACTCGCGCCGACAAGCTTCAAAGGAGTCCGCATGCTATCTCAGGCGCTCCGGCGCGGTGAGTCGATCGGATTGCTGCCTGACCATGCGCCGGGGATAGGCGAGGGTGTATGGGCGGAATTCTTCGGCAAGGCGGCATTTACGATGACCCTGCCACGCCGTTTGCAGCAAGCAAGCGGTGCCGCGCTCATGATGACATTCGGGGAGCGCTTGCCTCGCGGGCAAGGATTTCGTCTGCATTTCGAACCCTTGCCGGAGGATGATTTCAACGAGACCAATCTCAACCGGGCCATTGAAGGTCTGATACGGCGCTTTCCCGATCAGTATTTTTGGAATTACAATCGCTACAAAAAAATGTCGTCGCGCCAACGACGGGCGCACGAGAGCCGGCGCGCAGCGAACTAGGCGGGATGTTTTTCATTGAGCGAGTATCAAAGACGCTGCGCCCAAATCGGCGCAATCGACGGCTGTTTTCACGAGGAATCTTGTACTGAGGTCAATTTTTTACACGAGCGCGGCATTACCGCTCGCTAAGGCGGCGGCCGGTTTGCCTCAGCCTGGTATTTAGCGGGTAGAATGGCCGACGAGCACTCCTCCTCCTGTGAGCTGAATCTCAGCGGCGTTGTCTGGCTTGAGTTCGCAAATCACGCCGGCGCCCGCGTGGTTGCTGATGTGCCATCCCCGGTAGGGTGCCAAATCCTTCGCCACACGCCGCGGCGCCGCGTTCTTTACGTTCCAGGCGCGCCAGCATTGTTAGTCAAGCAGTATTTCCACCCCGGGCCGATCGATCTAATCAAGTCCCTTGTGCGCGGCCCCCCCGCGCTGCGCGAGTGGCGCGCGTTGCGCGAGGCCGAGCGGCGGCACTTGCCGGTGCCGAAGCCGCTCGCGCTCGGCCAACGTGACCGCCAGAGCCTGATAGTCACGGAGTTTATTGAGTCTGCCGCTACCCTGGAAGATTTCGCGAAGGCCGAACCGGCGGCCGGGATGAAGCGGCGGATTATTCGGGAAATCGCGGTGCTGATCCGCGCCATGCACGATGCGGGTTTCTACCAGCGCGATCTGCACCTCGGTAATTTGCTGCTGCGCCAGCGCGGCTCGAATAGCGAATACTTCCTGCTCGATTTGCAAAGGATCGATGTCGATCCCTTTCACGGGCTTGCTAAGCGGTGGCGCGATTTGTCGGCGTTCGCCGGCGGCTGCGAGTACGTGAGCCGCTCCGATCGCCGGCGTTTTCTCAAATCCTACCTTTCGGTCGCTCCGCGGTTGAACCCGGATGAAGCTCGGCTCAGCGCGAAAATGGAGCGGTACGCGCAGCGTCACCGGTTTCGGGTGTGGCAGTCGCGGCAAAAGCGCTGTTTGGCCGGAAATCGCGAATTTGCCGAGGTGACTATCGGCGCATGCCGCGGCTTTGTCCGCCGCAGCGAATGGTGCGACGGGCTCAAGAACTTGCTCGTCGATCCGCCGCGGATATTCGAGCACGCCGCCATCGTCAAGGATTCGCTCACCAGCACGGTGGGCAGCGTCGCCTTGCCGGATAAGCAGGTTTTCGTCAAGCGCTACAACTTGCAGGGGCCGGTTTATGCTTTCAAGAATATTTTTCGCGCGTCGCGCGCCCGGCGGGGCTGGAAGGCCGGCAATAGTTGTGTCATGCGCGGCATCGGCGTGGCGTTACCCCTGGCCTATTTCGAGCGCCGGCGATTTCGGATCTTGCGCGAAAGTTATCTGCTCACCGCCGGGTTGACACGCAATGAGCTGTCGCAAGTCGCCGCGCGCCGGTGCGGCGATCTTGGCGCCAAGCGCGGTTTGATCGGCCAACTGGCGCGCCAGCTGAGAAGAATGCACGACCGCGGTGTGGCTCACCGCGATCTCAAAGCGGAAAACATCATCGCGCAGGATTGCGGCGGCGGGCGCTATAAATTTTTCATAGTCGATTTTGACGGCATCTCCTTCGGAGCGGTTTCCCGTCGAGTCCGAGCGAAGAATCTCGCCCGTTTGGCGCGAGCTCTCGCCAAGATTGTTCCATTGACTTCCGGAGACCGTTTGCGATTGGTGAAAAATTATCTCGGTGAGCGCCATTCTGCGCGCTGGCGCGAGATGTATCGCGATTTGCTGCGGTTCGAGAAAAAACCACGCGGGCGCCGAATGTGAATCGCTGCGAGCGCAATCGCCAGCGCTTCCCGGTTGACGCTCGACGTTCTCGAACGTAATATCGAATAACGATGCTTCAGTTGTCAGCCCGTGTTCCTGACGCTTCGCCAATCGTTTTGCGCGGTTCTGCCACATGGCCTTGGTACCTGCAATATTTGCACGATCCTATCGGCTGTGTGATTTCGATCCAAAAACGTTACGGGAATTTTTGTGCGCTTGGTCCGCCGCTGCGGATCGGCGGACCTCGCCGCACCACCGTTTTCGCTTTTGGTTCCGTGAGTAATGAGCAGGTTCTCGGCCATCCCGAAGTATTTCGCACCGGTGGTCAAGGTATTCCCGGACCGCGCGGCTCCCTGCAAAGCCAGCTCCGCCAAGGCTTGACGCGCATGAAAGAGCCGAAGCACAAGTGGCAGCGCCAGTTGGTGATGCCAACGGTGCTAAAAACTTCCGTCGATCGGTATTTGCCGGCCATGGAGCGGATTATCGCGGAAGAGCTCGAGCCCTGGCGTCCGGGCGCCATCGTCAACATGGACGCAGAAATGCGCCGCATCACCATGCGCATTGCGGGGGAGACGCTATTCGGCGAGCGCGACCGTGAGCGCTCTTTAAGTTTCGGCTCGATGGTGTCGGAATGGTTGCGCCGCAACTATACCTTCGGCGCGACGTACTTTCCGGTTAATGCTATCGGCACCTCTTATCGCGGCCTGCTGCAGTTCGCCGAGCGTTTGACCGAGGAGATTCGGGAAATGATCCGGCGCCGCCGCGTTCAGGGCGATGATCGCGGCGACATACTCTCGGTTTTGATCAAGGCGCGGGACGAAGGCAGGGCCGGCGTCAGTGAGAGCGACCTCCTGGGTCAAACGGCAATCTTATTTGCCGCTAGTTTCGAAACCACCGCGACGACTCTCGGCTGGACCTTGTTTCTCCTTGCGCAATCACCCATGGTCACCGCGAAAGTGCGCGATGAAATCAATAGCGTGCCGAGCGCGGATTTGGATAATCTACCCTTGCTGGACGCGGTCATTAAGGAATCCATGCGGATTCTGCCGCCGGTCGCATTGACCTTGCGGGCGGTCACCACGGCAACGGAGCTCACCGGCGTCTCCTTGCAAAAGGGCGATCGGGTGATTTGCAGCCACTATCTCACGCACAGGACCCCCGACCTTTATCCGGATCCGAATCGATTCGAGCCGCAGCGGTGGTTTTCAATCAAGCCGGGCCACTACGAGTATATTCCGTTTAGCGCCGGCCCGCGGCAGTGCATCGGGCCGATTTTCGCGACCCGCGTGATCAAGCAGGTGCTGGCCGCGATAGTGCCGAGGTTTTGCTTCAGAGTCGTCGAAGGATCAAGGATCGATCGTGATTTTCGGGTGACGATGGTGCCGCGTCACGGCCTGCCGATGACAATCCATCGACCGGACGAATTTTTTCAAAGAATGCGAGTCAAGGGCAACATCAATCAAATGGTCGATCTAACACGCGCAAATTAGTTTGTAACAATCGCCAACACGGCTTGGCATTCGCAGTCGACTCACGAATTGCTTTGGAGCAGTTTGTGAAAACGTTCCGGTTATCGTGTCGATGATGGGATAGAGCTGCTCAATGTTTATTTTATATCACGCGCTGTTCTTCGTGCTCTTGCCGGGGATCCTCGTGTGGCTGCTGATCAAGCTGGTACGACGGCGCGACTATCTCGCCAACTTTTCCGAACGGCTCGGCAACATC
>Ga0209486_10001195_pt1 | contig 11331 bp, 6 predicted proteins | sample NCCompost_FD_187518 | JGI IMG/M metagenome (GOLD analysis project Ga0209486, IMG submission 187518) | Agricultural soil microbial communities from Utah to study Nitrogen management - NC Compost (SPAdes) (version 2) | ecosystem: Environmental > Terrestrial > Soil > Agricultural land | place: USA... | reverse complement strand
TCCAGGTACTTACTCCGTCAGTGAGACAGTGCCTGCCGGTTGGGATCTGGAAAGCGCCACCTGCTCCGACGGCAGCCAGCCAAACAACATCTCGTTGCAGGCCGGTGAGACCGTCACTTGTACTTTCACCAACGAGAAGGACGCCAAGATCATTGTCGTCAAACAGACTGATCCTGATGGTGATCTACAAAGCTTCACCTTCACGGCGAGTTACGACAATGACGGCTTCAGCTTGAGTGATGGCCAGCAAGACAACAGTGGTGATCTCGATCCAGGTACCTATTCCGTCAGTGAAACAGTACCGAGTGGTTGGGATTTGACCAGTTCTCCCTGCGTCAGTTCCAAGGGCAACAGTGAAACCGCAGGCAGCATCTCGCTGCAGGCGGGTGAGACTGTTACCTGCACCTTCTATAATCAGAAGGACGCCAACATCGTGGTCATCAAGCAAACCGACCCGGATGGCGATCCACAAAGCTTCAGCTTCACCGCCAGTTATGACGCCGACGGCTTCAGCTTGAAGGACGGGGAGCAAAATGACAGCCTCGATCTTAACCCCGGTACTTATTCAGTTAGTGAGACAGTGCCGGCTGGTTGGGATAAGACTAGTTCTCCCTGTGTCAGTTCCAAAGGACACAGTGAGACCATCGGCAGCATTTCGCTCCAGGCCGGCGAGACTGTCACCTGCACTTTCAACAACCGGAAACGAGGCCTCGTGGAGGTTCTTAAGATCACCAACGGAGCCCCGAATCCTGCGCTCGATATTAGGTTCACACTTTATCGTGATGGCCCAGACGCCGATCCGGATTTGACTGGGACAGACGTTCAACTCGAAACGCTGACCACACTCGGCGACGCTGACGGCTTGCTAAAATTTGCTGAGAGCCTTGTTCCCGGAACGACGTACACGATCTGTGAGAATCCGGTGCCCGCAGGTTGGACGTCACTGTGGACGATCGGTTTCACTGTTGGAGGGAACATCATCACTCCGTATAACCCGCACGCTAATGATGCTATTCCTAGTGACGTCGGAATCAGATGCGTTGACTTTACGGTCAATCCGGGACAGACGAAGCAATTCGAAGTGCATAACGATTTCCCGGGTGGCGATCCAAGGACAATTGGTTACTGGAAGAACTGGAACAGATGTACGGGTGGTGGACAGGCCGCTACAGCCGCGAAGAACGGAGGCGCAGCTGCCGGCTTCTTCATACTCGAGGATCTACTGCCTCAACTCATCGGCGATTTCAACGTCGTCAATTGTCTGCAGGCAGTTAACGTGCTCAGCAAGTCGGATCAGGCTGGAAAGAGTAAGTCCGCCGATGCTGCGTATGAACTCGCTGCTCAATTCCTCGCAGCGAGACTCAATCTTGCCGCAGGCGCTGAAACGTGCCCCGCAGTTCAGACAGCCGTCGTCAGCGCTCAGAACTTGTTAGACCAGATTAACTTTACTGGTTCAGGCGACTATCTAACGTCGAAACAAAAGAACCTGGCGACCCAGCGAGCACTGGCATTGAGTCTCGCTACGACGCTGGATCGGTATAACAACGGAATTCTCTGCCCCTAGTGGTGGGGAGTTCCATCGGAACGCATTAGAGGAAAAAGGCTCGGCAAAAACCGAGCCTTTTCTTTTTTCCCAATTGAACGAGTACTTGACTCAAGGGTTCCGGCTCTTTAAATCGCTGGTTAAGGAAGCGATTGGCTGTCCGCTTTGAAGTCGATAAGTGCGCATAAAAATATCAGGTTGCACCCCTCGAAATTCTTTGCCTTGTTTGACGATCACTCCTCCGTTTTCAAAGACCTGCGGAGTCACGGCCGGACCTTCGAAAGTAAATTTTCCAGGCATGTAGATGGCCTGACACAAATCTCGATCGTCTCTCTTTTTTAATCCATAGGCTTCTACACTCGCTCCCGCGCCGTCCGAGCCCTCGACAGCTACTGGAGTCATCTTCGTTTTAACGAACGCCCGATTGGAATTGTACATGTCATTCAGCTTAAGGTCAGTCCGGGCATAATCGAGCACCTGCTTTAGTTGAGGTAAAGTCAACTGATTTGGATCCTGGTTGAACTCCTTCACTTTTCGATCGATCTGCGCCGCCTGCTCCTGACTAACTTCGTTGATGATGATTACGCCCTCGCCATCGCCCGCAACGGCTTGCCACGTCTGATCCTTTGCGTTGAGAAAGACCAGTCCTTTATCGCCAATCTGCTTACCTTCGTAATCAAGGATCGGCTGACCAGCCTTCTCGTGCCCGGCGGGATAGACGAGCGGCTCTCCGCCTGCGTTCAACTTTGGCACGGGCATGATGAATTTTTGCGCACTGGAAATCACAGCGGTGCTATTAGCTGGGTCGAAACGCAAATCGTCCGGAGAAACTCTACGACTAGACGCCTGACGCTGACTCGCTGTGTAGCAAGCCGAGAGAAAGGCAAAGGCCATTAACAGCGACAAGAATAGACTGATGCTTAGCTGTAACTTCATAGACTTCTCCTGCGTTAATCGACACTACAACGTTCTTGCATTGTTCATGGGGGCGGCGTACGATCCTACCACCGCAGAGATTTAGTAGAAACCTGAGCACCCCCCAACTCCGGTGCGTAACGCACATGAAGGAGAGATCACTATGAATGCAATTACACAGATCATCACGCAACAACTAGGGGGAGGCGCGGCACGCGCCATCGCTCAGCGATTCGGTATCAGCGAAACGGCGGCTAACACTGCCATTCAGATCGGAGTACCCCTCATCCTTGCCGCATTGGCGCGAAATGCTTCGCAACCTCAAGAGGCGCAGAACATACATCAGGCCGTCGCCACCGACCATGACGGCAGCATCCTGGATAATGTTCCTGGTTATCTCCAGAGCCCTCAAACAGCAGATGGTTCTGCAATTCTCGGACACGTTTTTGGAAATCAGCGGCCGGCGATTGAAAACAATCTTGCGCAGGCGGCTGGTCTGGACCAGGGCTCCGCGGCTGGCTTACTGGAAACGCTGGCACCTCTTGTTATGGGTTCGCTTGGAAAAGCCCAGCATGAGAATGCACTCGACGCTGATGGCCTATCCAACATGCTGAATAATCAACAGGAGGAGGCTCGCACGAATGCGCCGGATGCTATGAGCATGCTTTCCTCGATGTTGGACCAAAACCAGGACGGCAGCTCGATGGACGATTTGAAGCGTATGGCTGCGAGTTTCTTTAAGTGAGTTAAGCTTCCGGAGCCGTGAAGATGGCGTCGCTTACCTTGATGCCGTAGGGGATGTTGGAGACGCGGACTCCCTGCGCGCCTCACGGCCGTTTTCGTACAGGAGGCTCCGAGGGTCCGGTAGGGTACAAGCGTCTGCTTCATTGCGCGGTCGTCGAGGAGTGAAACCTGGCGTCGCCTGTACTGATGACCCAAAACGATTAGCCGGGCTTCTCACCACTCCTCCTATTGCGAGCGTCTCGTGCGAGTGGTATATGTATGCCCGTTTGAAGCCTCTACTGTCTCGAACTTCATCTTTTGCGGAAGCTTCACCTTCGTCGTCCTCCGGCTTCAGAGATCTGTAAGCAGTCTAAAAGCTGACGCTTGCCATCTTTCAAGCAAACGACGCCACTGCTATGAACTTTTCTCTCCCACACGAAACGCCCGGCAATCGCGCAGGTACCCAACAAAGCCTGGCGCGAGAAGCTCAAAAACTCTTCGGCGCGGACTTTTGCGCAGTCCAGTCCGTCAATCCAGTTACGCAACTGTTCCACGGTGATGCCGTGACCGCCGGCAATCTGCCAGCCGAAGCGCCGCCAGATCTACAACAGCAGTTAAACGCCTTTTCTCAACGAGCCATAGCGCACGCCAAACTCTATGTAGAGAATCGCGAGCGCCGAAGCCAGACCATACAAAGTGAGACTGTCTTCCGGGGTTTCGAGACCGTTGCCGGGGTGCCTTTCTTCACCAAGCGCGAAATCAAACCGATGGCGGTATTGATACTTGGTTTCCGCAAAAACAGAAAACTGAAGAAGCTTGAGAAGGATGTGCTGAAGCTTTTCACTGACCAGTGGCTTCCGGTACTCGAGACCGTCTGGTTGTTGGGCCGGTACCGCGAAGTAGTCAAGATTGGTCAGGACATCAACCAAACGCTTGAGGAACCTCGTGAGCTCTTCGAGCATGTGTTCACAAACATCTCTAAGATTCTGGACACGAAGTATTTTTTCATGCTGGGCGTCTACCATCAGTCAAATAAGACCATCGATTACCACATGGCCTTTGAAGGTACGATCGAGCATTGGTTGGACCAGTCGATGGATTTGGAAACTTTGCCCGACGGTCGTTACAAGAGCGGATGCGCGTATGCGATCGCCAAAAAAGAGAAGTTTGTTGAACTATACCGCTCGGAAAACAAAGAGCCTTTAGCCGAGTTCTATCCGCTAATGGCTGATGACCAACCGGACCCGGAGTCGCTCGTATTCGTCCCGCTGATGTTTAGAGATGAACCACTTGGCGCGCTCACCATACAGCACCTTAGACCCAACGCATTTGATGACGAAGACATTCACATTCTGACCCTCCTCGCCAACCAGATCTCGCTGGCCATTAGCGACATGCGGCTCTTTTCCTACCTCGAGGCACTGAACCAGGAAGCGCAACAGCTCACTCGCGGCATCTCCTCAGACAGCATGCTCCCCACGCTGGTAGAGCGAATTAGAATCGCCACCAAAGCAGACCTCGTTACCTTGTATCCATATGTTGAGAATAGCGATCTACCTTTGGAAGAACGATTCAGTGCCCCTCTGGCCAGCGGGGAATTGCTACACGGAATACTGCAGAAAGCATCGAGACCGGACGATATCGCCTGGCTTGCTTTGAAAAGAGACGAACCTGTTTGGGCCGAGGATAGTACGACCTTATTCGCACAACTCTCAGACGGTGCGCATGCCAGACAAGGTGATTTCGAACGTCGAGAACAAATAGCATCGACCGTCGCACTTTCTCTGAGGGTGGAAGGAGAACCGGTCGGCGTCCTATTCGTGAATTACCGCCACCCTCAAGACTTCAAGGCGCCGCAAAAGAATTTCATCAACGGTCTGGCTAACTTTGCGGCAATAGCCATCTACAACAACCGCAAATTCCAGGATCTTAACCGCCATCGTTTTGCCGAACTCGAAGCGTTTCGTCAAATCGATGTCGACATCAGCAAATCGTTGAAACTGCAGGACGTGCTTGCGTCAATACTTACGACAGCGAGTAAGACGGTTAGAGCTGATGCGGCTTCTATCTACCTGTTCAACGAACACACGAACCGTTTGGAGACCGAAGTTAGTTTCGGAATCGAAAAGTCCAAGTTTGCACGTCATAAACTATCACCTGACGACCAGGGATTGGTGCCGTGGGTTTTTCGCAACAAACGCGCGATTCGAGTCAACAACGTAAAGAACGATCCCAAATGGAAAGACGTCTACTTTCCTCTCCTCGAGAAAACGCTATCGGAAATGGATGTACCGCTCCGCAAGGACGAGAGCGAGATGATCGGTGTGATTAGTTTCGAGAGTGAGAGAGAATCGGCGTTCAGTGAAGGCAATGTAGCCTTCCTCGTTACGCTGGCCGGCCAGGCAGTGCTGGCAATCAAGCAAGCGCGACTTTACGAGGAAGCTGACGAAGGCCGGCGGAGTCTCGAGATTCTGCATGAGGTTACGAAAGAGATCATCGCGCAGGGGGGTGACCCGGAGAAAGTCATTCGGTTCATCTTGTCGCAGGCGCGGCGCTTGATTGGTGCTGAAGGTGCGCTGTTTCAACAATACGACGGCGAAACACCGGTCCAGTACTATGTCGATTCGAGCGACTACGAAACCCAGAATTCACTTATCGAATTATCTGGCGCATATGAATTAGGCATCGTAAAGCACGTCGCTACAACCAAAGAGCCATACACCACCATCGGTGTCGATGCACAGGAGGATCCCTATTACAAAGGCAGCGGAGCCATTCATAGCGAAACGGCGGTACCGCTGTTAGCCGAGGACGACAGAATAATCGGGGTCCTGGATCTCGAGAGTCCTCGTCAATATGCTTTCGACGAACGGGATGAACGAATTCTGAACCTTTTTGGCGAATTGGCCGTGGTAGCGATCAAGAATGCGCGCGATTACACTCGGGCTACGGAGGAGGCAAAACGGTTCCTGCTGTTGTCGCAGGCCGGATCGGAACTGGGCGAGATAATTGAGCCTTCCCATCTGGAAAATGCGTATAATGTGGTCATCGCCAAGGTCGGCGAGTTTAGTGGTGGCGAAGTAGTAATCCGTCGTTACGACCCTTTTACCGAGGAATTGAGAGTGGCAGCAGTGGGCCATGAACGGGCCACCATGCCCCTGGCAACCATCAAGAAGAGCCAAGGTATTAACGGTCAGGTAGCGCGCGACATGACAACTATCCGCGTCGACAATTTGGACGCGCCCCCGCCAGAAGTCGCCAAGTCAATCGGCGACGATTCAACAATCAAGACTCTGATCGTAACCCCCCTCCTCTTCGAAAAATCGTATTACGGCAATCTTGTGCTCAGCGATATAAAGCCGAACTGCTTTAGTGATGCCGATGAGGATCTTCTGGAAGGATTGGCAAAACAACTTGCCATCACGATCCACCGGCTGGAAATCGCCAAGGAAAAGGAAGACTTCGAACGGGAGGTTCGTAGTCACAAAATTATGAGCGAGGTAGGTCAATCGGCCATGGAAATAGCACACCGCCTCGGCCAGGAGCTCAAACCGGTGGACGTTTATCTTGGTCGCATAAGGACGGTCATGAAAAACGAGCAGATTTCCCATCCAAAGATCGACGCAGAACTGGAACGAGTCGCTAATGACGTATCGCGTTTAATACATATGGCGAAAGGGCTTCGTTCAAAGATCACGAAGTTGGAAGACCTGGCCCACGAGCGAACTATTATTCCCGTGAAAGATCTTCTTGCCGAGGCAGATCCTTCGTTGCACGCTCCCGAGAACTTAAACATGGCTCATGAGATTCAGGACGACCTGCCGAACGTGCATGTCGTTCCTGGTCAGATAATCGACATTCTGAGAAATCTGTTCACGAATGCCGTGGAGGCAATGCCCGATGGCGGTAACATCACTATTCGCGCGGTTCACGATCCACTGGGTAAGGAAAGGAGAAAGGAGTTTGTGGAGATCGAGGTGGAAGACAATGGACCTGGGATTAAGCGCGAAGACCAGCACAAAGTTTTCGATCTCTTCTATTCAACCAAAGCGAGCTCCGGTTTCGGCCTGTGGAGCTCTCGCCAGTACGCCAGAGCCAATGGCGGTGATTTAGAGCTGCAGAGCACTTTTGGAACTGGCACCATTTTTACGCTGTCTTTGCCAATTGCAATAACGCCGGAACCAGTACAATGAGTGAACCTTCCAACAAACGCGTCTTAATCATCGACCGGCAGTCTTACTGGCGCGACAAGGTGGCCGCCGCCCTCCGCGATCAGGGTTACAACGTTCAAATTCTCTCCTCTTACGATTACGAGCCTCCGCCCAAAAACGATGAGGAAGGCGTTGCCGATCTGGTTATTCTCGGTTGCCCGCGCCTGAGCCGTGACGAACGCGACCTCATCAATCGAATACTATCCAACCATCAACACTTAGTCGTGTTTTGTTCATCACTTCCATGGGGAGACATGCGCACTCTCTTTATGGCGGGAGCAGATGATGTGGCGGACAAACCTTACGATCCGGCAAAGGTTATTACCGTAGTGCAGGAAGTCTTTGCGAATATCGGGGGCGGGGACAAAGAACGTATAGGTGCACTATGAAGTCGACAGGCCGCATTCTTGTACTCGAGGATGAAGAAAGGTGGAGGGAGATTTTTGGTTCCGCCTTGCGAACGGCGGACTACCAGGTCGACATCGCGAGTTCGGTCGCAGAGGCACGCGACTTTCTCAACCATAACTTCTACCACCTGGCTGTTATCGACGTAAGTATGGTGTTCGGCGATGGCTCCAACCGCGAGGGACTCGATTTTGTTGGCGAACTGGAGCGTACCGAGCACGGCGAGGGCCTCAAAGTCATTTTGATCTCAGCCTACATGGAAAAAACGCGGGTCCGCGAGGCATTCAAGAAGTTCAAAGTTGCTGACTTTCAGGACAAGTACGATTTCGATGAAGCGAATTTTCTCACCGACGTTCGCAAGGTCGTTGAAGACAGCATCAACCTTAACCTCGAAGTGCAGTGGGAATCGCGCGGGCAGCGCGATCAAGTCGTGCTTAACCTGGAAGTAGAAGGTGAGCGTGTGAAACGCGACACCCCTCTACAAGCACGAGTGGCTGACGAGTTGGAAGACCTCCTCTGCCGCCTGTTCCCCGAAGCGCAGAGTTTGCTAGTGAGGCCGCTAACGGCGGGTTTGAGTGGTTCGGCTGTCCTGCGGGCGACTCCTTTTTTAAACGAAGGCGCCGCTACGCCGGTGGTTGTGAAGTTTGGAGCTGTGAAAAGAATCAAGCGGGAGTACGAGAATTTTAAGAAGTATGCCGAGCCTTTCATTCGCGCGCGAAGCACTAATATCATCAAACTGAATCAAACGACGCATCTCGCCGGAATCACGTACTCGCTGCTGGGCAGCCGCGGCGACGACATTAAGTCCTTTCGCGAGTTTTATCCGCGACACGACTTAGCGCAGATTCAGGAAACGCTGACTCGGCTGTTTAGCGAAACTTGTGCTGCCTGGTACGCAAATCATAGCCCTTTGAGGCTTTGCAATCTTACAAACGAGTATTGCCAAAAGCTTGAGCTGACCGAAGAAAAACTTCAAATAGCATTCTCTCAACTCAAGGGTGTGCAGGGTAAGGGACAGCTTTATTTCGACTCGATAAAGGGCCGCGGCTTTACGAATCCACTAATCGCGTCCGCGGACCGCGAGTTTCAGCGGTCGACGTATGTTTGTTACACACACGGCGATCTCAACAGCGATAATATTCTGGTCGACGAGTCGAATGAAGCCTGGCTGATCGATTTTGAGTACACGGGACCGGGCCACATTCTGCGCGACATTGCCGAGATGGATCTCGTGGTCCGGGCTGAGCTTTTAGGAGCGGAAGAGGCTTCGTTAAGCGAGCGCCTGGAGTTGGAGGAAGCGCTGTTTAAGGCAAGAAGTTTTAAAGATCTGGAATCGTTGCGCGACAGCTTCGATACTCAGAATCCGGCGCTTGCAAAAGCCTACGCTACTGTACTCCACCTGCGGACTATTGCGGCTGACATGGTGTCCAAGAACCCGAGCGCTGACTTCGAAGAGTATTACATCGGGCTGTTTTATTACTCACTCAACGCGCTCAGATTTCTCAGTTGGCGAGCCGTCGCACGGCAGCATTGCCTGCTGTCTGCCTGCCTGATAGCTGACAAGCTTGGTCTCTAACTCCGTATGTCCGACATTCGTATACTCCTCATCGAAGACGACCACCATTGGCAAGATATTCTGATGGAAGCGTTGGCTGGCGCATTCCACACTCATAATGTCTGTCTGGTCGAGGATTACGAGACTGCATGCAAAAACATCAAGACAGAAGCGTTTGATTTGATCTCGGTCGATCTCGCCCTCGACATCAAGGACATAGACAAGGTTGATCTCCCCGGAATGATGTTGCTCAGAGAAATTCGGCAGAGCTCTCGTAACTCCAGTTCCGGCTTGATAATCCTGAGCGCAAGAACAACTGCGCCGCGAGTGCGCGACGCGTTAAAGAATTACAAGGTTTTCGATTTTCTGGACAAACTCGAGTACACGGAAAACGCATACATGGAGTCGGCGCGATGCGCAGTTAGAGAATCGCTGCTGGAAAAGGCGGAGGCGCGGCGAGATCAAAGCTTCACGTTTTCAGTTACCTACGATCACAAGCGTTTCTTACGAGCACAACTCACCGGCCCTGGTCTTCGTAATCAGTTCGGAGCGGACTCAAAACCTACCGTAGCTTTTGATGACTTCGCTCGTCGCGCCGACAATCTAAACGCCAGTTTGTGGCAAGGACAAACGGGTGAGTGGCGTAAGGAAGCTCGCAAGTTAGGAGACGGTCTTTACGAGGCGCTTATCAATAATCCGGAGCTACTGAAGGGCCTAACCACCGCACTGACTCTTACCAATCAACGACCTGCCAACCTCACGTTGGAATTCATTGGCCCTGTGGAAGGATTGAGTTGTCCGTTTGAGTTGCTACGCCACAACGACTACCTCGCGATGGACCACGTCATCTTACGCAGGACTGAACAACAAGCCAGAATAGGTTTGGCTGAGCCATTCGCCACATTTGTTGACTCGTTAGTGCGTAACGGCGACAGGCTACGGATTTTGGTCGTCGGTTCAAGCAGGGATGGGACGGTTCCTGCGGCCGAAGAGGAAGCGAAGCAGTTGGCAGAGTTTTTTGAAGCGAAGCTGGATCAACTCGCGATTCCGCATTACGTCACTCCTATGATCGGTCGAGCCGCAACGTGTAAAGGACTTAGAGAGGCGCTGAAAAAGGGTTACCACATTTTTCACTACGCGGGACACGGAGACTACGATGAAAGCCTGCCCGAAGGTAGTCCGCTCATTCTGGCCGACGGCGATTTCACCGCCTCAGATCTGAGAATGTCACTGCGTGAAGCGGAGCTACGGCTTGCTTTTCTTAGCTGTTGTTTAGGGGCCCGTACTGCGGTGCAGATTGGGCGCGGCGATTTTCATGGCTTCTTTCATGCGCTCCTCGAATCAGGTGTGCCGACCATAATTGGTTACCGTTGGGAAGTAGAGGATAACTCAGCCTTCCAACTGGCGACCGACTTCTATAGCGAATTATTTCGTAGTTTTTGCCCAGGCCAGGCACTGTTGCGCGCTCGCCAGAACCTCAGCGTGACAAGTCATGAGCGACGAGATGATCCCACTTGGGCATCGCCGGTTTTGCTCATGGAAGTGTAGCTCACCGAGTTGGCCTCCGAATTTCTTCATGGTCTTGCGTGATCAATTCGATTCAAGCGTACGGTGGCGGTGACGAATAGCGGAACAACGCTCTGCTTTCGCTTGCACAATCCGAACAAATGTTGCTTACGCTTCCGGAGCCTTGAAGATAGCGTCGCTGACCTTGATGCCGTAGGTGATATTGGAGACGCGGACTTCCTGCGCCTCACGGCCATTCTCGTAAAGTATGGTGCGGTAGGGAACCCAGGTCTGTTGGACCGGGCGGTAGTCAAGGAATTTCTTCGTGTACTTCACGGCGGGTCCGCCGGGAACACCTTCCTGGTACTCCAACCAGAGAATGCGCAAGGTTCGCGAGCTAATGAAATAGCGGGTCTTGCGCTGGTCTTTGTCCGTAAGATCGACGACGAACAGGTCAAGCACCTTCTGCTGCT
>Ga0209486_10001194_pt1 | contig 11335 bp, 8 predicted proteins | sample NCCompost_FD_187518 | JGI IMG/M metagenome (GOLD analysis project Ga0209486, IMG submission 187518) | Agricultural soil microbial communities from Utah to study Nitrogen management - NC Compost (SPAdes) (version 2) | ecosystem: Environmental > Terrestrial > Soil > Agricultural land | place: USA... | reverse complement strand
GAGATCCAAGGTATCCACCAGTGGGTGACCTTCGCGGTCAACGGTGCGGTGCAGATGGCGTACGCGGATATGGTGAATCGCGATCCGTCCGCCGCGGACGTCACGGCGTTCTACCAGGGCCGGCGCGATCTCTTCCTGTCGCTGATTGCCGGGTCGCGATTCAAGCCGCTGCCGTGCCGGGGAACGTTCTTCCAGCTCGTCGATTACTCGGCCATCACCGCCGAGCACGACGTCGAATTCGCCCAGCGGCTGACTCGCGAGCACGGCGTTGCCGCGATTCCGATTTCTCCGTTTCTGAACGAGAACGAACAGCCCGGCCCGGTCGTCCGCTTCTGTTTCGCCAAACGTGACGAGACGCTGCAGAAGGCCGCTGAACGGCTGCGGGGCGTATAGCGTCAGCGACGCGGCCCGTACACGGGTGCAGGCCGATCGCGCTCGAGCGCACCGAGATCGGGCGCCCGTCCGGTGAAACCTTCGGTGATTGTCGGGAGCGCCACGCCGCGATCGACCGCCGCGGATCCGGCGCGAAGCCGGAAGTCGAGATCCTTCGCGTCATAAAGCTTCTGCACCGTCGCCGCGTCCTGGGCATCCAGCTTCGGTACCTTCATGAAGACGTCGTAGTCGACGAGCACGCTATGCGCGTCCTGCCCGGTCGCCTTCGCATACTCGGGCAGCGTGGCGAAGCGGCGGGTCTCGAGCTTTGCCGCGCGCCCGGGACCCGTGAAGTCCGCGACGACCGGCTGGGGCGGGGAGTTCCATTCAAACGACGTGGCGGCGCCGGGATTGGGCCGGAAGCCGTTGTAGTCGGACGACGTGTAGCTGGTAAACGTCGTGACGGCGAAGATCGCCGGCAGCGCGCTTTCTCCGAGGATCAGGTTGTTGCGCCAGTGCGAGTTGGACGTCGCGCCCGCGGCGGTCTCCGAAAGGATCGTGTTGTTGTAGAACAACGCGCCCGCCGCGCCGTTGGTCAGCCGCGTCGACCCTGCCGGCAGGTGGTAGGCGATGTTGCGGATCCAGTAGACCGGTCCGCCAAGCGTCGGCTGATTGCAGAAGGCGTGCGACGCGTGGTTGATGAACATGTTCCGCATGATGCGGATGTTGTGCATGCTGCCGTCGGCTTCGATCGGGTTGTCGTGGCTGTTGGTGATGTAATTGCCGTAGAAGTCGATCGCCACCGGCCGGCGATCCCAGGCGTCCCGCGTCGGATATTTCGGCCCGTCAACGATCCCCGGGCCCGACGCCACCGAGCCGTCGGGGTTGCCGTAGGTTTCCACGTTGATCCCGTCGTGGAAATCCGCGATGTAGTTGTAGGCGACGACGTGCCCGGGGCCGTAGAGCTTGACGGCCACGTACGAGGCCATCGCCGGCGGGAAGATCTGCCCGTCGACGCCGCGGAACTTCGTCCACATCTCGCCGGCCCACCCGATCAGATGCTTCGGATCGTTGCGCCCGACGAACGCGCTGTCAGCAATGTAGAAGCCGCTCGAGCCGGAGTAATTGCTGAACACGCCGGCACCGACGTTCTCGAAGCGGCTCCGTGTGACACTGAGGCCCTTCGAGCCGAGCAGGAATTGCGTGCCGGCGAGGATTGCAATCTCGGCGTTGCGGAAGGTGATGCCTTCGAAATAGGTGTAGTCCGCTGCGCGGACGTCGAACAGCGCGAAGTTGCCATTGCCGTCGAACACGACCTCGCCGTCGCCAGCCGCGACGATCGCGATCGGCATCTCGGGCGTGCCATCGGCAGTCAGGTAGTAGGTGCCGTCGAGCGGCACGGTGCGGTTGACCGACGCGTTGTTGGTGTACTCGTAGCGGTTGTACTTGTAGGTGCCGGCGTGCACGCGGATGGTGTCGCCGGGCCTGACGCGCGGGCGCCCCGAGGTGGCCCAGTCCGTTCCGGCGCACCACTCGTTGTACGCGCACATCAACCCTTCGAACGCCGGCTCGATCCTGGTCCCTTTGAAGCCGTGCGGGTAGACATGAAAGGTACGGCCGCCGCGGTACGGCGCCGGTTCGGCACGCGTGCGCACGGCGACGACACGCCGTGATTCGCCGGAGATCCCGTCCGGGTCGCTCATCACCAGCTGGATGTCGTAGAGCGTCCCCGGTTCGAGATCGAGGACGCTGCCGGCAAACATGTTCGGCGAGATGACGTCGATTCGCGACTCGGCATAGATGCGCTCACCCTGCAGGCGCAGCAGCGGCAGCGCGTCGCGCCACGCGGCGTCGCCCTGCTTTCTGAACGAGACGGCGACAGAGGCGTTGCGATTCGCGTCGCCCTGGATGAACCATTCGAATCCAAGGTTGATGAGCGTCGGCGGCTCGATGAGCAGCTCGCCGGCGATGATGGCATTTGGCGAAGGCGGGCTCGAGGCAGGTTGCTGGCCCTGCACCAGGACCACAGCAAGCACAGCAAGACCGATTCCTGTGGCGATGCTCGACCGTATCACGAGGGGATTATACGCACCGCGTCTCCAATCGTAGTGTCCGGCTTCAGCCGGACAACGCGAAGGCGATATGATGACCGCTTCTATCCGTACGTGGAGTCCGCCTTCAGGCGGATATCCGTGACCCTGGCGGACCTTGAAGAGGAGTGCAAATGTCGAAGTGGATAACAGTCGTCCTCGCAGTGGCGGTGTTTGCCGCCGTTGCCTCCCTGGGCGTGTCTGCACAACAGAATCAGATGAGCTTTTTCATCACCAGCGCCGGGCCGGGCAACGGCGCAAACCTCGGCGGGCTGGCCGGGGCCGATAAGCACTGCCAGACGCTGGCGGCCGCGGCGGGAGCGGGGAATCGGACCTGGCGTGCGTATCTCAGCGCTGCGGCAGCGAACGGTCAGCCGGCGGTCAACGCGCGCGATCGCATTGGCAAGGGACCGTGGATGAACGTGAAGGGTGTCGTCGTCGCCAAGAGCGTCGCCGACCTTCACTCCGATATGAACATGCTCAGCAAGGAGAATTCGCTGACGGAGAAGGGTGCGATGGTGAATGGCGTGGGCGACAAGCCGAATCAGCACGACATCCTCACCGGCTCGCAGGCGGACGGCACCCTGCAGATGGGCGAGGCGCCGTGCGGCAACTGGACCAGCGCGGCGGAGACCGGCGGCGCGAGTGTAGGCCACCACGATCGCAAGGGCGGCGGCGCGGCCGCCACGTCGTGGAATGCGGCACATCCGTCGAGAGGGTGCTCGCAGCAGAACCTGATCGCCACCGGCGGCAACGGTCTGTTCTACTGCTTCGCGAACTGATGGGTGAAGGAGGAAGGAGGAAGGAGGAAGGAGGTAGGAGGAAGGAGACGTTCGCGCTCCTTCTCTCCTGTCTTCTTCTCTCCTTCTTCCTCCCCTCCTACCTCCTACCTCCTTCCTCCTCCCTCCTGACAGCGGCCGCCCAGGACACCAGGCTGCCGGATGAGGAATCCTTCCTCGCCGCCGTCCGCGAGAACATGGCTCGCGCCAACCGCGAGCAGCATCGGTATGCCTACAAGGAGCGGCGCACGGAGCTGCATACGAACCCGTTCGGCCGCCTCGGCACGGGGGATGTCGTCGTCTACGACGTGACGCCTGGCCCGGAAACCGGGGTGACGTTTCGCAGACTGCTGGAGAGAAACGGCAAGCCGGTGCTCAACAGCAAACCGGAACGGCAGGAGCGGCGCGTTCGCGCCGGCAGCCGATCAACCGTTGACGACACGGTCAACGTGCTGGATTTCGCGGTCGATCGCCGTGAAACGGTCAACGGCCGCAGCACCATCGTCGTCCGCTTCGCGCCGAAGCGCGGCGCCGAGGCCGAAACGCGCGAAGGCAGGATGGCAAAGGCGTTCACCGGCCTCATCTGGGTGGACGAGGCCGCGCGCGAGGTGATGCGCGTGGAAGCGACCGCCCTCGACGACCTGTCGTACGGGCTTGGCCTCATCGCCCGGATGCGCAAGGGGTCGGCGGTCACGCTGGTTCGTGAACGCATCGACGACAAGATCTGGCTGCCGACGTCGATCAAGTTCAAGGGCGACGGCCGCGCCCTGCTCGCGCTGAGAAAGCTGAACATCGACTTCTCGGTCGAGTGGTTCGATTACCGGCGAATGTAGATCGTTCGGATCGTTCGGATCGTTCGGATCGTTCGGATCGTTCGGATCGTTCGGATCGTTCGAGTCGTTCGAGTCGTTCGAGTCGTTCGGATCGTTCTCAGAGGTTGCCATGCGTAATCCAACGATCTTCCTGGTGGGCGTCCTGGCTGGCGCAGCGATCGCGACCACGATGGCGCAGAGCGATCGCCTTCCGGGCGACAACTACGTCAATCACATTGCGATCAGCGTCCCGAACTTCGACGAGGCGTTGGCGTTTTACACGCAGAAGATGGGCTTCCGTGAGGCGTTCACAGTGCGGAACGACCAGGGGCAGCCTCAGCTTGCCTACGTGCAGGTCAGCCGCAACACCTTCGTCGAGCTGCAGGCGGCCAACGCGAGTCGTCCGCCCGGTTTGAATCACTTCGGCCTGCACGTGGAGAATCTTCGTGCCGTGGTAGACGCGTTGAGGCAGCGCGGGGTCAAGGTCGAAGAGCCGCGAGTCCGGCCGGACGATTCGTCGGTGGCCAATGCCACCGATCCACATGGAATCAGAATCGAGATGTTCCAGTTTGGCCCGGGCTCGCCGCAAGGGAAGGCGATCGCGAGCTGGAAGTAGGATTACCCGCCCGGCCGCTTCGAACGTTACGAACGCGAACGACTCGAACGGTTCGAACGGTTCGAACGATTTGACGGCGGCTTCGGATACAAAGCCAGCCCCACGGCTGCCCAGAACAGCACGCGAATTCGTCGCGCCAGCGCCAGCGACCCTCCGCCGCTCAGGCCCAGCATCGTCACCACCGCAGCGTTCGACGCTTCGAGCGCGCCGAGGTTCGCCGGGATGGCGGCCGCGGCAACGCTGCCCAGGCGCGCGAAGGTTTCGATCGTCAGCCCCTCCATCAAGCCGATCGGCTCGCCGATGGCCCAGAAGACGGCCCAGATCTCGAGCGCAATGACGCCGTAGCAGACGATCGGCAGCCAGAACAGGATGACCAGCCGCCGGCGATCGCCGCGTACCAGCTCGAGGAGCACGTCTTCGACGTCGAGAATGAACTTCACCACGCGCCGCGTGCCGAACCGGCGGCCGGTCCGGTGGTCGAATGCCGCGACCATGCGCCCGAGATAATCGCCCGAGCGGCGGCGGCGGGCGATGAATACCAGGGTCGGCACGAGCAGTACCGCCAGAACGATCAGCGCTCCGAACACCGTGTCCCAGGCCCGCGGCAGCGCCAGGCGCGTAACAGCGAAGAACGAGATGAGGCCGGCGACGGCGATGCTCATGATCGCGACCGCGAGCCGTTCGAGCGCGATCGACGCGGTCGTCACCTGCGGCGCCGAGCGATCGAGGAGGAGCAGAACTTTCAGCGGCTCGCCGGCGACGCCGCGAATCGTAAAGAAGCTGATGGCATCCGCGGCAAGCCGTACGCGGAACAGACGGGTGAACGCCGGCCGCGAGTCTTCAGGAAATGAAATCGCCCAGCCCCAGGTCCGCAGGACCTGCCAGACGGCGCTCGGCAGGAGCACGAACGGCAGCGCGAGGCCGAGACGCCTGGCACTGGCGACGGTTTCCTCGAGGTCGATGTAGAGGAGCGTGACGACGAACAGAGCGATCCCGAGGCAGATCGCCGCGATGGAAATGATTTGCGGAACTGAACGGGCCACGGCAGGTGGAAACGTGGAAACGTGGAAAAGTGGAAGAAGTGGAAAAGGATTTGGACAGTACGCTGAGCGTACTTCTCTACTTACTTTTCCACTTTTCCACTTTTCCAGTTTTCCACTTCATTCCTTGTCGTCGTCGGGAGTCTCGACAACATCGACCTCGACCTCGACCTCGTCCTTCGCGCTCGTGGCGATATCGTCGATGTCCACCGAGCTGTCGTCGTCCAGGTCGTCGACCGCATAGATGCGGCCGCCGCTACGCTCCTTGATCGGACCGCGCGGCTTGTGTTCCTGGTTCGCCCCGCCTTTCTTGCCACGCAGCCGCTTCGGCGGCGCGGGCGGTCCGAAGTTCGCGCTGCGGTCGCGCCCGCCCGGGCCCATTGGGCTGCCGGGACGGGGACCGCCGAATCCACCGCCACCAGGACGGGGACCGCCGAATCCGCCGCCACCTGGACGAGGACCTCCGAACCCGCCGCCGCCCGGTCGTGGGCCGCCGAAACCTCCACCGCCTCCCGGACGCGGTCCATAACCCTGACCAGGCGGCCGCGGCGGACGATCCTCCCGTGCGCGCGCCTCGCTGACGGCGAGGTTGCGCCCCTGGAAAGGCTGCGCGTCGAACCGCTTGATGACTTCCTCGGCCTGGGCGCGCTCGGCAAACTCGACGAATGCAAACCCGCGCGGACGGCCGGTTTCACGATCGACCGGCATGACGACGTGGGAGGGTTCGGCGACGGCCGCGAAGTGGGCGCGAAGGTCAGCTTCGCTGGCCCCGTAGGGAAGGTTCCCGATGAACAGACGGACAGCCAAGATTTCCTCGTAAACGTGGGCGGCTCAGATTCTATCCCAGAACCCCGTAAAAGCCCGGCGGCGGGCCCTGCGTACATCTCTTGCAACGTGGGTCACGGATCGGAGTTTCCGGATTAGCCGGACCATGAGCTGGGGTTACAGACATGAACACACCTCGAGTGTTAGCAGCCACGGCCGTGCTGGTGGCGTTGCCGGTGTTTGCGTGCAGCCGCGCGCAGACGAGTCAGGAGGCGGAGCGCGCCACCGAGCAGGTGAAAACCGCCGCCGAGCAGGCAGGCGAGAAGCTCGCCGACAGCTGGCTCACTGCCAAGATCCAGGCGCAGTTTTTTGTCGATGACGACATCAAGTCGCGTTACATCAACGTCAGCGCCCGCGACGGCGTGGTGAAGCTGAAGGGGTTCGTCGAAAGCGACGACGCCCGCCGTCAGGTTCTCGAGATTACCCGCAATACCGACGGTGTGAAGCAGATTGACGAGCGGCAGCTTCTCGTCGGCCGCCCGGCCAGCGAGTCGTTCGACGCCGCCTCGACGACGTTCGCCACGGCGCCGGTGGCGACCACTGGCGTTACGCCGGCCGCACCGGCGGCACAGCTGGACGATTCGACGGTCGTGAGCCTGGTCCAGGCAAAGTACTTCCTGGATCCGACGATCAAGGGGCGCAACATCAGCGTCGAGCTCACCGCCGGTGTGGTGACGCTGCGCGGACAGGTTGCCAGCGAGAACGAACGCGCGCAGGCGCTGATGCTGGCGCGCTCGACGCCCGGCGTGCAGAGGGTGGAGGATTACCTGACGGTGGATGCTGCGCTGCAGTAGGCAGGCCTAAGGATTAAGGCCGAAGGCCCTAGGCCTTCGGCCTTGGGCCTAGAATCCCGGTATCAAGTTGAACTGCCAGATCCACCCGCGGCCGGGGCGGTCCAGCGGGCGGACGTAGTCGATTTCTCCGACGGCGAATCCAAACGCATTGAAGCGGATCGTGGCGCCGACGCTTCGCGACCAGTCGCGGTCTCCGCCCGCGAACGACGGTTTGGTGGCGGCCGTCCAGGCGACGCCCGCGTCAGCGAAGACACCGACCTCGACGGGGATTCCGCCGTACATCGCCGACGGCCTGAACAGCCCGATGAGCGGCGCTCGCAGCTCGATATTCGAAACGAGCATGCGGCTGCCGATCAGTCGATCGAACTGCGCGCACGACGAGGTTGCCGTGATCTCGCACTCGTCCACGCTGAACGAGCCGACGTCGTAGCCGCGGATCAGATTCGCATATCCGATGAAGAGCGGGGAGATCCGCGAGTCCTCGCTGTCGCGGCCATATCGCCCGTAGTGCATGCCGCGCAGGGCAAGTGTGAACGGCCGCGCCATGAAGTACTTGCGGTAGTCGACGAGCGCGCCCGAATACATCAATGAGCCGGCGGTTTGCGAGTACTCGAAACGATAACGCTGTCCAAGGATCGGGCTGGTCGCGCCAAAGACAGACGTATCGTAGACGAGCGCCGCGCTTGTTTCACCGAGGTTGAGTGCATCCGGCCGCTCGAGGTCTTCCTCCGTCCGTCCGAGGAACACACCGCTGGGGAACCCGAAGAAGAAGCTCTCGACTTCGTAGTCGAAGCTGATGCGGCGGATGCCCCCCGAGAACTCCACCCGCTGCGCACGGCTGAAGGGATACTGCGTGATCCCGGTGATGCCGCGGTTGATCTGCGTAATGCGCGTTTCCTGCTGGACGAACGCCGTGCCGAAGTTGGGATCAACGGTGACGCCCTGCGAGAACTGGCCGATGGTGTACGGCGTCTGCTCGACGATGAGGCCCCAGTTCCAGCGATGCGTACGATTCAAGTACATGACCGCGCCGCCGAGGTCTTCGATACGGTTGCTGGCCTGAATCATCGCGCCCAGCTGATGGTTGCCGAGCATGTCGCTCCAGATGAACGCGATGCCGCCTCCGGCAAACGCCCCCCAGCGATCCACGCCCACGCCAACGGTCGGCTGCGTCACCATGTCGAGCCCCAGCTTCGGTGAGTAGTCCTCTTCCGGATACTCGGTTTCAGCGGGTAATCCCTGCGCCGGGTTCTGCAGCATCAGGGCGACGTCCATCTCGCTCTGGCGACGCGTCACCGGCGGCAGGACCGCGGCGTTCTGCGCGTTCAGCGCCGTCGCCGCGGCGCTGCCGGCTTCCTTATCCGTGGTGGCGTAGATGTTGTACTTGTCGTCTTCGAACACCGTGAAGACGACGTTTGGCGCGGCAGCGGCCACCGAAAGCGCCGGGGTCAGCGGCGTGATGCCGCTCACGCCAGACAGCACGTTGGTGATCCGCGCCGTCCGGCCGCTGGAGAGTTCCGTGCGGTAGACGTTGGGAATCCCGTCGGGCGTGGCGATGAAGAACATGCCGAGTCCGTCGGCGGTGAACTCCGGGTTGGTGTTGCGCCCGGTGCCGAACCCGGCGAGCTGACGAATCTGCCGGGTCCCGACGTCCATCAGACCGATGCGATAGTTCCCGAACGACAGCTGCTTCAGATCGGACGAGAAACGGTCCGTTACCCAGGCGAGCTGCTTGCCGTCAGGAGACCATTCCGGATCGCTGTCCGCGAACGGGTCGTTGGTCAATTGGGTCAGCGCGCGCGTGTTGACGTCGAACAGGAACAGATCGAGGACGCCGCCCTTCAAGGCCGAGAACGCGATCTGCTGTCCGCCCGGCGACCAGGCCGGGTTGAAGATTTCGCCGATGTCCGCGAACTCGTGCTCGAACAGACGCTGACTGGTGTCCACGTCGATGATGGTCAGCACGGGCTGGCCCTTGCTCAGCGCCGAGAACACGAAGCGCTTGTTGTCCGGCGCCCAGTCTCCAGCGGACGCCAGGAACTCGAGACTGTCGAAGTGCGGATCGGCGGCCGTCTTGGTCAGCTGCCGAATGACCTTGCCGGACGCGACGTCGGCCAGGAACATGTCGATCGAGAGCCGGGATCGCTCGGAGAGAAACACCATCCGCTTGCCGTCCGGACTGATCGACGGCGCGAGATTCAGTTTGCCGCCGCTGGTCTGCTCGTTCATCAGCGCGCGCGAGAACGTCTCCGGCTTGCGCGTGGTCTCGAAGAGCGCGGCGTAGGTCTTCCGCGTCTCCGTGTGCCAGTCCGTCGTCAGCGTCTCCTCGTCGGTCCCGAGCACGGCGGTGATGGCTTCCTCGATGTTCCCGCTGGGGCCGGCCGCTCGCAGCATGTCGCCGACGGCGGAATCGCCCCAGCGCCCGGCGACGTAGGCCCAGAACGCATGGCCGTACCGGTACGGGAAGAAGTCCGGATCGTCCAGCTTGTCGATCGTGGGCATCTTTTCGCGCGACGAGGCGTCGCGAACCCACATCGCCGTGTTGGCGTCGACGGGACCGAGCGACAGGTATTCCGCCATGCCTTCGATGAACCAGAGCGGAAGGCTCGCGATGCCAGGCGCCGTCGGACGCCCTTCGGCATCTTCGGAGGACGAGATGTCGTACTGGAACGCGTGGACGAGCTCGTGCCCGAGGACGTGATCCGTCTCGGCGAGCCCGCCGGCGAACGGGAGGATCACGCGGCGCTTGAAGCTTTCGGTCACGCCGCCCGTTCCCTCACCGATCTCGCCCGAGAGCGCGTTGGTCTGCTGGAAGTGCGGGTGTGCGGCGTAGAGGATGATCGGCTGCCGGGAGCTCAGCTCGTGGCGGAGCACGCGCGACAAACGCGCGTACCACCGTTCGGCCATACGCGCCGCGAGGTCCACCGCCTGCTCCTCTTCCGGGTAGTAGTAGATGTCGAAGTGCTCGGTCTTCTTCACCTTGAAGTCGAACTTCTCGTATTGCACCTTGTTCTGGCCGAAGTACTGCGCCTGGGCGGTCGCGGCGCTCCCACAGATCAGCGCCAGAAGCGCCAGAAGGATGCAAGCGGATCGAAGAATCATTGGTGCCTCACGTTAAGTGCGTCCGGTTGAAGCATAAGCTGTTCCCCGGTTGGAAATCGTCCACCAGCATGGCCGGCGGGCAGGCCGCGGCCTCGCAGGATCAGTAGGAACAGGCGAAAGCATCGGCGGGCGGATTTCGTGCTCTTCAGTTAAGCACGAACAAGGCCACGGTGACATGCCCAAACGCACAGGGGTTTTCTCGTAATTCCTTTCGCGCTCCGTTAATGTCGTCCTCCGCCGGTGGCGCGGATGAGCCCGCTGGCTGCCGCAGCGTCAACCAGGGCGGCCGCGTCGATCAAGCCGACGGCTCTGGCTGCGCGTCCGACCACGGCGGTGGGAGGCTCGCCGGCGGCGCGCAGCTCGCGGACGCCTGTATCGCCGCCCGCTTTACTGAGCTTCTCACCGTCGGGTTTGATGATGAGCGGATGGTGATAGAAGACAGGCGGCGACGTGCGTCCGAGCATCCGGGCCAGTTTGATCTGCCGTCCGGTTGATGAAAGCAGATCGAGCCCCCGAACGATGAGATCCACTGCGTCGTTCATGTCGTCCACCGTAACCGCGAACTGATAGGTCCAGTTGCCGTCGCGATCCTTCAGCAGCAGATCGCCGCATTGCTCCGCCGGCGTCTGCACGATCGGCCCCAGCGCCCGATCCTCGAACTGCTCCGGCGCGTCATCCAGTTCGACGCGAATGCCCGCGCCGGCCGGCGGCCTGTCGCCGGGCAGCAGACGCCGCGATCGGCATGTCCCCGGGTACCGCTCGCTTCCGATCTCCCTGCGCGAGCAGGTGCAGATGTACACACGGTGCGCGGACTGCAGACGCGCGAGCGCGGCGGCGTATGCCGCGTCGTTCTCACTCTGGCGGCGCACCGGATACAGGCCGTCGTCGGGCACGAACCCCAGCCA
>Ga0209486_10001193_pt1 | contig 11353 bp, 9 predicted proteins | sample NCCompost_FD_187518 | JGI IMG/M metagenome (GOLD analysis project Ga0209486, IMG submission 187518) | Agricultural soil microbial communities from Utah to study Nitrogen management - NC Compost (SPAdes) (version 2) | ecosystem: Environmental > Terrestrial > Soil > Agricultural land | place: USA... | reverse complement strand
ATCCGTCAGTGGCTCGCCGGACGCAAGATTGCCGCCGACAGTCCCCATATTGCGCACGCGAATATTGGCGACTTCCCTTTCCGTCTCGCAAAGAACCGGCAGCTTCTCTTTCACCAGCGCAGAGGTCTCGAGCTCTCGGTGCGTCACCAACGCTCCGATAACGAGTCCTTCGGCCGCGTCGAACTTGATACCCCTAAGTTCGGGAATTTTTTTTATGTTGACCAACGCTTTGGGCTGATAAAGCCCCTGCTTCATCAGAATCGTGACGTGGGCACCACCGGCAAAAACTTTGGCTTCGCTACCATGCTGCTTGAGCAGCGCGCAGGCTTCAGCGACCGTCGTTGGCTCGAGGTAGTCGAAGTTTCTCATGCTTCGTTTATGAAAATCCCAATTTCGAAGCTCGAAAGCGGCCCCGCGGACCGAAACAAACCCCACAAGGGTAAATCCGAAATCCGATTATCGAAATCCGAAACAAACGGGACCAAAATAAATTCCAAACCCGGAAAATCCAATGAATTTGTTTCGATCTGCGTGCTAGGATTTCGTGTTTTCTGTTTGGATCATTTGAATTTGTTTCGGATTTGAGATTTCGGATTTCGAGCTTATCCTCTTTTCTAGATGTACTTCACCTTATCGACGCCGGGGATTTCGACTTTTTCGAAACGCCAGCGCTCTTTCATCGGCGCGGTGGCATCGATACCCAAACCGGCCGTGACGCGCGATTCCGGCACGGAAGGGTCGAGCGTAGAACAGGCAAGGCGCGGAACGATAATCGCATCCTGGTCGGCTTGAAAGCGCGTGGCCATCGCCCAATCGACCTGCATCGGATCGAACGGATCAATATCATCGTCGACTACGATTACCTGTTTCAAACCAATACCCATTGAAAGCAGCGCCAAAATGACATTGCGGCCTTCATTCTCCGCGCGTTTTTTGATCGATACCACGACGTGATGGCGGAATGTGCCGCCCGGCGTCATGTTGACGCCGCGCACTTCCGGCACCACTTTTTTCACTTCCCGATACACCACCGCGGCGTTGCCGTATTCGATCAGCGTGTGATTTTCCGTTACCGGCATGCCGGTGAGCGCGGTTTGCCAGATCGGATTATTGCGCATGGTGATCGCGGTAACTTTGAGCACGGGCGCTTGCTTGGCTTCGCTGTAACAGCCGGGATATTCGCCGTACGGCCCGTCGGCCACCCGCTCGCCGGGAATCGTCACACCTTCGATGACCACTTCGGCAAACGCCGGCACCTCGACGTCGATGGTTTCGCATTTGGTCAATTTCACCGCCGCGCCGCGCAAACCGCCGGCAACGTGAAACTCGTCTATGCCGAACGGCACTCTCGCTTGCGAGCCGACGACAATGGCTGGATCGACGCCGACGGCGGTAGCGACTTCCAAACCTTTCTTCTTTTCTTCGGCCATCAGGATCATCCGGCCCAAGTGGTGATCTGCCGGCGCCCACAGCGAGAGCCGGTCCTTGCCGAGGACCAGCATGCGATGGACGGATAAATTACGGATACCGGTGTCGGGGTTTTTGCCGACCTGCACGCCGATGGTGACGTACGGGCCGCAGTCCTTGCTCGCGTGCGTGACAATCGGCAGCTTCGACAGATCGACCTGATCGCCGGTCCATTTAATTTCTTTGCACGGCGCGTGCGAAACGATTTCGGGAGGAATGCGCTTGTCTTCCAGAGTGAGATAGCGTTCGAGCATCTGTTCCTGCGGCACGCCGAGACCGAGCGCCACCAGTTTTCTGGTCGCGAACAGCCCGCCCAACACACGCCACCCGGGATGGCCTTTGACGTTCTCGAACAGCAGCGCCGGCCCTTCGATGTCCGACGTCTTGCGCATACCCGCGGCGATCTCGTACTTGACATCGACTTCGTCTTTGACCCGCAGTAACTGCTTCTGAGTTTCCAGGTGAGTTAAAAAACCTCTCAGATCTTCAAACATAGTTCCATCCTGCTCTTGGGTGAGTCACTCCCGGACGAGATCCTTCACTGCGTTCAGGATGACAGCCCAAAAGGTGTCATTCTGAGCAAAGCGAAGAATCTCGACTTAGGCTTTTCATGGTTTAGCGACAATCTGCTAATCAATCTTGTATCAACCATCGCGCCGTCAGTTCAACCGCAACAGCGGCACTACTTCGTCGATAAATCTCTTCACCTGCTCAAGCTGATCCTTGGCGGTAAAACGCAGCACCGGCGTGGTGATGCCCATATCGATCCATTCTTGAATCAATCGCGCGCAATCCTTGGGCGGTCCGTGCGCGAGCCAGACTTTGATCAAACTCTCGGGCGGATAAGTGGGTCCGTAATAGTGGTTGAAGTAGTCCTTCGCCTGGCGGTGGGCCGCCTGTTTGTCGTCGTTGATGTTGACCATGCCGTGGATGGCGACTTCGAACTTGGACAAGTCTTTGCCTATCTCATTCGCGGTTTGCTCGATGACTCTTAAACGCTTGCCCAACTCTTCCGCGGTTACTCCCATGGTAATGTAGCCGTCGGCCAGCGCGCCGACGCGGCGCATCGCTTGATCGACTATTTTGTTTCCGGCCTGCTCACGCTCGGGACTTACGGCGATCCAGATCGGCGGCGGCTTCTGCACCGGCTTGGGCACGATGTTGTAGCCTTCGAGCGTGTAATACTTGCCGCGGTGCACCACTTCACGGTCGCTCCAGATTTGCCGCAACAATTCGATCCCCTCTTTCATGCGTCCGACACGCTCTTCGCGTTTGACGCCGAAAGCTCTCAGCTCGCCTTCATGCGCGCCGCCGATGCAAACACCGAGCAGCGCTCTACCGTTCGAGATTTGATCGAGCGATGCCCACTGAATAGCGAGCAAAACCGGATGGCGCACCGGGAAAGAAGCCATGCAGATGGTACCGAGCCGGACTCGGCTGGTATGCGTGGCCACCGCGGCGAGCATGGTGATCGATTCGAGCCGCGGTTTGTGGATCAAACTATCGCCGAACCAGACCGATTCGAACACGCCGGAATGTTCCGCCGCCTTGGCGGTTTCGATGAGTTCATCGACATCGGTGAGCCCAAACAAGGCACCGCGATTGGGCAGGCTAATGCCCCATTTTATCGGTAGGTTTCGCATCCGTGTTTCCCTGTCACTGTTAGAAGAACGACCGATACCTGTCAAGCTAAGTTCGGCTTGACAGTCGCGCGAGAATGCGGGCATAGCATAGAGCATGTGCAGGACGGCGCCTTGTCGCTAGTGCACCGAAACTGAGCCGGAGGTTACTCAAATGCCCAAAGATTTTCGCAGTTATTTAGATGAACTACTGGAAAAGCGCCCCAAGGACGTCGTGGTCGTGGATAAAGAAGTCGACCCGCAGTACGAAGCCAGCGGCATCGTCGAGAAGTTCGAGCGACGAAATGAATTTCCACTGGTGTTTTTCAAGAATATCAAGGGCTCGAAGATTCCGCTGGTGATCAACCTCGGCGCGACCTATGAGAGGCTGGCGTTGTCATTGGGATCACCTTCGGTGCCGCAGATGGTCAAAGATCTGGCGCACCGCGAGCACAACCCGGTTCCGGTCAAGGAAATTTCAGCCAAGGACGCGCCGTGCAAAGAAGTGATCCTGAAAGGTGATGCCGCCGATCTCGATCTTTTACCCGTCCTGACCCTCAACGAAGGCGACGCCGGCGCCTACGTCAACGCGGCGGCGATGATTTGTAAAGAGCGCGGCACGGGCGCGGTCAACGTCGGCATTTACCGCCACCAGAAGCAGGGCAAGAGACAGCTCGGCCTGATGGTCAACCCGGCCAATCACGCCAACTATGTGCGGGCGGAATACGAAGATCACAACGAACCGATGGAGGTCGCCCTCGCCATCGGCCATCATCCGGCATTGAACATGGCCGCAGTCAGCAAGCAAGCCGGCATCGGCTCGGAACTGGAGATCGCCGGCGCATTTTTGGGCGAGCCGCTAGAAGTCGTGAAAGGCGAGACCGTGAATCTGATGGTGCCGGCTCGCGCCGAGATTATCATCGAAGGCATCGTGCCACCGAAAAAGCGCCACTACGAAGGCCCTTTCGGCGAGTGGCCGCACTACTATTATAAGGAAGGCGAGCAGCCCTATATCGAAGTCACCGCAATCACCATGCGGAAAAATCCGATCTATCAATGCATCCATAGCGCCCATTTCGAGCACAACATCATCGGTGCCGCGCCAAGATTAGGCAGCCTGCTCAAACGCATCCAGGAAGTCGTGCCGAGCACGACCGGCGTCAACATGCCAATCTCCGGCGCCGCCCGCTCGCATTGTTACATCTCGGTCAAGAAAAGAGCTGAAGGCGATCCGAAACAGGCAGCCCTCGGGGCACTGGTCACCGATCCAAACATCAAACATGTAATTGTCGTCGACGACGACGTCGATGTGTTCAACGAAACCCAGGTGCTCTGGGCGCTGGCGATGCGCTTTCAGGCGGATCGCGATCTCGTAATCATCCCCAACATCATCGGCTCGCATCTCAATCCCACCGCCTACGGCTTCAACCGCATGGAAAAGGGACCGATGGAAACCAAGCTGATCTTCGATGCCACCAAGCCACTGCCGCCGTACCATTTTCCCAAAGAAGCGCAGGCACCCGACGAAGTGCTTAACAAAATCGACCTCGCGCGCGATACGCGGCCGTACGAGCCGGGAAAAGATGACAAGGCCATCACGGGAGCGTGAAAACATGGTTCAAAAGGTTCAAGCAGTTCAAGACGTTCAAAACGTCCGAGAACCGCTCGGATCTTCAAACGAATTGAACGTCTTGAACGCTTTGAACAAGGCAAAGCCTTTGGTTGAGATCCAGGGGGTCTCGAAAAGCTTTCACAAAATCGTCAAGGAACAGACGATTGAGGTCAAGGCATTGTCAGATGTGAGCCTTTCAATCCGCGAGAACGAGTTTATCAGCATCATCGGCCCAAGCGGTTGCGGCAAAACCACACTGCTGAAAATGATCGACGGCTTGATCCCGTACGATAGCGGCAGGATTGTGATTGATGGCAAACAGGTCACCGCGCCGGGCCCCGACCGCGCCGTGGTATTTCAAGCTTTTGCCTTGCTGCCGTGGCGCACGGTCCTCGCCAACGTCGAGTTCAGCCTCGAACTGCGCCAATTGGCCAAGGAAGAACGCACGAAGACCGCGCGCGACTATCTAAAGCGAGTCGGTCTGGCCGACTTCGAAAATCATTATCCCCACGAGCTTTCCGGCGGCATGCAGCAGCGCGCCGGACTGGCGCGCGCGCTGGCGGTCAATCCATCTATCCTGCTGATGGACGAACCGTTCGGCGCGGTTGACGCCCAGACCCGCCAGCTCTTGCAAGAAGAGCTTTTGGAACTCTGGCAACGTGAACGCAAGACGGTAATCTTCATCACCCACAGCATGGACGAAGCGGTCTATCTTTCCGATCGGGTTGTCGTGATGACGCCGCGGCCCGGTAAGGTGGCGGAGATTCTCGACGTGCCGCTGCCGCGGCCGCGCGTTTCCGAAGCAGTGCGTCGCGACGCAAAATTCGTCGATTTGACCAACTACATCTGGGAGAGTCTCAAAAAGGCGATGGAGAATCACCATTGAATAGCCGCTTCGCCACCAATGTTCTATCCATTCTTTCCCTGGCAGCTCTATGGGAAATTGCCGGACGAATGATGGATTCCACGTTGATTCCACCGCTATCGCAAATCGGCGCCGCCTGGTGGAAGCTTTTGAGCAGCGGCAAGTTACTGGCCAACCTGAGCCTGAGCCTCACCACCTTGGCGATTGGTTTTTGCCTGGCCGTACTGATCGGCGTTGTCCTCGGGCTCCTTATGGGCCGGTTTCGCGCCGTCGAGCATTTTCTCGATCTTTACGTCAACGCACTGATGTCGGCGCCGATGACGGCGTTCGTACCGGTGCTCATCCTGTGGTTCGGTCTCGGCGTGGAATCGCGCATCGCCGTGGTTTTTCTCTTCGCGGTCTTCGTCATCATCATCAACACCATGACCGGCGTCAAGCAGGTCGATGCCGTTCTGGTCGAAATGGCGCGCTCTTTCGGCGCGCGAGAAAAAGAAATCTTCTTCAAGATCATGCTGCCGGCGGCCCTGCCGGCGATCATGGCCGGCGTGCGTCTCGGCATGGGTCGCGCGGTGAAGGGCATGGTCACGGGCGAGATGCTGCTCACGCTCACCGGCATCGGCGCTATGATCATGCAATACGGCTCGGCTTTCGCCACGGATTCGCTCTTCGCCGTGATTTTCACCATCTTGCTGTTGGCGCTTTTGACGATGAAAGCGGTGCAGTGGCTCGACCGGCGGCTGACCGGATGGAAAGCGGAGATCGCCATCGAATAGCCAACCCCCTTCTTCATCCTGCAATCTGGAGGGCGGGTTTTCTAACCCGCCATTTAATCGCGGACAAGAATGTCCGCGCTCCAAATCGAGGAAAGAGGTGGGCGCGAAAAATAATTTAGAATAATTTCACAGAGGAGGAGCTCCCATGGCCAATTCAGTCGCGAGATTATCGCTGCTGCTTTTAATCGTCACTGTCGGTTTCACCTCAGGCAGCGAGGCGCAAGCGCAAAAGAAGGTGCGATTTGCCTATCCTTCGTCGGCGGATATGGGCGATATTCCGTCGCTGCTCGCCTGGGAGCAGTTGAAGAAACAGGGAATCGAAGTCGTACCGACATTCTTTCCTAAAACCGATCTTGCCGTCCAGGCCGTCGTTGCCGGGGAAGCCGACATCGGCTCCGCCGCCGGCATCGCCGTCATCAAGGCGGTGGAGAGCGGCATGAATCTGCGCATCATCGGCGAGCAAGTGCGCAACGAATGGCAGCTCGTCACGCCGGTAGCCTTAAAAGATCCAAAACAATTGGACGGCAAGCGAATCGGGTACCATGCGCCGATCACGGTGACGGAAGCGCTGGTCAAGTGGATGGCGCAACATTACAAGATCACCCCCAACTGGATGATCATCCCCGGCTCCGACGTGCGCTCGGAAGCCTTGATGCGCGGCCAATTGGATGCGACGCCGGCGGAGATCGGCGATGTGTTGAATATTCTCACCGCCAAGCCTGGCCAGTTTCACGTCATGATCTCGTATGCCAAGACTTTTCCTCAGCTCATCGGCTCGATGTACTTCGCCCGGGCGGACTACGTGCAAAAGAACGCCGCGATCGTCGAAAGCGTGCTCGAAGCGATCCTTAGATCGCATCGGAGCGCGGAAGAGCGCCCGGCGTCGGTTAAAGAAAACGCGCTACGACTTCTGCCCGAAACCAAGCCTGCGCTCGTCGACGCCATCGCAGGAACGTACAGAGAGCTCAGAATCTGGGACGTCAATGGCGGCGCCGGCAAAGAACGCGGCGACGCAAGCATCAAATTTTTCGAAGAATCGGGACTGCTGAAGAAAAACGCAGTAACTTTCAAGCAATCCTTTGAAACGGGTCCTTTGGACAATGTGCTCAAGAAGATCGGCCGTAAATAGAGGAATGAAAGCGAGCACGCTCAGAATTATTTCGTTAGCTACCCTCGCCGCGATTTGGGAAATCGCTGGGCGCACTGGCAACGCCCACCTGCTCCCCCCGCTTTCCAAGGTTGTAACCGTCTGGCTGGAGCTGCTCATCTCCGGGCAGCTCTTTCAGGCGATATCGATCAGCTTTCAAGCCCTCGCCATCGGTTTTTTCGTTTCCGTGCTGTTCGGCGTGCCACTCGGGTTATTGATGGGCCGTTATCGCCGGCTCGAATCATTCCTGGAAATTTACATGACGGCATTGCTCGCGGTGCCGATGATTTCGTTTATTCCGTTTCTGGTCATCGCATTCGGTCTGGGTCTCCACTCGCGCGTGTGGATCGTTTTTCTCTTCGCCTTCGTCATCATCGTGATCAACACCACGGCCGGGGTGCGCAACGTCGATCCGACGTTGACGGAAATGGCTCGCTCCTTCGGTGCGCGTGAGAGCGAGTTGTTTTTGAAAGTGATTCTGCCCGCCGCCATGCCGATGATCATGGCGGGCATTCGCCTCGGCATGGGCCGCGCGGTGCTCGGCATGGTCACCGGCGAAATGATTCTCGCCGTCGTCGGCTTCGGCGCCATGCTGATGACGTTTAGCGCGTCATTCAACTCGAGCGCGCTGTTCGCGACGATCCTCACGATCGTGGTGCTCGCTGTTGGGCTGTTGGCACTGATTCAGCATCTGGATCGGCGCCTCATGCCCTGGCGCGCGGCGACTTAGTTCGTTGGCTAAGAAATTCGCTATCCAGGAATTTGCGTAGGGGTGTATGGCAGACGTCCTTTTTGGATGCCGGTTTTCACCGGCATGACGGAAAACACCGCTGGTACTTAGACACACTTTCAGGCCAGCATCCGGGCACTGCGCACCAAAGTGACAACCGCCATTCATTCATACCGTTGATATTGGCCGAAGCTTGGGATATTCCCCGCCATACGCCTTCACACGTGCCACCGAAGTTCTGTCCCGAGGAGAACCATCATGAGTAACCTTTTCTTTCGAATGTTCGTTTGTTCCTTGTGCACACCGTTAGTGCTGTCGATGACGATCTCATTCGCCAACGCGCAGACGCCGGAAAAACTCCGCGTCGCCTATACAGTAATCGCGCCGACTCAGGCAACCCTGTGGACCGCCAAAGAACTCGGTCTATTCGCGAAGCATGGGCTCGACGTCGAATTGGTGCTGCTCGTCGGCGCGCCGCTCGCCGTCACCGCCTTGGTCGCCGGAGAAACTCCCATTGTCCACGCCGGCGCCTCTGCCGTGATCGCCAGCAACCTCCAAGGATCCGGCGCTGTGCTGGTTGCGGGCGGAGCCAATCGCTTTCCCTACGTGCTGTTCGTCACCGACGAGATCAAACGGGTGGAAGACCTAAGAGGCAAGAAATTCGGCGTAAGCCGCATCGGCAGCGCGGACAACGCCGCGGCCATCACTGTGCTGAACAGATTCGGCATAAAAGAGACCGAGGTGACCTACGTGCAAGCCGGCTCGATTCCTGCGCGCCTGGCGGCGATGCAGACCAACGCGTTGCAAGCCACGCTCCTGCAGGCGCCGGAAACTCTAAAAGCCAAAGAGATCGGCATGCGCGCCCTGCTGGATTTCACCAAACTCGACGTCGAATGGCAGCAAAACGGCGTGGCCACCACGCGGGATTACATCAAGAAGAAGCCCGACACAGTGCGTCGTTTCATCAGGGCCTTCGTCGAGGGCAGCCACTACAACCTGACGAATCCCAAGGGAGCGCAAAAGATTTTACAAAAATATCTCGCTATCAAAGACACAAAATCAGTGGAAGAATCCTATAACGAGATCGTCGCCAAACTGACGCTCAAAGTCCCCTATCCCACCGAGCCTGGCATCCAGCTTTATCTCGACCAGTTGAAGATCAAAAATGCCAAAGCGGCGCAGGCCAAGCCTTCCGACTTTACCGACGTAAGTTTCTTGAAGGAGTTGGAAACGAGCGGGTTTATCGAGAAGCTTTACAAATAAAGACAGTTCTACTCGTTTCAACGGTCAAAAGCAGATCCTTCACTTCGTTCAGGATGACAAGTCCGCTCAACCGTCATTCTGAGCGCAGCGAAGAATCTGCTTTACTCCGCGCTTTGCTGAGCACCTCTGCTGGTCGACAAAATGAGTCAACACTGGAACGTTGAAATGGTTGGAAACTAGTTTTTGTAGATCACCACTCGCAGATCTTTGCCTCGCCCCCCCTCCGGACAAGCGCTGATCCCGACCAGACAATCCATCTCACAGCGGAGATCCATCATGTCGCCGCCCGGGCGCGGCCGGGTCATCGAATAGCGCATGCTGCCGGTCTTGGCGTTGATCACCATGGTCTGAAAAATGTTGAGCGGGCTCGGCACATCCTCCATCAGCACGCCGTGCGGCTTCAAAGCCTTGGCGAGATTTTCCCAGCAGCCGTGTTTCGGCGCGACGACTTTTTTTCTGCCCAATCTTTTCCAAACACCACCGTATATTTTGAAAATCTCATCGCCCCACTTCTTATAGAAAGACGTGCTGCACATGCCTTTTTCCATATCATGGGTGCCCCGATAGGTGTCTTTGACGATGGTCTGCATGACGTTGTTGTATTTCGAGATCAGCACATCGCCGGTGGTTACGAAAATTTTCCCCTGATCGACCTTCGTGCGCGCCTGGTCGAAGCGCTCTTTGACGTTGTGGAGATTGAACACGACATAGTCGGCGGTGGATTCGCCGATGACGCGAATGACCTGGCCTTTTTTTAACGTGAAAGTTTTACCGCTATTGCTCTTCACGACCGACTCGCTGACAATCTTCATGGTTTCCTCCGAGATGAATTTGATTCTCGTCACGTTAGCTGATCGAGCGGCGCAAAAGCAAGAATGACGCGGTCATTTCCCGGCGTAGATTGATTCCGCATGAGCCGACACGTATAAGCAAGAGTGAATTCATCGAGGAGTTTGAAATGTTGAATGGTTTTCGAGTTTACGACGCCGACGCCCACGCGATCATGAGTCCGGCGATGTGGCAAGACCTGCCGGAGGATTTCATCCGCCGCCGGCCGCGCGCGGTGCGCATCATCGACGATAAAGATTTGGGGCGCTGGAATACCGGCTGGCTCATCGAAGGGCGCATGGAGCCGCATGTTTTCGGCCCGGGCTCGCACGCCGCCAACACACCCGGCATAGTCATGGAGGAGCTCGGCACCCGCGCCAACGTCGACAAGGCCCACGGCGCGATTCCCATCGGCTGTCTGGATCTTTCCAATCCGCCGGAACGTTTGGCCACGCTCGACAAGTTGGGCATCGACGTGCAGTTCTTGATGCCGAGCACGCTCTACGCCAACATCACCGAAGAACCGTCTTACGAAGCGGCGCTCTATCGCACTTACAATCGCTACATGGGCCGGCAATGCCGGCCGCATTCCGACAGACTGAAATGGGCCGGACTTCTGCCCATGCGCGATGCGCGCCAGGCCTGCGACGCGATCGGCGAAATGCAAAAACTCGGCGCCGCGGCGGCGGTGGTCTACGGCACTGTGGGCGAGCGCATGCTTAGCCATTCGAGCTTCACGCGGGTTTGGGACGAGTTCGCGCGCTCCGGCCTGCCGCTCTGCGTGCACATGGGTTCGAGCTACGCCGCCCTGACCGACCTCTGCGAAAATATTTTGGATTCGAACATGATCAGCAAAGCCCTGCCCGCGAACCTGGCTTTCGTCGCCATCGTCGCGCACGGCATGCTCGACCGCTATCCGAATCTCAAAGTCGGCTTTCTCGAGTTCGGCGCCGAATGGATTTTCTACATGGCGGGGAGATTGCAACATTACGCTGTGCTGAATAAACGGCGCATGCCGTCGAGCAAGGGACTGCTGGCGCGCGATGTGG
>Ga0209486_10001192_pt1 | contig 11365 bp, 11 predicted proteins | sample NCCompost_FD_187518 | JGI IMG/M metagenome (GOLD analysis project Ga0209486, IMG submission 187518) | Agricultural soil microbial communities from Utah to study Nitrogen management - NC Compost (SPAdes) (version 2) | ecosystem: Environmental > Terrestrial > Soil > Agricultural land | place... | reverse complement strand
CGTAGAAGCGCGCGAGAACGATCTGCACGCGCAGGAAACCGACATCTGCGCCTCCTGGTGGAGCGGCGAGCGCCGCCAGCGCGCCGCGCGCGAGCTGCCATCCGCCGATTACGGTGCCCATCAGCATGAGGTAGTGCATCGCGCCGGCGCCGGGCAGATCCGGGTCACGCTTTACGCCGCTGAGCAGATGTGTCGAGCACAGCACGACCTCGTCCAGCCCGCGCGACAGCGCTTGCCGCATGCCCGCGAGCTCGTCGCCGGCGTTCGCGAGCATCGGGTCGACGCTGCGCATCTCCGAGACGATCGCAGACACCGTCGCACCCCCGTCGCGCAGGAGCTTCCGTCCTACGAGGTCGATTGCCTGGATCCCGTTGGTGCCCTCATAGATCGAGGCGATGCGTGTGTCGCGGAAGAGCTGCGCCACACCGGTCTCCTCCACGTAGCCCATGCCGCCGTGCACCTGAATGCCAAGCGAGGTGACTTCCTGCGCGATCTCCGTGCACCACGCCTTGGCGATGGGCGTGAGCAGATCGGCGCGTCCTTGCCAGCCTTCGACTGCCGCGGCATCGGCGCCGTGCGCCGCGCGATCGAGGCAGGACGCGGTGTAGTAACAGAGCGCCCGCGCTGCCTGGGTGAGCGAGCGCATCGTGAGCAACATCCTCCGCACATCCGGGTGGCGGATGATCGGCACGCGCCCTTTTTGACCGGGAGCCGCCCCCTGGACACGTTCGCGCGCATACGCCGCGGACTGCTGGCAGGAGCGCTCCGCGACGCCGACCACCTGCAGCCCTACGCCCAGACGCATGTAATTCATCATCGTGAACATGGCGGCGAGACCTTCGTTCTCGCGGCCGATAAGGTAACCCTCCGCGCCGCCCTGATCGCCGAACGCAAGCACGCAGGTCGGGCTCGCGTGTATCCCCAGCTTGTGCTCGACGGAAACCGGGCGGACGTCGTTGCGCTCGCCTGGCGAGCCATCCTTCCGGAGCCGGTACTTCGGCACGAGGAAGAGCGAAAGGCCGCGCGACCCTGCCGGGGCATCCGGCGCGCGCGCGAGAACCAGATGCGCGATGTTCTCCGCCATCGGGTGATCGCCCCAGGTGATGAAGATCTTGCGGCCGGTGATCAGGTAGTGATCCTTGTGCCGCACGGCGCGGGTGGTCAGGGCCGCGAGCTCGGAACCCGCCTGGGGCTCGGTCAGGCACATCGACGCCGTCCAGCGGCCCGCGATCATCGGCTCGAGATAGGTCCCGCGGAGCGCCTCCGACCCGTGACGCTCGACGGCCAGCATCGCGCCCTGGCTCAGCTCGGGGCAGAGCGCGAACGCCATGTTCGCACTGCTCCACATCTCCTCGCAGGCGGCCGCCACCGTCTTGGGCAGGCCCTGTCCGCCGAACTCCGGGTTCCCGGCGACGGCCGTCCAGCCCGCGTCGCGAAACTGCGCATATGCCTTGGAGAAGGCCTTGGGTACGACCACGGCGTCGTTCTTGACCGACACGCCCTCGCGATCGCCGAGTGCGTTGATCGGCGCCAGCACTTCGGTTGCGAACTTCGCCGCTTCTTCGAGCACCGCCTCCACCACATCCGGTGTCGCGGCTTCGAAGGCCGGCAGCGCCGCGACATCGTGGAGTTCGGCAAGGTGTTCGAGCGTGAAGCGCATCTGCGCCAACGGCGCCTGGTAGTCAACCATCAACGGACTCCTGCTGCCCCCGGGGGCACACCCGGCCCTAACTCGCGTCACTGCATATTACAATCACCGCCCGCTCAATCGAGGCAGGCCATGCAGGACGCGTCGGAAGCGCGCGGCGTCGCTGGCGTTTCGCACAAGCTGGCACACGTGGCACGCACCATGGATGGCCGCGCGCTCGCGGTGGCCCTGGCCGTGGCGCTGCTCGGCTCCGGCTGCGGACTCAAGGGATCGCTGACGCTGCCCGAGAAACCTCGCAACGTCGTGATCCGGCCCGGGCCGGGCGGTGAAACCGCGCCGGCGCCAGCCCCCACACCGGAAGCCGAGCCGCTGCCACCGCCCGAGCTGCCGCCCGATACGCGCGGCAACACCCGTGACTGAACCGGGCAAGCTGGTGCTGGTGGACGGCTCGTCCTACCTGTACCGCGCCTTTCACGCCCTGCCGCGCTTGTCGAACTCGCGCGGCGAGCCGACGGGCGCCGTGCTCGGCGTACTCAACATGCTGCAAAAGCTGCTCAAGGAGGAGAACCCGCCCTTGATCGCCGTCGTGTTCGACGCGCCGGGACGCACGTTTCGCGACGATCTCTATATCGAGTACAAGGCCAACCGTCCCTCGATGGAGGATGACCTGCGTGCACAGGTCGAGCCGCTGATCGAGACGGTCACGGCCCTCGGCCTGCCCTTGTTACGCATCGAAGGGGTCGAGGCCGACGACGTCATCGGCACGCTGGCGCAGCACGCCGCCGCAGCCGGATTCGACGTCGTGATCTCCACCGGCGACAAGGACATGGCGCAGCTCGTCGACGGGCGCATCACGCTCGTCAACACGATGACGGACTCGCGGCTCGATCGCGCCGGTGTCAAGGCAAAGTTCGACGTCTATCCCGAGCAGATCGTCGACTACCTCGCTCTCGTCGGCGATTCCTCGGACAACATCCCGGGTGTGCCCAAGGTCGGCGCCAAGACCGCCGCAAAGTGGCTCAACCAGTACTCGACGCTCGATGCACTGCTCGCGCACCGCGACGAGATCGAGGGCAAGGTCGGGGAAAGCCTGCGTGAGCACCTGAACGACGTGACGCTGTCGCGGCAGCTCGCAACGATCCGAGGCAACCTCGAGCTTCCCGTGAAGCCGCACGAGCTCACGCGCGGCGAGCCCGACGTCGGGCGGCTGCGGGAGGTCTACGGTCGACTCGAGCTGCGCTCGCTGCTGCGCCAGCTCCCTGCAAGAAATGGCTCGGAGACATTTTCCCTGCACGCCGATTCCCCGTCCGCCGGCGCTGTACCGGTGGAGCCCGCTACGGCACAAATCGATGACCTGGCAGCGACCATCGCCCCAACAACCGGCGCCCAGCCGATTTCCGGGCGGTACGAGACGATTCTCACCGAGGCCGCGCTCGAGGGGTGGCTCGAACGCCTGCGCGGCGCCCCGCTGATGGCATTCGACATCGAGACAACCTCGCTCGACTACATGCGGGCCGAGATCGTCGGTGTCTCCCTGAGCTGCGAGCCCGGTCATGCCGCCTACGTCCCGCTCGCGCACGACTATCCTGGCGCGCCCGCGCAGCTCGACCGGGCGCGGGTACTCGCGGCCTTGAGACCGGTGCTCGAGGATCCATCGCGCCCCAAGGCAGGACACCATCTCAAGTTCCACGCGCATGTCTTGCGCAACCACGGCATCGAGCTTGCCGGCATGCGCTACGACTCGATGCTCGAATCCTATGTGCTCAACAGCACCGCCACACGGCACGACCTCGTTTCGATCGCGACGCGTTATCTCGGGGTCGAGACCACCCGGCTCGAGGACATCGCCGGCAGGGGGACGAAGCAGTTGACGTTCAACCAGGTGCCCGTCGAACGCGCGGCGGGGTATGCGGCCGAGGGTGCGGACGTGGCCTTTCGACTGCACGAGCGGCTCTGGCCCGAGATCGACCGGCTGCCGCGGCTCGAATCCGTGTACGAGGACATCGAGCGGCCACTGCTCCGCGTGCTGCTCGAGATGGAGCACCACGGCGTGCTGGTCGATACGGACATGCTGCGCCTGCAGAGCCTCGAGATCGCGAAAAGTCTGCTCGCCCTCGAGCAGGCAGCACACGCCGCCGCCGGGACGAGCTTCAACCTCGATTCGCCCAAGCAGCTCCAGGATGTGCTGTTCGGCAAGCTCGCACTGCCGGTGAAGCGGCGCACGGCGACGGGCCAGCCATCTACCGCCGAGGACGTGCTGGAAGAGCTTGCGCTCGAGTTCGAGCTGCCCCGACTGATCTTGGGGTACCGCGGGCTGTCGAAGCTCAAGTCCACGTACACGGACAAGCTACCCGCGCAACGCAACCTCCGCACCGGGCGCGTCCACACCAGCTACCACCAGGCGGTCGCCGCGACGGGCCGCCTGTCCTCGCAGGACCCCAATCTGCAGAACATCCCCATCCGTACCGCGGAGGGCCGCCGCATACGCCGGGCCTTTGTGGCGCCGCCCGGGTACCTGATCGTCGCCGCCGATTATTCGCAGATCGAGCTGCGCATCATGGCGCATCTCTCCGGGGACGAAGGACTACTGCGCGCGTTTGAGGACGAACGCGACATCCACCAGGCAACGGCCGCGGAGGTATTCGGACTCGAGGTGGCCGCCGTCGGCGCGGATCAGCGCCGCGCCGCGAAGGCGATCAACTTCGGGCTCATCTACGGGATGTCGGCCTTCGGGCTCTCACGCCAGCTCGGTATCGAACGAGGTGCTGCCCAGCAGTACGTCGATCTCTACTTCCAGCGCTATCCCGGAGTCCGGCAGTACATGCAGGGCACTCGCGAGGCGGCACGCGCGCAGGGCTACGTCGAAACCGTGGCGGGACGGCGTCTTTATCTGCAGGACATCAACACCCGCAACGCGCAGCTGCGGCAGGCGGCGGAGCGCGCGGCCATCAACGCTCCGATGCAGGGAACTGCGGCCGACATCATCAAGCGCGCAATGATCGCGGTGCATGAGTGGCTCACGCATGAGCATCCGGACGCGCGTCTAATCATGCAGGTACACGACGAGCTGGTCCTCGAGGTGCCGGAGCACTCGCTTGATGCCGTCGAGAGCGGTGTGCGCGAACACATGGCTTTAGCGGCCGCGCTGCGTGTGCCGCTGAAAGTCGACGTGGGTCACGGGCACAATTGGGATGAGGCGCATTGAAGCGCCGGTGGGGCTAGAATCCGGCGGCCCCGGAAGCCAAAAGGAGCAAGGAGTAATGCGCAAGTACATTCTCGCCGCGACGGCGCTGGCAGCGATCCTCGGAACCACGACTGCCCTCGCCGTCGATAACGGCATCTATGTCGGCGCAAGCGTCGGCGACAGCAACGTCGACATCGATCAGGAAGGCTTCGACATCGATGACAGCGCGACCGGGTTCAAAGTCAATGTCGGGTGGCGGATTCTCGACTGGGCCGGAATCGAGGCAAATTACGTGGAACTAGGCGAAGTCGACGGCGAGTTCACCAGCGGCATATTCGACGGCGAACCCCTGGAGTACGAGGCTGACGGGATCAACTTCTCCGGGCTGCTTTTTCTGCCGGTCGGGCCGGTCGATCTTTTTGCACGCGCCGGGTTCATCAGCTGGGAGACCAAGGCCCGGCTGCCCGACATCGAGGGTGCCAGCGACAGCGACGACGGCATGGATTTCTCCTACGGGGCTGGCGCCCAGTTCCGCGTCTGGAGCCTGTCGTTGCGCGCCGAATACGAGGTCTTCGACGTCTCGCCCGATAAGGTCGACATGATCTCCCTCGGCATCATGTGGACCTTCCTCTAAGTCATTGACGATCGTCAATATTTTCTGACGAATGGTCCCGCCGGCGGCGGGACTGCGACGCTTTCATGAACCGTCCTTGCTTCGGGCGACCATCAAGCGCCGGAACTTTTCGCAAACGCCTCGCTCCAAGACTATCGAGCGTCTTGTGACGCTTGCGTCGAACCTACCTCCCTGGGTTCGGCGTGACCCGGTCATCCCCCAATACCGGGTTGGTCTTCCCCGGTTGGCTCCGCTGGGCCAACCGGGGTTTCTTTTTTGCGGGACTTGAGCAGCGCATCCAGCCTCGCGCGAGCCGGGGCCAGGCCCTCCCCCGACAACGACGAAAAGAGCTGCACGGTGGCCGACCCCTCGAGGTCGCGCTGGACCGCCTGCAGGGCTACGCGTGCCGCGCCCCGGCCGAGCTTGTCCGACTTGGTGAGCAGCAGATGCACCGGAAGGCCATGCCCAAGCGCCAATTCGAGCATCGCCCGGTCGTGGGGCATCAGCGGACGCCGCACGTCCATGACGACAATGACTCCCTTCAGGCTCGCGCGCGAACCGAAGTAAGTCTCGACGAGCTCGCCCCAGTGCCGGCGCAGTTCGCCCGGCACCGCCGCAAAGCCGTAGCCGGGCAGGTCGACGAGCCGGCGTCCGGGGTCGAGCTCGAAGAAATTGATCAGCCGGGTCGCCCCCGGGGTGCGACTGGTGCGCGCGAGCCCCTTGCGGCCGACCACCGCGTTGAGCGCGCTTGACTTGCCGGAGTTTGATCGCCCGGCGATCGCGACCTCGCTGCCCTGGTCGGGCGGAAACTGCCGGGCCGCATCCGCGCTCGTCAGGAATTTTACGTTTGGATACGCAGACATAGCCTTCATCCGACGTGCGATGCGTGGCGGGGTCGTAGTGTACAATTCGCCGCCCAATCGACCGGCAAAGATCGGTCGCAGGGCAATCCCGGCCCGCGCCTCATGCCCCGGAGTGGCTTCATGATCCCTAAGCTCGCCGCAACGCTGACCTGCGTCGCAGTGTTCGGATCTAGCGCGTCCGCGCTCGCTGCCGGCGCAAAGGAAGCCGGGCAGGCAAAGTCAACCCCGTGCATCGCTTGCCATGGCATCGACGGCAACAGCGCCAACCCAGAGTGGCCGAGCATCGCCGGACAGCACGAGACCTACCTCGTGAGACAGCTCAAGGCATTCCGTGATGGAGTGCGGCAGAACCCGCTGATGACGCCAATGGCGGCGGGTCTGAGCGACGAGGACATCGCCGATCTTGCGGCCTGGTATGCGAGCCAGGCGGCGCGCGGCGGTGAGACCGAGCCGTCGAAGCTCAAGCTCGGACAGAAGGTGTATCGCGCGGGAAACTTGGACGAGAAGACCATGGCCTGCGCCGCCTGCCATGGTCCGACTGGCCGCGGCAACCCGCTTGCCAGCTACCCCGCGATCCAGGGGCAGCACGCAACCTATGTCGCCGTGCAGTTGCGCGCCTACAAGACCGGCGCACGAAGCAGCGACCCGAACCAGATGATGCGCAGCGTCGCGGCCCGCCTCTCCGATGCGGAAATCGACGCGGTGGCATCTTATGTCCAAGGCCTGCGCTGAACCCAACGCCATCCGACAGGTCATAGCTGCCATGCACCACGTCATCGCACCGCGCCTGCGCGCACTGACTCTCGCCGCCCTGCTGCTCGCCGGCGGGGTGGCCTGCTCAGCCGACTTCAAGGAGGGTGAGCACTACAAGGCGCTCAAGCCCGCGCAGCCGACCAGCGTCGGTCCGGGCAAGGTCGAAGTCGTCGAGGTGTTCTGGTACGCCTGCGGGCACTGTTTTCTGATCGAGCCCAGTCTCGAAAACTGGGCCCGCAAGGAGAAGCCCGCGAACGTCGAGTTCGTGCGCGTGCCCGCGATGTGGAACGACCTGCTCAAGACCCACGCGCGCGTCTTCTATACGGCTGAGGTGCTGGGTAAACTCCCGGCACTGCACAGCGAGATCTACCGCGAGATCAACGTGCGGGGCAATCGCCTCGACACGCCGCCAAAGATCGAGGCGTTCTTCACGTCGAAGGGTGTCTCGAAACAGGACTTTCAGAAGGCGTTCTCCTCGTTTGCAGTCGAAACCAAGCTCGCGCGAGCCGCCGACCTCAATAAGCGCTACCGGATCACCAGCACGCCGACGGTCGTGGTCAACGGCCGCTATGTAACGGACGTGCAGATGGCCGGTTCCGAAGCGGCGCTGTTCAATGTCGTGAACGATCTGGCCGCCCGCGAGACACCAGCCGGCTGAGCGTCCGACCCGGGGGGTGTGCTAAAAAGCCGCCCATGCTGACAAGGCCCCCCGCATGCTGCGTCTGCTGATCCCCACCGGCAGTGGTTACACCTGGGTCGAGCACGTCCCTCCGGCACCGTTTCCCGACGAGTTCCTCTGGGCCGACCTGTTCGAGCCGACCTCGGAGGAGGAAAGGGCGGTCGAGTCGCTGCTCACGGTCGACGTGCCCACGCGCGACGAGATGAAGGAGATCGAGACCTCTAGCCGCCTCTACGAGGAGAACGGCGCGGTCTACATGACGGCGACCGTCGGCACCAAGCTCGACGGACCGGCGCCGGAGAGCAGCGCGGTCACCTTCATCCTCGCCGACGACCGCCTGATTACCAACCGCTACGCGGATCCGACGCCGATCCGGCGGTTCATGAGCCTGGTCGAGCGCTCGCCCGCAGCATGCACGTCCTCGGCGACGCTCCTGGCCGGGCTGCTCGAGGCGTTCACCGAGCGCACCGCGGATCTGCTCGAGCGGGTCCAGCTCGATCTCGACTCGGTGTCGCAGCTGATCTTTCCGCGCTCCGACGCCGCCGCACCGACGAGCGCTGACCTCCACGGCATGATCCAGCGTATCGGGATCGACGGCGACCTGATCTCGAAAGCTCGCGAGAGCTTGATCAGCTTCCAGCGGCTCCTGATGTACGTGCAGCAGACGACGACCGTGACCCTGTCGCAGGATCAGCGCGGGCGCTTCAAGTCGACGCTGCGCGACGTGCAGTCATTGTCGGATCACGCGAGCTTCCTGAGCACAAAAGTGCAGTTCCTGCTCGACGCCGTGCTCGGCCTCATCAACCTCGAGCAGAACAACATCATCAAGATCTTCTCGGTCGCCGCGGTCATGTTCCTGCCGCCGACACTGGTGGCGAGCATCTACGGGATGAACTTCGACTTCATGCCGGAGCTCGACAAGCACTGGGGCTATCCGCTGGCCCTCATCATGATGGTCGCCTCGGCGGTCATTCCCTACATCTATTTCCGCCGTAAGGGCTGGCTGTAACACGATGGCGAAACCCGCAATCACAAACATGGCCGTTTTCTGCGACTTCGAGAACGTCGCGCTCGGGGTGCGTGATGCACGGTTCGCGCGATTCGACATCGAGAAAGTCCTGGAGCGTCTGCTGCTCAAGGGCAGCATCGTTGTCAAGAAGGCGTACTGCGACTGGGAGCGGTACAAGGAGTTCAAGGCCTCGATGCACGAGGCCTCGTTCGAGCTGATCGAGATCCCGCACGTGCGGATGTCCGGCAAGAACTCCGCCGACATCCGCATGGTGGTCGACGCCCTGGACCTCTGCTACACGAAGTCGCACGTCGACACCTTCGTGGTCGTGAGCGGCGATTCGGACTTCTCGCCGCTGGTGAGCAAGCTTCGCGAGAACAACAAGATCGTGATCGGCGTGGGTGTGAAGAGCTCCACCTCGGACCTGCTGATCGCGAACTGCGACGAGTTCATCTACTACGACGACTTGGTCCGAAAGGAAGAGCAGCGCCGCGGCCGTCGGAAAACACCGGCGAAGCAGGCGCAGACCAGCGCAAAGCAGACGAGCAGCCCCGCCGCGGCGGATCCGGCGCGCGCGGATGGCAGCCCTGCAGCGCAGCCGGCGCGTAGCACGGAAGCCGAGCGGAGGCAGGAAGCCTTCGATCTGGTTCTGAAGACGATCGAAGCACTCGCCGACGAGCGGGACGAGGACGAGAAAATCTGGGGTTCGATGATCAAGCAGGCCATCAAGCGCCAGCGCCCGGGATTCAACGAGAGCTACCACGGCTTCCGCAGCTTCGGCGAGCTGCTCGAAGAAGCGCAGGCGCAGAAGCTGATCGAGCTCGAAAAAGACGAGAAGTCCGGCGGCTACATCGTCCGGGCCCACGCAGGAGCGTAAACAAGAACGGGGACACCCCGAGGTCTCGTTGGGGGAACCGATGAAAGCGATGGTGCAAACAGTGGTTGCGGTTCGCGGGGATCGCGCTCGTGACCGCCGCGGTCGTTTCTTGTGGCGGCGATTCCTACGACTCGCCGGATGCACCGCCCCCGCCGCCAGCCGCGAGCAGCGACGCTACGCTGAGCGCCCTCGCGCTCCCGGGCATTCCCCTGGAGCAGGCCTTCCAGCCATCGCAGACGAGTTACTCGGTGGCGGTCAGCTTCATGCTGGGATCACTGCGAATCGTCGCGACGACGTCCGATCCGGGCGCGACGCTCGAGGTCAACGGCGTCGCGCTAGTGCCCGGCCAGCCCAAGATGAGAGCGGGCACGTCACCAGCGTCCTAGGAACTTACAAAATCGACAGTGGCGCGCCCGGCGGGATTCGAACCCACGACCTTCGGCTTCGGAGGCCGACACTCTATCCAACTGAGCTACGGGCGCACGGGGCCCCTCTGCGGGGGCGCAAATCTTAGCCGCGCGACCGCGGGCCGTCCATCGCCCGGCCGGGCCGGGCGGAATCCACAGGACCGGCCTGTATAATTCGCCGTTCTGCAACAGGGAGCTGCAGTGAGCGCAAAGCACGACCGCACCTTCTTCGACACTTTCATGCTGGTGCTCGGCATCCTGTTCGCCGTGACGCTGGTGCTGCTCGGACTCGCGCGCGTGATTTCCGGCCGGTCGTTCGAGGCCCACAAGCAGGTCGATCCCGTCTATCAGCGGGAACTCCTCGCACGCATTGAGCCCGTGGCAAAGGTGGCCGTCGCAGGGCAGGACAACTCGGCGCTCGAGCCACAGGCGCCAGCGGTAGCGGGGGCCGCGGCCGACCTCGGCGGCGAAGAGGTCTACAACCAGGCCTGTGTCGCCTGCCATGGCGCAGGGATCGCCGGAGCACCGAAGGTCGGCGACAAGGCCGCGTGGGCAGAGCGGCTCGCGCAGGGCGCCGACACGCTGCACAAGCACGCGCTCGAGGGTTACCAGGGCAAGGCGGGCTTCATGCCCGCGAAGGGCGGACGCACGGACCTGACGGACCAGTCGGTGATCAATGCCGTCGACTACATGACGGAGGCCGCGAAGTAAGCGGCGCATCGGTCAACCAGGAGGGACCCTGTATGCAACGCTGGACGTCCAGGATTCTGATCCCGCTGATGCTGCTCTCTGGATGCGCGACGCCGCCGCCGGAACCGCAGTCCATGCGTGACCCTGCCGCGAATTTCGCGGCCTACCGGACCTTCGGCTGGGCGCCCGCGGCGGCGCCGGACGGCAGCGATCCGCCGCTGCAGCTCCTCGACAAGAATATCCGCGCTGCGATCACGGCCGAAATGCAGCGCAAGGGCTATGCGGAGTCGCAGGACAACCCGGACCTGCGGATCGCCTACGAGACGGCCAAGGCCGACAAGGTCGAGAGCAACCCGGTGCGCATCGGCGTGGGCGTCGGAGGCTGGGGTGGCGGCAACGTGGGCGGCTCGGTCGGTGTCAGCAGTCCGAGCGTGCGCAATTTCACCGAGGGCACGCTCGTCATCCACGCGATCGACGCGGCGAAGAACTCCGAGGTGTGGCAGGGAAGCATCTCCGGAAAGATGACCAAAGGCAGCGTCGAGCCCGCCGCGATTCAGCACGCGGTATCGACGGCGATGCGCGATTTTCCGGCGAAGAGCGGGACGACGCCGCAGTAATTCCGGGTCAGACCTGCATTGCGGC
>Ga0209486_10001191_pt1 | contig 11371 bp, 12 predicted proteins | sample NCCompost_FD_187518 | JGI IMG/M metagenome (GOLD analysis project Ga0209486, IMG submission 187518) | Agricultural soil microbial communities from Utah to study Nitrogen management - NC Compost (SPAdes) (version 2) | ecosystem: Environmental > Terrestrial > Soil > Agricultural land | place... | reverse complement strand
CATTCCCGAGGCGACGCGCTTCTCGGCCCAGGCCTCGTAGCTCGTGCCGTTCAATTCCATCGGCAGCATCGCCGTCCGGTTGTAGCGCAGGTCCGGCAGGATCACCTGCACGCGCTGCCCCGGCGGACCGAACACGTACGAGGCATAGATGCCGTCCCGGTCGCGTCGCGGCGAGCCGGCTGGCTCGCCCCAGAAATCGAGGAAGATTCGGCGTGAGGCGTCCTTCTGCGGGTAGTCGCCGCCGGCGTCGTTCTCGCCGAAGTCGTGGTCGTCCCACATCGCGACGACGGGCGTCGAGTCGCGCAGCCGTGCGAATCCTGGCTGCGCAGCGAGCTCCGCGTACTTGCGCTTCATCTCCGCCATGTCGCGCGTGTCGGCATAGATGTTGTCGCCGAGAAACACGAAGAGATCGGGCTTCCTCGCAAGAATCGGGTCCCACACAGGCTGCGGCTTGCCCGCTTCCGCACAGGAGCCGAAGGCGACGTGTGACAGCGTGCGGCCGAGTGCCGGATGAGGATCCGAGCCGGCCACGGGAGATCGAGCGTCTGAAGTCCCGCCTGCACGGACGCCCCATGCACCGATCGCAGCCGTGCCGGCGAGCGCGAGGGACCGGCGGAGGAGTTGTCGTCTATTCATAGGTTCTTCCGTGGTGCTTCAGCCAGCCGGGCTCGTGCTGGCCCTGCGGGTCGCGGTGCGTCCAGTGCACGACGCCGCCCTTGTCGTTCCATTCGTAGATCCCGTGAAACTCGACGGTATCGCCAACGGACAGTGGTTCGACGCGAGGTGCAAGATCGATGTTGTGCGCCATGAGGACGGTGTGCCCCGAGGGCAGCTCCAGGATGAAACGCTGATGGCGGTCGCCGAGGCTGTCGTCGCCGAGGATGCGCGCGACTCGGCCCGCGCCCGTGACCTGGACGTCGCTGCGCTGTTCCGCGTACGCCGCGACGATCGGGTCTTCGTTCCCGGCGGGCGCGGGTTCGGTCGCCGTTGGCAGCGGCGCCTGCAGGCCCGCATCCGGGACCGGCGGCGCGGTGCCGCGGTTCAGGAAGTAGAAGACCGCGGCAATGACCGCGAACAGCAGCAGTTTCTTCACGGCTTCGGACCCGACTCGTTGACCAGGCGCCGCGGCAGCGGTTGCCAGTAGCCCGTCACCAGGGCGATCCCGGCGAGGATCACGGCCATGCCTGCAATCTGGATCCACGCAAGCGTCTCTCCCAGGACCAGCCAGCCGAGCAGTGCCGCCACCGCCGGGCACACGTAACCGTAGGACCCGACCACGACCGGCGTGGTGTGCACCGTGAGCCAGGCGTAGGCCGAGTACGCGAGGCAGGAGCTCGCGAGCGTGAGGAACAGGAATGCGGCGGAGGCGCGCGGCGTCCAGTCCAGGTCGAATGAATCGCGCGCTATCGTGGCGAGCAGCAGGAGACCGAGCCCGCCGGCCAGCATCTGCAGGGCGACGAACATGAGCGGCGGATTGGCCGCGGCGGCGTTGCGGTGATAAATGGTGCCCAGCGACCAGGACAGGCAGCCGAGCAGGATCAGGAGCTGCCAGCCGAGGCCGGCCACGTGGAAGCCGCCCTTCGGCGCGAGGATCATCAGCACCCCTGCCAGGCCCACCATCAGGCCGAGCTGCTGTGCGCCGGTGAGCGGGCGCTTGCGCGGGCCGAAGGTGCCGAGCCAGGCGATCCACAGCGCGGGCGTCGCGTTCAAGAGCGCCGCGGTGTTCGATTGCACGGTCTGCATCGCGATCACGTGACAGGCATTGCTGAAGAGCACGGCGAGGAACGCCATCAACAGGACATGGCGGATTTCGGTTCGCGCCAGCACGGGCGGCCCGTAGCGCCAGGTGGCGAATGCCGTGAGCAGGATTCCCGCGATCGTGAACCGCAGGCCCGCGGCGACCAGCGGCGGCTCGTCAGTGACCAGGACCTTGGTCGCGATGAAGCTCGAGCCCCAGACCAGGTAGACGGTCGCGAGGGCTGTGGCGATGCGGCCCCGGGGTGCGTTGGTGTCGATCATGCGAGGAGGGCAGTCCCCTTCGCGGGGACCGCGAAGGTGACAGTCCCCTACTTGGGCGCTTGCCGGGTTGCGACGCGCAGCATCCACCAGCCGACCACGGCGAGCGCGGCGAGGCCGGCCCACTGTCCGGGCCGCATCGACGCGCCGACTGCGAGCGCGTCCGCATCCTCGGTCAGGACGATCGGGATCGCGATCAGCACGCCGACGATGGCCTCGCCGGCGATGAGGCCTGCGGAGAACAGGAGCCCAGTCTGTTTGAGTATCTCGGGATCGCGGCCGGGGCTCCTGCGACGGTGCCAGCGCGTCGCCAGCTCCGCGATCAGGCCGCCGGCGAAGATTGGCGTCGACAGCTCGAGCGGCAGGTAGATGCCGACCGCGACCGCGAGCACCGGCGCGCGCCAGCCCTTGCCGCTGCGCTTCAGGTGCTCATCGAGGGCAATCACGATCGCGCCAACCGCGGCGCCGATTGCCACCATGTTCCACGGCAGGCCCGAGCCGAAGATGCCGCTCGCGACAGAGGCCATCAGTGTCGCCTGCGGCGCGGCCAGCGCGTTGACACCCTCGCGCGCGGGCGTGCCGATGCCGTAAGCCTCGAGCAGCAGGTTGAGGACCGGCGCCATGATCGCCGCGGAAGCGATCGCGCCGATGCCGAGCATGACCTGCTGGCGCCAGGGCGTCGCGCCGACGAGTTGCCCGGCCTTCAGGTCCTGCAGATTATCGCCCGCGACCGCGGCTGCGCTGCAGATCACCGCGCCGATCATGATCGCTGCCACCGGACCCACCGTGGAGCCCTTGCCCATGACCGCGAGCAGCACGAGCGAGGCGAACAGGATGGTCGAGATCGTGATGCCGGACACCGGGTTGTTCGAGGAGCCGACGAGGCCCGCCATATAGCCGCTCACCGAGGAGAACACGAAGCCCGCGACCACCATGATCACGGCCATCGCGAGCGCGATGCCGAAGCTGTCGACCACGGCGTAGTACAGCGCGAACAGCGGCAGCACGAACAGCGCGATGCCGAAGAGGATCGCCTTCATCGGCAGGTCCTGTTCGGTGTGGGGCACGCCCGCGGCCGATCCGGGCTTCATGTTCATGCCGGTGCGGATTCCGGACAGCAGCGACTTGCGCAGCGACCACAGCGACCAGAGTCCGCCGATCAGCATCGCGCCGACGCCGATGTAGCGGATCTGGCGGGTCCAGATCAGGTAGGCGGCGTCGGCCGCGGGGAGCCCGACGAGCTGCTGGGCGAGCTCCGGGTTCTGGCCGATCATGAAGTTGTTGTAGAACGGGATGAACACCCACCAGGACATCGCGCCGCCCGACAACATCAGGCAGCCGATGTTGAAGCCGACGATGTAGCCGACGCCGAGCAGGGCGGGCGACAGGTTGATGCCGAAGAAGCCGATGGTGCGGTCGCCGAAGTAGCGCGCCACGGCGAACGACTCCGGCGACAGCCGCAGGCCCGACAGCGCGAGCTTGAAGAACGCGCCGGTCGCGGCCGCGATCGAGAGCGCCTTCAGCCCGCGGCCCGGGTCCTGGCCGACTTTCAGCACTTCTGCGGTCGCGACGCCCTCGGGGAACTGGAGCTTCTGGTCGAGGATCAGCGTGCGGCGCAGCGGCACCGAGAACAGCACGCCGAGCAGGCCGCCGAGGCCCGCAATCGCGAGCACCCACCAGTAATCGAAGCGTGACCAGTGGCCCATGATCACGAGGGCGGGGATCGTGAAGATCGTGCCGGCCGCGATCGACGAGGCGGCGGAGGCGCCGGTGGCGACGATGTTGTTCTCGAGGATGCTCGAGCGGCCCATCAGGCGCAGCACGCCCATGGAGACGACCGCCGCGGGGATCGCCGTTGCGACCGTGAGTCCCGCGAACAGCCCGAGGTAGGCGTTCGCCGCCGCGAGCAGCACGGCGAGGACCAGCGATAGGACGATGGCGCGTACCGTCAACTGCGCCGGATCGTGCGCATTCATGGGCAATCCCCCCACTGTCAGTCGGAACTGGTTACTTTCGGACCTCTTCGGCGCCGTGCATCCAGGCGACGACGCGGCCCGAGACCGCCCAGAGCGCGAGGCTGAAGACGAAGAGCAGGATAGCGAGGCCCCCGAACACGCCCAGCATGCCGGCGTGCTCGGGCCGTACGCCGGCGTCGGACGCGAGTTGCATCATCCACGGGTACTCGCCCATGTTCCCGGTGAACGCGCCGATGTAGCCCGAGAGCGTGTTGCCGAAGAAGTTCACGAGGAACCAGACGCCCATCATCAACGAGGCGAGGCGCAGCGGCGCGAGCTTCGTGATCATCGAGAGTCCGACCGGGCTGATGCAGAGCTCGCCCGTCGTATGGAAGAAGTAGGCGAGCACGAGCCAGATCATGCTCGACTTCATGTCGGCCGAGCCCTGCATCTCGAACACGGCGATCACGAGGCAGACGAAGCCCAGCGCGACCTGCGCGAGACCGAGGAACATCTTGACGGGCGAGGGCGGGTTCTTTCCGCTCGCTGCGAGGCGGCCCCAGAGCATGGAGAACGGGATGCCGAGCAGGAGAATGAACAGCGAGTTGACGGACTGGAACCAGCCGGTCGGCACGAGGAACGAACCGATCTGACGTTGCACGTACTTGTCGGCGAACAGGTTCATCAGGCCGCCGGCCTGCTCGAAGGTCGCCCAGAAGATCACGACGAAGGTGAAGATCACGAAGATCACGCGCATGCGGTCGCGTTCGATCGGTGTGAGCGCCTGCTTCGTGCCGCCCTGCATCCTGAGCGAGCGCCGCGCGGCCGGCTCGCGGCCGACATCGCCGATGTAGCGCTGTGCGAAGGCGAGCTGGATGATGACGGACAGCAGCATGCCGATGCCGGCAGCGAAGAAGCCGACGCGCCAGCCGTAGGCCGGGTCCTCGCCGAGCGTCGAGCAGACGAGCGGCGCGAGGAAGGCGCCGAGGTTGATGCCCATGTAGAAGATGACGAAGGCGCCGTCGCGGCGCCCGTCGCCCTGCGGATAGAGGTCGCCGACCATGGTCGAGATGTTGGGCTTGAAGAAGCCGTTGCCGACGCACATGAGCACGAGGCCGAGGTAGAAGCTGGTCGGCGTCGCGGGAAACTCGATGCCGAGCGCGGACAAGGTGAAGGCGCCGGTCATGCCGAGCGTATCGAGCGGCGCCGCGAGCATGAACTGGCCGGCCGCCATGATGAGGCCGCCGAATATCACGGCCTTGCGCTGGCCGAGCCAGTTGTCGGCGATCCAGCCGCCGAACACCGCCGTCCCGTAGACGAGGCCGAGGTACCAGCCGTAGAGCCTTACGGCCTGCGGTTCCGCCCAGCCGAGGCCCGGGTTCGCCGCGTGCGTCGCGGCGGCGGCGTACAGCACGAGCAGCGCGCGCATGCCGTAGAAGCTGAAGCGCTCCCACATCTCCGTGGCGAACAGGAGGTAGAGGCCCTTCGGGTGGCCAAGGAAGTTGCCCTGCGGGATGTTCAGGTCCTGGCTCATGCGTTCCGCACTCTGGCTGAAGTCGGGCGAGTCTCCGCCAAATTGCGGTGCAACATCAAGCCGGATCTTCCTCGGCATCCCGCGACTTGGCGGGCACCAGCGCGCGCGACATCAGCAATCCCGCCTCGTAGAGGGCGTACATCGGCAGCGCCATGAGCGTCTGCGAGACCGGGTCGGGCGGCGTCAGGAATGCCGCGATGATGAAGATCGCGAGCAGCACGTAACCGCGGTTCTTCGCCAGCGTCTCGCGGCGCACGAGCCCGGTGCGCACGAGCAGCACGGTCGCGACGGGAATCTCGAACGCGAGGCCGAAGGCGAAGAAGAGCAGCACCGCGAAGTCCATGTACTGCGTGATGTCCGTCATCATCTCGACGCCCTCGGGCGTAGTCATCACGAAGAAGTTGAAGATCACGGGGAACACGACGAAGTACGCGAATGCCGCGCCCGCGTAGAAGAGGATCACGCTGGAGACGAACAATGGCAGGGCGAACCGCCGCTCGTGCTTGTACAGGCCCGGCGCGACGAACGCCCACACCTGGTAGAGGATCACCGGCATCGCGAAGAAGAACGCCGCGAGCAGCGCCAGCTTGAATGGCGTCATGAACGGCGCGACGACCGAAGTCGCGATCAGCCGTGCGCCCTCAGGGAGCTGCGCGCGCAGCGGCGCGGAGATCCAGGTGAAGATCTCGTTGGCGAAGTAGAGGCAGGGCAGCGCGATCACGAGCGTCGCGACCAGCGCGCGGAGGATGCGGTCGCGCAGCTCGAGCAAATGGGAGAGCAGCGTGCTCTCGGCCAGCTTCTCGTCGTCCGCGTCGGTCATGACTGCGGCGGTGTCTCTTCCGGTTTCTCGGCTGGCGATTCCGGAGGCGGCGGCGGCGGCGACGGCGGCGGCGTCCCGACTGCCGGAGTGCCAGGCGCGCGCCTGGCCGCCGGGCCGAAGTCATCCTTGTCGATGATGGTGACTTCCTCGTCGAGCTGCTGGCGGAGCTGGCGCGCCATCGCGCGGGCGCGGCCTGCCCAGCGGCCGACCTGGTTGGCGAGCTTCGGGAGTCGCTCCGGTCCCAGCACCAAGAGCGCGATGCCGAGGATCAGGATGATCTCGGTGAAGCCGACCTCGAACATCGGCCTCTACGAATTCTTGGACGAGTCGACACCGTCGCGATCGCCCTTGTCCGCGCTGAAGTCCGCGTCCGGACGGCCGTCCTGCGCAAGCTTCTTCTCGGAATCCTCGGTCTCGCCTTCATTCATGGACTTCTTGAAGCCGCGCACTGCCGCGCCGAGGTCCGAGCCGATATTGCGCAGTTTCTTCGCGCCGAAGATCAGGAGCGCGATCGCGAGGATGATCAAGAGTTCGCGAAATCCAATTCCCATGTCGATGACTCCGGCCCGCGCACCTGGCGGTAGCGGATCATGATACGCCAATCACTCCGCGGCTTCGTGAGGCGGTATCCGGATCCAGAACGTCACCGGGCCGTCGTTGACCAGCGACACCCGCATATGGGCGCCGAATCGCCCCGATTGCGCGTCCTTAAGGCGCTTTTCGGCGCGCTTTGCCATATATCCGAACAGGCGCTCGGCCTGCGCGGGCTCTGCCGCGCGGCTGAATCCGGGCCGCAGGCCCTTCGCCGTCTCGGCCGCGAGCGTGAACTGGGGGACGAGCAGGAGGGCGCCGTCCGTGTCGGTCAGCGACAGGTTCATGCGGCCCTCGCCGTCGGCGAACACGCGGTAGGTGACGAGCCGCTCGAGCAGGCGGTCCGCGGTCGACTCGTCGTCGCCGCGCTCGACTCCGACCAGGACGAGCAGTCCCTTGCCGATGCGCGCAACCTCGCGCCCGTCGATCACGACGCCGGCGCCATCGACGCGCTGCAGAAGGCCGATCACGCCGCCTCGCCCTCAGCCCCGGTCCAGGTGAAACCGGTGCAGCACGCGCTGCACGACGGGCACGTCTCGTACATGCGAGTCAGCCGACCTTGATCGACATCACCAGGTCGCGCTGCCGGTCCTGACCCAGCATGAAGGCGTGCGTCCCCACGATCTCGAGGCCGGACTTGCGATAGAACGCCATGGCCTTCGGATTGTGCTCCCAGACGCCGAGCCACAGGACGTCGCAACCCTCGCGAGCCGCGGTATTGAGGGCGTCCTGCAACAATTCGCGCGCGACGCCGCGGCCGTGCCACTCGGGAACGACGTACAGGCGCTTGAGCTCCGCCGGGCGCGCCGCGACGACACTCGCGTGCCTGTGCAGCGGCCTGAGCTGCGAGAACCCGATCATGCGTTTGTCGGCCTCCGCGATCGTGGTGACGAGGCCGCGGTCCTGGATCTCGCCGAGCTGGATCTCGGCACCGAAGACCCTCGCGCAGTGCAGGTCCATGTTCGCAGGCGAGTTGCGCGCTCCGAAGGCATCGCGGAAGGTGCGCTCCGCGAGCACCGCGAGCGATGGTGCGTCGGCCGCAACCGCGCGCCGCAGGCCCGTCACGGGTCCGCCTTGCGCCCCTTGCCGAGGCGCTTGAGGAACACTTCCATCTCCTTCGCCGCCTGGACGTCGCCGGCCGCGCGAGCCGCGGCAATGCCGCGCTCATACACGGCGGCGGCGCGCTCCATGGAGCCGGTGCGCGCATGCGCTTCGCCGAGCGCCTTCCAGGCGGCCGAGTAGCGCGGGTTCTGGTCCACGGCCTGGCGCAGATGGTCGATCGCGGTGACCAGGTCGCCGGACTTGAGGCACTCCTGGCCCAGCGCGAAGCGCAGGAGCGGCGAATCCTGCCCGCGCTCGAGCATCAGTTCGAGGTTGCGGCGCAGCACCATCAGCGCTCCCAGAACGCGGGCGTCAGCAGCAGGAGCAGCGCGAAGATCTCGAGCCGCCCGACCAGCATCGCGATGGCACAGACCCACTTTGCCGAGTCCGAGACGTCACGGAAGGTCATGGTCACGTCGGCGAGCCCCGGGCCGACGTTGTTGAGCGAGGCGGCGACCGCCGACCACGCGGTCACCTGATCCATGTCGAACATCATGAGGAGCAGCATGAACACCGCGAACACGATCAGGTACATCGCGAAGTAGCCGCCGACGCCAAGGATGATCCGCTGCGGCACCGGGCGACCGGCGAGCTTCACCGGCACCTCGGCGCTCGGATGCACGAGTTGCTTGAGCTCGGCCACACCCTGGCGGAAAACGATCAGCCAGCGGATCACCTTCATGCCGCCGGTCGTGGAGCCCGCGCAGCCGCCGACGAACGAGAGCAACACGAGCAGCGCCGGCAGCGCCCCCGGCCAGTGCGCGAAGCCCTCCGTCAGCAGCCCGGTCGTGGTCTGCATCGAGACCACCTGGAACGCGGCGTGGCGCAGGCATGCGACCAGCGTCGGGAACTCGCTCATGACGAAGAGATAGAGTGAGGCGAACGCGGTTACGACCGCGGTCAGCAGGAAATAGGCCTTGAACTCGGTATCGCGCCAGTAGCCGCCGATGTCGCGGCGCTTCAGCACCGTGAAATGCAGCGCGAAGCTCGCGCCGCCGAGGAACATGAATATCGTCGCCACGACCTCGACGCCGATGTTGTCGAAATGCGCGAGGCTCGTGTCGTAGGGCGAGAAGCCGGCCGTGGACACGGTGCTGAACGCGTGCGCGACGGCATCGAACAGGTTCATGCCCGCAAGCCAGTACGCGGCCACGCAGGCGAGCGTGAGCGCGACGTAGATGGCCCAGAGCGCCTTCGCCGTCTGCGTGATGCGCGGCGTGAGCTTCTGGTCCTTCATCGGGCCCGGGGTCTCGGCCTTGTAAAGCGACATGCCGCCGATGCCGAGGATGGGCAGGATTGCGACCGCGAGCACGATGATGCCCATGCCGCCGAACCACTGGATCTGCTGGCGGTAATAGAGGATCGACTTCGGCAGGTCGTCGAGCCCGACGATCACGGTGGCGCCGGTCGTGGTGAAGCCGGAGACGGCCTCGAACACCGCGTCCGTGAACGAGAGGTGGGGCACGTCGCTGAGGTAGAGCGGCGTCGCGCCGGCGAGCCCGAGGAATACCCAGAACACCGACACGATCAGGAACCCGTCGCGCAGGCGCAGGTCGCGCCGCGAGTGGCGCGCCGGCATCCAGAGCAGCAGCCCGGCGGCCGCGATGATCGCCGCGGCGGCGAGGAACGGCTGCCAGTGGCCGTCCGCATAGAGGAAGGAGACGCCGATGGGCGGCAGCATCGTGAGGCTGAAGATCATCAGCATGATGCCGAGGATCTGCTGCGCCATCGCGAAGTTCATGTGCGGATGCCGGCCTGGAACAGCCGCCCGACGTCCTCCACGTGACGGCGGTCGGTCAGGAACAGGATCACGTGGTCTTCCGCCTCGATGACCGTGTCGTGGTGCGCCATGATCACCTGGCTCCCGCGCACCACTGCGCCGATCGCGGTGCCGTCGGGCAGGTCGATCTCGTCGATGCGCTTGCCCGCGATCGGCGAGCCGCGGCCGTCCGTGTGCACGATCGCCTCCATCGCCTCGGCCGCGCCGCGCCGCAGCGAATGGACGCGCACCACATCGCCGCGGCGGACGTGCTCGAGCAGCGCGCCGATGGTGACGGTCTGCGGCGAGATCGCGATGTCGATCGGGCCGCCCTCCATCAGCTCGGCGTAGGACGGCTTGTTGATCAGCGCCATCACGCGCCGCGCGCCGAGCTTCTTGGCGAGCATGGCCGAGAGGATGTTGGCCTCCTCGGCGTTGGTGACGGCGACGAAGACGTCCGCGTCGTCGATGTTCTCCTCGAGCAGAAGGTCCTCGTCGGCGGCGTTGCCGGTGAGCACCAGCGTGTTGCGCAGCGTCTCCGCGGCACGGCGCGAGCGCTCGACGCTGCGCTCGATCAGCTTGACCTGCAGGCGCTCCTCGAGGGCCTGCGCGAGACGGAAGCCGATGTTGCCGGCGCCGGCGATGACCACGCGCCGCACGGTCGCCTCCTCGGTGGTGAACTCCTTCATCACGACGCGCATGTCCTCGCGCGCGGCCACGAAGAACACCTCGTCGTGCTCCTCGATGGTGGTGTCGCCCTCGGGCAGGATGCTGCGTCCGCCGCGGTAGATCGCGGCGACGCGCACCTCGCGGTTCGGGATGTGGGAGCGCAGCGCCTGCAGCTGGTGGCCGACGAGCTTGCCGCCCTTCAGCGCGCGCATGCCGACCAGCAGCACCCGCCCCTCCGCGAACTCGAGGACCTGGAGCGCGCCCGGGTAGCGGATCAGGCGCTCGACGTAGTCGGTGACGAGCTGCTCCGGGCTGATTGCGAGGTCGACTGGAATCGCGTTTTCGCCGAACAGCTCCGTCCTGCCGTAATAGTCGCCGGAACGGATGCGCGCGATCTTGGTCGGCGTGCGAAACAGCGTCCAGGCGATCTGGCAGGCGATCATGTTGACCTCGTCGCTCGAGGTCAGCGCGACGAGGAGGTCGGCGCCCTTGCTGCCGGCGGCGAGGAGCGTCGAGGGGTGGGCCGCGTTGCCGGACACCGTGCTGATGTCGAGGCGGTCCTGCAACTCGCGCAGGACGTCGTCGCGGGTGTCGACGACGGTGACGTCGTTCGCCTGCTCGCGCGCCAGCTGCTGCGCCGCTGTACTACCAACTTGGCCGGCGCCCAGGATGATGATCTTCAAGAGACCTCCCTCGTCGCGTAGCAGATTCTAGCGCAGCGGGCGAACACCGGCCGGCCCGCAAGGATCCGGCGGCGTTGCGCGGCGCGCGGGCATGCTGCGGCCGGGACTCCGCTGGTTCGCGCCGGAACTTTATGCGCTCACTCGCGGGTCCCGTCCGCATGCGCCGCGCGCCGCAAAGATGCCGACCCGCCACGCGCGAGGTGGCGGGGGCTCGCGAGCGAACTCGTAAAGTTCCGGCAGAGT
>Ga0209486_10001189_pt1 | contig 11375 bp, 6 predicted proteins | sample NCCompost_FD_187518 | JGI IMG/M metagenome (GOLD analysis project Ga0209486, IMG submission 187518) | Agricultural soil microbial communities from Utah to study Nitrogen management - NC Compost (SPAdes) (version 2) | ecosystem: Environmental > Terrestrial > Soil > Agricultural land | place: USA... | reverse complement strand
GAACTGCTCGACGTTGAAAACCGGATGATAGGGCATGGGCAAGCCGTTGAGCGCGAGCACGCCGAGAAATGCCGACAACGCCGCGAACAGGATCGTCATCTCGAAAGTGACGGGAATAAATGCCGGCCAGCTGTTGAGCGGCCGGCCGCCGACGTTGAGCGGATAGTCGATCACCGCCAGCCAGTACTGGAGGAAAAAGCCGCCGAGGCAGCCGGCGATGCCGCCGAGCAGAACGATCAGCGGCACGCGCCGATCGTGCAAATCCATCGCTTCCGCGAGTCCCTCGATTGGAAAAGGCGTGTAGGCATCCATGCGCTTGAAGCCCTGCCGGTGCGCTCGCTCGGCTGCATGGAGCAGCGCCTCCGGCGAGTGAAACTCGGCCATCAGGCCATGGATCGGTAGGGTTGCCATTGCATCGCTCTCGTAGAGTTCGTTCCTATTTCTTTTGCTCGCTCAGATCGTGCACCAGCTCGCGCATCTCGAAGATCGAAATCATCGGCAAGAAACGGATAAAGAGAAATAACAGGCAGACAAATAAACCCATCGATCCGGCCAGCACCGCGTAGTCGACGATGGTGCCGGAATACATGCCCCAGGCGGACGGCAGGTAATCGCGGTGCAGGCTAACCACGACGATGACGTAGCGCTCGAGCCACATGCCGATGTTGATCGATATGGCGATCAGGAATAGCAGCGGCACATTGGTGTGCACCCGCCGCACCCACAAAAGCTGCGGAATCAAAATATTGAAAAGAATCAGCAGCCAGTACATGTAACCGTACGGGCCGAACATACGGTTCATGCTCAGATACCGTTCGAAAATATCGCCGCTGTACCACGCCGTAAAAGTTTCCATCAGGTAGCCGTAAGCGACCACCATGCCGGTGGCGAGCATCACCACGCCCATGTTTCTTAAATGGCGGTCGGTAATCAGATCTGCCAAGCCGTAGAGGCGGCGCAGGGGTATCGCGATGGTAAGCACCATGGCGAAACCGGAATAGATCGCGCCGGCGACGAAGTAGGGCGGGAAAATCGTCGAGTGCCAGCCGGGAACCAGCGCCGCGGCGAAGTCGAAGCTCACCACCGTGTGAACGGAAATCACCAGCGGGGTCGCCAAACCGGCGAGCAACAGATAGGCCATTTCATAGCGGTGCCAATGGATCGCCGAACCGCGCCAGCCCATCGCCAGCATGCCGTAGATAAAGCGCGGCGCCCGCGCCGTCGCGCGATCGCGCAGGGTCGCGAGATCGGGAATCAAACCGAGGAACCAGAACAACAAGGACACGGTGAAGTAAGTCGAGACGGCAAAGACGTCCCAGACCAGCGGGCTGCGAAACTGCGGCTGGATATCCATCGTGTTGGGATAGGGAAACAGCCAGTAGAAAAACCACGGCCGGCCGAGGTGAATAATCGGAAACAATCCGGCGCTTGCTACCGCGAAAAGGGTCATCGCCTCGGCAAAACGGTTGATCGACTGGCGCCACTTTTGCCGCAGCAGCAGGAGAATCGCCGAGATCAGCGTGCCGGCATGGCCGATGCCGATCCACCAGACGAAGTTGACGATCGCGAAACCCCACCCTACCGGAATATTGACGCCGAACAGGCCGATGCCGCGGGTAATAAGCGCCGCGATACAGAAAAACAGCACGAGCACGAGCAGGAATGATACGCCGAAGCCGACGTACCAGAACCACGGGGTGTGCTGGGTCAAAACGATGGCACTGATCTTATCGGTGAGCGTGGCGAAAGTGTGCCCCGGTCCGATAATCTGCGGGCTGCCCGGTGGCGGGCTCGATGGTTGTAGCGGCTCGGCCACGCGGCTTACTCCTTCGACAACTCCGGATTGAGATTTTTCAGTCGCGCCAAATACGTCGTCCGCGGTCGGGTGTTCAACTCGGTCAGCAAGCCGTAGTTCAGCGATCCGCCCTTGAGCTTCGTCACCCGGCTGTCGCGATCGTTGATGTCGCCGAAGACAATTGCTTGAGCCGGGCAAGCCTGTTCGCAAGCGGTGGCGATCTCGCCGTCGGCGATGGCGCGGTTGTCTTTGCGCGCCTCGATCTGCGCGTGGCGGATCCGCTGCACGCAGTAAGTGCATTTTTCCATCACGCCGAGGGTGCGCACGGTCACGTCCGGATTGCGCTGGAGCTTGAGGCTCGGCGTGGTGAAATCCTGGTACTGAAAGAAATTGAAGCGGCGCACTTTGTAGGGACAATTATTCGAGCAGTAGCGCGTGCCGACGCAGCGATTGTAGGTCATGTCGTTGAGCCCGTCTTCACTGTGCGTCGTCGCATGCGTCGGGCAGACGACCTCGCAGGGCGCGTTCTCGCATTGCATGCACGGCACCGGCTGGTGGTGCATTTCGGGGTTGTCGCTCTGCCCTTTGTAATAGCGGTCGATTCTGAGCCAGTGCATCTCACGACCGCGCCTCACTTCGTCTTTGCCGACGATCGGAATATTGTTCTCGGCGACGCACGCGATGACGCAGGCGTTGCAGCCGATGCAAGAATTGAGATCGATGGCCATTCCCCAGGCATTGCCTTCGTATTTGAAACCCGGATAGAGGCTTGCCGCCTGGGCATGTTTATCTTTGGCTTGAACAAATTCTGGATCGCTACGGAATTGTTCGAGGGTGCCGGCGCGGATGAGATCGCGTCCCTCCATCACTTGGTGAAATTGCGTGCAGGCGACCGGATACTGATCGGCGAGCTTGCGCAGAGTTGCGCCGGTGGCGCGCCATCCCGCTTCGGCTGTGCGGATCGTATTGGCATTGAAGCCCAACCGGCTGCCGACCCGGCCGGCCCGCGTGCGACCGTAACCTAAGTGAACCGTCACACAGCCGTCAGCGTGCCCGGGCACGATCCAGCCGGCGCCGCGCACTCTCCGCCCATCGACTTCAAGTTCGACCAGGTCGGCGTAAATGTTACCGCGCTCGCCGCCATGGCTGCCAACCCGCCGCGCAACCCCAACACGTTGACCCGCCGCCGGACTCATCAATATGACGTTGTCCCAAGTTATCTTGGTAACCGGCTTGGGCAGTTCCTGGAGCCAGCCATTGTTGGCGAAGCGGCCGTCGAGGACGCTCGGATCGGGGCGAAAGAGAACATCCAGCGTCCCGCTCGCGGGTGAAGCACTCGCCTTCGATGCTGGCACTTTTTGCGTCGCACCATTCGCAGCCGAGAGGTTCGGCTTCAGCGCCGCTTGCCGCGTTCGCGCCGCGCTCTCTGGCACCACGCCGTCGTGCAGCGCCGCGCGCCAAAATGGCTCGAAGTCACTGCGTGCTTTGCTCTGTTGCTGCCAATAGGCCCGCACAAGCTCGTAGCTCGTGCGCTCCGTTTCGCCCAGCAAAACGGACAGGAGTTCGTGCGCGGTGCGACCGCCGTAAAGCGGCGCGATCATCGGCTGGATGATGCTCGCCGTGCCGTCGAACGCGCGCACGTCGCTCCACGATTCCAGATAATGCGCTTCCGGCACGCGCCAGCGACACAGCGCCGAGGTTTCGTTCTCGTACGGTGACAGATGCACCGTGAACCGGGTGCGCGCGAGCAGTTCGGCAAATGGGATATCCGCTGGGGCGGTGTAAACCGGATTGCCGCCGAGAATAAACAGCGCCTGCACCTGTCCATCTGCCATTGCGCTGACGAGTTCGCGCAGCGATTGACCATGATCGACCGGCTGCGTTTCGACCGGCTCGATGTAAGTGATGGTTGCGCCGCTGTTGCCGAGCCTTTGATTCATTGCATGCGCGAGCGCATGCAATGTCGCCGGCTGATGATCGCCGGCGACGATAATGCCCCGCCCGCGATGACTTTGGAGATCGCGCACCACGGCATTCACCGCCCGTTGATCGCTGATGCCTTCGCTCGCCTGCGGCGTGCCGATGCCGGCCACGCCCAAACCTCCGGCGACCGCGTTAGCGAAGGCCGTTAGGGATCGCGGCGCCAGCGCCCACCGATGGTCGGCCATCGACCCGGTGACCGTCGGCGTGCTTTCGACGACGTAAAGACGATTCATGCCGCTCTCGGGGCTGGTGACTCGGCGCTTGTTGCTGAAATCGCGCGCGTAGCGCAGCGCGGCCGGACCATAGAATAGAAAATCGGCATCCAGTGAGAGAATGACTTCGGCCCGATCGAAGCGATAGATGGTATCGAGCACATCGCCGAAGGCAAGCCGCGCGCCGCCGTGCGCCGCATCACGGGCCGCGGCATCGTACTGGTACCAGCGCGCCTTGGGAAATTTCTCCAGCAACTGCTGCAGCTGGAAGCTGAGGCTCGGCGACGTGATCGTCTCCGTTAAAATCGCCAGGGACGCGCCCCCGTTTGTTTGTTGCGCCGCCGTCTCGCCGTTGGTAGCAGCAAAGAAGTTATCCCATGTGGCGATCCTGCCGGCATGACTCAACACTTGGGAGCGGTCAGGATCGTACAGTTCGAGAATCGATGCCTGCATGAAAATATCGGTGGCGCCCAAGCTCGCCGGATGAGAGGGGTTCCCTTCGATCTTGGTCGGACGCCCCATATGGCTTTCGGCAAGAATACCGCGACCGTATCCGGCGAGCGGCATCGCGCTGGCAAAGAACAATGGCTTGCCGGGAATAATTTCTTCCGGCTGCTTCACGTAGGGAACGATTTTTTCATCGGTGGGCGCCGGCGCTGGGCTTAGACACCCGCTCAGCCCCGCGAGCGCCAGCGATGCCCCCATGAGCTTAAGAAAGCCGCGCCGGTCAACCGAATCGGCCCAAGCCGACGCCTGGCGCGGGTATTCCGAGCGCAAGAGCTGTTCGAATGCTCCGCTGTCGGCCAACTCTTCGAGGCAGCGCCAGTAGCGCTCGCCATGCGTGCGGCTCAGTTTAGCGCGCACAGCGGTAAGATCGAGCTGTTCGTTCTCAGTTTTCATAACGTTCACGAGTATTGGAGCGAAGGAGTGTTGGAGTGCTGGTCGTGCAAACCGGACTCGCTTCGATTATTCCATCGCTCCAGTAATCCCTTACTCCACTCTCTACCGATGGCATGTCGAGCAGCTCGTCAAAGGCCTGATGTCGTATTCCTTGATGAGTTTCCGGCCGAGCGCGAGTTGATCGGCGGGCGGTCGATACTCCATGTTGAAGACTTGCTCGCGCGGCCGGACGAAGAGCTCCGGCGCGCGATGGCACTCGAGACACCAGTCCATGTGCAGCGTGTTCACCCGCCACGTGAGCGGCATCTGATCGATCCGGCCATGGCAGGTGACGCAACCGACGCCCTTGTTCACATGAATGCTATGATCGAAATAAACAAATCCCGGCAGGTTGTAGACGCGCGTCCACTGGATCGCTTGACCCGTGCGAAAACTCTCTCTGACCGGCGCCAGCGCCGCGCTGTCCGGCCAGATCTGAGCGTGACAATTCATGCAGATTTTCGTCGAGGGGACCCCGGCGAAAGAGCTTTTTTCCACCGACGTGTGGCAGTAGCGGCAGTCGATGCCATCATCTGCGACGTGATGTTTGTGACTAAACGGGACAGGCTGGGCGCGTGCGACTCCTATTTCCGAGACATAGGCGGAGCGATTGAGCGCCGCAAGCACCAGTGCCAGCGCGACGATAAACCCAATCCCGCCGAAAATGCTGACCCGGGAGATCGTGTTCGTGCTCGGGTGAAAAATTTGCGCCATCAGCCGGAGCCCTACGACTGTCAGATGCCCAGAAACGCGCGAGCATCAAGTCCACCCTAGGAAAGATCATCCGAAACCGGCGAACCAAAAGCGCGATCAGAATGCCGGAAAGCAGCGGATTTCAAACGATAAGTTTGCGCTTGGTTATCCGCCGGTGTCGATCGTTGCAGTGGTCAAATCCCGTCAAGAGGCAGAGCCTCTGCCAAAGCTTTTAGTTCCGGCCATTTTCTACGTGCTCATACAAGGCCGAGGGAAACTGCGCGTTTTCGGCCGATGTTCTATGCTGGGCACAGACCTGTGCCGCTGTCTCGAAAATCTCCACGCGCAAAACGGAGGCCAGTTCACGAGTTACGAAATGCGCAGAAATTCAGATTTTGAACTTTAAAATTTGCCGTGGTGGATCAGCCATGCTTTCTCAATCGGTCATTTGTCGCTGCTTCTCCGGGGTCGCGTTTTAACGTTGTTCCACCCGTGATCAATCGCGCCGCGCGATTGCGGCTGAAGTAATACCAACCCCACTGCACCAGGACGAGAATTTTGTTTTGAAACTCGATCAAATTGATCAGGTGAACAAAAAGCCAGGCAAGCCAAGCAAAGTATCCGGAAAATCGCAGCCGGCCCATTTCAGCGACCGCCGAAGCATGGCCGACGATGGCCATATTGCCGCGGTCGCGATAATGAAATTTCTCGATCGGTTTTGTTTTGATCCGGCGGGATATAACGCGCCCAACATATTTGCCCTGCTGCAGCGCTACTGGAGCGACGCCCGGCAGAGGGTTTCCCGTGTCGTGAACATAGGTGGCCAGATCGCCGATGACGAATATCTCCGGATGCCCGGCGATGGTAAGATCCGGTCCGACGGTGATCCTGCCGGCACGATCCACGCTCGCCCCGGTGCTTTTCGCAATCGCTTTACCGAGCGGTGATGCTTGCACGCCTGCCGCCCATATCACCGTGCGGCACGGAATATTTTCAAATTCTTCGTCCCGCTTGACCACCAGAACATCGGGTCGAATATCACTCACTAGCGCTTTGATGCGGACCGTGACACCCAATTTTTCCAAGGAGGCTGCCGCTTTTGTGGACAACTCGGCGGGATAGGTGGGAAGAACGCGCTCGCCACCTTCAAGCAGGAGAATGCGTGTTTTTGACGGATCGATATTGCGGAAGTCATGTTTGAGGGTGTCGTGGGCAATCTCGCCCAAAGCGCCCGCCAACTCGACCCCGGTTGGTCCGCCGCCGACGATCGCGAACGTTAGCAAGCCGGGAATTTTCGCCGGATCGTTTTCTCGCTCAGCGGCTTCGAAGGCAACGAAGATACGGCTTCTGATCGTCGTCGCGTCCTCGATGGTTTTGAGCCCCGGTGCAATCGCCTGCCAAGACTCATTGCCGAAGTAAAACGGCCGCGAGCCGGTGGCAACGATCAGCGTGTCATAGGCAATTTCGGCGACGCCGCCGTCAAGCAACACACAGCGCCGCTCGGTGTCGATACTCTCGACCTCGCCGAGCAGGACTCGGGCATTTTCCTGGCGTTTTAAAATGGCCCGCAAGGTCGAGGTAATATTCGCCGGCGAGAGCCAGCCCGTGGCGGCCTGATACAGCAGGGGTTGAAAGAGATGAAAATTGCGGCGGTCGACCAGCGTCACTTGCACCGGAACGTTCCTTAGACTTCGCGCCGCGGCAAGCCCGCCGAAACCGCCGCCTAGGATCACCACGCGATGAGCTTGGTTCATGTGCGCAGGTACAAACGGAAAAAATTATGCCAAGAACCACGACCTCCGACGGTGTTGCCGTGGAAATGTGGCTCGTGGCTTTTCGTTTAAAGCTTGCCCGCGAAGACGTGCGGTGGTTTTATAGCGTAGCGATCGCCGGTTTAGGAAGCCAGGCGCAATTCTGAGACTGATCTTGAGTCGGCTTCTAAAGACTTTTGCTGTTCATATTCTTTTAAGCTGCGTCGGATGTAACCAGGATCGATATTTAACACGCCGCAGACGTTCTCAAGACTGAAAACGCCATAATCGTCGGATTTAAAAAACCACTCCTCCGCCTCGCGAAAGCTTCTTTTTCGGTGGCGGTTTTTCGTGAAGCAGTCCCGTAGGTAACAATCGACCGCATCCCTCAAAATAGCTGAGATCAATCTGCGTTCGGGTGTATCCGCCGGCCGGCCCTGGTAAACGTGCAGATACTCACCGACACACAGAACGTCCGGTTGACGAAACAGCCGAGCCTCTTCTTGAGAGAAACGGTCATCATTATATTCGCGATTTGATGTCGGAGTTCTATCAAACATGGTTTACCTCTTCCCGCCGCCGCTACATTCCCGAATCTTTGGAAAGAAGCCCTAGCAGCGCATGTTATTTAGCTCGCCATTCGGTGAGAATACCGCCGCGCCACCAGGCTGCTGCAACTCCCGTACCGAAGAGGATGACGAGAATCAGATAGCGAAATTTTAAAGGAAAAAAATTTACCACGCCTACTGTAGGACCGGGAGGGAGTCAAAACCCCGAAAAATTAGTAGGTGAAAATCTTACCAGCTAGGGATTACCAGTCACTCTGGAAACTAGGCACTTATAACTGTCCTAAGTGTGAGACGGTTTCCGTAGACAAGGGCTCTTCTTTGGGAAAAGTTGAGGGAGAAGCGCTACGGCTGAGAAGAAGAATCTTTGGCGATCCAAAAAAGCGGCACGGCCTGCCGCCGATCCATAAGCGAGCATGAACCTGGCCGGCATGTCAGCAGCATGACCTACTCCTCCGACCAGACCCCAGATGAACGACCATCAACCCAGATTGCGATTGCTTCATACCAGTCTTAAACAGCTTGAACCGTTTTCAACGTTTTGTTGAACCCACTGAACGAATTCAGTCAGTGCGCGCCACTACCTTCTTTCCCCCAGCACTCACCACTCGTTACTTTCGTTCTTACGCCTTCACTCGACGGCCCTGCCCGAAGAGAATCTTTTTCGCCTCGTCCGTCATGCCGCGCGTATCGGGATTGACCTGGCGCGCAATTTCGTAAGCACGTTGGACGGCCGGACGCTTTTGAATGGTTTCAAACCAGCGCTTGAGGTTAGCAAAATCGTTAAGGTCCTGGCCCTGACGCTCATGCAACACGATCCACGGATACGACGCCATGTCGGCGATGGAGTAATCGCCCGCGACAAATTCGCGATCCGCCAACCGCTCATCGAGCACGCCGTAGAGCCGCTCGGTTTCCTTGGTGTAGCGCTCGATGGCGTAAGTGATTTTTTCCGCAGCGTAGCCGCGAAAGTGATGATTCTGCCCCAGCATCGGGCCGAGTCCGCCCATTTGCCAGAACAGCCACTGCATGACTTCGGTGCGCCAGCGCACCTCGCTCGGCAAATAGGCGCCTGTTTTCATCGCGAGATATTCGAGGATTGCGCCGGATTCAAAAATGCTTAACGGCTCGCCTTCGTCCGCCGGCTCTTGATCGACGATCGCCGGAATTCGATTGTTCGGTGATATCTTCAAAAACTCCGGCGCGAATTGCTCGCCTTTGCCGATGTTGATCGGCTTGATACTGTAGGGCAACCCAGTTTCTTCGAGGAAGATCGTGATTTTGTGTCCGTTCGGTGTCGTCCAATAGTATAAATCGATCATAACCTACTCCACAGGCCGTAACCCTTTTAAGATCATCTCCTTGTTTCTAAGCAACCATCCCTGCGCGCATCGAATATATTTGCGTAACATCGCTCAGGCGTGACCGATAGATAATACGTTCCACCTTGAAAATGATAGACGCATTTAGCGCCGATTGAGTTCCGAAACACTGCTTTAACAGGATGACTTGAGGGACACTGCGATTCAGTATCCGGATGTATCCAATTGCTCAATGGCGATTGCTCTCGAACCAGATACATCACACTTATAATCACCGTACCGGCCATCAAGGATACAAAAGCGACAGAGATAGCCTTTCTACCCCGTTTCTTGTCGAGCAACATTTGGATTCGCCATCAAAGAACCCATCTAGCCGCTCTTGCCATAAACCTTATAGATGAATCCTTCCTTCTCCAATTCCCGCACGATGCTGTCGTCGATGAGGCTGTCCACCGTCGCCTTGCTGCCGGGCGTTTGCTTCAGGGCCTCATCGAGTTGGATTTTCATGCCTTCCCGGGTTGTGTAGGGGACACGCTCGAGAATTTTCACGGTCGAATCGTAGGAGCTATCGAGATAGGCTTTGTTGGCGGTGCGCTGATACTTGGCGACGATTTTCTGCGCGCCTTCTTTATTGGTCTTGAAGTAATGCGATCCCTCGATCAGCGACATCATCACGCGCTTCACCACCGAGCGGTTCTTCGCCAGGTAGCTCTTGGTCGTCACCGCGCAGATAAACGGCAGCGGATACGGTTTCTTGAGATCCGCCATGTTGGCGAGGATGCGATAGGGAACGCCGGCAGGGGTCAGATGCACGTTTCCGGGAGGAGATGGAAATCCCGCGATCACGCCGCGGCTGAACCCGGCGGCCCGCTCTGCCGCGCCGCCGACCTGCAGAATCTTCACGTCCTCCATCGGCCGCAATCCCAGTCCTCGCAAGAGTTCCCGCGCCGCCACGTCGGACACGCTGCCGAAGCGGCTGATACCGACCGACTTTCCTTTCAGATCTTCAGCCGTCTTAACGCTATCGAGCACAACCAGCTCATAAGCCAAAACGTTGATCATGCAGCCGACGCTGACCGTGTCCGCCCCGCGGACGTTGGCGTTGGCGACGCCGCTTCCGGCGGCATTGCCGATTTGTATATCCTGCGCCACGATCGCGGAAATGCCGACGGTGGTGCTGCCGATATAAACCATATCCACGTCGAGGCCGTTCTTCTTGTAAAATCCCGCGTCCAACGGAATCGTCCAGAGTTGGTTCAGCGTATCCGTCGAGCTATAGGCGATCCTTATCTTGTCCTGCGCCCGCGCGCTGGTGGCCGCGGTACCGATGGCAAGAACCCAAACGAGCCAGAAAAGCTTTCGGCTGTAACGTCTCACTCTCATAATCCCTCCTGCTGTTTTCGAAGCCGGGCGCTGCACGCTGCGCCGCTACATTCCTATTATTGCCTATTCGCCTGTTGCTTTCTCAATTCTTCATACACCCGCTCCGCCGTTGCGGGAATTTCGAAAAGCCGCACGCCGCAAGCGTCCTGGATCGCGTTGGCGATAGCGGCCGGCGGGCTGACGTTGGCGTGTTCGCCGATGCCCTTGGCCTCGTAGGGGCCGGGACCGTTATTGCCTTTGACTAAAATAGTTTTGAAGCGCGGGATATCGACGATGTTGGGAATTTTATACTCGCCCAAATTCGTCGTGGTGATTTTGCCCTGATCGTCGATCAGCTCTTCCATCAAACCGGAGCCGATCGCCATGATCGCCTCACCATCGATCTGGCCTTGATGACCGAGCGGGTTGATGATCGTGCCGACATCGTGCGCAGAAACAAAATTACGCAGCTTGACCCGGCCGGTTTCCGGATCGACTTCCACTTCGGCGACCTGCGCGACAAACGAAGTCGACGATCCCTTGCGCGGCACTTCGGTGTCGACGCTGACTGTAACCGGACCGCCGGTCGCCTTCACAACGTCGCTCAACGTGAGCGGCTTGCCTCCAGCGCCCTTGGCGGCAAATTTCCCGTTCGTGTAGACGACTTGATCTTCTGCGCAGCCGAGCATCTGCGCCGCGTGCGCGCCGAGCTTCTTGCGCAGCTCGGCGCTCGCCTGATACGCCGCGGCGCT
>Ga0209486_10001188_pt1 | contig 11378 bp, 9 predicted proteins | sample NCCompost_FD_187518 | JGI IMG/M metagenome (GOLD analysis project Ga0209486, IMG submission 187518) | Agricultural soil microbial communities from Utah to study Nitrogen management - NC Compost (SPAdes) (version 2) | ecosystem: Environmental > Terrestrial > Soil > Agricultural land | place: USA... | reverse complement strand
TCCCAGAACACCGCCCCGCGCAGGACGTCGATGCTGGTCTCGTTCCGGAGCAGCTCGAGCGCGGTGGGATTGGCTTCCAGGACCCGGCATTCCAGGTCGAGCAACGCCTGGAACTGATAGGCGCTGTCGAACATGGCGCGGAACCGCCGCTCGCTCCGTTCCCGCTCTTCGTCCGCCCGGCGGCGCTCGCTCACGTCTCCGCTGACTCCGAGCATCTGGAGCGGGGTTCCATAGGGTCCCCGTTCGGTTACATGCCCCCGATCGACCCTCCAGCTCCATTCGCCGGCGGCGTCCTGAATCCTGTATTGCGCCTCGAACACATGACTCCAGCCGTCGAGATGGGCGGAGAGCAGCGCCTCGACCCGGCGGCGATCGTCGGGATGCACCAGCTCGGTCCAGCGTCCCTTGCGGAGCTCCTGTCCCCGAGTCGAGGACTCGAGCGCGGCTTCGCCGTCGGCCCGGGAGGGAACTTCCCAGGACCAGGCCCGGTCCATCGAGCGTCCCAGCAGGAGCTGAAGTCGGGCCAGCTCGGCGGTGCGGGCGTTGGTCTGAAGGGTGCGGCCCAGCTGAAGCGAGACGGGAAGCAGACCGGACAGCAGCAATCCGAACGCGAGGACCAGACCGGAGAGTCCGCCTCCGGAACCGGGAGAGTTGCCGCCGGTGGGCCAGACTACCAGCTCCCAGGCCATTTCATCCACCGACATGACGCCCCGATGGACCAGGTCCTGGCCCCGGGCCGGTCCGAGCCCGGAGGCTACGATGGTCCTGCCTCGCCAGGAGACCGTGCGATGGTAGCCATCCACGGTGTCGGCCAGCATGGGCTGGAGCAGCCGGTCGCCCCGAATCAGCCCGACCACATAGCCGTCGCAAGTCGAGAGATCGCAGCGGGGCACCGCGATCCCCAGAGTCTGGGCCGAATCCGCCAGCGAAAAATGCCACACCGAATCGGGACGGCTCAGGGACGGCGGCGCACGCGACGCCACCTGAAGCTTGAGCTGGGTGACCAGGGTCAGGGAATCCTCCGGGACCGGCACCAGAAGGGCACGGCTGCCGTTGCCGTCGACCCAGGCGATTCCGGTCATCCCCGGCACCGAGTTCACCATGGTCTGAACCGATCGGTTCCATTCATCGGTTCCGACCACCGAAGGAAACGAGAACCAGGCGACTCGCCGTAGAGCGGAGTTCACGAGGTTAATACCCTCTACCACCCGGGTCTCGGCCCGCTCGGACGCCGCCGCCAGGAGAGTGCGGGCATCGGCGTCCTGTCCCTGGATCATGGCCCGCCAGAGGAACAGCACCGCGGTGAGACTGGCGAGGCCCGCGGCCGGGGGAATCCAGGCGGGGTAGGTAGCGGGGGTCCAGTCGCGGGTCCAGGCGGACGCGCCCATGGCGAGCCCAAGCAGCAGGAGTCCGATCGCCGCCTGGGGTCCCGAGCCGACCACGGGACCGAACTGGACGCCGGGTGAGAACCCGATCGCCTGCGCCAGCAGCAGGGCGAAGCCGAGCGCGCCGAGGATAGACGCGATCACCCCGATGACGAAAGCGCCGGGGGGGCGCTTGAGCCCGGTCACGACCGCGACGATTCCTGCCCCGCCCAGGATGAGTCCCCACGCGGTCGAGAACGGCACCTGCGCGGAACCAGGCATACCGATGAGCGCTTCGAGGTCGGGACGAAGGGGAAGCCCATCGAGACCCAGACTGCTCCCGGTGACCAGCTCGAGCAGCCCGGTGAGGCCGATGGCGGCGCCGATGGTTGCGAGCGCCAGCGCGGTGCGGCGGAGACCCCGGTCGCATGCGAGGGCGGCCACACCCAGGGCAAAGAGACCGAGTGCCGCGGCGGGACGAAGCGGAGCCCGGGATTCAATAGGCTGCACCAGAACCCGGATGGTCAGAATCCACCCGATGATCGCCGCCCCGCCCAGCGCGATCAGGGTCCATCCGCTGGCCGCCCAGAGCCGTCGCCAGCGCTCATTCGGGGCGACTGGCCGGAGTTCGGTCATCTCCCGGCGCTCCTGAGCTCCTTCGGGCGGATTCATGCTCGAAGTTGGGGGCTTGCGTGGTGGAACTCAAGTTTGTAGAATGATTCCAGCAGGCGCCGGAACCAGGGCGTCAGCCTTGTCGGATGGAGCGGCAGAACCATCAGACGAAGGCGCTACCCGTCGAACGGAGACGCGGTGGCGCCTTTTTTCGTACAAACATGGCACTCGCAGAGCGGTGCGAGTCGCCCTGTCGGCCGGAGCGAAGCGGCTCTGGAAGTCGAGGGCGCGAAGGGATTCCCGCAGGTTGGGGCGTCCTTCGCGCCCTCGTGCTTTCGCCGGCCACATCCTGATCGGACCACCGGGCCCTCTTGGGGGGAATATGCTGATTCGTCTGGCGCTGGCATCACTGGTCGTGGCCCTGGTCGCAGCGGTCATCGGGTTCAGCCGTGCGGCCGCCGATTTCGGAGACATCAACCGCTCCGTGGCTTATGTGCTGGTTCTGGTCTTCTGCGTGACCCTTCTCCTCGAAGCGGTCACCGGCCGGAAGCCGGCGTCGTAGCGAGAGGTCATGCGGAAGCGACCCGACCCCAAGCCCGCCGAGACTGGAAAGGACCGGAACGATCCAGTGCCGGAGGCTGGAGCGCCGGTGGTCCCGGAGGAGTTGATCACTGCAGCACCGGTGATCCCGGAGGAGCTGATCAAGGGTGACTGGCGGCGCCGCCTGGTGCTTCCCAACCAGGATGGACAGTTGAGGCTGACATCGGTCAAGACCGTGCGCGGCGGCCGACCCGCCCCGTCCACACAAGTTCGGTATCTCGACGACAAGCGGCGCCGTAACAGCGCCTGAAGTCATAGCAGGACGCGACCCACCGACCGGAGAGGAGCAGGCCGTGCAGATCGAGACGATGGAAGACCTGCTGGAAGATCAGCTGCGGGAGATCTATGGGGCGGAGCGCCAGTTCGCGGCCGAGCTGCCCAAGCTGATCTGGCAGACTACCTCGCTCTCCCTGCGCCTCGCCCTGTCGGACCAGTTCCAGGAAACCGAACGCCAGATCGACCGGCTGGGCGAAGCCTTTGCCGCTCTCGGCAAACCGCCGCGCGGGGCCTATTGCCCCGGCATCCAGTCCTTCCTGGATGAAGCGGACCGGGCAGCCCGGCGGGGTGGGCGGGGGGTCTTCCTGGATGCGGCAACGGTGGCCAGCGCGCAGCGGGTCGCTCGCTACGCGATGGCCACCTACAGCCGTGCGATTGCCTATGCCAAGCTGCTGGGCCAGCGCACCGTTGCGGATCTGCTGACCGACTCGCTCCACGAAGAGCGAACCACCATCGAGACTCTGGGGCGGCTGGATGAGCCGACGGAAGCCCCGGTGGAATCGAATGATCTCCGGCTCCACCAGGGGCCGATTCTCCGGCAGGCGTAACACGATAGTTCGATAGGCCCGACGACTCGCTCCCTACCCTCGCGAGGCGCTCGCCCTACCGCCGTCCACGTGACCTCCCCGGTCCGTGGTCGGCGGGGCCTATCTTTTTCCCCTCGACTTACTTGTCCGAGGGCTTCATATCCGCGGGCTTCAGATCACCGCACGCAATCGCCGCTCCTACTGCGGCCGTGTCCGCGCTCGGCGCATGGACGTGCACCGAATACTCGCCGGCCGATGGAGCGGCCAGCGCCAGGGTCACCTCGATCTCTCCGGAGCCCTTTTCATCGGTCTTGAGCACCGGGTAGGCATTCATGGCCCCCACCACCGTTCCGTTCGCCGCGCAGTTGCCGTTGTGCATGTGCCACGCGTAACTGGTGGACGCGGCGGCCTTCTTGATCTCGACGTCCATCTTGGTGGAGTCCGCCGACTTGGCTTCGACCTCGGCGGTGCCTTCAATGGGCGATCCATCGCGCCCGGCCAGGGTGGCCTTCCATTGCTTGTCCCCGACGAGAGGCATTCCCACCAGGGAAACTCCGGCCAGTGCCGCGAGGGCGGTAAGCTTCAGCATGGAGCGATCCTCCAGGAAGAGTTGAGTTTTCGGGCAGCGACGTCAAAAAGGCGCGACCGTGCTCCCGGGGAGCACCGCACGCGCCTTCGACGGACTGAATCCACTGCCTCCATCCGCCAAGGTGGCCCGGACAGATAGCCCGAGCGCCGTTGGATGGGAATCAGGTTATCAAGCCGTAACCGGTGCCGCAAGCATGCGAAATTGCGCCGGACCGAAGTCCGGCCAGTCAGTAGGCTCCCCGCACCTCGTGGCCCGGCTCGGCGTCGGCGTGCACTTCGGCGAGAAACCGCTTGGCCCGGCGGTCCAGCTCGCTCTCGCCCGGCTGATTGGTTTCCACGGTGACCCGGGTGTAATGCCCGCCTTCGGGCTCCACCAGCACGACGAGCTGTCCCAGCGCCCCCGAGAACCGGCGCCGGCGCGGGCCTTCCTCCACCGGCGCGAGCGCGGGCGAGAAAAATCCCGCCGCGCGGCGAATCACGGCGTCGGGGGGAAGCGAAGTGCGATGAAAGTATTTCATAGTGGTCAGTGGTCAGTGGTCAGTGGTCAGGGCTGTTGGTTCTAACCCCTGACCCCTGACCCCTGACCGCTACTCCTTCCCGTACTCATAGTACTCCACCCCCAGATGGGTGATCTGCTCCTCGCCCATCAGGTAGCGCAGGGTGTTCTTGAGCTTGGTGTGCTGAATGAAGAGATCGTGCTCCGGGTAGAGTCCCGGTCCCACCTGGGGGCTCTTGAAGTAGAACGAGAGCCACTCCTGCACCCCGGAAAACCCGGCCCGCTGGGCCAGATCGAAGAACAGAGCCAGGTCGAGCACCAGGGGCGCCGCGAGGATGGAATCCCGGCAGAGGAAGTCCACCTTGATCTGCATCGGGTAGCCGCACCACCCGAAAATGTCGATGTTGTCCCATCCCTCCTTGTTGTCGCCCCGCGGAGGGTAGTAGTTGATCCGCACCTTGTGATAGAGCTCGCCATACAGCTCCGGATACATCTTGGGCTGGAGGATGTACTCCAGCACGCCGAGCTTCGATTCTTCCTTGGTCTTGAAGCTCTCCGGATCGTCCAGCACCTCGCCGTCCCGGTTGCCCAGGATGTTGGTCGAATACCAGCCGGCCACCCCGAGCATCCGCGCTTTGAACATCGGCGAGAGCACGGTCTTGAGCATGGTCTGGCCGGTCTTGAAGTCCTTGCCGCCGATGGCAACCCGCCGGTCGAGGGCGAGCTGCTCCAGCGCCGGGAAATCGAGGGTGAGATTGGGTGCGCCGTTCGCGAAGGGCACCCCTTCCATCAGGGCGGCCCAGGCGTACAGCATCGAGGGGGCGATCGAGACGTCGTTGGCGTCCATGGCCTGCTCGAAGGTGGCCAAGGTCTGGTGGGTGGCGCCGGGCTGAATGAAGATCTCGGTCGAGGCGCACCAGACCACGACCATCCGGTCGCAGCCGTTGGCCTGCTTGAATTGCCGGATATCCTGCCGCAGCGCTTCGGCCCACTCCCTTTTGGATTTTCCCGGCTTGACGTTCCGCCCCGAGAGCCGCTTCACGTAGTACTGATCGAACACCGCAGGAATCGGGACGATGCCCTGGAGGAATTCCCGGATCGGCTCCACGTGCTCATGCTTGTCCAGGACCCCGCACTTGAGGCACGATTCGTAGGCATTGTCCGGAATCGGATCCCACGCGCCGAAGACCAGATCGCCGAGACCGGCCAGCGGCACGAAATCCCGGATCAGCGGGGTCCGGTTCTCGGTGCGCTTGCCCAGCCGGATGGTGGCGAGCTGGGTCAGGGAGCCGATCGGTCGCGCCTTGCCCCGGCGCGCCAGCTCTACCCCGGCGATGAAGGTGGAAGCCACCGCGCCAAGCCCCACGCAGAGCACTCCGAGCTTGCCCTTGGCGGGAGCGATGGTGCGGGGAGTCGTCTCGGCCATTGCGTCAGAATCCTTTTCCGAGGATATACCTGCGGCGACCCGCTCAGGCGGGGTCGCGGGTCACCCGATACACATACACGAACCGCTGGACCACGGTGACGGTGGAGAGCACCGCCAGCAGCGCCACGATGACCTGGAGCACGATGCCCCGCGGCCCCGCGCCCACCAGCACCGAGGGCACCCCGATGGCGAGGAGCCGCTCGGCCCGCTGCACGATCCCCACCTTGCAATCGATGCCCAGGCCTTCGGCGCGGGCCCTGGCATAGGAGACCAGCAGCGAGCTCAGCACCGCCACCATGCAGAGCACCGCGGTTTCCACTCGCCACGCCACATCGGGCGCGTACAGCAGGTAGGCGCCGATCCCGATGAAGGTGGCGCCGTCGCCGACCCGGTCGAGCGTGGAGTCGTAGAAGGCCCCGAATTTCGAGACCATGCCGCCCCGGCGCGCCACCTGCCCGTCGAAGGTGTCCACCACCCCGGAGGCGAGCAGCAGGATGCCCCCGGCGCGAATCCATCCGAAGGCGTACGCCACCGCGGAAATCACCACCAGCAGGGCGCCGGCCGTGGTCAGCGTGTTGGGCCGCACGTGCGCCCGGAGCAGCCACTCCGAGATCGGATTGGTCACCGCGAAGAACCCGCGTTCGAGCGACTTGGTGACCAGCTTCATCCGGCTCCCGGCCCCGCCCGGTGAGGCGAAGCGTCAAGTGCTGCAATGAGTTAAGAGACGGGCAAAGATAGCCGCGGGCGCGCATTACTGGTAGGTGAGCGGTGAGACGTGAGAAGTAAGCGGGAACCACCCCCCTTACGTCTCACATCTCACGTCTCACCTTTACTGAATGAAATACCTCAGCCCCACCTGCATTCTCCAGCGGGAGAACAGGCTGGGATTGTCGATGAAGGTTTCAGCCGGACCGGTGAAGTTGAACCGGGGAGCGCCGGCGGCGTTGAAGTCCACCAGCCGGAGCGGCGAGGTCGCGGCGGGGCTGGCGACTTTCCGGACGCCCCAGCTCGAATTGAAGAGGTTGGCGAAGTTGAGCATGTCCACGCTGAGCTGGAAGTTGTGGCGCCGGGCTCCACCGCCGATCGACAGGTCCTGAAGGATCCGCAGGTCGATGTTGTTGTACCACGGGTTGACGGCCCCGAACCGCTCGGCGATCTGGCCCCGATGCGAGCGCAGGTAGGGATCCTGCTCGATGAAGGCATCCAGCGCCGCACGCTGCGCTGCTTCAGTAGCGGTGGCGGTGGGCAACAGGATGATGTCGTTGGCGTCGCTCGGGATGTAGATCAGATCGTTGGCCCCCGACCCGTCGCCGTTCACGTCTCCGGCGTAGACGAAGGAGTACCGGTTCCCCCCCGCCCCGGCGAAGGAGTTGCCCTGGGCAACCTCGACAAAGACCCCGATCGAGGTCCGCCACCGCTCCGACCAGGAACGGGACCAGGTCGCCGTGCCGATGATCCGGTGCCGCTGCCCGAACTCGGAGTAGCTCACCTCGGGATTGTTGGGATCGCCCTGGACCGGCTGCTCGCCCCACAGCACGCTGGCGATCTCGGTGGACTTGAGGGTGTTCTTGGCGCTGGTGAAGCTGTACGCCACCGTGGTGCTGAGCGCCGAGCCGAACTCTTTGCGGAGCTGGCCGGTCAGGTTGAGCGAGTGGCCCTCGCTCTTGTTGTCCAGCACGTAGATCTGGCCGCCGCCCAGGTTGTTGAGCTCGTTGTTTCCGATCCCGCCAAAGTAGGGCCGCCCGTCCGGCAGGGTCCGCACCGGCGCCCGCAGATTGGCGTTCCGCATGAAAATGCCGTTGATGTCCTTCCCGTAGATCACCTCGAGCGTGCCGAGCATGCTGCCGGGAAGCTGCTGGTCGATGGCCAGGTCGGTCGTCCAGCTCTGGGGGAACTTGAACTCCGGGTCCATGGCGTTCACGTCGAACGACTGGGCCAGGGTGGTGTTGGGAGCGGTCTCCCGTACCGGGCCGGTCGGAAACAGCAGCGGATTCGCGCCCGGGTTGGAGATCACGTTGCCGACCCAGACGAACGGCACCCGCCCGGTGAAGATCCCGGTGCCGCCCCGGATCTGGGTCCGGCGGTCGCCGGCCGCATTCCAGTTGAAGCCCAGCCGGGGCGAGAACAGCGGGCTCGATCCCGGGAGCTTGCTCTGGTCCACCGTCTCGCTGTCCCGATTCTCGTCGAGTGCGGTGAGACCCCTGGAGTAGGCGTTGTCCACCGGATCGGTGAAGTAGACCGGGAAGTCCACCCGGGCTCCGAGGGTAAGATTGAACCGGGGCGAGGCCAGGAATTCGTCCTGGGCATAGAGGGAGAACTGTCCCACCGAGACCCGCTCGCCCTTGAAGGGCGTCGTCGGCGAGGCGATGTAGGACCGGAAGTCCACCTGGTTGGGACCCGGCGCGGTGGCGGCCATGAACTCGTTCACGCTGTCGAAGGTCGCCCCGCCCAGAAAGTCCAGGGTGTAGGGAAGCTGAAACAGCCCGTGCCGGAACAGGTTGAACGAATTGAAGAACTTGAACTGCTCGAAGTTGGCCCCGAGCGTCAGGGTGTGAGGGCCGCGGAAGAGGCTGAAGTTGTTGGTCAGCTGGTAGACGTCCTGGTCGAGCACGTTGTGGATCGAGAACGGCTCGTGCCCCGCGGTGGTGTAGGTCACCCCACCCTCACCGATCTGGATAGTCGGGAAGTCCTCGCTGAACGGGGCGCGGAAATCCCGGAACCGGTTGTAGCTGGCGAAAAACCGGTTGGCGAACCGGGTGGACCGGCTGTTGAGCTCCAGCGCGAAGGAGTTGAGATCGTTGTTGATCGCGTATCCTGAGTTGTAGAACGGCAGACTGCTGGCGTTGGGCCCCCGCCCGGTGCCGTTGTAGCTGATCGCAAAAGGGTGGGGGCCCTGATCCCGCCTGGCGTCCAGATAGTTGTACCGGAAGCTCAGGTTGTTGCTCTCGTTGATGTTCCAGTCCAGCTTGGCGATGACCTTGTTGTTGTCGGTCTCGTGGATGTACCCCTCGTAAGGGCCGGGATCGTAGTCGTACTGATCGATCAGCCGCTGCCGGATCGCATCCATCGTAGCCGCCTGGACCCGCGACACGCCGAGGCCGCTGGAACTGCCGGTGGAGGCGATGAAATTGGTGCCGGCATCGTCGGTCCGCTCCAGCTCCGCATTGACGAAGAAGAACAGCTTGTTCCGCTTGAGGGGCCCACTGAAGGAGAATCCCGACTGGAGGTATTTCAGGGTGGGATTGGCGACGATCTTCTGCTTGCGGACGCTGTTGCCCTCCAGGTTGTCGTTCCGGTAGAACGAATAGAGCGAGGCCCGGAAGTCATTGGTGCCGCTCTTGGTCACACTGTTGATGTTGGCCCCGGTGAATCCTCCTTCGCGGACGTCGAACGGCGCGATGGACACCTGCACCTGCTCGATCGCGTCGTAGGGCACCGGTTCCGCTTTGGACTGGCCGCCCGGCGCCGGGTCGTCGAGGCCGTAGGGGTTGTTGAAGTAGGAGCCGTCCAGCGAGATGTTGTTGTAGAGCCAGTTGCGCCCGGCAAAGCTGAAATTGCCGTCGCTGCGCGGGTCCAGCCGGGTCAGGTCGCGGGTGCTCCGCTTGATCGAGGGCAGCAGGGTCACCTTGAGCGGATCGATGAAGGTGGCGGCCCCGCTCCGCCCCGCGTTGAGCACTTCGTCCCGCCCGGCGAGCACCGCCAGCTCCTCCAGCCGAACCGCCTGCCGCACCAGCCGGAAGTCGAGCCGGAAGGTCTGCCCCAGGCTCAGATAGACGTCCTCTTTGACCTCCGGCGCGAAGCCGATCGCCGTGGCGGTGATCCGGTAGGGACCGCCCACCCGCATGTTCGGGATACTGAAGGCCCCGCCGCCCCGGGTCACCGCGCGGTACTGGGTTCCGCTGGGCAGGTGCACGGCCAGAATGCTGGCCGCGGCGGGCGCCGCGCCCTCCACCGCGGACACCAGCCCGCTCAACGCCGAGGTCGTGACCCCCTGCCCGGCGAGCCCGGCGGGCAGGAAGACGAGTGCGGCGGAGCCGACCAGACGGCGGAGCGCGGAACGCAGGCGATGAATGGCCACACGACCCTCCTCAGAGTTGTGAGGTGCAGTTGGGACAGCGCTTGGCGCCCACCGGAATCGCGGTGGCGCAGAAGGGACAATCCTTGGTGACCGCGGCCGCAGCGGGAGGCGGACCCTGCATCCGGGCGATGAGGCGAATGATGAAGAAGATGCACGCGGCGACGATCAGGAAGGCCACGATCTGATTGATGAAGAGACCGTAGTTGAGGGTCACCGCCCCGGCCTCCTTCGCGTCGGCGAGCGATGCGTAGGGCGCGGCGGCCTTGGTCCCCTCCTTCAGCACGATGAACTTGTTGGCGAAGTCCGCTCCACCGGTGGCCAGTCCGACGGGCGGCATGATCACGTCATCCACCATGGACTTGACGATCCCGCCGAACGACGCGCCGATGATGACGCCGACGGCGAGATCGACCACGTTGCCCCGCATGATGAAAGCCCGGAAATCCTTAAGCACGGGGTCCTCCGGATGTGGTGGGTGGCCGGAACCTAGCGTGCCCTCCGAAACTCTGCCACGGCCGAACCGCTACCGGTAAAGCAGCACCGGCTCCCGGTGCCGGGCCCAGGCCGCGAGCCCCGGCTCCCAGGCCGCCACGATGGCGAAGGGATCCCGCCCCGCGATCACCGCATCGCGCAGCGTCGTTCCGCCGGCCAGCCGGTCGAAGTGGGCCGGCCGGAAGCGGAGGCTGTCGGGATGAATCCGGTTGATGGTGCTGAGCAGCACCACCGCGGTGAGGGTGGGATCGTAGCGCTCCGGATCGGTGAGCACCATCCGGATCCCTCGCAGCGGAATCCCGTCGTACTTCCCGTCTCCGGGTCGCTCCGGGGTGAAGCGGACACCCAGGAACTGGACTCCGGGCAGCCGGTGGGTGGGCAGCGCGGCGAGGACCCGGGAGACATCGAGCCAGGGCGCGCCGACCTGGCGGAAGGCGGCATCGGTGCCCCGACCCACCGAGAGCGCGGTCCCCTCGAACAGGCAGGTCCCCGGATAGTGAAACAGGCTTTCCAGGGTCTGGAGGTTGGGACTCGGTGGCAGAAAGGGCAGCCCGGTGGACTCGAAGAGCGCTCCCCGCCGCCATCCCGCCGCCGGCACCACCCGGAGATCGGCGCCCAGCCGCAGCTCTTCATTGGCCAGCCGGGCCGCCTCGCCCAGCGTCAGCCCGTGCCGCATCGGCATCGGCAGCGCGCCGACGAAGGAGCGGTACGCCATGTCGAGAATGTTCCCCTGCACCAGCCCGCCGATCGGATTGGGGCGGTCGAGGACCACCACCGCGAGATTCCGGCGGGCGGCAACCCGCATCACTTCGATGGTGGTGCTCAGGTAGGTGTAATACCGCGCGCCCACGTCGGGCAGATCCACCAGGATGACGTCGAGTCCCTGGAGCATCGAGTCGGTCGGGGCGGACGTGCGGCC
>Ga0209486_10001187_pt1 | contig 11379 bp, 10 predicted proteins | sample NCCompost_FD_187518 | JGI IMG/M metagenome (GOLD analysis project Ga0209486, IMG submission 187518) | Agricultural soil microbial communities from Utah to study Nitrogen management - NC Compost (SPAdes) (version 2) | ecosystem: Environmental > Terrestrial > Soil > Agricultural land | place... | reverse complement strand
CAGCGTTGACGGTGAGGTCGTTTCGGCAGACTCGTACCGGGTTGACAACGGCATGTGGCTGGTTCGCACTGACGGGGACTGCTGGCCCGAGTGCCAGGACTACAACGTCGACAACGGTGAGGTCAACACGTTCCAGGTGACCTACAACGTTGGCTTGCCAGTGCCCTCAATCCTGGCTAACGCGGCGGGGGAACTGGCCTGCGAGTGGGCGAAGTCGTGCGCCGGTCAACCGTGCCGGCTGCCACAACGGGTCCAATCGATCGTTCGTCAGGGTGTCACTATTTCGATGGTTGACGTGGACACGTTGCTCGGCAAGGGATGGACCGGTATCACCACCGTGGATCAGGTGATTGCCATGTTCAACCCGTACGGGCTTAAGTCTCGGATGCGGGTCTCGTCACCGGACGCACCGGTCAGCCGGATCGTCACGCAGACGTAAGGGAACCTGATGACTCTTCCCGCGTCGATCACTCAGGTGGCGATCTATGGCACGCTGGTTTACCAGGCTGGTGATCTGGCTGGTACTCCGGTGCAGGGTTACATCACGTTCAGTCCGTCAGTAACAGTGGATGTTCCGGTGGATGAGTTGAGTGTTCCTCGCTCAACTATGCGAGCAGATCTTGATGCGGATGGCAGTTTCCAGATCAACCTGTTGGCCACTGACGACGCTGACGGTGAACCCACCGGATGGACATACACCGTCTCGGAACACTTCAATCGTGGCGGCGGTCGAGGCACATTCTCGGTGGAGATCCCGTCCGCGATGGCACCGTCTGGGTTCTACGGTGACCTGACACCGGCGGTAGCGTCGTCGGGGCTGGTGTCCTACGCCACGACAGCACAGTTGGCGACGAAGGTGGACATCGCTGGCGACACGATGACTGGTGCGCTGATCCTCAGCGGTGCTCCTGCGGTGCCGTTGCAGGCGGCCACAAAGGCGTACGTGGACAGTGTCGCCGGTGGCGGTACCCCGTCGACCACGGTGGAGTCCGAAACTTCCCTAGCCATTACGCCGGCCGCTGGAACGGACACTGAATACAGCCGTGGCGATCACACCCATGGTTCCCCGACTGCGGCCACAATTGCCGCTGCTGTCCAGGCGTTGTTGACGATAGCCCAGTCTCAGGTGACGGATCTGACCACCGATTTGGGCAACAAGCAACCGTTGGATTCGGACCTGACCACGATCGCAGGGTTGACCGCCACCACCGACAACTTCCTGCAATCGAAGTCCAGTGCCTGGGCTTCACGTACCCCCGCACAGGTGGCCAGTGACTTGCAGGCGTTGCTGACCATCGCAGAGTCTCAGGTGACTGGACTGACGGCAGCTTTGGCCGCGAAGCAGCCACTCGACGCCGATCTGACCACGATCGCGGGACTGACCGCCACCACCGACAACATCATCCAGTCGGCGGGTTCGGCGTGGGCTTCCCGTACACCGACTCAGGTGAAGACGGCCTTGTCGCTGAACAATGTTGACAACACAAGCGACACCAACAAGCCGGTCTCCACGGCAACACAGACCGCCCTGAACCTGAAAGCCAATCTGGCTTCGCCCACGTTCACCGGCACGGTGACGGCAGCAACGTTAGCCTTGACTGACAGGCTGTCAATCGCTCCCGAGGCCCTGGTTGACGCGGCGACTATCGCCACCGACGCGAGTCTGGGTAACCACTTCCGGGTCACGTTGACGGACAACAGGACGCTGGGCAACCCGACGAACGCCGTTGATGGTCAAAAGATGATGTGGGAGATCATCCAGGACGCCGGGGGCAGCAACACGCTCACGTTGGGTAATAAGTTCAAGCTGGGCACGGACATTGCTGACGTGACCCTCAGTACAACTGGAAACGCCAGAGACTTCCTCGGTGTCGTATACAACTCCACCGCAGACCTCTTCTACGTGATCGCTTTCGTCAAGGGCTACTGATGCCCACACTCAAGGACACGTACACGCTGGGGAACTCCACCACCCCAAAGAATCTTGACATCGACGTAGCGGTCGGTGACCTGATCGTGGTGTTCGCCGCCGACTCCACGTTCGGTGACTTTTCCGATCTGCCCACCGCTACCGGTGTCACGTTCGAATTGCTGGAATCCGTTCCAGCGTCAGCGTTTGAAATATGCGCCACCTCAGTCTGGGCCGGCGTTTCCACCGTCTCCGATTCGTCGCTGACCGTTTCAGCGGAGTACGGCGGGTTCCCGTCCGACAACTGGTTCCTTGGCATCGCCGTCTTCGAGGATGCGCAGGTCGGTGCGACCACCGAAGCGGACGGTGGAAGCTCACAGGGTGCCCCATCAGGAACCCTGGTGACAACAGAAGACAACTCGTCCATCTTTTACGCCAGTTCAGACGGCTTCTGGGCATCCACTGGGACGCGAACCTACCGAACCATAAACAGTTTCACTCCCACCGCAGGCGATGGGGAACTGTGGGTGGACGAAAATGACAACGCTACCTACGGGGCGTTCTATCCTGATGCTGGTACCGCTGGAAGCAAAACAGTAGGAATGACTCAGCCGAACTCTCAGACATGGGCCCTGGTCGCGGTGGAACTCACCGCCGGCGGCGGTGGCGGATTCGACCCTCGGAAAGCCTCCCAGTTCCTCACATTCTTCTAGGAGGCGATCGTGGCTGACACTCAGGTCAACACACTGCTGGACATGGCGATGCTGTGTCTGACCACAGCGGTGACCGGTAACCCGAACCCACCGGAGAACTTCTGCCGTCGCCTGGACCTGCAGGTGGCGCACGACGCTGACCTGTGGACGGATCTGTGTTGCGAGGGACTGGCGTACGTGTCCTTCGGTGACATCGTGCCGTCGTGGGACGCGTTCCCGGAGCCGGCGGTGGTGGCGCAGGCCAGCCGTGGTGCTTGCCCGATCCCGGCGTGGATGGTGTCGATGCGAATGGGGATCGTTCGCTGTGTTCCCACTGGCACGGACTCCGACATGCCCACGTGTGAGGAGTGGACTGCTACGTCGGTGCAGCAAACCCACGACGCGCAAGCGTTGCGTGCCGCTTCTTGCTGTCTGCAGCAGTTCGTTGTTGCTAACGAGGACGCCAGGGGACCGTTCTGGGGTATGTCGGCGGTGATTAGCACCCAGCAGCAGATTCAGCTGCAGGGTGGCTGCGTGGAACGTAACGTGGAGATCATGGTTCAGTTTCCTAACTGTGACTGCATGAGTCTGTAGCCATGCCAGGTAATGTCAGCGTTCGTCTCAATCGCCTGGACTTGAGGAATCTTTCTATCCGCCACGCCACCCGACTGGTGACGAAGGTGACTCGTGAGGTCGAGGTCCTGGCGAAGCTGGAATCTCGTGGCCCGTACTCCACCGGCCGTACGGCGCGCTCCATCAGTAGCCGAATCTATGTTGACGGTCGCCAGGTGAAGGGTGAAGTTTCAGCGGGCACCTGGTATTCGCATATCGCTCACGATGGCGCCAAACCGCATATCATTCGCCCTCGCAATCCGGGTGGCAAGTTGCGGTTTTACTGGCGCAAGGTGGGCGCTGTGGTAACTTTCGACTACGTCAATCACCCTGGTATGCGAGGGAAGAAGTTCCTCAGCGGTCCCATGGAGCGGGTGGGTAGACGCAACCGGTTCCTTGTACTGACCTTTGATTAGAGGATCTTGTGGCTGAAACTTTTAACACCGTCACGATCAAGGATCGTGAAGTGGCTGTCCGGACCTTGAACGAAACCCAGATGATGCTGCTGGTCCGAGAGGCCAGGGTGCTGGGTTCTCGTCGCGCGGACCCGCAGCGGACGTTGCGTGGTATCGCCATGATGATCGACATCGTGGAATCGGCGATCGTGGATCCAGAAGACCAGGAGTGGCTGATGGGTCTGGCCGGGACCGGGCAGATCGAATTCGGTGAAATCCTGAAGCTGGTATCCGACTTCGAGGAAAGTGCCGTGATCGAGGCGAAGCCGGTCCGTCGTGCAGCCAAGTCCCGGCGGTAGTCCGGAACTACCGGAACTGGTCAACAACCCGATCGCGTCACTGCGCCCTGCTCCGGTAGAGCTTCACGTGGCTGGCTGCTGGATTACGGTTCCAGCGTGCACGGCGGCGCAATGGCTGGAACTTCTTCTGGTGGCACCGGAAGAATTGGATCTTGATGCGATTTTCCCTGGCCTGGCTAACGAAGAGGACCAGGACTACGTGGATGAGGCGTTGGCCAACGGTGACATCTCGATCACAGATCTGGAAAAGTTGACCCTAGATCTGATCTCGGAAGTGTCCGGTCGTCCCTGGTGGGTAGCCATCAGGATGATCTACATCGCCAGGATGCGGTGGTCCATATTTAGTGGCAACCTGATACTGGCGCAGGTCTACCCGGACCGGATATCGCTGAGCGCGTGGCTGGACGCGCTATGGCTGAATATTTTCCACGGACTACCGAAAGACAAATGGACCATGCTGTCTTCGATTCTGGAAATGCCACCACCCAGCGAAGCCGCCAAGGACAACATGGACACGATGGAAATGAGTGTCAACCAGTTCACTTCCCTCATGTCGGGATAGTAGTATCTGCACCAGTGGCGCATAGTCCTTGACGGCCCACCACCAAGCCCGCAACTCGATGGGTGACCCGTGACTGCGCCAGGTGGACGAGTAGGCGAAGCCTTCATTCGTTTCCGTGCCGACACCAAAAACATCGAGCCGGAACTTTCCAAGGCACTCAACGATGCGGCCGATGATGCCGACAAGTTTCTTGATGACGTAGGCGAACGGTGGGGCAGCACCCTCGCGGACAGCACCTCAGCTGAGATCAGAACCCACGGCCGGGACTTCGCAAACTCGATGAGTGACTCGCTTCGGGGGCAGGTTGTCGAAGTGAACGGGGTCCAGTTTCGGCTGGACCGGCGAGGTTTCCTGCACGACTTGGACACCGGCCAGTTCGCCGGTCGCCTGGTGGAGAACATCGTTGACAGCCTGGACAGGGCAGCCCAACCGGGTGGTCCCTTTTCCAAGGTCGGGGAAGGGATTTCCGACGCGATTGGTGCCGGGTTCAACATCTCTGGTCGCTCGCCACTGATTGCCCTGCTAATACCGGCTGTCGGTGCTATCGCTGGCCTAATCCTGGCTGCAGTTCAGGCGGCCAACGCGCTTGTCGCCATACTCACCACTATCCCGGCGCTGGTGACCGCGATCGGTCTGCAGCTGGGTGTGGTGCTGCTCGCTTTCGACGGGATCGGAGAAGCAGCACAGAAAGCGTTCGCGGCCGAAAACGCTGAACAGATGAATGAAGCTCTCAAGGGACTGACCCCGTCAGCGAGAACGTTCGTTGAGTCGCTGGTGGATGCCCGAGACGTGTTCCGTGAGATGAAAGAGATGGTGCAGGAGAACTTCTTCCGCGCCTTCGGAGATACGATCAGTCAACTGATCAGGACACTGGGTCCAGTTCTGGCTGGTCCCGGAATGGCCAGCCTAGCTACCGCTATGGGTTTGATGTTCCGGGAAATTGGCCTGTTCTTCGGATCTCCGACGTTCATCAAGTTTGTCAACGACGTGATCCCGGCGACTATTCGGTGGCTGGGAATGTTCGGTCCCGGCTTTGTGGACTTCCTCACCGCGCTGGTGAAGATGTCCGACACGGCGTTGCCGTTCCTGGAAAGCCTCGGCCGTATCGTCGGTAACGCCTTTGCCACGTTTAGTAAGTGGCTGGGCGAGAAGACCGAAAGCGGTGAACTGACCGAGTGGCTTGACCGGATGGCCACGACGCTGCAAAGCATCGTGGAGTTCGGTTTCAAGGCAGCCGAGTTCATCGCCAGTTTCATGGAAAGCCTGGACCAGGCCGGTGGCGACAAGATCATTGACACCTTCAGTGACATTCTGGAAATGTTCGCCTGGCTGGTGCAGAACGAAGAGTTCATGCGTGGCCTGGTCAACACGGTCATCTTCCTGTCGCAGGCTTTCGCCGGCCTGGTCATAGGGATCATGTCGGTGATCGCGTTCTTCCAGTTCCTGGCCGACGCCATCGGAGCGTTCTTCACCTGGCTGACCGAAGACTTCGGTCCTGGCGTAGGCGAGTTCTTCACCGAAACTCTCCCAGGGTTCTTCGAAGACATGATCGAGTCTGTATCGCGTTGGGCCGCCGTCATTGTTGTGGCCATCCAGGACGTATGGGACGACGTCACCACCAATGCTCAAAAATCCTGGAACAGCATCATCGAATTCTTTAAGAGCATCCCCGGTCGGATCATTGGGGCGGTTGGCAACCTGGGGATGTTGCTGTTCGATGCTGGCAGACAGATCCTGCAGGGGCTCAAGGACGGTGCCCAGTGGGTGTGGGACCACACCGTGGGGCCGTTCTTCAACTGGGTCACCCAACAGATCCCCAACTGGAAAGGCCCCATGGAGAAGGACAAGATGCTTCTCTACGACTCCGGCAAAGCTGTCATGCAAGGCTTCAGTTCGGGCATTCAGGAAGGTGCCAACGAACTGAAAGGGATGCTCGGCGACTTCACCAAATCCATCAGCTTCAGCGGGTTCGGTTCTACCAACACGTTCAACTCGAACCTGAACTTCTTCGGTCAGCAGCCGACCACCTCCCAGGCACGCTCTGCTGGCCGCGCAGTGTCCGAGGAACTCAACTCACAGGTTGTTTCCCGTGACGTACAGCTTGCCGTGAGGGTGATCTGATGCCTCAGAAAGGGGACCGAAAAATTTTCGATGGAGCAGAAAAAATCTGTCGAACGTGTCATGAAATAAAAACCATTGATAAATTTCCGATAAGAGCAGACGGAAAGGCGACTCGTCCCCATTGCAAGAAATGTCTATACGCAAGAGCAAACGGAAGTCCTGCCGGATACGAAGCTCGACGTAGATACATCTTAAAAACCAAATACAACTTAACTATTGAAGAGTTTCACGCAATCCAGCAAGAGCAAGACTTCAAGTGCGCAATTTGCAATGGAAAGCCCAAGGCTAATGGTGTTCTTTATGTAGACCATTGTCACGACACTCAAACCGTTAGAGGTCTTCTCTGCAACACTTGTAATGCAGGATTAGGTCAATTTTCAGACAGCATAGAACTGCTGAAAAGTGCCATTTCTTACCTATTAAGGACTCGGTGATCAGGAGTCGTGGGCATCTACAACCCGTACGCACCAGAGATCCTGGGGCAGGAATGGGTCCCGATCCGGGAAGAGGACCTGGCCCTGCCGCCCGGATCGCCGGTGCAGGCATTTGGTCAACGGTTCCTGCTGACTTCAGCCCAGTCACTCAACGAGTTGCGCTGGTACACGCGGGACTATCCACGGGACACCAACTACACCAACGTGGTGGCGGAGGTTTACCCCACCAACTTGGAATCGTTCACCGGACCCATCAAGCGTGTCCTGATTCCGGCCTCTTCAGGAACTGTGACCGGCTCCGACGTCAGCTTCGACACGTCGATGCAGGCGTCCCTGCTGAACCCTTCGGACAGTCTCGAAGTGACCGTGAACATGGAAAACACCTACGCCACCAACCCGGCGTTCACGGTGTACTTCGCTGGTTCCACATATGCCACCGCATTGGCCGGCAAGAGGATCCTGGCCATCAACGTGCTGTACACGATGCACAGTTTCTTCGACCTGGAGCAGATGGAGCGTAACGGTGCCGGCAACGGCGGCATCCTGATGTCGCTTAGCTCCAACATCGACGACTTCTTTCTGGCGTTCAGTGACTGGGATCAGGTAAACAACAACTCGCTACCGTTCGACATCAACCCGGTGTTGGGTGTAGCGCCGCCAGACACGTACCGGCGGGTGTCACTGGGAACCGGAAACTACTTCTACACCAGCGGTTCCTCGTCCGACAACGAGCAGGCACCGTGGGTTCCAGCTGACCTGGCACGCTTTGAGGCCAGTGCGGCCAGCCGTCTCGGCATCACCGTGGACTACTCGCCACCAGGCAACCCGACGTTCGCGTTCACTGTCCCCAGCCAGTGGACCTACATGGCACTGGAAGTGTTCTACTGTGAAGAGAACCGGGTAGCAGTTGGGCTAGCCTCAACCAACAGCACCACCACCGGCACTGTGAACTCAGTAAACCGGATCACGCTACGTCATCCGGTCACCAAAGCCGCGACGCCAAGCGTCGGGCCGGGAGCCTTCACCGCCTTGGTGTATCCGGCTGATGTGCCACCGATGCCGAACCTGCCCAGTCCCAGCCAGGAAGTGGAGTCGCTGCGGCAGCTTTACCAGATTCCGTCGCTGGCGGGTGTGTCCGTGCGGATGCCGTACCCGTACGACGAGTCGGTGGTGGGTCAAGTATTCGAGTCGGAACCTTCCGACATCCTGCCTCACCTGACGTTGCACACCACGACGGCAGTGGTAACGGACACTCACCCGTATGGCCGTCAGGCACGGGCTGAGGTCTATGGGTCGATCACCGCCACCCAGGAAGTTCTGGACAGTGTCGCCGGTGTTGCCACGTCGTATCCGCAGGTTCGGTTCTACGCTCGCCGGTTCGGTGAGACGTCGACGCCGTTGACGTTGAGTTCGGCGGCGTTCGCCAACTCCACCGCTTCGATCACTCCGAACGAGTTCGATGCCTTGGAAGAGATTGTTGACGGTTGGAAAGAGGTGACACTGCGGTTCGCTACCGCCCCCAGCATGGGCACAGGCACGTCACCGCAATGGTCGTGGAGTTCCACCGGGGAGATCGCCGGGAACCGTTGGGAGATCCTCGGTGCTGCCGCACCAGCGCTGTCTGGCATCCCCGGCAACCTGTTCAATTTGGCCACCCAGCAGTTGAGTGCAGCTACCTACGGGATGCCGATCTCCGGGTCGACGGTGAACCTTGGTTGGGTTCCTGGTATCTCACCACTGGTCACTGTTACCACTGATGACCAGACCGCAGACGCGGCGCTGCTGTTCTCCACTGACCCGGTCACCCCCTCCGGTCTGGGAGTCAGCCCGGTCAGTCAGGCTTTGGCGATGGCCGACCCGCAGTGCAGTATCGATCCGTCCTGCGTGCCGAGTTCCTTGTTCTACAACGCATTGGCGTGGTCACCGATCTCTGGTGCGTCACTGGATTCGTTTAATCGGATCGCCGCCTCCGGTTGGGGTGCCACCGAACTGAACCAGGCGTGGACTGTGTCGGGTGTGACGGCCAACTACTCGGTCAACGGCTCTTACGGGGTGCATGCCCATCCCGCCTCCACTGCTACCGTCATGTTGTCCACCATGGATGCCGGTAGCTCGAATGTGGAAGCCTACGTCGAGTTCACTGCCGACACCTTGGACACAGCCGGGACGTTGACCGCTGAACTTCAGGTGAGACGAACCGATTCGAACAACTACTACCGGGTCATGGCCAGCATTTCCTCGGCGCAGGTGATGACGATTCTGCTCGGCAAGGTTGTCGCTGGGTCTTCAACCACCTTGGAGACGTACACGCTGACACCGGTGCATTCGGCTACCGGTGTGTACAAGATGAAGATGCGGGCCTCCGGCACCTATCTGTTTGCCAAGATCTGGGAGGACTCACAGTCTGAGCCACCGACGTGGCAGGTCTGGGCCTCTGACACATCACTGTCCACCGGCACACTGGTCGGCGTCGGCTCCACTGACCTGTCCGCCGCAGGCGTCGCAGTGAACTTCCTGTTCAACAACTTTTACGTGCAACCGTCCAGCTTCGGGGCACTGGAGGTGCAACGCTACGACCCGGTCGACACCGTGTTCAGCACCATCATGCTGGCCACCAACGCCGCCGTAACCGGATTCAACGACTACGAGGCACGGGTTGGTCAGCCATCGGTGTACCGGATCCGGCAACGTAACGTGTACGACTTTGCTGGCTTGTGGTCCACGCCAGTCACCGGCACGGTAGCTTCCCCCGGCGTCGTTGGCGCGGACACCGCGCTGACCCTGTTCACATCCAACGCTCGCCAGGACGGCAGTATCAACCTGGCCTACTCGGCTGCCTGGGATAGCAATCCGGTGGAGGATTTCTCGTGGGCCGAAGCGGACATGGTCACGTACCAGAACATGTATCTCAAGAACTACCCAACTTCGTTCCATCCGTTGGAACGTGGCGGGGAGGCGTTCGGACGCACGATCCTGGTCAATGCGGCCGGCATCCCGGAGGTGGCTTCGCAGAACGGGTTCAAGTATCTGCGTGACATGGCCTGGGAGTCGGTGCCGTATATCTGTGTCCGGGATGAACTCGGGAACCGTTGGTACGCATCGGTGACAGTGCCGCAGGGTAGGCGTCGCAGGATGGTCACCGCTGGCCACTTGGACACCGCACAGGTGCAGATCGTGGAAGTAACTGACACCCCGTACCCGGTGGACCCATGATCGTTGACCGGACCCTGTACGCGAACGATCCCCTGATCGACCTTTCTGATGGGGTCGGGCAGCAGGCCGTCTCGTTCAGGTTCAACCTGATAGACGGAGTCACCGGTGGCCCGCTGGCCGAACTGACCCCGATTCGTAACGCCAGCCTCAATCACAGCATTTCTCAGACCACGAAGCGTCGACTGCGGATGGCACTAGGTGTCGAGGACACCGAACTGATCGATCCGGTCAACAACCGGGTCGACCTGACCATGCTGCTCAGTGACGGCTCCGAGTGGCCACTGGGACGGTACGTGTTCATGGACTTCCCCAAGCAGCAGTTCAGTTCCGGGGATGTGGCGGTGGCTCAGTTGGTCGACGAGATGGTCACCATCGACCAGCAGATCACCACGTCCATCAACGCGGTCCGCAAAACCGCCACTCAAGTCATCCTCGAAGTCCTGGCCGACTTTTCCTACCAGTTGCAGATCGAAGCGTCGGATTTCTTTCAGGATCAAGCTTGGGGTCCAGGGGCCGGTCGGGGACAAATCCTGGAAGCTTTGGCCCTGACTGGCGACTACTTCTCACCCTGGTTCGGCAACGACGGGGCGTTGCATTTCATCCGTTCCTTCAATGCGGCAACGGCGGCACCGAACTTCAACTTTGACGTCGGAAACCAGGTTCTGATGGCTGGCATCACCGACAACAACGATGCGCTGATCGCTGCGAACCGGTTCCTGGTCATCGGTAACTCGACCACCGGACTGGGGGCGTCGGCGGTACAGGGAGTGGCTGACGTTCCCGCTTCCGCGCCACATTCGCTACAAAACCGTGGCTTCGTGGTTCCTTCCGTGGTCAACCTTCCGGTCACCAACTCAACACAGGCGGCGGCGGTGGCTCGTAATTTGGCCCTGCGACAACAGGTGGCCGAGACGGTGTCATTGTCGACAGCCCTGGACCCTCGTCATGACTCTTACGACGTAATCGTGTGGCAGGGACAGAAGTGGCTTGAGATCGCCTGGTCCATGTCACTGGTGGCGGGCGGCACAATGTCGCACACGTTAAGGAAGGTGTACACGTGAGCGCGGCGGAGACTGGGGCTG
>Ga0209486_10001186_pt1 | contig 11380 bp, 9 predicted proteins | sample NCCompost_FD_187518 | JGI IMG/M metagenome (GOLD analysis project Ga0209486, IMG submission 187518) | Agricultural soil microbial communities from Utah to study Nitrogen management - NC Compost (SPAdes) (version 2) | ecosystem: Environmental > Terrestrial > Soil > Agricultural land | place: USA... | reverse complement strand
AGCGCCAGCGATTTTGGCCGGCGGGTGGCGCGCGATCTCGCGCGCGGTTTGGCTTCCCTCGGATTTACCGTCGTAAGCGGCATGGCGCGCGGTATCGACGGCTCGGCGCATCAGAGCGCGTTGCAGGCCGGCGGCCGAACGATCGCGGTTTTGGGGTCCGGCGTCGAACGGGCGTATCCGCCAGAGCATGAGGCGCTGTATCGCGGGATCAGCGAAAATGGCGCAGTGATTTCCGAATTACCGGTCGGTACCCGGCCGATGGCGTTCAACTTTCCGGCACGTAATCGATTGATCAGTGGTTTGTCTCTTGGGGTCGTAGTTGTTGAGGCGACGGAAAAAAGCGGATCTTTGATCACCGCGGCTCTGGCGCTGGAACAGGGGCGTGAAATATTCGCCGTTCCGGGTGAGGCGGGCGCGAGCCGTAGCCGCGGCGCGCACCAACTGATCCGCCAAGGCGCGAAACTAGTCGAGACCGTTAACGACATTATCGAAGAAATAGCGCCCCAGCTGGTTCGGCGCGCGGGTACCATGCCTGAGCCACGGGCGCGAACATTGTCGCCCGGTGCCGGGGAGAATACGCGAAAAATTCTTATCCTGCTGCAAGGCAATTCCCTGCATGTGGATCAGGTCATTGAGCGCAGCGGGCTCCCTCCCGCGCAGGTGCTGGGTATTCTCTTGGATTTGGAATTGCAGGGTTTTATTCGGCAGTCGCCGGGTAAAATATACGCCGGGGAAAGGTAGATTTAGACAGCACGTTGGACATCCAAGAAACGAGGATTATGGCAGCCAAGAATCTTGTCATCGTTGAGTCTCCCGCCAAGGCCAAGACTTTGGGAAAATATTTAGGACGGGATTTTCAGGTGAAGGCGTCAGTCGGGCATGTCGTCGATTTGCCCAAGAGCAAACTCGGGGTTGACGTCAAGAAGGATTTCGCACCCGATTTTCACGTCATCCAGACGAAGAGAAAAGTCATCGACGATCTTAAGAAAGCCGCCAAAGGCAAGGAGCATATTTACTTGGCGTCGGACCCGGACCGCGAAGGCGAAGCGATCGCGTGGCATATCGCGGATCAGCTCGCCAAGAACCATAAACGCATGCACAGGGTGTTGATCAACGAGATCACTAAAAAAGCGGTGCAAGACGCGATTGCCAATCCGATGGAACTGGACCGCAACAAATTCGACGCGCAAGTCGCCCGCCGGGTGTTGGATCGCTTGGTGGGCTACCAGATCAGTCCTCTATTGTGGAAGAAAGTGCGCCGCGGCCTGAGCGCCGGGCGCGTACAGTCCGTCGCGGTGAGGCTGGTGTGCGAGCGTGAGCGCGAAATTCGCGCCTTCGAATCGGTGGAATACTGGTCGCTTACGGCGCTTTTGGAAGGCCGCTTGCTGCCCTCATTCAAAGCCCGGTTGGTCCAGTGGCAAGGGCAAAAAGTCGATAACAAGAAGTTTCGACTGGAAAACGAACAACGCGTTCAGGGCATTGTTAAATCGCTGCAGGACGCCTCATGGGTTATCGCCGAAGTCGAGAAAAAGGAACGGCGCCGCTATCCCACGGCGCCATTTGTGACCAGCAAGCTGCAGCAGGAAGCGGCGCGGAAGCTCGGCTTTCAACCCAGGCGGACGATGCAGCTCGCGCAGCAACTCTATGAAGGCGTCGAATTGGGCAACGAAGGCTCGGTTGGCCTGATCACTTATATGCGCACCGATTCGACACGTGTTTCCAACGACGCGCTGGCGGCGGTGCGCCAGCACATCCAAGCCCAGTACGGCAATGATTATGTGCCGGGAAAGCCCAATACCTTCCGCTCGAAGAAGGGCGCGCAGGATGCGCACGAAGCTATCCGGCCGACATCGCTGGAGTACTCCCCCGAGCGCGTGCGCCGCTATTTGCGCCGAGATTTGTTCCAGCTCTATTCCTTGATCTGGGACCGATTTGTCGCGAGCCAAATGGTGCCGGCGGTTTACGATCAGACGTCATTCGAAATACCCGTCCAAGAAGCGCTGTTTCGCGCCACGGGCCAGCAGATCAAATTCGACGGTTTCATGAAAGTCTACATCGAAGGACGCGACGAGCGCGCCCAGCAAGTCGACGGAGCCGATGACGACAACGACGACGAGCCGCCGGATCTTGGCGGTGTGTTGCCGGACCTGCAAAAGGGTGACGCGCTGAATTTGCTATCGATGGACCCGCGCCAGCATTTCACTCAACCTCCGCCGCGCTACACACAGGCCTCGTTGATCAAGGAACTCGATGAAAAGGGCATCGGGCGGCCATCGACTTACGCGGCGATCATTTCCAACATTCTCGACCGCGAATACGTGCTGCAAAACGAAGGCCGGTCGCTGGCCCCCACCGATTTGGGATTTTTAGTGACCGATCTCTTGGTTGAAAGCTTTCCGGATATTTTAAACGTAGAATTCACCGCCGGCATGGAAGACGAACTCGATAAGATCGAGGAAGGCAAAGAGAAGTGGACCAAGGCGATGAAGCGCTTTTACACGCCTTTCTCGCGTGATCTCAAGAAAGCCGAAAAGGAGATGCGCGACGTCAAGCGTCAAGAAGTGCCGACCGAGATCGACTGTGACAAGTGCGGCGCGAAGATGGTTATCAAGTGGGGGCGTAATGGCGAGTTTCTCGCTTGCCCGCAGTATCCCGAGTGCAAAAACACGAAAAATTTTACCCGCAGCGAGACCGGCGCGGTTGAAATCGCCTCGGAAGAGGAAGTCAACGAAACCTGCGGGGAATGCGGCCGTCCCATGCTCTTGCGTTGGGGTAAATTCGGCAAGTTCCTCGGTTGCAGCGGTTATCCGGAATGCAAAAACATTCAGCCGCTGGAAAAACCAGTCGATTTGGGCATCAAGTGTCCGGAATGCAAAGAGGGCAACATCAAGGAGCGGAAATCGCGCTGGGGAAAAGTTTTCTACGGTTGCGATAAATATCCCGAATGTAAATTTGCTTCTTGGGACAAGCCCATGCCAACGCCGTGCCCCGACTGTGACAGTCCGATCCTTGTCGAGAAAGTGACCAAGCGCGCCGGCCGCACCCATCGTTGTTACAAAAAAGAGTGCGGCTATTCGATTCAAGTAGCCGAACAATAACTCGGTGTGATCGCGCGCCAGAGCTCCTCCTGCTGTCTCGGCGCGAGAGCGCCGGAGTATTGTCGGCAAAGTCCGTGCGTGTTAACTAGCCCAAGTGCCGGCGGACTAACTCACAATCAATTCAATGAAGAATATCGTTCGAATCATCGGCGGTGGCTTAGCGGGGGCGGAAGCGGCTTGGCAGCTCGCCCGACGGGGGATCGCTGTTGAGCTGTTCGAGATGCGGCCGCAACAGATGACCGATGCCCATGCCGGCGACCATCTCGGCGAGCTGGTATGCAGCAACTCACTGCGCTCCGACTCATTGACTGCGCCGGCGGGCTTGCTCAAAGCCGAAATGCGCCGGCTCGACTCCTTGGTAATTCGCTGTGCCGAAGCTACCAGAGTGCCGGCAGGTTCCGCTTTGGCGGTCGATCGCGAGCAATTTAGTCTCGCGCTCACGCGTGCTATCGAAGATCTCCCCGCCGTGCGGATCGTGCGGCAAGAAGTTCAAGAAATTCCCAATGAGGGTATCGTTATTCTCGCCACCGGCCCGCTTACTTCGCCGGCTTTGTCGCGCGATCTGGCGGCGCGCTTGGGAGAAGCGCATCTTTATTTTTACGACGCTATTTCGCCGATTGTGACTGCCGAGTCGATCGACATGAAGGCGGCGTTTCGCGCCGCGCGCTACGACAAGGGCGGCGACGATTATCTCAATTTGCCGATGACGCGTGAGGAATACGATCGTTTTATCGGCGCGCTGCTCGGCGCGGCGCGGGCGCCGACGCACAGCTTCGAGCGTTTCGTTCCCTTCGAAGGCTGCATGCCGATTGAAGAAATGGCCGATCGCGGGCGAGAAACTCTGGCGTTCGGGCCCATGCGCGCAGTAGGTTTGATCGACCCACGCACCGGCCGGCGTCCGTACGCGGTGGTGCAGTTGCGCCAAGAGAACCGCGAGAAGTCGCTTTACAATCTCGTTGGATTTCAAACCAAGATGACTTATCCGGAACAGCGCCGCGTCTTTGCGCTGATCCCCGGCTTGGCCAATGCGGAATTCATCCGTCTCGGCAGCCTGCACCGCAATACGTTTATCAATTCGCCGCAGCATCTGTTGCCGACCCTGCAGTGGCGCCAACGCGAGACGCTATTTTTTGCCGGCCAGATGACCGGAGTAGAGGGTTACATCGAATCCGCCGCGACCGGCCTGCTGGCGGGAATCAACGGGGCGAATCTGCTGATCGGTAAGCCGCTCGTAAAACCGCCGCCGACGACCGCATTGGGATCTCTTCTAGAATACATTACCGATACGGAACGCAAGCGCTTCCAACCCATGAATGTCAATTTCGGCTTGATCCCGCCGCTCGGCTCCCGACTGCGCGGCAGGGCGAAGAAGGAAATGATGGCGCGCCGCGCGCTGGCCGACATAACGGCATGGGCGAGCGAGAGCGAGATTTTTGTGGTGCCCATGGAGAAGGATATGCTTTCCGGCGGCGATAAGGCCAATGCGTTATGAGCCCGCGACGCAGCGCTTTTTTCGATGTCGGTACAAATACGATACTCTGTGTCATCGCCGAGATCCGCGACACTGGCCGTTTCCGAGTGTTGGAGGATATGGGAGAAATTACCCGACTGGGACAAGGCGTTGGCCAAACGCGGCGCATCAGTGCAGAGGGCGAGGAGCGCAGTCTCGCCGTGCTGAAGCGCTATCGCTGCCGATGCGAGGATTTGGGAGTCGACGAGATCGTCGCTGTGGGGACCAGCGCTCTCCGCGACGCGGAAAATAGCGGCGAGGTGTGCGCACGGTTTCAAGTCGAGCTTGGTTTTGACATTCGCGTGATTTCAGGCGCGGAAGAGGCGGCCTACTCGTTCGTCGCTGTGCAGCGCGGGTTGACGTTGACCGAAGATCAGATTTTAGTGATCGATATCGGCGGCGGCAGCACCGAGTTTATCAGCGGCGATCGGGGCGGAATTTTTCAGGCGGTGAGCCTCGATCTCGGTTCGGTGCGGCTCACGGAGCGATTCCTGCCTTCCGACCCGGTGCGAGCCGATGAAGTGAAGCGCATGAACGCGGCCATAGATCAAGAACTTTCCCGATTGCCGGAACTCGGGTTCGCTCTCGATCCAACCTTCGCGCTCGTGGGCATAGCCGCCACCTGCACCACGTTGGTGGCGATGGAAAAAGATTTAGCGCTGTATTGTCACCGTGACGTGCACGGCGGCACACTAACCTTAGATGCCGTAAAGCGGCAGCTTGACCGTCTCGAACGGAGATCCGTAGCCGAGCGACGGCAGCTTGCCGGGCTCGATCCCCAGCGCGCTGACGTGATCTTTGCCGGCGCTTGTTTACTGGAACGCATTATGGATCGCTACCAGTCTGACCACATCGTCGTCAGCGATCAAGGCGTGCGCTATGGCTTACTGCACGCGGCCGCGCGGCCGCTCTAAAACTATTGACATTTGTAAGCGAATTGGAAATGATCTCTCTTTAAATTTTCGGTCATTTTTCAATCAGCGCCGGCTTGTCACGGGTGAGGTAAACAGCATGACCAAAGCAGAGTTAATCGACGCCGTTGCCAATAGTGCTAAAATCAGCAAGCTTGCCGCCGGCGATGCTGTAGATGCCACTTTTGATAGCATCGCCAAAGCGATAAAGAAGAGTAAAAGGTTTCAAGTCCCCGGCTTCGGGACATTCACGGTACGTTCACGCAAAGCCCGCAAAGGTAGGAATCCGCAAACCGGCGCCCCCATCAACATCAGAGCGAGCCGGACCGTAGGCTTTAAGGCCGCCCCGGTACTCAAAAAGGGGCTATAATTGCTCCGGTCATCCGTTGACGGCCACTGCGGAAAAACCGGGGTGGCCTTTTTTTTGTCCGAGTTGATGAGTTGAGTTGAGGCACATACAATACACAAGGATTCGAAAGAGTCCTGGTAAGATAAGAGACGCACAATGTCGATCAAAACTGATAAAATTTGGCTCGATGGCAAGTTGATTCCTTGGGAGGACGCCAAGGTCCACGTGTTGGCGCACGCCCTCCACTACGGCACAGGATATTTTGAAGGAATTCGTTGTTACGAGCTCGCCGGCGGCCGTTCGGGGGTATTTCGTTTGCCGGAACATATGCGCCGGCTTGCCGATTCAGGGAAAATTTTGGGGTTTCCCTTGCCCTATAGCGAAGCTCAGGTGTGTCAGGCTGCCATCGACGTTATTCGCGCCAATAAGTTAAAGGAGTGCTACATCCGACCGCTGGCTTTTGTCGGTCTCGGCGACTTGGGTCTTTACGCGCCCAACAACCCGGTCAATGTCTGCATTGCGGTCTGGCCTTGGGGCGCTTATCTCGGCGACGAAGGTCTGCAGAAAGGCATTCGAGCCAAGATTTCTTCATTCACGCGCCATCATGTAAACGTGATGATGACCAAGAGCAAGGGCGCGGGAAATTATATCAACTCCGTGCTGGCCAAGCACGAGGTGAAGAAAGCCGGCTATGACGAAGCCATCATGCTGGATGCCGAAGGCTATGTTTCGGAAGCGAGCGGCGAAAACATCTTTATAGTGCGCGAGCGCAAGATCAAGACCACGCCGCTCACCTCGATCCTGCCGGGCATCACGAGGGATTCGATCATTGTCCTGGCCCGGGACAAGGGGTATGAAGTCGTCGAGGAACGCTTTACCCGCGACGAGCTGTACTGCGCCGATGAAGCGTTTTTTACCGGCACGGCGGCGGAACTTACGCCGATCCGGGAAGTGGACGACCGGCCGATCGGCGCCGGGCGACGCGGGCCGGTGACTGAAGATATTCAGCGGACGTTTTTCGACGTGATCAAGGGGAAAAATCACAAGTACGAGAAATGGCTCACCTACGTTTAGCCGCTCGTTCGTCATTTTCGCATTTCTAGGCACCCTGTAAGACGCGATAGGTTAGACGATGGCCGACCGTCTCGATGCCACTCTCCGCGTAACCATGTTGCCGCGCGATACCAACGCCCGCGGGACTATTTTCGGCGGCGTTATTTTGAGCCACATCGACTTGGCCGGCGGCATCGCCGCCTCACGGCAAGCTTCACGTAATTTCGTCACCCGGGCGATGCGCGAAGTCGAATTTATCGCGCCGGTGTATATTGGTGATGTGGTGAGTTTTTATGCCACGGTGCTGCGACGCGGCACGACTTCAATAACCATCAAAGTGAGCGTCGAGGCGGAGCGCGGCAAAGAGCCACGGCAGCGCGTTAAAGTGACTGAGGCGGAAGTCGTGTACGTCGCGGTGGATGAGACCGGAAAACCAGCTCCGTTATGAAGATCATGCTATGAATTTTACCTTACATCTATGCGCGGGTTTAGCGTTTGTTCTTGCGGCGGCGGTGAAACTCGATGGCGCCGAAGTTAGCGCTGTTCAGGAATCGGCACCGGGCTGCTGCAAACGCGATGTCGATATTGCGCGCTGGCTCAAGAACGCCGATCGCCTCTATGGGCAATTCAAAGCGCGCGAAGCGGTCAGGGAGCTGCAACGGATACTCCAGGTCGACGCCGGCAATTTTGAAGCGCTGATTAAGATGGCGCGCGCCCATATTGATATTGGCGATATGATTCCGGAAAGCGACGCCACTTGGAAAGAAAGAAAGCTAAAGGAATACCGTGTCGCCGAAGATTACGCGCGCCGGGCGATCAAGATAGACCCCCAGTCCAGCTGGAGTCATTTCTGGCTGGCCGCGGCGCTCGGCAATGCCGCGATGTTATCGCCCGTGGCGCGGCAACTGGAGCTTGCCAATGAGATTCGCACGGAAATCGAGAGAGCGATTGAGTTGGACTCCAAAAACGGTTTGGCTTATCACGCTTACGGCGTATGGCATCGTAAGGTCGCTGAGATCGGCGGTGCCAGCCGCGTGTTGGCTCCGGTGCTCTATGGACAGTCCGTGCCGACTGGCAGCCTGGAGAAATCGGTCGAGTATCTCAAAAGAGCAGTCGAGCTCAACCCCACTTTCATTGTTTCGCGCTTGGAGCTGGCGCGCAGCCATGTTGGCCGGGCAGAATGGGAGCCGGCGCGGGTGTTACTGCGATCGATCCCCGACCTGCCGATTCAGTTTTCCGACGACAACAAGCACAAGCAGCAAGCGGCTCAGCTACTGACGGAGATTAACGATCGTTAGCCACGCAGGCGCTGCCGTCATTTCTTTCATCAACGGCACCGCGCGATCTTTGATCTCTTTCCTTGCTTATGTGCCGGCATCTGTAACCAACGCGAGCCGATGCGACTGGAAACCGTATCTATCCGCGAATCGCGAGCCCTGCAAATGCCAAGGTAATCATTTACTTCGGACAGCCAGTCATGAAGCTTGGCTCGGCTGAATACGCAAGCAGAGAAAGTCACTAATCCCCAATAAGAGATTCTCGCGGTTACCGCACGGGTTAGGCCAAGAGCACCAAACGTTTGCACCGCCAGCGCGCATTCAGTATCAATGAATTCGAGATTATGAAGAGAGATACGCGGCGCTGGCTCTGCCTTGTCCTGTCCATGGCATTCTTCGCCTGCGGCGACTCGGGCAAAGCCGTGAAGACCCTGCGCGTCGGTTTCGTCCCGTCCGAAGACGCCCAGCAGGTCATGCAGAACGCCCAACCCATCGTGGAGATTCTGCGGAAAAAACTGGCTATGGAGATTCAACCCTTCGTGGCGACTGACTACACCGGAGTCGTCGAGGCTCTGCGCGTGAACAAACTGGACATAGCGTTTTTGACTCCGGCTTCCTACGTCCTGGCCAAAAACGAAGCCAACGTGAAAGTTGTGCTCAAGTCGGAGCGCAAAGGCGTGCCTTATTACTACGCAGCGATCATTGTCCGAGCCGACAGCGGCATCAACAATATTGAAGACCTGCGCGGTAAGAGTTTTGCGTTTGGCGACCCACTCTCGACCACCGGTAACGTCATCCCGCGTCAGATGTTCAAAGCGCGCGGCATCGATCCGGTGCGCGACTTCAAACAGGTCTTATATTCCGGCGGTCACGACGCCACTGTGTTAGCGGTGTTAAACGGCAAAGTCGATGCCGGAGCGACATACGCGAACTCCCCGGATAGCAGCGACACCGCTTGGATGCGCTACCTGAAAAACAGCGAGGATGTCGGAAAGATTCGTGCGATTGCTTTTTCCGAACCCATCCCCGCCGATAATCTTGTGATCAGCGCGTACCTGGACGATGGGCTCGCCAAGAAAATTGAAGCGACTTTTATCGACCTTAGCCGCGATCCCGAGGGGAAGAAAATGCTGCGCGAGCTCTATCAGATCGACGGTTTCGTTCCCGCCACCGACAAGGATTATGACTCCGTGCGATCGGCTTTTGCCGACGCCGGCATTCAGATCAAAGACGCTCTGCAAAAAAAGCGCCCGTGACGATTCTCGAAATTCGCGATCTTCATCAGTCTTACAACGGCGGCGCGCCGGTTTTGCGAGGCATTACATTCCAAGTCGAGCAGGGAGAATTCGTCGGCATTGTCGGCCTGTCGGGCTCGGGCAAGTCGACGTTGCTGCGCTGCATCAACCGGCTGATCGATGCCGCCGCCGGCGAGGTTCTCGCGCCGCAGACACTCTTAACGGCTCAAGCTCGGAGTCCGTCTCTGGATATCCTAAAACTCAAGGGCGCCGATCTGCGCCGTATCCGCCGCAAGATCGGCATGATTTTTCAACAATTCAACCTCGCCAAGCGATTAACGGTTATCGATAACGTACTCTGCGGTGGTCTTGGCTACCAACCGGTGCTGCGCAGCACGCTGCGAGTCTTTACTCAAACGGAGCGGCGTCAAGCGCTCATCAATCTGAAACGCGTCGGTTTGCTCGATCACGCTTACAAAAGGGCGGATGAGCTGAGCGGCGGCGAGCAACAGCGTGTCGCCATCGCCCGCACCTTGATGCAGCAGCCGGCCATCATTCTCGCCGACGAGCCGGTTTCCAGTCTCGATCCGAAACTCTCTCGCGTGATTTTGGATATTCTCAAGCGGGTCTGCCGCGAGGACGGCATCACTGCGCTGGTGAGCCTGCACACGCTGGAGCTTACACGCGAATACGCCGACCGGGTGATCGGCCTCAAAGCCGGCCAGATTGTCTTCGACGGCGCGACCAAGGATTTGACCGATGCCGTGGTGGATGCGGTTTACCAGCACCAAGACTAAGACGGCTACTTCGGTTCGACTCGACCCAGTCGAACATCGGTGCTTGAATCATCGAGCTTGCCGAGCGCGTAGCGGTAGCCGATGTCGATGATTGTATCGATGCTACGCCAGTCGAAAACGCCGAAGTGCCGCACTGGCGGATCCAAGCAATAGTCGGCTGCGAGCTTCGCTGCTTCGAGAAAGCGAATGCTGCCGACCGTCGTCGTCCGATAGAGAATGTTCAGTATGCTCGGGATGTCGGGCGGGTTGGAAAACGGGTTCATTCTTTGCCCGAGGAGTCTCCAACCGGACACAGTGTAGCTTTCCTTAAGCTTGCTGTTGAATTCCAACTGTTCGCTGACGTCGACGGCAAAAACGACTCCCGGGCAGAATTTTTTCATAATATCGACCGGCAAATTGTTGACCAGGCCGCCGTCGACAAATATCTCCCCATTTTCAATCGCTGGCGGCCCGATGCCGGGGATCGACACGCTGGCTCGTACCGCTTTCCAGAGAGTTCCCTCGCCGTGTATTTTGGCATCCGCAGTGGTGAGGTTTGTGGAGACGCAGAAAAAGTTTGTCCGAAGATTTTGAATATCGGCGGCGCCGAACATTCTTCTCAGCATCTGGTCCATGCGCCGCGCCGAATTCAAGGCGACTAACGGTAAAGTGTAATTCTTTTGCGGTTCGCAACGTGGCCACTCTTCTCGGTTGACGCGCGCCATAGTTCCCCAATCCCAGCCTAACGCATATTGCGCGGCGATCACGGCGCCCATGCTGGTGCCGCCGATGTAGTCGATGGGAACGCGCCGCTCGCTGAGCGCGCGGATGACGCCGATGTGAGCAAAGCCGCGGGCGCCGCCGCCGCTCAGTACCAAGCCGATGGCGGCGCCGGTGAGTAGGCGGACTAATCTTGTCATGTCTTCTGGTTCCGTGGGAACGATATGATGATAGGCAGCGACCTGCAGTGACGCGAGCCATCTTGAAGTACCCGCCTCGGGATTGAAGCCATGCTCATGAAGCAATACCAACTCGATGCGCGTGGCGACGCGGCTCTGGTCAAAGTATTTTTGCAGCGTCTCGAGTTGCGAAATTGATGGACGTGAATTTGCAGTGGCAACCACTAAAATCAGGTCGGCTTGTCGCAGGCAAAGTCTTTTCCACGAGGAGT
>Ga0209486_10001185_pt1 | contig 11390 bp, 10 predicted proteins | sample NCCompost_FD_187518 | JGI IMG/M metagenome (GOLD analysis project Ga0209486, IMG submission 187518) | Agricultural soil microbial communities from Utah to study Nitrogen management - NC Compost (SPAdes) (version 2) | ecosystem: Environmental > Terrestrial > Soil > Agricultural land | place... | reverse complement strand
CAAACGCTTTGGACCCTGCGCCTGTGATAATAACGGATTTTATATCAGGGTTTTTTTCAATGTCATCCAATGCTTTATCAAGGTCAGTAAATACATTTTCGTTTAGGGCATTCAGTTTTTCAGGGCGATTGATAGTAATCGTTAAAACATTATTTTCAATAGAGGTAAGCAGTGTTTGGTACATGATGAAAATTTTCCAAAAGTAGGTAGAAATAAAAAAGCCGCATCAATTGATGCGGCCTCCTAAACCGTCCTCTATATAATTTTTATAATAAGTATTTATTAAAGGAATCACAAATACCGGGCCGTTATTTTAAACGATCCCTGGAATTCAGATAAAGCTAAAGGTGACAAATATCACTATAGCGACCCCTACTATTATCAGGATATCCTTTGCGACGGTGCTCTCAAGTTTTTCTGGTTGCATCATAATTTAAAGTTTTAGTTGATCAATTTTTGTTTCGGGTGTAAAATAGATCATGAATGATGTGAACATAAATTTTTCATACTGAAAGGGGTCTTCTATTTATTGAACGGTGTTTAAATTGAAGTGAACTGTTATGCAGGGAATACCGGGGATTATAATAAAATATGAAGAAATTACATGCTTTTGTGGTCAGCGACATAGCCTCTTTAAGTTAGAGCATTTACATTGACCCCGGAATGAAAATGCTCACATCTGTCTTTACGGTTGTTGCTATGAGCAAACGACAAAGCCGCCCTGCATTAGCAAAGCGGCTTTAAAGTAATTACAGTCTATAATAATTTAAAGATTAAACAATGCCTGAACTTCAGTAGCAGAGATCACTCTGTTGTAAATACGCAAGTCATCCAAACTACCTTTCCAATATTTATATCCGGCATTATAACAAAATCCAAGAAGATATTGACTGATAGTAGCTGGCGAAACGCCTGGCGTAAGAATAGGAGTTGAGCCCACAAACTTTCCATCGATGTAGAATTTAAATGTGTTATTATCCCGGGTGGCAGCCATTTGATGCCATGTGTTAACAAGTGGTTTTGAAATCATAAAAGCTGGAGTAGTAAAGTTCCAGTAACCTCCCTGGAATTTATTCTTGTCTCTGTGTTGGAAGGCAAAACTATGTGAACCATCGACAAAAGTTATAAAATAGTCTCCTGGTGTCATATCATATTTCATCCAGAATGATATTGACATATTTGAATCCAGAGGCACATCATTCATAATCACACCATATTTTTCGTTGAACGAGATAGCACTATTTCTAAGTCCTTTTCTGTCGGCGCCATAAATTGGTGTTCCAGCTACTGGAGTGCCAGGCTTAATTTGGCCAGTTATGTCATCCAGGTTGCCATCAAATTCAAAACGTCCTATCAAACCCAGGCCCAAAGAGGGACTAATAATTCCACCGCCGCCGCCTCGAGCTCCGGCAATTTCTTCCGGTTGATTTGTTTGTGGGGCTTCGATCTTTTCCTTGCTGCAGGAAGTAAATACGATTGTTGTGATTGCTGCGAAAATCAAAAATTGCTTTTTCATTAGTTAATTTTTAGTAGTTAATAATTTTTTATTTAATAATTTAATTACGATGTAAAAATGCAACCGACAACAAGGAAAAAAAAAATTATGAGTATGACACGATTGACTTATCGAATGAATGGTAGTAGAATCACAATGAAGCGTAGGAAATATTATAGACAGCCTGCATGTTATCTGTGTATTTAACAAAAGCCGCTTTGCATTTGCAAAGCGCTTACTTGAAAAAAGTTTTATTCAAAATAACTAAAGGAGTCACCCAGCCCGGCTGGAACCGGACCTAATACACCACTCAACCATTATAAACTTGCCTATGAAAATGGTTTAATCTGGCAAGGAGCTCTCGATGATCTGCGTTTTTATGAAAGAATACTTTCGCAGATGAAGTAAATACGCTGGCAAATCTTAAAGTATGCTGTATTAAAAAGCAGCAGGGTTGAAGTTAGCAGGAGAAGAAACGATGAAGTAATGACCGTCTTAAAATAAAAATGGCTACCGGTACAATCCTGTTATTAATATCATGCCTTTATCCAGGCCATCATAATGAGGATACACCCGAGCCCAGCACTTAAATTCGAATTATACACCGTTCATTAAATAAAAGGCATCCTTAGCTGGGTTAAAATTGTTAACCGCATGGTCAGAGTGTTAATATTGACATAGAAATTAACAAATAAAAAAATAACAAAATGTTCCAGGTAATACTCATATTAATAAAAGGCTTCAGTCGAATGAGAGCCCAACAAAAATTAGATTATCAACAACTGCTTGCAAAAAAAAGCGTGGGTTTCAGAACTAAAGTAGTTGAAGTAAAAGAAGAAGGCCATCCATTAAAAGATTATGTGCAGGTGTGTATACTTACCCGGTTGCGTATAAATGGGAAAATTGTTTACCGAAAAGTACGTACGTTATTAAAGGATGGCACCGTTCTTCATTCAGGCGATAAAGTGCATATCCATTACAATCCTTTTCACCTGAATAGTGTATTGCTTAGCGGGTTTTCCAATAATTGACTCCTTATTTTTTCCATCATAGCTCACTTTCTCTTGGCTTACTGAATGCTCTGCTTTTGCGGGGCATTTTGGTTATTTAATACGGTTTAATTGAAATTATCTACGGTTCACTTGTAAATTTTTGCCGGCTACGGAAAAAGCAATGAGATTTGTAATTGTAGCTTTATTTATTTAAAATTCCTGGTTATGACTGAGATGCAAATTGGATTGGTGAAAAGAACATGGAAGATCTTTCGGGGAATTGATCCTGGCCTGGTTGGAGATACTTTTTACAGTAAGTTGTTTAATGATAATCCTTCTCTTCGCCGCATGTTTCCAAAAAGCATGGAGCAACAATACCGCAAGCTTATAGACATGTTAAGCATGATTGTAGCCCGTCTTGAAAAAATGGATGAGTTAAAAGATGATATTGCTGCTATGGCGAAAAGACATACAGGGTATGGTGTCCGTCCAGGCCACTATAAACTTGTTGGCAAAGCATTGCTTTGGACATTGAAACATGGTTTGGGAAATGATTGGACAAAAGAGGTGGAAGATGCATGGACAACTTGTTACAGTGTTTTATCGACTGCGATGATAAATGCAGCGGGTTATCAACAAAAGAAAGCATCCTAAAAGAACTTCTATTTAAAAAAGTAAGTCCCGGTAAACACCCGGGACTTTTCATTTCTATAATTACGCACTTCATTTAAAATTGACCACGTATCGACTTCATAAATTTTCTTTTGCCTTTTCTGCATAGCATTTTTGTGTTCTAAACAAACAAACAAAAACAAATAAAAATCAAACAATGAAAAAGCAAATTTTAATTCTCAGCGTAGTAGCCGTTTCAACGGTTTTATTTTCTTGCAGCAAGGAAAACTTAGACATGCCAAAAAATGAGCAAACTAACAACGAAGAAATGGTTGCTCCTAACAGACCAGCTATTGATCCTTTATCAGTAAGACTTGAAGGGTGGTATACTTTTGACCGTACGTTAAAAGACCAGGCACAAAAACTTCCTAACGCCATCTCATCAGGTAAGTCAGTTTCTTATGATACTGACAGAAAGGGTAAACCAAGCGGAGCTATTTCTTTTACCGGAAATTATCATCTTTCTATTGATAATGTTCCTCAGCAAACAAATACTTCTATTTCTATATGGGTAAAATATTCTAATCCTGTCAATTCAACTATCGGTGTGGTGTATGGTCTTAGAGGTCCTAATGTTGTTCAGGTTAACAACGAAATATTTGCTACGATAGTTGACGATAATTCGTCTACGAATGGTGGAACAACTGGTCTCCAGGTGTTAGATAATAACTGGCATCATGTCGTGATCACTTCAAATGGCAGCACTATAAAAATTTATACTGATGGAATTCTGAAAACCACTGTTAATTATCCAGCGACCATAACTCCATCTAAGATCACGTATTTTGTCGGTGCCCAGGCTAATATTCCTTATAATTGGAAAGGGTCAGTAGATGACCTTCGTTTTTACAGCCGTACGTTGACGGCAACAGATGTACAAGCTTTATACGGAACTACTCTTGATACAAGTGTTCAATAACAACTGCGTAATATTTGAAAAAAATTTATAAACAAATCCCGGGCAACCGGGGTTTGTTTTAAAAAATCTCCGCTTCGCTTCAAAAAAAATACTGTTCGATCTGGAAAATTTTATTCCACCTTCTATAGATATCATTTTTGCACTGCAAAATAAAAATTAAGAGTTATGAAAAAAATCGATTTAATGCTCAACGTGATCAGGGCGATAAGAATAACAATAGGGTCAATTATTTTAATTGCAATGGGATTAACTATTGTGATTGGAATGGCAAGCTGCAGCAAAGAGAATGCACTAACATCTGTACCTGCTACTCAGTCACCTGTTATTGCTACAAAGAAAGTTAGCCAGATAAGCTATAGCTATAATGGAACTGCCAGCGAGAACGAGATCATGACTTATGATGCTCAAGGCAGATTATCGACATATACTGAGGATGATCGCACAAGTAGTTTTGCTTATTCTTCAGCGACTAAACTTGAAGTAACAAGGAGAAAAAAGTCAGATAACAGCATAGATCGTATATATGATTGTACCTTGAATCCACATGGAGCCATTACCGAGATGCTGTTTAAAGAAAACAACGTCATTAAATATACCTATCTGTTTGAATACAACTCAGATGGTTACCTTACAAAGATCAAAGGAATTAATCCAGGTTACACTTATGAAGAATATTTTGAAATAGTAGATGGAAATGTTGCTTCATCCAAACTTTATTATGATGGAATACAGTCATCAAACAGGCAATATTTTCCTGACAATACAAAACCGAATAAAACATTTTTTAATACATGGAGTTATTGGCCTTCTGCCACACTATTTGGAAAGACATCCAAATATCACTTGAAAGAATTCAAAGATTTCAACATGAGTAATACACTTACGTGGCATTCAAAATATATCATCGAAACGGATCCACAAGGTTACCCGGTGAAGATCACAACTGATTTTATATTGCAGGGAACAAAAGGAATTACCAACTATTCATTTCTATAAGGCTTGGCAGTACGCTTCATTCGAAATTTGCTACGCTTCATTTTAAAAGCACCCCGCCAGGTCCATCTTATTTTGCCTGCCGGGGTTTTGTGTTTATTTTGGAGGAATGGTGCGTAACCTTCTCTTTGGCTTCTTATTCCTATCGGTAACCTCAGCTTCTGGTCAGGGTAGCCCTTTTATTTTTCATCACCTGAAAGAAAAAGATGGTTTAAGTAACAATTTTATCAATTGTTTTTTAAAAGATAGTCGTGGTATTTTATGGGTCGGCACAGTCGATGGATTAAATCGTTTTGACGGGTCTCATTTTTACATTTTCAAAAAGAAAAAACAGGCGAATTCCATTATCAATAATGCTATACATTCTTTATGTGAAGACAACCAGAAAAATATATGGGGGGCTACTGACAATGGAATATTTTGTTACAACCCCGAGACCAACGTTTTTAAAAATTATTTGTCACCCAACAGTAGACTGGCACCTTCCACTTCGAATATTGCCAGGGCTGTATACAATATCATTTGTGATAGTAAAGGCAATATTTGGGCAACAGGGATCTGGACTGTTTTAAAGTTTAACTCATCAAAAGATGTTTTTGAGGAAAATGAACCCTTGGCTCCTAGCAGTGATTCCTTGTATTATTATGAAGTAAGAAAGAACGGAATAATTGAAGACCCATCTGGCAATGGGCTTTGGCTGGCCACCCGTAGGGGAATACATTTTTATAACTTTAAAACAAAGCAGGTTCTCAACTTCAAAAATCATAGGGATACTCTTTTTACCGGAAGACGTGTCGCTGCTTTATACAGATCTGCCTCGGGGCAATTTTGGTTTTTTGATAACAATACTCAGCAAATATTTGGTTTTGATCCAGGCACCCGAACAATTACAAGGCGAATTGATATGACGGCTGCAATGCCCGATGCTATCGGTGCCACGTTATTTGAAGACAGTGAACACAGGCTATGGTTTAGCAGCTGGAGTGCCGAAATTGCTGTAGTAGATCTGCATACGAACAATATTACAAGACTTAGAAATGATAAGAGCGATCCTTTATCCATTGCGGGGGATTTTTTCTGGTGTGCTGCCGAAGATAAGGATGGTACTTTATGGCTTGGTACATTATCGGGCATTTCAAAATGCAACGCGTCAAAATCTTTGTACAGGATTTACAGGATGGAAGAAAAACTTCCTTTCCTGAAAGGCAATTCGATCCGGTTGATGGTAGAAGATCCAACTGATAAAAGTTGGTGGTTGGTTACAAGAAACACATTATTTGCAATTCATTATTTCCCTGAAAATGGGAAATATGATGTTTATGATTTTCAATTGGCAGAAAAAGATATTCGCGGTGCTTTGCCTGCACCGGTTTATAAAATCCGGTTTATAAACGACAAGCCAGTATTATGCACGCATACAGGTGCCTGGCAAATTGAGACAACCACTCACAAGATCGTACCCTTTATTGTTTCCCAATCAATAGATGCTGGTTTTGTGATCAGGGGTATGATTGAACAAAGTGGTATTTACTATTTATCTGATGGGAAAGAGATCATTAAATATGATAGCTTCAATGATAAAGTTGACAGAATAAAATATCCTTATGAGAAGTTAAAAGATGGTCAGCCACATGGGATCGGTGAATTTCTTATTGCAAACGATAATAAAATATGGTTTTCGATGGCTATCGGCTGGCTTGGATATCTGGATGAAAAAAATGAAATAATCCCGGTATACACGATCACAAATAAGGAAGAAGAAATGAATGGTTATTTTACTTCAATTGCTGCGGACAAAAAAGGGAAATTTTGGTTGGCAAACAGGGGAATTGGCCTTTATTCGGTAGATCCCTCAAATGGTTCAACAAAATATTGGACGGAAGCTGATGGTTTAATACATAATATCATTGATGTAGCTGCTCCTGACAACTATGGAAATGTCTGGTGTGTTGCATACAATAAATTTTCAGTGTTTACGCCGTCACTTGGCAGCTTTTACAATTTTACTTTACCGCTTAGTGAAGCTACTCTTACCTATGATAATGGGTTAACACGGTTGTCCAACGGAAACATCCTTGCAAGTGTACAAAATGATCTTGTAGAATTTTATCCGGAGCGTCTCAGCGTTAAACCTAATATTATTAAGCCCTTCATCGGTTCTATAAATATAGCTGGTAGGGAAAATTTCATAGACTCAAACAATTCAGTTTTATTGGATCCAGAAGAAAAATTTCTGTCAATAAAATTTGGAATGCTTACCGACAATGAAACATTTCCATATTCATTTGAATACAAGCTGGAAGGCATTGATGAAAATTGGGTAACAACAGGTGCGATCAACCAGGCTGTTTATAATAAGCTACCTGCCGGTAGGTATACTTTTCATCTCATTGCAAAGGCAAAGAATGGTGCGTGGCAAACTCCTGAAACAACAATGAAAATTAAAATAAGGACAGCTTTCTTCAAATCAGCATGGTTTTATACTTTGATCATTATTATTGTCTCAATCTTATTACTTCTTTTTTACCGTTTTCGTATTAACAAGCAAAGACAATTGCATGCATTGACAAACAAGGCACAGCTTCTTGAAAAGGAAAAAACGCTCGTGATGTATGAAAGCTTAAAGCAACAGCTAAACCCGCATTTTCTTTTCAATTCTCTCACCTCATTGAATAGTTTGATCGAGACTGAACCAAAAGCAGCCAGTGATTTTTTGGAAAGCCTGAGTAAAACATACAGGTATATTTTGAAAAGCAGGGATAATGAAACAGTGCCCCTGATCGATGAAATAAAATTTGCAGAGAATTATGTAAAACTACAAACGACAAGATTTGAAAAAGGATTTATTGTAAATATGAATATACCTGAGGAATTCTATCATCGCAAGATAGTCCCTGTTACCTTGCAAAACATGATCGAGAATGCGATCAAGCATAATATTATTGATGAAGACAGTCCATTGCAAGTAGATATTTTTATTGAGAATGATTATTTAGTAGTACAGAACAACCTGCAAAAAAAGAAATTCGTCGAAACAAGCAACAAACATGGGCTTGTAAGTATGCAATCTCTGTATCGATATTTAAGCAACCGACCTGTGGAGATCAATGAAAACAATAATTTTTTCACAGTTAAAATTCCACTATTATGAAGGCATTAATTATCGAGGACGAAAGCCTCATTGCAAGAGAGCTGAAAAGCAAAATTGTTTCAACAGCACCGGATGTAGACATTTTGGAAATATTGCCAAGCTTGAAAACAGCTCGAAAATGGTTTATGGAGAATGCCGAGCCTGATTTAATATTTGCAGATATTCAATTGAGTGACGGAGTAAGTTTCGAGATATTTGAAAGATTTGAATTGAAATGCCCGGTGATTTTCACAACTGCTTATGATGAGTATGCTATTCGGGCTTTTAAAGTAAATGGCATAGACTATTTATTAAAGCCTGTGGATATAGATGATCTCAAAAGAGCAATTGATAAATGCAGGAATCTCCATGAACTAAAAACAAAATTGCCGACAAACTTGCAGGAGCTAATGCAAGTACTTCAGCAACCAGCAAATGGGAAACAGCTATACAAAGAAAAATTCGTTGTGAGTGTGAGAAACAACTGGATACCTATACTTACTAAAGATATTTCATGCTTTGTCAGAGAAAATCTGAATTATATTTTTACATTTTCCGGAGAAAAATATATTGTTGATTATGTAACATTGGAAGAAATTGAAGATTTACTGGATCCTAAAATATTTTACCGTGCCAACCGGCAGGCTATTGTTCATATTGATTCCATCCAAAGTGTAAAACCACATGAAAATCAGAAACTCACTCTTACATTAAAAGCTCCATTGAAGATGGAGCAGGATATCAGCCGCGAAAAAGCACCAGGGTTTAAAAAATGGTTTGAGCGCTAATTTCACTTGCCACTAGTTACTCAGATGTGCTTCATCCTCGTCGCTTCATTAGTTCAGGAGAACGCTTCATTTGAATTTTAATACGTTTCGCTGGGATAGATTTTATAATTGCGGACTTCATTGGCAATTTTACGAAGCAAAGTCAATAATCATTAACCAAAATCTTTATTATGACACAAAGACAAATTGAATTGGTAAAATCAACATGGTCTTCTGTAGCTGCAATGGATCATGTTATTGTAGGCGGATTATTTTATGGTCGCCTGTTTGAAATAGCGCCTCAATTGAAACACATGTTTCATAGCCCGATGCCGGAACAGTCAAAAAAATTGCTTGCAATGATCAATTATGTGATCGCTAAATTGGACAAGCTTGAGGACATTGTTGATGAGGTGGCCAAACTTGGCCGCAAACATATTCAGTATGGAGTTCAAGCTGAACACTACGCAATTGTTGGCAGCGCTTTGTTGTGGACATTAGAGAAGGGTCTTGGTGAAAACTGGAATGAAGAAGTAAAAAATGCCTGGACAGAATGTTACAATATTTTATCCGATGCCATGATCGCAGCCACTGAAGTAAATAATCAAAAAGCAGCATAAAACAGTAAATAGATCACGATCATGATGGTAATCTGTTTCAGGTTGTTCTTACCTTCATATCTATGTCTTTGCTTCAATTCATAACGTATGCGGGTATATTCGTATTTGCATTGACAGGTGCATTCAAAGCAAGATCTTTTAAAATGGATGTATTCGGCGGCATCGTATTGGCTTTTGTTACAGCTTATGGAGGAGGAACTCTCAGGGATCTGTTGATCGGTGTAAGACCAGTGAACTGGGTCAATGATAACATTGCATTGATACTTGTATTTGCAGGTACTGCATTCACTTTTTTGCTCAAAGAAAATGTCAATCGGTTTAAGCGAACAATTTTTTATACCGATGCGATCGGTCTTGGATTATTTACAGCATGGGGGATTGAGGTTGCATTAAGAAATGGATTGAATGATATTTATTCCTTAGTTATGGGGGTCATCACTGCTACTTTTGGTGGTTTGATCGCAGATATTCTGTGCAGTGCAATTCCCAATTTGCTAAAAAAAGGAGAGCTCTATGCAACCGCTTGTGCTGTTGGCGGCGGAATTTATTTATTGCTCAGGCATATACCGCTTGAATTCAACATCAATCTTCCGGTTTGTGTAATTGTTGTTGTTGGCATCCGTATTTATTCCAAAAGAAAACGATTGATGTTGCCTGATATTTGATCACTGTTGCTGTTGTTGCTGCTGCTGTATCTCTAAATATCTTCTGTAAGAGTTTGTTTGTGGAGCCGGATTTTTTGTTTTATAAGTAAAAACGGGTGTCATCTTTTTTTCTTCCGCTTCTTTTTTCAATTGCCCGTTTTCAATACCTACCGAAACTTCCAGTGTATGTTCTGATGAGCCTTTATAAGTTCCCTTAACGGGAGTACAATCACTGAAATTTCTTCCGATAGCTAATCGCACATGCCTGTCATTCGCAATGCAGTTATTTGTTGGGTCAATTCCGATCCATCCATAAAACGGAATGCATACTTCCACCCATGCATGTGTGGCACCTTCACCGCGAAGTTCCTGATCTTTTGGACAGATATAACCGCTTACATATCGTGCAGGAATACCAACCATACGAAGCATCACCAAAAGTATATGAGCAAAATCCTGGCATACTCCGGCTTTCAATTTCCATATTTCACCGGCCCCCGTTTCCACCGTGGTAACGCCTTTTCTGTATTCAAAATTATCATACACATATTTTGAAAGCAATTGAGCAGTATCAAAAGGTGACAAAGAAAAATCAACTAAGTTTTCGATTACAGCTGCCACTTCATTTTCATGCTCAAAATTTTCCAGCATCATAAAATCCATATAAGGAAACTGTTCCCGTGACTCACCTATTTTTTCCCATTGTTCTTCTATTGAAAAGCTTGTTTCGGGAAGAACTACGGGGAGAATTTCAATTTCAATATCCGATTCAATGGTAAGCTCTGTAATGGGCTCTATCACAGAAAAAGTTCCTACCCTGTTTCCGAAATAATCAACAAACTCTTCTACTTCAGGTTTATGAGAAATATGCAACTCATGTTTTTTTAAAACCTGCAATGCATCCTGGATAGGGTAGAGCATTAACTGGTTGGCGCAATCAATAACTGATGATGTGTAGCGATAACGGGTGATATGTTTTATATTATAAAAAGTCATTGCAGAAATTAAATTTATTTATGAATATCCAAAATAATATTGACTGAATGATTTTGATATTTCCAGCAACTCACGTCGTGTTTGAATCAGGAATTGTTGTAAATACTTCCCTTCATTCACTTCCATCCTGCTATATTTTACATTCGTGGTAAGTCGCCCGAT
>Ga0209486_10001184_pt1 | contig 11390 bp, 10 predicted proteins | sample NCCompost_FD_187518 | JGI IMG/M metagenome (GOLD analysis project Ga0209486, IMG submission 187518) | Agricultural soil microbial communities from Utah to study Nitrogen management - NC Compost (SPAdes) (version 2) | ecosystem: Environmental > Terrestrial > Soil > Agricultural land | place... | reverse complement strand
AAGCAGTCGGAGGAGCCGTTCTCCAAGACGGACATTCGACTGCTCGACTCGGTGGCAGCGCAGACCGGACTTGCGCTCGAGAACGGCCGGCTGACGGCCGCTGTGGCCGCCGAGGTGGCGGCGCGCGCAAAGCAGGCGCGCGACATCGAAATCGCGCGCGACGTGCAGCAGCGCCTGCTGCCGCAGGAGTTCCCGCCGATCGGCGGCCTCGACTATGCGGGCACGTGCAGGGCGGCGCTCGGCGTCGGCGGCGACTATTACGACTTCATCCCGCTGTCCAGGACACTGCTGGGGATCGCGATCGGAGACGTGTCCGGCAAGGGGATTCCCGCTGCGCTGCTGATGGCGTCGCTGCGGGCGTATTTGCGAGGTGCCCAGACCATTCATCACCAGGCCGATCTGACGGAGGTGATGCGGAACCTGAACATGCTGGTGTACGAGAGCTCCGCCGCGAATCGCTACGCCACGTTCTTCTACGGCGAGCTCGACCTGACAACGCGGGTGCTGACCTACGTGAACGCCGGTCACAATCCGCCGATGTTGTTCCGCCGGGGGGCCATCGATGCGCAGGTTGACCGGCTCGACACAGGCGGGCCCGTGATCGGCCTGATCGAGGACTGCACCTATCAGCAGGGCACCGTCACGCTTACGGCCGGCGACGTCCTGGTCGCCTACACCGACGGTATCAGCGAGGCGATGAACGCCGCCAACGAAGAGTGGGGTGAAGATCGCATGATGGCCGCGGTCGGACCGGCGCGTGCGGCGTCCGCGGGCACGCTGATCGAAAAGTTGATGAATGCGGCCGACGCGTTCGTCGCCGGTGCGCCACAGCACGACGACATGACCCTTCTCGTCGTCCGCGCCGTGTAGCGACGCAGTGTCCGCCTTGAGGCGGACCGGCCGTTCATCAGAACGCGAGCGGCATTGTCACGCCCATCGTGAAGCTCTGGCCCGGCCCGCTCAGTCCCACCGTCACGGACGGCTCGATATAGAGTCCTCCCGTCAGCGCGGACGTCAGCGCGAACCGCAGGCTGAACGACTCCGATTGACCTGATGGAATGTTCTCGAACACCCGGGCCCGAGTGAACACTCCCGCTGCAGCGGTGCTGATGGCGATCGTGTCGTTGAGCGCCAGCCCGTAGCCGAGCGACACGGCGAACGAGTGTCTCGACGGCAGACGCCCGCCGTCGGGCAGATTCCGGCGGAGTCCGTGCCCATAGCTCGCACCGGCGAACAACACGACAGGGTCGATGCTCTTCACGAACGACACGCCTCCGCCCAGCGCGTAGCCGCGGTCGTCGTCGGTCGGGATCACCGCATCGACGGAGGCGATGATGTCCGGCCGCCCCGCCGCCTCGCGCAGCAGCGTCCGCCGGACGCCCACAGTGAGATCGCCTACCAGGTTCCGCCCATCTGCCGCGAGGTCCGCGGCGGCAGCCGTCACAATCCTCGTCTCGAGGTGATGAAAAGACCCACCCGCGTAAAGTTCCGTCTCGTTCCACAGCCCGACGCGTCCAACGAGCACCGTGGTCAGGATTGACACTTCCTGGGTCGCCAGCTGCAGAGCACCACCGGCGAGTGCCAGCTGAAGTGTGTCGCTGCGCGAATAGAACTGCCCAACGTCGAAGACGACATCGCCTGCACCGAGCAGCACCCGCTGGCCGCGCAGGAAGATGTCGTCCGCATCACGCTCTTCCGGCGCTTCGCCGATCGGCTTCTCCTGTTCCTGAGCGAACGCAGGCGCCGTACAGAACAGGAGGCAGACTATCGCGATCAGCGGCTTGGACATCGATTATCTGGAGGGTTGCGGCGGCCGCAGCGCGCCGCCGATGGCCAGCAGCTCGCGCACGGCGATGATCTCCGGGCGGCCGGCGGGCGCGACGGCGGCGAGCGCCGTCGGCACGTTGCCGGGCGCACCGGATTTCGGTTCGATCGCGAAGATGATCCCTCTGCGGTCGTCCTGCAGCCACGAATCGAGGAAGGCGTGCACCGGCATGCGGATGTTTCCGCGTGACGGGTCAGCCAGGTAGACGCGGTCGCCGCGGATTCCGCGCAGCACCGCGAAATGCTTGTAGCCGCGCGGCTCGATGAACACGATGACCGGGCCGGCGAGCATCGGCAGCTCTCCAGGCTCCAGCCTGAAACCCTCGGCTTCATAGCCGCGTGTCCGGGCGACGCGCTGCAGATCGAGCAGCGAGAAGCCGGTGCGCTCTGCCGTACGCTTGTCGTCGTCCGAGAGGCCCGTGAAGAGATCGACGAGTATCTGGCGCTCGGTCACCTCGTCGCCGAAGCCGTAGCGGAGCATCGTGGCTAGCGCCGCCGCGCCACAGGAGAAGTCGAAGCGCTGCTTGACGACGCCCGCATCGCGCAGGTCTTTCATCGACCGCATCGGTCGATCAGCACGAAGGCCGCTTGCACCGATGGTGATCTGCGCGGACAGACCAGTGGCTGTCAGGGCGATGGCGCCCCAGACGAGCAGGAAAGGATAGAGGCGGTGCACGAGACGTAACTGCGACGGGCGTCGAGACGCCCGCCGCACGCCTTAGATACGCGTTTGCGTTACGACCCGGCCGGGCACTGAAGCGTTACTGGTGTCCCTGGGGGGCCCGTTGGAATGAAAATCGATCCATTTCCGTGTGCCACACAGAGACCCTTGTACGAGGGCGCTACTGCATGGCCGTCAGTGCCGCCCCACTCGTTCGACCAATTGTTTTCGGTCTTGATGTCCCCCGCAAGGTGCAGCTTGCCGTTGCTGATTGTGACGAAGTGCACGTGCTGACCCTTGACCGTCTTGAGTTCATTCGACGACATGGGCGCGGCCTTCACGCCTTTCAACGCGGTGAACTTCGCCGTTGAGACTTTCTGATCCTTCACCGCAGTTTCGTTGTCCGAGGCGGACAGCATGGCCGGCGCAACAGCCAGCGCCAGCGCGACCAACCCCGCTGAATACCATCCTTTGGTGCGCATCAAACCGATACCCTCTCTTCCCCGCAGCCGACGATTGTTTCCGGCGCTTCATGGGGGCGTCAAGGGCCATAAGTGCCAGTTGTGACCCGGGTCAACCCTATGGGCAGGCCTGTGGCGCGAAACCTGCGGGTTCGCGAGGCGAGCCGCCTGCGCCAAGGCTTCGGCGAGCTCGCCCCACGAAGTCCGCCGCTCACCTCAGATTGTGGCAGTTGGCGTGAGCCGGGAAGTTCATATTTGGAACAGGCAACGGACTCAGTACGAGGTCGACGCCTGGCCCGGCGCCGTCCTCAATCGTCAGATCGAACCCTGCGGATCTGAACTTCGAGTTGGGAACCGAGACATCGAAATGGATGATCATCGTGTCATCCGCGGGAGAGGGGTTGTCGATGAACTCGGTCGACTCGATGAACCCTGTCGCCATGAGCGCTCGTGTGAACGCCGGCGATGTCGGATCGGACTGGCCGGGCGGTTCCACATCCTCGCCGCCGGCTCGGCACAGAGCAGCGATGATTTCGTGGATGAACGCGTCCGCGGATCGAGGCGTGGCGAGCACCGCGAGGCCGGCCGCCAGGCCGATTCCCAACACGGTGCGAAAGCACCAAGTACGCATGAGTGGACCTCCTCGCGTGGTTGCCCCCGCCCCGCGCGCTGGTGATACGTCTACATTGCCTTAACTCCCCGCGACCCTGGATTCTTCCCGCCGGCCCTTCGCGGGTCAAGGATCAATAGTGTCAGTGAAGAAATAACAGCGGTCGTGCGTCCAACGGGCAGGAGCACGCCCGTGAAGCTGAGCATTCTGATCACCTCCGTTCTGTCCGTCATCACCATCGGTGTCTGGGCCAGCCCTGAGCGAGCGACAGCGAGTCGAAGGGCGGCCCCGAGCGGCCCGTCGGGCCTGGTCGTCCACGAGTGGGGGACGTTCCTGGCCATGAACGGCTCCGACGGCGTGTCGCTCGACGGCATGTACCACGAGGAGCATGCGCTGCCGTCGTTCGTCCACGCCCGGAGCACGGATCAGCTTCGCCTCCCGATGTCACGCATCAAGAGCGAAACGCCGGTGATCTACTTCTACACGCCGCAGGTGCAGCGTGTGCAGGTCGAGGTCGGGTTCCCGACCGGTCTGTGGACCCAGTGGTACCCGCAGGCCGTGGCGGTTGCACCCGGGCTCGTCCAGACAGGCTCGCCGCCGCGTACTCGTAACGGCCGCATTTCGTGGGACGTGATGGTCCGGCCGGCGAACCTGAAGCACAACGAGCCGCCGGCCACGGGCAGCGCCACACTGTGGAACTACGCACGCGACGTCGATGCCGCGTACGTGGTCGGGTCGAATCAGACGCGGCCGCGTCCGGCGGAGCAATGGGAGCGGTTCATCTTCTATCGGGGCCTGGGCGAGGTGCCGCTGCCGATTCAGGTGCGTCTGGGCGAGGGACGCATCACCGCATCGACGTCCGAGGGCGAGGGGCTGCAGCACCTGTTCATCCTGAACGTTCAAGACGGTCGCGGCGCCTATGCCTACGCTCCGGCTCTGACACAGGACGGCTCGCTCGAGAAAGCCGTGCCGTCGATGACCGGCTCCCTGCCGCTCGATCGGTTCGTCGATACGATCTCCGCCGACGTCGAGAGCCGCCTGGTTGCCAGCGGCCTGTACAGAAAAGAGGCGCAGGCGATGGTCAACACGTGGAAGAGCAGCTATTTCAAGACGGACGGCGTCCGCGTGCTCTTCGTCCTGCCGCAGTCGTGGACCGATCGCTTCATCCCGATGCGCGTGACTCCGGCGCCGGAGCAGCTCGTGCGCGTCATGGTCGGCCGGGTGGAGCTGCTCGACGCCGCGCGCGAGCGGCGCGCAGAGACGGCGATCCGGGACCTCGCGTCGCCGAGCGCAGACGTGAGAGACCGTGCCTTTGCGCGGCTGCGCGCCGAGGGACGGTACGTGGAGCCGATCGTCCGCCGGGCCGCGCGCAGGTCGTCCGACGAACAGGTTCGAACGCTCAGCCGTCGTCTCCTGCTGTCTGATTTCGTCACCGAGCTCCGGTCAGCGCTCACCGACGCGCAAACCGGCGAGCGGGTCAACACCGAACCTGTCTATCTGCGGGCACAGCTGGCCAGCCTTCTCCGCGAGGTGGGTCTGACCATGGAAGCAAAGCAGCACGGGCAGGCGGCGCTTGCGGAGCTCGCACAAATGCCGCAGCCGACGATGCAGGACCACTGGTCGCGTCAGATGTTCCGGGCGCTCGCATGGGCGCACGAGGGCGCAGGCAACGATGCCGAGGCGCTCGAGTGGTACGGGAGGTTCGTGGAGTTCGGCAGCCAGGTGGCGGGTGCCTGGCGCGGATGCGCGGTGAGCTGTCACCAGACCATGGGTCCTCGCGACCCATCGTTCTTCCATGACTGGTACGCGGGCCGCAAGTATGGCGAGCTGGCCGTGAAAACGGGGGAGGCGCTGAAGCTCATCGCGGCGCACGAGCGGGTGCTCAGCGCGACGCCCCGACACCTGGCGTCGCAGCTGAGCCTGGCCTATCTCTACGAATCAGTTGGTCATGACGACCGGGCGAAAGAGACTTGGCTATCCCTTGCCCGATAGCTCCAGATACGCCGCTTCGAGCGCGACGGGGGTTCCTTCGTAGCGCTCGAACCCGGGAATCGCCATCGTCCCCTTGACGATCTCTTCCTGCGATTTTCCGGCCGCGATCTGTTTCTTCGCGAAGTCGACCAGCGCGCTGAGGTAGTCGCGCAGTTCGAGTACGTCCTTGCTGGATCCCGTCACGCGCTCCCCGACCTTCGAGTGGCCGAAGATGTAGACCGTGTCGCCGCCGTGATCCTTGACGATCCGCTCCAGCACCGGGATCCAGTTCGGGACCGACGCCCCGGCCGGCCGGTCGGCGCGCGGGTTGCGCTGGAACGACATGAGGTCGCCGAGGTGCACGATGTTCGCGTTCTCGAACGTGATCGCGATGTCGCCGCTGGTGTGCGCGGGGCCGTAATAGCGCGCCGACACGGTTTCCTTCCCGACCGACGCCTTCCAGTCCTTGTCGAACGTCGTGTCCGCATAGGCCTGGTTGGCCTCGCTCTTCTGCGTGGCCGCCTGCTTCTTCTGCAGTCCCGGCACGTTGGCGTGCGCGACGATCTTGGCCACGTTGGGCTGCATGGCCTTGTTGCCGCCGGTGTGATCGGGATGGTGGTGGGAATTGATCAGGAAGTCGATCTTCCGCGTCGTCTTCGGCTGCATCCCCTTGAGGAACAGCGGCGCGGTGTCGGCGAACTGGCTGTCGACGACAACGAACGCATCGCCCGTCAGGAGATAGCCGATGGTTCCGCCGCGCGCGGTGAAGACGCCGACGTTGCGGCGCACGTCCTTGAACTCAGGAACGGTCGGGGCCTGTGCCGGCGCCTGCGCGAAAAGCGATCGCGGGCTCAGCGCACCCGCGAATCCCAATGAGGACAATACGACGAACTCACGGCGGTTCAAATTCATTGCTCTCTCCTGACGTCTGATCCCTGATCCCTGATCCCTGGTCCCTACTTGCCAACCATATGAGGAAGATCCCGATTGTTCTCCTCGCAGATGCTTTCGATCAGATCCGTGTCCGGCTCGAGCCGCCAGATGATCGTCTGGTCCCATGGCCTCGTGTATGCCTTCGGATCGTCGATCGTCACCTTGATGTTCATGCGGCCCATGGTCGGTCTGGTGTAGCGCTCGGTCACTTTCAACGCTTCGGTTCCAGGGAGGCCGCGCATGTCGAGCCACGTCTTGCCGTTCTGCATGACCGTGGTGACGACGAATTCGTCGCCTTCCCAGTGGCCAATCGAATAGCCCATCCACATCGGCTGCGCCTGTTCCGGCGTTGGCAGCGGCCGTCCATCGGTGAAGACCTGACGGTAGATGGTGCGCGACTCGTGGAGGAAGAGCATGACGTCGCGAGTGTGCACCAGCTTCAGCCCGTCTGGAATCGTCAGCTTTTCGGGGATGCCGGAGGGCCAGCAGCGGACACCGGGATGGTCCTTGCCGTTCTCGGCGATGCGCTCGTTGTACAACTGGCGTGCCCACGGCTGCAGTGGGATGTCTTCCGGCTTCATGTCGGCGGCGAAGTTGAGCAGCCACTTCACCTGATCCCTGATCGTCGCGCCGGGCATCCAGAAGCCCGACAGGTCGGGCTTGCCGTCGGCAGTCCGCGGCGGCGGCGCGTTCATGTCGATCCTGCCGTTTGGCAGCCGCGGCACGTTCTTCCACGGATACGATGGCCACTGCGCATCGAGGCTGGATGCGCCCATCCACAGCACCGCGGTCCACGAGAGCGCGACCCGCGCGATTTTCCCAGATCTCCCCGCCATGGTTCCTCCGCTTACGGCGCGAATTTTACCTTAGTGCGAATGCGACACACCGAGGCACCGAGGTACCGAGACCAACCTGAAGAGCCTCGGTGACCTCAGTGTCTCGGTGTGTCGTTTCTGTATAAACTCTCCGCCAAATGAGCCGCGTCTTACCTGCGTTGCTCGCCGCGCTGACGTGCGCGTCGATTGCTGTTCACGCGCAGTGGCTGGACCACCGCACGCCGGGGACGCCGCGGCTGCCGGATGGACGGCCGAATCTGGCGGCGCCGGTCCCGCGAACCGCTGACGGCAAGCCTGACCTGTCCGGCGTGTGGGAGGTCGTGGGCGATCGCGTGATGGAAACCGACGGCCGGGTCCGCTCCAAGTACGTTTACAACATCGATGCGGATCTCCCCGGCGGGGCGCCCTTCCAGCCGTGGGCGAAGGCGGTGCGCGAGGAGCGGGCGAAGGCGCTCGGCGTCGGCGCGCCGACCGAGCGCTGTCTGCCGCACGGGATTCCCGATGCGATGCTGACGCGCACGCTGCCGTTCAAGCTCGTCCAGACCGCCGGGCTGACGGTGATTCTGTATGAGGAATTCAACAACTGGCGGCAGGTCTTTACCGACGGCCGGACGCTCCCCGTCGATCCACAGCCGGCATGGCTCGGCTACTCAATCGGGCGATGGGACGGCGACACGTTCGTGATCGAGACCGCGGGGTTCAACGACAAATCGTGGCTCGACGCGTCGGGGATGCCGCACAGCGAGGCGCTGCGGACGACCGAACGGCTGCGGCGCACCGATTTCGGCCACATGGAGATTCAGTTTTCGTTCGACGACCCGAAGACGTTCACGCGGCCGTGGTCCACGACGGTACGGTTCAATCTGCTGCCCGACACGGATTTGCTCGAACATCACTGCGACAACGAAAAGTGGGCGAGCCGTAAAGATCGGTAGGGCCTTGCTCGTAAGATATAGCCGAGGAGAATCCACATGCTGCGTTCGACCATCCTGTTTGCGTCGGTCATCGCCCTCGCGGTGCCCGCGTTCGCGCATCACGGCGCCGGCACGTTCGAGCTGAACAAGACCGTGTCGTATCCGGGCGCCAGGCTGACGAAGGTCGAGTTTCTGAACCCGCACGGCTGGCTCTATTTCGAGACCACCGAGAATGGCAAGGTCATGAAGCACCGCTGCGAGCTGCGCTCGGCGCACGTGCTGCGGCGCTCCGGCTGGTCGCCCGAGCTGTTCAAGGCCGGCGAGAAGGTGGACATTACGGCTTCGCCCGATCGCGCGGACGTGGCGTCGTGCTACCTGCAGACGATCATGTTTGCCAATGGGTCGCGCATGGATCGCTATGGGCAGTACGTCAAGGCCGGCGGCTCCGTCAAGGAAGTCCGCGGTCAGGTCAATGCCGTGAACCTCCTCAATCGGCCGGCCCGACGGCCGAGCGGCGAGCCGAACATCAGCGGCGACTGGGCGCCCGAACAGGTCGTGATGCGGGATCCGCGCGGTGTCGGCGGCGGTCTCCAGCGGCTCAGCACGATTGGTGAACGGCCGCCTGAAACTCCGCCTCAGGCGCGCGCCGGCGGCGCTGGCGCGCCGGCAGCGGGCCGCGGGGGAGCGGCCGCGGGCCGTGGACGCGGTGCAGGCGGGCCGCGCATGTTCAACGGCGCCGAACTGACTGAACGGGCCATCAAGGAAGCCGACGCGATGACCCAGGCGGACAACCCGCGCTTCAAGTGCGAGACGACGAGCATCATCTTCGACTGGACGTTCGACGGCCCGGTCAACCGGATCACGCAGAACCGGGACACGATCGTCATCGAGTACGGCCAGTTGAATCTGAAACGGACCGTCTACATGAACATGAAACAGCATCCGGCGAACGTGAAGCCGACGCGCGCCGGGCATTCGATCGGGCGCTGGGAGGGCGATACGCTGGTGGTGGATACGATCGGCTTCCTGCCCGGCGTGTTGAACGGAAATACCCGCCATGGCGAAAAGCTGCACGTCGTCGAACGGTTCACGCTCGATCCGAAGACGTGGCAGCTCTCGCGTACATGGGAAGCCGAGGATCCGGACTACCTGAAAGGCAAAGCCACCGCCAGTAACGAGGCACCGTTGATGCCGGCGGACGCGCCGTACGCCAAAGACGAATGCAAGGAACAGAAGGATCTGGATTACTCGAAACAGACCGGACTGAAAAAATAGGTTCAGGAGGTTCAAGAGGTTCAGAGGGTGCATGAGGATCCAATGCACCCCTTGAACCTCTTGCACCATTTGAACCCGGCATGAATCGCAGCAAATCCAGGATTCTCACCACCCACGCGGGGGCGCTGCCGCGCCCCGACGATCTCCTCGCCCTCAACGCTGAGCGTGCTGGCTCCTTCCGGCGAGAGCCGGAAGCGACGCACCCGGTAGCGGCGCTCCATCGGCAGCGCCTCCGCAGCGCGGTCCGGGACGTCGTCGATCGTCAAATACAGCTCGGCATCGATATCGTCAACGACGGCGAGTTCGGGAAGGCGATGCGCACGCGCCTCGATTACGGCGCGTGGATCAGCTATGTGATCGAACGCTTCACCGGATTCGAGGACGGGGAGCCCGTCGGGCACCGCTTCACGGATGCCAGCGATCCCGACGCAACCATCAAGCCTGGCAGTTTCAAGAACCGCCGCGATCGGCAGGCGTTCCCCGAGCTGTACGCGGACATCGATCGCGAGATGTTCGCCGGCGGACCGCGGCCGATGGGCCGTCCCATTGTCGGGAAGGTCACGTATCGCGGCCACGACGCGCTGCAGGCCGACATCGAAAACCTGCGCGCCGCTGTGGAGTCCGGCTTCAGCCGGATTGCCGATGCCTTCATGTCATCGCCAGCGCCAGGCACGTTCGGCCGCGATCAGAACCGCTACTACAAGACGCAGGAGGAGTTTCTCTTTGCGATCGCCGACGCACTCCGGGTCGAGTACCGCGCGATCACTGACGCGGGCTTCATCCTCCAGGTCGACGACCCGGGCATGGCGGAGAACTGGGACGCGATGGATCCGTCGGTGACGATCGAGGAATACCGCGCCTATGCACGCCTCTGCATCGACGCGCTGAACCATGCGCTTGCCGGCATCCCCGAAGACCGCGTCCGGTATCACATGTGCTGGGGAAGCTGGCATGGGCCCCACCTGACCGATATTCCGCTGCGCGACATCGTCGATCTGCTGCTGACAATCCAGGCGGGCGCGTATTCGCTCGAGGCGGGGAACGTGCGCCACGAGCATGAGTGGAAGGTCTGGCGCGACGTCAAGCTGCCCGAGGGGAAGATTCTGATTCCCGGCGTCGTGTCGCACGCGACCAACGTCGTGGAGCACCCGGAGGTCGTGGCGGATCGGATCGTTCGGTACGCGCAGCTCGTCGGCCGCGAGAACGTCATCGCCGGCACCGACTGCGGCCTCGGCGGCCGGATCCACGCATCCCTGGCATGGGCGAAGTTGCAGTCGCTTGCCGACGGCGCGCGGCTGGCTTCACAACAGCTCTGGTCCTCGTAGTGTCCGCCTTCAGGCGGACGCTCGTTGAATCACGTACTGATAGGATCCGCGCATCACAGCAGGCCTGATGTCCCTTTCACCTGGCGCACGACTTGGCGCGTACAACGTAGTCTCGTCCATCGGCGCGGGAGGAATGGGAGAAGTGTATCGGGCGCACGATACGCGGCTCGAGCGCGACGTCGCGCTGAAGATCCTTCCTGAGGCGTTCGTCGCCGACGCCGAGCGGCTCGCGCGGTTCAAGCGCGAAGCGCATTTGCTGGCGTCGCTGAACCACCCCAACATCGCGGCGATTTACGGTCTGGAAGACGCTGGAAGCGCTCCGGCAATCGTCATGGAACTCGTCGAAGGTCCGACGCTCGCCGATCGGATTGCGGGACAGCCGCTCGCCATGGACGATGTGCTGGCGATCGCGCGCCAGATCATCTCGGCTCTTGATGCGGCCCACGAGCGGGGCATCGTCCATCGCGACTTGAAGCCCGCCAACATCAAGCTTCGCGACGACGTGACCGTCAAGGTCCTGGATTTCGGCCTCGCCAAGGAGATCGATGGGGATGCGCCAGCGAGCGATTCGTCGATGTCG
>Ga0209486_10001182_pt1 | contig 11393 bp, 10 predicted proteins | sample NCCompost_FD_187518 | JGI IMG/M metagenome (GOLD analysis project Ga0209486, IMG submission 187518) | Agricultural soil microbial communities from Utah to study Nitrogen management - NC Compost (SPAdes) (version 2) | ecosystem: Environmental > Terrestrial > Soil > Agricultural land | place... | reverse complement strand
GGTGTGTCAAGATCGATCGTCGCACGCACTCGGCACCGCGAATTCGATCCGCTTCCAGCGGACCCGCTCTGAAGCCGACGGGTTTGAGTCTATTCGTGCCGGCGACGCCGCGTTGAACACGCCGGCAGTCCCACCAGAACGGAGGCGAATCATGCCGACGACCACGAAGATCGTCCCTTGTTTATGGTTCGATGACAAGGCAGAAGAGGCCGCAAAGTTTTATGTCGGCATCTTCAGGAATTCCCGCATCAACCTCACAACCCGTTACTCGACCGCCGGTCAGGAAACGCATAAGAAAGCGCCTGGCTCCGTAATGACCGTGGAATTCGAACTGGACGGCCAGCACTTCACCGCGCTCAACGGTGGTCCGGAATTCAAGTTCAACGAGGCGATCTCGTTCCAGATTCATTGCGAGAATCAGGAAGAGATCGATTACTACTGGAACAAGCTGGGCGCCGGTGGTGACCCCAAGGCGCAGGTCTGCGGGTGGCTCAAGGACCGCTTCGGACTTTCCTGGCAGGTGATCCCGAAAGACGTGGACGAGCTCTACAAGGATGAATCGTCGCCCGGCGCGCAGGCCGCGATGGAAGCGATGATGCAGATGAAGAAGATCGATATGGCCGCTTTGCGTGAGGCATACGACAGCGCGGAGGCGCACGCCGGCTCACGTTGATGCAGCGCACATAACCGTCAGCCTCTGGTTGTTGGTATCTTCGCGACCTCAACTTTCGCGCAGAACAGCAGCCAGAGGCTTTCTTCATGACGCCGGAGTATCTCCAACACCTGCTCGGCTTCCACTACTGGGCACGCGACCGCATGTTGGTTGCCGTGGAAGCGCTCGACGCAGAACAGTACGCCCGACCAATGGGCAACAGCTTCTCGTCGATCCGTGACACGTTGAATCACGTGTATTTCGCGGAGTGGATCTGGTATTCGCGTTGGAACGGCGTGTCACCAACCGTGTTTCCGGCCGACGAGATCCCCGAGGTGGCCGGCCTGAAGTCGCGTTGGATCGACCTGGAGAAACAGGTTCGAACGTATCTCGATAACGCGGGCGATGAGGGACTTCATCGTGTCATTCCCTACCGACTGATGAGTGGTAAGGAGGGCGCGTCCGCGTTATGGCAGATGGTGGCTCATGTTGTGAATCATGCCACGTACCATCGCGGCCAGGTGACCACCATGTTGCGCCAACTAGGCGCCGCTCCAGCGCAAAGCACTGACATGATCGTCTACTTCCGCGAGCTGACGGCGTGATCAAAGGATTGGGCTGACAAACTCTGCAGAAGGCGTTATCGCATAAATCGAGAAGCGCCGGGGGTTCGTAACCCCGGCGCTCTCTGCACCGTGCTCGGAGGATCTAGGCGGCATTGCCGCGGGAATCCATTGATTCCCGATTTCCGAACCGGGCTCCGTCGACTGACTGCTTCGACAGGGACCCGCGCTCAGCGGCGCGGGTGTGCAGCGGGTCGATGCGCGCGTCGCCTTTCGCCTTCGCTCCCAATGTCTGGAAGAATCGGGACCATTCTGCCCGATCTGCTTGGGGCTGACGTGGTGGCACCGCCCTCACTCTGCACCACCAGTATGAGTCTTTCGGGGCGATGAATCAATAGGACAACTCCCGACGCGCCTCGTCCAATAAAGCATTACGCTAGAGTTCTGAGAGAATCGAAGAAGTGAAGATTCACGATTCACGATTCACCAGCTTCCTCTCGATCGCATCCAACCGCTCGAGTATCTGATGCAGTTCCGGACTTTCCGGCTGCACGACCGGCACCGTTGGCAGGGTCACGGAGCGCGATGGCCAGAACGTCTTGAGGAGCGCGAACGCGAAGAACAGCAGCAAGACCAATTGCGCCAGCAGTGTCTCCACGCTCGGGAAGATTCCCATCGCATCGACGTGTGGCCAACCCGGGAGCACCGTGATGCTGATGGCGCCACCTTCCTGCAACTCGCGAATGCCCTTCCCCATGAATACAAAGGCCATGTAGTAGAGCAGGACGCTCGTTACGGCAAAGAAAGGCCGGAGCGGGATCCGTATCCCGTATTTCCAGAAGAGCGTGAAGATGACCGCGAGTGCCGCACCGCCCACCACAATCCCGCCGAGGATCGGCAACATCACGTTCGTACCTTCGTTCAGCAGCGCCTGGTAGAACAGCGCCGTCTCCGCCCCCTCACGATAGACCGCGAGGAACGCGACGAGTGAGAGTGCCGTCCCGCCTCCGTGCTGCAGCGCCGCGTCAACCTTCTCGCGGATGAACTTCTGCCACTTGGCCGCTTCAACTTTTGATATGAGCCAGTAGCTGACGGAGAACAGCACGACGACGGCGATGAGCATCGTTGCCCCTTCGATGACCTCACGCGTCGCCGGCAAGGCGCGCAACACCGTCGCCAGCACGACCGCCGTCGCCGCACTCGCACCTAACGCGAGCAGCACGCCGATCCAGATGGACCGCAACCGCTCGCGGTGACCTGTCTTGATCAGGAACGCCACCACCGCCCCGATCACCAGGATCGCTTCCAGACCTTCACGCAGGATGATCAGCAGCGACTGCAGGAACGCCCCCCACCCGCTCGCCGGTGGCCCAATCAACGCCTTCACCCCGGGCAACCCCGCCTCGATGGCGTTCATCGAACGCTCGGCGCTCCGGAAATCCCGCGCCGCGACCGCACCGCGGAAGTCGGCGAAATGGCGCTCGAGCGCAGCAACGGTTCCCGGGCTCCGCGCGCGTGCCGGGGTCTCGAGCGGCTCGAACGCGATGTACGCATCGAACGCATGGTCGTCCGCTTCCTCCTGCCGGTTGCCCTGCGCTGACGCCATCGCGGACCGCAGATGATGCATCACGGTGCGAATCGTGGAATCCGGATCGGAAGAATCACGCGTCTGTGCACCAGGTGCATCGTCGAGCGACATCGTCCTGACCCACGCGACGAGTCCATTCAGTTCCAACGCCGACAGGTCGCGCGCCGCAGGCATGGCCGTGCCGAGTATGCCATCCCGGATTGCTGCCGCGATCTGCGCGTCACTCCGTTCCGCCTGCCAGGCAAAAGAGGCGAGCTCGCGCGGCAGCTTGGAAAGACTCGCGCTCATTGGCCCATTCGATTCACCTGCCACACCATGGCAGGAGGCACAGCGCTGGAGCCAGACGCCTTCACCGGTGGCGATGATTCCCGAATCGCCCGCGCGCAGCCCGTTCAGGTACGACACGATGTTCCAGCGTTCGTCCGGACTCAGGGTCGACGAAAATCCCGGCATCGCCGTGCCCTCGATGCCTACCGAAACGATCCGGTACATCAGGGAGGGCGGCACGTCCCGCATCACCTCGGCGCTGCCTAACGCCGGTGGCGGCGGGTTCAATCCCTTCCCGGCCGGCCCGTCACCCAGGCCACGCACCCCGTGGCACGAAGCGCAGTGTTGCGCGTACAGCCGGTCCCCCGCCGCCAGGTCGACGGCCGTCGCCGGCATGTCCAGCGCGGCATCCGCGCCTAACGCGGCGAGGAACATGTCCCGCCAGGGGTCGAGCGTCCGCGGGGGCGAGCGACGGGCCACGCCGGCACTGATCGAGTCCAGCGCCACACGCGCCGAGTCCCCGCCCGTCCCGCTCAGGCGCTGCGCGGCAGTGCGGGCGTTGACCAGGAATGCGACCGCCTCGTCGTACTCGAGTTGGGAGACGAGCCGACCGGAAGAGTCGATCCCCTTTTCATATTCCGCGAGCGCTACGCCGACGATGTCGGCCACACGTTTGGCTGGCCGTTCCTGTGCCGAGGCGCGGTTGGCGAGAGGAATCGTAAACGCTGCTGCGACAATGAGGTGGAGCAGCGTGTGTTTCCCTGAAATCATCAGGTCAGTATGGATGAGAACGCTTTTCCAACTATCCCGAGTGAATTTATCGGTCGTCCTGATTCATTTCTATGGGGAGCGACCTTCACTGGTCTCCAGAACCACAAACGCCGTCGCCAGGTCGTCGCCGTGAGAAAGTGAAATCCAGGTCCTCGTCACGCCCAGCTCTCTGGCGCGCGCCGAGGCCCGGCCGTGAAGTCGCAGACTGGGACGCCCTATCTCATCCAGTTCCACTTCCATCTCGCGCCAGCCGATGCCGCGAGCGTCGTCAGTCCCGCTCAGCGCCTTGAACGCGGCCTCCTTCGCCGCAACCCGGACCGCATAGTGACGGGCAGGATTGGCCATTTTCCCGCAGTAGCGTTGTTCTCCTTCGGTGAAGAGCCGCTGGATCGCGCGATCGCCTTGCGACGCGATCATCGATCGGACACGGGAGATTTCGGTCACGTCGACGCCGACCCCGAGGATCATGCCTTGCCTTGACCAGGGAGAAAGCGCGCGGCTGTCGCCCACGCGCCGTCGGCAAGGGCGTAGGCGTGCAGGACGCGCGCAACCCAATCACGCCAGGCGTTGAAACGAACGGACTCTGGCGCGTTGCGGAAGGTCACCGCGGCGACATGAACCGCGTCGAGCTCCCGGAAAAATCCGGTCATGACTTCCTCGAGCTCGGCCTCGAGCGCGCGGCGGTCCGGGTGGCTCGCGGGGAACGCGTCGCGTGCGATAGCGTGAAGCGATGCGACGACGCGCTCACGGAGCTGGATGGCATCGAGTGCGGCAATCCGCGACTCGAGGTCCGGCTCTTTCTCCAGCCGTTTGCGTGCTTCGAGCAATGGACCCAGGAAGCGAACCTGTGCAGCCACGGAGCCTCCTCGTCTCGAACCGAGCAGGCGATGATCGCGCGCGAGTTCGGGAACCGGACACACGCGTTCCAGCAGCTGTACCCAGACCAGCTCGAGTCCCTGCTGTGCTTCGACGATGGCCCTTCCCTGCTCGCCGTGAAGAGTCAGGGTTCCCGTGCGCCATGTGCCACCGTGGAGTGCGGGATAGTCCACCGCCCACGCGCCACCGATCGCCTCGAGCTGCAGCGAATCACTCGTCAGGCGCAGGCGGCCAGGACCGATCAGCCGGATCGAGCCCCAGTCGACCAGGATGCTCGTGACGTCCAGTTCGAGATCGCGCTCAGGCATCTTCGACCGAAAATGGATAGCTGCCTGACGATTCTTCGTCGCAGATTGCCGCGCGCTGGCCGGTTCGCGCCTCGAACCGCTGGACGAACATGAACAACCGGTCCGTCGTGAACGCCTCGCGGGGCAATCCTGACGCGAGGATTGCACCCTCGATCGCCTCCTCCGGTCCTTCGACCTCGAGCAAGGTGTCCATCCGTGGAAACCGCTCGAAGCGAAGGCTGGCGCGACCGAACTGCAGGACGCGAACCTGCCGGTCGACCGCGCGCGTGACGACGTACCCGAGTGCGTGCAGTATGCTGCTCATCTGGGCCGCGTCCCCGACGGGAACGGACGTCTCCTCGCGATGCTTGTATCCCGACTCGAAGCTGGCCGCACCCTTCAGGTCGAGCGTGGCGGTCGAACTGGTGCCGATCCGTTTTACCCGCAGTCGAAGCACGACGTCGCGCATCGTCAGGCGCCGGTCCGGATGATCGTATCGCCGGTCTTCGAGACGGCCTTCGGCAACGTGCTGGGCTCCAGCCGCGAGGAGGCGTTGCACACAGGTTTCCTCGTCAGGCACTACGGCCTTGAGTTCGGTTTCACGCATGCTCGATGGCGGCAAGGACTGCATCCGTATCACTCAGGTCGCCGAACACCGCCTCCGGCCCGTGTTCGGCGAGGGATTCCATCGTATAATGACCGGTCGCGACCGCAATCGCGCGGGCACCGATCGGCCGGCCACACTGGATATCGCTGGGCGTATCTCCCACGATCACGATCGCGCTGCCGTCGACATGCAGGCCCAGGCGTTCGCGCGCCCGGCGCTGCGCAATCGCGGGAAGTTCGGCCCGTATTTCGTGGTCTGACCCGTACGCGCCAACGGCGAACCGGCCAAAGCCGATTCCGGCCGCGGTCAGCTTGTGCTGCGCCCCCGGCTCGAGGTTGCCGGTCAGGAGGCCGATGACACAATGCGTCCGATGCACCAGGGCGTCCAGCAGCTGCATAACGCCGGCGAGCGCCTCGACCCTGGTGTGGGGAGACGCCATCTCGCGCTCCAGGCCGGCCATGTATGCGTCCAGCACGCTGGGCATGCGCGCGTCGATGACCGTGTCCTCGAAGCCTGCGCCGCGCATCAGGTCCCGGACGATCTGCCGGTCCGTCTTGCCATCGTACCGGTACGCGGGTGACCCCTTGGTGCCAAATGTCTCGAACAGCGCCGCCTCCATGGCGCGACGCCCCGCTCCATGGCTGTGGAGCAGTGTGCCATCGATATCGAACAAGACGAGACGGTGCATCACCCGGCTTCCGGTTCATGCGCCGCGGTCCTGGCGATGATCAACCCCGTAAGGATGAACATCGCTCCGGCGATCTGCCACCGCGTCGGAACCTCGCTCAGCGCGAGCCACGCAAAGGCCATCGCCAGGAACGGCTGCATGTTGGAATACATGGATGTATGTGTCGGGCCTAACGTCTTTACCCCCTGGTACCAGAACAGGTACGCGATCACCATCGCTGCAATGGTCGAGTACGCGATTGCGCCCCACACCGCGAGAGGCAGGTTGACCCAATCGACAGCAGGAATTTGCGGAATCCCGACGAGCAACGAAATCAGGCCGCCGCCAAGCATCGTGTACGCGCCGACGAGAAGGCCCGGGACTCGTGTCGTCAGCGGCTGGACCATGACCGAAAACAGCGCCCAGCTGATCGCGGACGCGAAGACGAGGGCAATGCCTAACAAGCTGTCGCGGCCGCCGGTCCCGCCGGCGGTGCCAAGGACGACGCACGCTACGCCGGCCAACTGCAGCGCGATACCCGACCACGAACGTTTTGTGAGGTATTCGGTGCCGCGGATCCGGCCGAGGACCGCCGCCAGTGCCGGCCCGGATGCGAGGATCAAGACCGTCGTGGCTACGCGCGAGCGGGCCTGTCCAAGAATGAAGAACACCTGGTAGATGCCGTTGCCAAGCATGCCCAGCACGATCAGTCGAATCGCGTCCTGACGGGCGATGGGCCCGAGTCCCATGCCCCGCGCAACAGCGAATTGCAGCATAGCCGCCATTGGAATGCGGACGCCGTTGTACGCGAGAGGCGGGACCATGCGCGTGCCGAACTTGAGCACGCTGTAGTTCACGGCCCAGATGAGGGCCATGGCGACGAGCATCGCATCCGTGACCAGGACTTGGCGACGGCGAGTCTGGAACGTCATTGTGTACTTACGAACGAGGAAGCAGGAAGCAGGAAGTAGGGAAGGTAAGCGGCGCCATCAGGCGCCGCCCAAATTGAACTCAAGTCCATCCCGCTTCCCGTTTCCTGCTTCCTCTCCTGTTAGTTTCACTCCATGCATGTCTCCTTTGCCCTCTTCGCCGACGCCGCGAACCTGTCCCAGGAAGGGAAGCTGAATATCCTCGGCGTTTTTGACGCCGTCCAAGTTGCCACCATTCCCGCGGTACATCCGCGCGCGCACCTGGTCGTGCGGCTGAAGGGAAACCGCACCGACATCGGCGTTCACACGATGACGTTGCAGTGGATCAGCCCAGCCGGCACCGAGCTCTGGAACTCCGGCGGCCAGATCGAAATCACGCCTCCGCCGCCAACAGTGACGGAGATGGATTTCCCGCTCATCGCGCCGGTGGACCTGCCTATCGATGCCGCCGGTGGCTACGTGATGCGCATTTCGCTGGATAACGAGCAACGCGCCGACGTGCGGTTGCAAGTCCGCGTCGGCGCGTCGAATCCGATCATGCCTGTGAGCGAAATGATGAGCTAAGGGTCCGTAGGGTTCAAAGGGTGCGGAGGGTGCGGAGGGTGCATCCATCGCACCCATGTACCCTCCGCACCCCAATGCACCCTTATTTCGGAACCTCCCCAAAACCTTCGAGCCGCTCCACACGAAGCCTCTGCTTGAAGCTCTGCCCACCGACGGTGAGCGTGACGAGGTAATCCCCCGGAGGCGCGAGCGGGCCACCACCAAATCCTCCGCCACCACCGCCGCCTCGTCCGCCGCCGCCACCGCCACCACTGAGCACAGCAAGACGCTGGCCGATTTCACCTGCTCCTCCACCGCGGCCAGCAAAAGCTGGTGCTCCGCGCGGACGAAGAAGAATTGCGAGGCCTTCAGCGCCTCCCGGGAATTCTGCAAACGGATCGGCCGCACCAGCTCCACCGCCGCCGCCACGGGCCCCACGACCGCCGATCGGCTCAGTGCCTTCGCCCGGGCGGGCGTTCCAGCCACCTGGAACTGCTGCACCACGTCCGGCGCCTCCTCCTCCACCTCCGCCGCCGCCACCTCCGCCGCCGCCACGACCCGCAAGGGCCGCGACGTTACCGGAGAGGAGGGCGTTCTTCATGCGGTCGAGCGACGCCTGCGGAACCGTGCCGGCGCGGCCGACGGAATCGAAGACTGCGGTGATGCGACGGGCCAAGTTCGTGCTATCGCGGAGTTGCGACGGGCCTAACGCGACGCGCACCGGGACGGCGCGCCCGCGGAAATTCCAGTACACCTTGTGGATGCCCGGAGACGCCGGACCATTCACGACCGCGACCGTGTCACCCGCGGCGTCGGAGATGAGGATCGACGCACCGGCACCGCCGCCGCGACCACCACGCCCACCGCCTTCACCACCGGAAGCAGGTGCCGCACCGGCGCCAACACGGTAGGAGATCTCGGCGCCGTGCGGCGGGCTCGGACTCTGGAACGTCTTATGGCCAATGCCATAAAACGATTCACCCTGGTTGGGTGACTCGCCGTAATCGTAGGCAACGCGCGGCGCAAAGAGGTACGCCGAACCGGCCATGACGCGTGCGCCGGCGGTACCGGCCATCTGTTGCAGGGGATTGATGTCCACGATCCAGAAGCTGCGGCCGTGCGTGGCCGCGATCAGCTCCTTGTCCCGCGGGTGGATCTGCAGGTCGTAGACCGGGACGTTAGGCATGCTGCTCATGAACCGCTGCCAGCTCCGCCCCCGGTCGAGCGACGTGTATACCGCGCGCGACGTGCCGACAAAGAGCAGGTCGCGGTTGGTCGGGTCTTCGCGCAGGACACGCGCGTAGTCGGCTGGACTGTCCTTCGGAAGGTTGTTGACGATCGACCGGAACGTCTGGCCGAAGTCGGTCGTCACGTACACATACGGCGTGAAGTCGTTGTTGCGATGGTTGTCGAACGTGACGTAGAACGTGCTTTCATCAAAGTGCGACGGTTCGAACTTCCCCGTGTAGATGTCGCCCGTGGCCATGCCGGGGAAGCGTGACATCGGAATCTGCTGCCACGTCTGGCCGTCATTCTGCGTGGTCCACACGTTGCCATCGTCAGTGCCGGCCATCAGCCAGCCCGGGCGCACATACGACTCGGCCAGCGCCACCACCGTGCCATATGTCTCGGCGCCGGTCGCGTCGCGCGTGATACCGCCCGTCTTCGTCATGCTCGTGTCGATCTTCGCCCACTGTTTCTTGGAAAGATCAGGGGAGATCGGGTACAGGTTGTCACCGCGATAGTTCGACTTCAGCACGCGGCTGCCACCCATATAGAAGATGTCCGGGTTGTGTGGCGAAAGCAGGAACGGCGTGTTCCAGTTGTACCGCATCGTCCACTCGATCGAGTCAGCGACCTGACGCTGGCGCAAATCAGTGAGTGTACGCGCCGCCTCACGCGGCGGCGGACGCATCGTGTCGCCGCGCACCATCATGATCGAGTCTTCGAGCATGAGATACCGCTGGCGATAGCCGGGTTTCGCGAGGGGCTGGCCTACGCCCGTGCGGATATTCGTGCGCTGGACATTGCCGCCCTGCGACTCCGTCCAGACGATCCATGGCTCGCGCGGATGTTGCTGCGTGTAGAAACCGTCGCCGCCGGACACCATGAACCAGTAGCTGTTCTGGATATTCCCCTTCCGCCGGCTCGGACCGCAGTGCGATCCGTTGTCCTGCGCGCCGCCGCAGATGTAGTAAGGAACGCGATAGTCGTAGCTCACTTCATAGAACTGGCCGATCGCGAGGTATTCGCCGAAGTCCCAGGCGCCGCCGCCGTCCCAGGTGATGTACACACCGCCGTCGTTTCCGACCGCCATGTGCTCGGGATCACCTGGATCGATCCACAACGCGTGGGTGTCGATGTGAACGTCGCGGAGCGCCTCGAATGCAGTACGGCCGCCATCGTTCGACACGAGCATTGGGGTGGACGAGAACCAGACTCGATTCGAGTTCCGCGGGTGCACATTGACCATCGAGTAGTAGAATGGCCGCGTGTTCGCGTCGTGCATCTTTTCCCAATTAGCGCCGCCGTCGGTTGTCTTGTACAACCCGTTCTTGAGCTGCTGCGGCGGTTGACCGGTGCGGGTGTTAGGCGTGGAGTCGGCTTCGACGATCGCGTAGATGATTTTTCCGTCGCCCGGAAAGATCGACAGGTTGATGCGACCCTTCTGCGTTTCGGGCCAGCCGGTGCCTTTGACTTCTGTCCAGGTCGCGCCGGCGTCGGTGGACTTCCAGAGCGCGGAGCCGGGTCCCCCTGACTTGAGGTAATACGGGCCGCGGATGCGTTCCCAGCTCGTCGCCCAGACGACATCGGGGTTCGCCGGATCCAGTTCGACGTCGATGAAGCCGGCGCGATCGCTGATGAATTTCGAGAGCTTCCAGGTCTGGCCGCCGTCTTCCGTCTTGTAGAGGCCACGCTCCGGGTTCGTCTTCCACGCAGCGCCGAGTGCGGCGACGTAGACGATGTTCGGGTTGCGCGGGTGGACGACGACGCGACCGATATGCTGGGTCTTCTCGAGGCCCATCAGTCGCCACGTTATGCCGCCGTCGGTCGACTTGTAGATGCCGCCGCCGGGCTCGATTGAGTTGCGCGAATTCTGCTCGCCGGTGCCGGCCCAGACCTGCATCGTGTCCGACGGCGCGACGGCGAGCGCGCCCATCGAACTGACCGGCTTGTCATCGAACGTCGGTCGGAAGGTCACGCCGCCATTGGTACTCTTCCAGACTCCGCCTGCCGCAGGCGCGACAAACAGCGTGCGCGACGGGAACGGAATGCCGGTGATGTCGGCAATACGCCCTTCGAAGTGAGCCGGACCAACGCTGCGCCATCGAATCCCGGCCAGCACCGTGGAATCGACGCCTTGCGCAGCGACGAGCGTGGGGGCGGCAACGAGGGCCGCTGTCAGAAGAGATGTGCGCATCATGGGGTGTAGAGAGGGGCCTTTGTGTGCACCTAAACTGCAGCTACGAACGTGAGTTGGCGAGCGTTGAGAAGGGGGACGTGGGACGTGAGACGTGGGAGGAACCGGATACCCGCCGGAATCCGTGGTAATCAGGTTCCTCCCACGTCCCACGTCCCAAGTCCACCTTCGGCTCAAGCCAGCCGCACCGCCCGCTCAATCGCCATTTCAAGGACGCGCACA
>Ga0209486_10001181_pt1 | contig 11396 bp, 8 predicted proteins | sample NCCompost_FD_187518 | JGI IMG/M metagenome (GOLD analysis project Ga0209486, IMG submission 187518) | Agricultural soil microbial communities from Utah to study Nitrogen management - NC Compost (SPAdes) (version 2) | ecosystem: Environmental > Terrestrial > Soil > Agricultural land | place: USA... | reverse complement strand
TGAGGCCGGCACCCGTCAGCTGTACACCCGGCGCCTTGATGAACGAACGGCCACTCCGATCGCAGGCACCGTACACGGCCAGAGCCTCTCGATGCCGTTCTTTTCGCCGGCCGGTGACTGGATCGGGTACGTGGCGGGTAACGGTGTCAGAAAAGTGCCCGTTCAGGGCGGATCCAATTTTCTTGTCGCCGATGTGTCACCCCAACCGCTCGGGGCCAGCTGGGGCGACGACGACCGCATCGTCATCGCGTCCGCAGGTGGCCTGTTTCGGGTGGCGTCGTCCGGTGGCACGCCGGAGAGAGTGAAGGCGGCCGACAGCGTCAAATGGTTCGTGCAGGTTTTGCCGGGCGCCAAAGCCGTGCTGGTGAACTCCGCGAACTTGACCTCGTTGAGCACTCTCGACGATCTGCGTATCGACGTCGTTGACATCGAAACCGGTGAGACAAAGACCCTTGAAAACGGAGGATATGAGCCGCGTTACCTGCCGACGCTCGGGAGCACTGGTCACCTTGTTTTCGTCCGCCAGGGAACGCTCTTCGGCGTACCGTTCGATCCTCAGAGCTTGAGCACGCGGGGCACGCCGAGAGCGATAGTGTCCGATCTCGGCAACGCAAGCATCCTCGACGGCGGGGGACAACTCTCGTTCGCGAACAACGGGTTGTTCGTTTATCTGGCCGGACAGGCCGTCAGCAGCGTCTACCCGATTTCGTGGCTGGATGCCGCAGGCCAGACGACGCCGCTCGTCGCACAGCCAGGCATGTATGGTGCGCCGCGGATCTCGCCCGATGGTTCACGGCTCGCGTATACGGCCGCGGGGAGCAAGGGCGCTGACGTATGGGTGTACGATTTTCAGCGCGACGCGCCCACACAGCTGACGTTCACGGGTCCCGGGTTGCGCGAGGTTGCCTGGGCGCCGGACTCGAAACATTTGGTCTTCGGCGACGGCGAGTCGCTGTGGTGGATACGCGCCGACGGGTCAAGCATGCCGCAGAGGCTGCTCGAGAAGACGGCCAATCCACGCCCGTTTTCGTTCAGCCCGGATGGCCGCCTGGCCTATAGCCCCTTTGGCGCTCAGGGTCTGCCGGACCTCTGGACGCTGCCAATCGATCTGAGTGATTCCAAACGCCCGAAGGCGGGAACCCCCGAGCCCTTTTTGACTGAGGCGTTCGTGGAAGTGGATCCTGCCTTTTCGCCTGATGGCAAGTTCATTGCCTACTCATCGAACGAATTCGGGGCGGCGAACGATATATTCGTCCGCCCGTTCCCCGGGAAGGGTGGGAAGTGGAGAGTCTCGACCGGGGGCGGGAAGTTTCCAGCGTGGTCGAGGCAGACACGCGAGCTGTTTTTCCTCGGCAGCGACGATCGCATCATGGTCGTGAGCTACACGATAGCCGGCGATTCGTTCGTGGCCGCCGCGCCGCGCCCGTGGTCGCCGACGCCGATCTTGCGCGACGGTGTTCGTCAGAGCTTCGCCGTGGCACCAGACGGAAAGCGCGTCGTGATGTTCCCGAGGCCGACGGAAACGAAGACTGAGGGGACGCTTCACGCCACGTTCCTGCTGAACTTCTTCGACGAAGTCCGCCGGCGGATTCCGTAGGGAGCGGGGGATCGGGGATCGGGGATCAGGCGCGAAGAGCTCGTTCAGCCAGTCGGCGGCGTCTTATCGACACACGAGGAGGAACCGATGAGATTGTGGTTACCAGCTCTGGTCGTCCTCGCGGCCGCGCCAGCCGTGGCGCACCATCCCTTCACGCCGCACTACGACGGCTCGCGGACCGTGTCCATCACCGGCGTGATCGCCGAACTCCGGACCGTCAACCCGCACGTCGTACTGATCATCGAGGGGACCGGCCCCGACGGCACCACCGGCCGCTGGGCGTTCGAAGGATCTCCACCGGGCGCGTTCCGGAGACGTCAGGCCGATTTCGAGGAAAAACTGAAACCGGGCACCAGGGTCTCGATCTCTGGATTTCCGGCGACAGATCCGAAGGCGCGGGCGTTCAGTGGACGCGAGGTCACCTTCGCCGACGGATCGACGATGCCTTTTGGAGGAGCCGGGCCTGAGGCGGACGACAGATGGCGCTGCACTTCTGCGGACTGCTCTGGTTCGTATAAGTACCCTGACGTGCGCCCGCAGTGAGGAAGACAGTGCGTCGACTGTTCTTGCTCGCGATCGCCACTCTCGGGCTCGCGCAGCCGGCTGCCGCGCTCGACGCCGATTACTGGCGCGGCGGCTGGCGCACGCCGCTCGGCGAAGAGCCGCACATCTACGAGTTCGTCATCCGTGGCAACCGGGTCAGCGGCGTGTACTGCCGAAGCTGCTCCGACGCGACCACGATCGGCTTCATCGACGGCAAGTGGGACGAGAAGGCCGGCATCACCTTCACGGTCACGTTCGCCAACACGGCCGGCCGCATCACGTCCGTTGACGATCAGCAGGCGATGCTTGTTGACGGCAAGCTCGTCGTGACCGGCATTGCAGGCAACCGGAACGGGAAGCTTACGCTCATCAAGGATCCGCGCGGCGCTGACCCTGGCGGCGCGCCGGCCTACCACCTTCCACCGGGCACTCCACCGGCGCTGCCCGCGGCCCGCCGCGGAGGAGGCGGTGGCGGTGCCGGCGGAGGAGGCCGCGGTGTCGGAGCGCCGCCCTACTGGCAGGCCGGACCGTTCAAGCCGCTGCGGCCCGCGGATGTCGTCGGCTCGTGGATCGCCTCGTTCGGCCTTGGAATGAACCGGCAGATCTTCACGTTTCTCCTCGTCGGCGACAGGCTGCGCGGTGTGGTCTGCGGCCGCTGCGACAACCCGTACACGATCGGCGCGATCGAAAACGTCGTCATCGTCGGCGATCGCCTGTACTTCGACATCGTCCACCAGGACTGGGGCGAGATCGATCCGCCAACCTTCGATCGCAGCATCGTCGCCCAGCTCGTGCAGAACGAGATGCTCGCCGCGATACTCGGCAACGGCGTCGTCGTCGATCCGAAGAATCCGCCCGAGCGGCCGGCGGGACGCGGTGGCTTCACGCTTGTTGGACCGATGGCGCCCGAAAGCACCCGCGGAAACACATCGGAAGGCGTTGACGTGTGGGGACCAGGCACCGGTTCGACCATCCAACCGCCGCCGGGCAGAACGCCGATCGTACGGCCATGACGCGAGCAGCACGCGCTGCGAAGAATTTCGGGGTGCGGATTCGCTAGGATACGCAGGTGTTTGAGCAGATCCTCGGCGACAGCCCTGCGATCGCCGCGGTTCGCGCGGAGCTGACGCGCCTTCTCGCGCGTCCCGCGCCAGCCCGCCGGCTGCCGCCGGTGCTGATTGAAGGGGAGACGGGCACCGGCAAGGGACTCCTGGCGTCGTTGATTCACAGCGAGGGTCCGCGAGCGGACGCGCCGTTCGTCGACGTCAACTGCGCGGCGATTCCAGACACGCTCCTCGAAGCCGAGGTCTTCGGCTTCGAGCGCGGCGCGTTTACCGATGCGCGTCAGGCCAAGCCGGGCCTGCTGCACCTCGCGCATCGCGGCACGATCTTTCTCGACGAGATCGGCCTGATGCCGGATGCGCTGCAGGTCAAGCTGCTCAAAGCCATCGAGGACCGGGAGGTGCGGCGGCTCGGCGGGACTCGCGCCGAGCCGGCCGACGCGTGGGTACTGGCCGCGACGAGCGAGGACCTCGCCGAGGCGATCCGCACGAGGCACTTCCGGGAGGATCTCTATCACCGTCTGGCGGTGATCACCATTCGACTGCCGGCACTCCGCGAGCGCGGCACCGACATCCTGCTGCTCGCGCGTCATTACCTCGAGCGAGCCTGCCGCGAGTATGGACTGCGGCCGAAGTCGCTCGCCGCGGATGCCTCCGACGCGCTGCTCGCCTACGGCTGGCCGGGTAACGTGCGGGAGCTGGCGAACGTGATGGAACGCGTCGCGCTGCTGTCGGACGGCGATCAGGTGGTTGCCGCGTCGCTGCGTCTTCCGCGCGAGGCCCGCGCGGCGGCGCGCGCCCGCGGCGTCGAGCGCGTGGACGACCAAATAGCGACGCTGGAACGGGCACGCATCGAGGACGCGCTGCGCGCCGAAGGCGGGAACATCTCGCGCGCGGCCGCACGGCTGGGCCTGGCGCGCAACACACTCCGCTATCGGATGGTACGCCACGGGCTCGTCGAGGGCGGAAGCGCCGCGGGTGCCGACGCTGCGGTGGCGCGGGAACCGGCTTCGTCCGTACGCTGGCAGCGAACGCGCGTCACGTTTCTGGAAGTGCGCATCGACCCCGCGGCGCCGGACGCCGCTGACGTCCTCGAGCAGCTCGCCGCGAAACTCGCTGCATTCGGCGGCCGCATCCTCGAACACGGCGACACGTTCCTGCGCGTGGCCTTCGGTCTCGACAGCGTCGAGGACGCACCGGTTCAGGCGGCGCACGCCGCCTGCGCCGCGCAGCGTCTCCTCGTTTCCGCCGCAGCGCCGGCGTCCCGGCGAACCTTCGCCATCGCACTCCACACCGCGGAGGTGCAGGTCGGCCGCCTCGACGGCCGGGTCGAGCTTCACGGCGACTGGCGGCGCGACGTCGAACCGGTGCTGCAGGGCATGGTCTCGTCGGCGGCTGGCAGCGCGATTCTGGCCTCGTCGGCGACCCGTCCGTTTCTCGAACGCCGCTTCGACGTCGAATCCGTGGACGCGACGACAACCGGCCCGTGCCGCGTGATCGGTTTCAGCGAACGAAGCCGCGCGACGTCGCCATTTCTCGCGCGCGCGCACGAGCTCGGCGTGCTCGAACACCTGCTCGCTCAGGTCGAGCAGGGGCGCGGACAGGCGGTGCTGCTCGTCGGGGATGCGGGTATCGGCAAGACCCGCCTGCTCGACGAATTCCGCCATCGGATCGCGGATCGGGCGACGTGGTTTCAGGGATCCGCCGTATCGTTCGGCGAGTCGCTGCCGCTCCATCCGCTCGTCGATCTGATGAAGGGCGCATTCGCGGTCCGGCCCGATGACTCGGACGACGAGATTTCGGCGCGGCTCGAAACAGCGGTTGCACCCTTCGGCGACGACTTCCGGTCGTCGGTGCCGTTCCTGCGGGCCCTGCTCGGCGTCGGCCCCGACGACCCGGTGCTGGCGCGGCTCGATCCCAAGCTTCGGCGCGCAGGCATCTTCGAAGCGATTGCCCAGTTCCTGGTTCTGTCGTCGCGGTCGCGGCCGGTGGTGGTGGTGCTCGAGGATTTGCACTGGGTGGACCAGGCCACGCGCGAGTTCCTCACCGTGATGCTCGAACGGCTATTATCCGGCTGCGTCCTGTTGTGCGTGACCCATCGCACCGGCTACACGCTGTCGGCCGGATCGGTCGCCCTCGGCACGCGGATCGCGGTGTCGAGCGTGTCGCCCGCGGAAAGCGCAGCCATCGGGTGCTCGCTCCTCGGCGTGAAGCGCATCTCACCCGACCTGCAGGAACTGCTCGACCGCAAGACCGACGGCAACCCCTTCTTTGTCGAAGAAGTGATCCGGTCGCTGCAGGAGGCCGGTTTAATCGAGCGCGCTGGCGACGTCGCGGCGCTGCGCCGGCCGGTCGCGAAGATCGACATTCCCGACCGCGTGCAGGACGTCCTGCTCGGCCGCATCGGCCGGCTCGCCGCCGGCCCTCGCAACGTGCTGCGCGTCGCCGCGGTGTTCGGACGAGAATTTCCGCGGCGCGTGATGGAGCAGGTGATCGGCGGCGACGCGCGCGCACTCGAGGAGGACCTGCAGACCCTGCGAGCGACCGAACTGATTTACAGCGTGCGGGTGTGGCCCGACGCGGTGTATGCGTTCAGGCACGCACTGTCGCAGGAAGCCGCTTACGACGGGCTGTTCGATACCGAACGAAGGGACCTGCACGGCCGGATCGGCGCTGCGCTCGAAGCGGTGTACGCGGACCGCCTGCAGGAGCACGTCGGCGTCGTCGCGCATCATTTCCTGCACGCGGAGCGCTGGGACAAGGCTTTCGAGTACCTGATCAGCGCGGCGCAGCAGGCCGAACGCTCGTTCGCCGCACGCGAGGCGCTCTCGCTGTACGACGCGGCGCTGCACGCCGCGGAACGCGGCGGCCCCGGCGTGGCCGCGCCGGCGACGCTGATCACCATCTACGAGGCGCGGGCGCGACTCTACTTCGTCACCAGCGACTTCGGCCAGTCGGCCGCCGAAGGAGAACGGATGCTCCCGCTGGCGCGGCTAATCGGCGATCGCAGCAAGGAGGCGGAAGCGCTCGCGACGATTGCGTGGGCCTCGCTGTGGGGCCGCCAGTTCGACGCCGCGCTCCGTTTTTCCCGCGAGGCGATCAGCGTCGCCGAGGAAGCCGGCGGCCTCGGTGTCCAGGGACAGGCGCACTACACGCTTGGGTTCGCCCGGGCAGTCGTCGGCGAGCACGCGGAAAGCCAGGTCGCGCTCGACAAGGCGCTGACGTTCAGCCGCGCGGCGGGCGACACGGTGTATCAATCGATGTCGCTGTCGGCGGCGGGCCTGCTGCGCAACTGGACTGGCGACTTCGAGGAGGCGGCGCGGCTGCAGGACGAGGGGCGGGCACTCGCCGAAGAGAGAGGTCTGCTCCTTCCGCTTCTCTTCAGCTGCTTTCTCCAGGGGCTGACGCTGACAGGCAAGGGCGATTACGACGAGGCGTTCGCGGCGTTCACGCGCGGGCTCACGCTGGCGGAACGGGTCGGCGACGAAGCGATCCACCATCGCCTCCTCAATTGTCTCGGATGGCTCTACGCGGATCTCGGCGACCTCGATTACGCCGAGACGCTGAATACCGAGAGCGCGCAGGTGGGACGGCGTCGCCGCGATCCGGGCACGCAGCCAAACGCCGAGCTGAACCTCGCCGAAATCTTCTTCGCGCGCGGCGAGTTCGAGCGCGCGCAGGATCAATACGACGCCGTGTACCGGTACTGGAAGAATCCGCCCAGCCAGTGGATGCGTTTCCGCTACTCGATCCGGATGTTCGCGGGGATGGGAGCGTTGGCGCTGACGCGCGGCGATGTCGCGACCGCGCGTTCGCACAGCGCCGAGTGCCTGGCGATGGCGACGCGCACCGGCTCGCGGAAGAATGTCGTCAAGGCGCTCAGGCTCGCGGGGGAGATCGCGCGCAGCGAACGCCGGCTGGACGCCGCGGAGGGGCACTTCCGGCAGTCGCGCGACGTTGCCGCCGCTCTCGGGAATCCGGTTCAGCGCTGGAAATCGGAGCTCGCGCTCGGGACCTTCCTGCAGGAGACGGGACGCGATGCCGAGGCGCAGCTGGCGTTCGGCGCCGCCGCCGCCGTCATGCAGCGCGTGCGGCTGGCGTTGCGGGAAGAGCGTCTCCGCCAGGTCTTCGAGCGCCACCCCGACGTGCTCGCGCTGCAGCGCCTCCTCGTCGTTACCTGACGGCAGGTCCGCCTGCCCCCGACTTCCCTCAGGCCAGGGAAGGCGGGGCGGGACCGGCCGGCCCCGCCCCGGACCCCGGCCACGACAGGATGAGCGGCTGTCGTGGCCAGGAACGAACACGCCGATCGCTGTGCTCCTGTGCGACGCCGACTCAGGCGCGCGCGCCGAGCGTCCCCACGCGCTCCGCCGATCGCCGCCGCGAGCGGAACGGGAGGATCATCGGCACGCGGCTCCGGTAATCGGCGTACTCCGGGTGGACGTCGATGAGATCCCGCTCCTCGAGCTGAATCGCCACCAGAATGTACGCCGTCGTCACCACGGCAAACAGCAGGTGCGTCACGGTCATCGTCGGCGCTGCCCAGAACGCCAGCAGCCATCCGAGATACAGCGGGTGCCGGACAAGGCGGTAGGGGCCCGGTGTGACGAAGTGCAGCTGCGAATACTCGCGGCCGCGCAGGTGCAGCCACACCTGACGAAGGCCGAAAAGATCGAAGTGGTTGATCAGGAATGTGGTGATCAGCACCAGGATCCATCCGGACGCAAAGATGGCGAGGGTTACCGCACGCCACGCCGGGTTCTCGATGCTCCACACGACGCCGCCGAGCGGGCTCCACTGCCAGAAGAGCAGGATGAGCGCTATGCTGCTGGCGAGCACATACGTGCTGCGCTCCGCGGCCTGAGGAATCAGCCGCAGAAGGAAACGCTTGAACCACGGACGTGCCATCACGCTGTGCTGCACGGCGAACAGCGTCAGCAGCCCCAGGTTGATCGCCAGTGCCGTCAGAAACGGCGCTGTGGGGCTCGAGTCGAGCGCCTTCGGGACAACCACGTTGCCGATGAACCCGATGGCGTAAAGAAAAGTCGCAAAGAACGCGCCGTAAGCGGCAACGCCATAGGCGAATACGAGCAGTCTGCTCATCACTTCCTCCAGTCTGAAAACTCGACGACCTACATCCAGGTGATTGCTGTCGTGCGGCTGGCCGCGCGGACGCGGTGGTCGAACTGTGCGCCTTCACGTCGAGCCTCGTGCTTCGGCGCCGGCAGCCGGTCGAAGAACCAGCCGACGATCGCGACGGCATCAATCGCGCGACGTGCCGCAAAGCCGCGCACGCGACCTGCCGTTGTGGTGTGCGCAGCCAGTCCCGGGCCGGCCAACCGCGCCACGACCAGGACGAGAAACAGTCCAACCATGCCGAGCGGATGGCCGGCGTCCGCGAAAGAACCTGTGTGCCTCATGACGACCTCCACGGGGGAGCGAGGAGGCAACGGGTGTGCCCGAAGCGATGTTTGCGGAACTCGTTTATTCGATTGACGTTAGGGCGATGGGCAGGTGACGGAGGCTTGCCGCCGCTGTCGAATTTCTGTCAGTTCGACAGCGATGCCGCCGGACGGGAGGGGAAACGTAAGGCATCCCGGCTGTCTCTGGGTCACACTGTCTACCGGTGGCGTAAAGGACTGGAACGATGATTCTGAAGCAGTTCTATCTGAATTGCCTGGCGCACGCGTCGTATCTGATCGGCGACGAGCAGACGCACACGGCTGCGGTCGTCGATCCGCAGCGCGACGTCGATCAGTACCTCGCGTTTGCCGAGGAGCATGGCCTGCACATCGAGCACGTCTTCCTCACACACCTCCATGCCGACTTCATCGCCGGCCACCTCGAACTGCGCGATCGTGTCGGGGCGAAGATCTATCTCGGCGCGGCTGCCAAGGCCGAGTACTCATTCGTGCCGCTCCGCGACGGCGACATCGTCGAACTTGGCCGCGTGCGGTTGAGGGCGCTCGAGACGCCCGGGCACACGCCCGAATCGGTTTCGCTCGTCGTCTACGACCTCGATCGCAGCGACACCGAGCCGAAGGCCGTGCTGACCGGCGACACCTTGTTCGTGGGCGACGTCGGCCGCCCCGATCTGCGCGTCGCGCTCGGATGGTCGGCCAATGACCTGGGCGGCATGTTGTACGAGTCGCTGCGGAACAAGCTGCTGACGCTTCCTGACAGCGCCGCCGTGTACCCGGCTCACGGTGCCGGATCGCTGTGCGGCAAGGCGCTGAGTAAGGAAACGGTGTCGACGATTGGCGAGCAACGGCGTTCGAACTACGCGCTGCAGCCGATGAGCAAGGATGCGTTCGTCGATCTGGTCACCGCCGATCAGCCCGACGCCCCGTCGTACTTCACCTACGACGCGGTGCTGAACAGCCAGGAGCGGCCGACGCTGGACAAGACGCTCGAACGAATCGGTTCGCTGACGCTCGATCAAGTGCTGGCGCTGCGTGCGGTCGGCGCGCAGGTGCTGGATACGCGCGACCCGGCCGAGTTCGCGGCCGCTCACCTCGCCGGCAGCATCAATGTCGGCCTCGCGGGCCAGTACGCAACGTGGGCCGGCACCGTGTTGAGCCGCGAGCTGCCGATCGTGATCATCGCCGACCCGGGACATGAGCACGAAGCAGCGATGCGGCTCGGCCGCATCGGTTTCGACCAGGTGGTCGGCTATCTCGAAGGCGGACTCCACAGCGTTCGGTCGCGGCCGGATCTGACGACGTCCACGGAGCGGCTGAGCGCGCAGGTTGCGGCCGACCGGGTGGCGGCTGCGCCGGCAGGTAAAGCGCCGGTCATCGTCGACGTGCGGACTCCAGGCGAGCGGCAGCAGAAACGGATCGCCGGAAGCGTCGGCATTCCGCTCAACCATCTCACCGAGCGATTGTCGGAACTGCCGTCCGACCGGATGCTGCTCGTCCACTGCGCGGGCGGCTACCGGTCGTCGATTGCGGCGAGCCTGCTGCAGCGTCACGGCTTCACGCAAGCCGGAGAAATCGCCGGCGGCATCGCGGCGTGGGAAGCTGGCAAGCTGCCACTGGAAGGCTCTCCCGACACCTGAACCGTCCGCCGATTCCGCATTGGCCGCCGCCACCTGCCGTGGTGTCGTACCGATCGGATGGTGGTGAAGATTCTGATTGCCGCCGCGCTGCTGACACTGTGCGTGGTGATTCACGCGGGTGGCATCACCTGGGCGGTCCGGCGAGTGCGCCGGCGGGAGGTGCCGGGGCAGCCGATGTGGCCGTGGCTGCGGCTGTTCGTGCGCGTCGCGGCCTCGATCGTCCTGCTGCACGTGGCCGAGATCGCGACGTGGGCGCTGGCCTACGTGTGGGGCGGCGCCATCGCGGGAATCCAGGCCGCCGCGTATTTCAGCGCCGTGACGTACACGACGACGGGTTACGGCGACGTCGTGTTGCCGGAGGACTGGCGGATCGTCGGCGCGATCGAGGCATTGACCGGCATCCTGATGTGCGGATGGTCCACCGGCTTTTTCTTCGCGGTGGTCAGCCGGATGTATGCCGACCCGGCGCCAGCCACGAAGAACACGAAGGTTTAAGCGTTACGAGCCGCTCTCGGAAGTGCTCACGGCGTGAAGCGTCAGAGTCCGCTTGTTCGTGCCAGCGGTCAGCTTCGTGGCTTCGGCGCCGGAGAGATTCCGAGACGTTCGCGCCCACACCTGCGTCAGCTCCGCAGGCAGGTCGGCGATCACGACCGAGCCCTTCTCGTCGGCAGTGACGGTGCGCGGCCCGTGGATCGTGTAGACGGTCACGAGCGCGTGCGGCACGGGCGACTTCGTCTCGTCAACGACCGTCAGCCGAAGCTCGGCGCGCGGGTTCCCGGCGAGCACCGGAGTCTGAAACGCGGCGATCGAGGCCAGGAGGACGGCGGCAGCAATCATGTTTGTTCGCATGCCCTTCATTAGAGCGTCCGCCGGGCGAGATGTCGTCAAGCGGGGGCAAACTCTTTGTAAATGATGCAAAGAGTCTGTAGCGGGCTCTTAACGTCTGCTACAGGGCGGTCCGGATTTTGGGGCGCCGCGTGAACCAACCGACGTCATCTGACGTCTGTAACGACGCATGAACACCAAAATCCTTTTGCTGGTCGGAGCCCTGGTCGCGGCGATTTCCGTGGGGGTGAGCGGCCAATCCAATGTCACCGGCCGGTGGCGAGGGTTGGTGCTGCTTCCCGGCGCCGATGGG
>Ga0209486_10001180_pt1 | contig 11398 bp, 10 predicted proteins | sample NCCompost_FD_187518 | JGI IMG/M metagenome (GOLD analysis project Ga0209486, IMG submission 187518) | Agricultural soil microbial communities from Utah to study Nitrogen management - NC Compost (SPAdes) (version 2) | ecosystem: Environmental > Terrestrial > Soil > Agricultural land | place... | reverse complement strand
AGACTTTTATCTACCACCTCTCCTTCCTCGTTATCCGGGCTTTCGATCCATTCTTTTATTGAGTTCAGTAGTTCCTGTATGTTTTCATATCGTGCTACACCTTCCGTGCTTTTATCATTAAAAAGTTCCCTTACAAAATTTGTTTGTTTACCTACATGAAAAGCCACATCATAAGCATTGTGCTTTTGCAACATGCTTTGAAAGCTCTTTATCATTACCACAAATCCTTCAATAGCTTCTAGTGTGCCGGCCTTGAACCCAAAAGTTTTTGCTTGCTCAAGGACTTGCCACATGCTGATATTATTTTCGTTGGCAAACAGAACAGCTTTGTCAATAGTTGTTTTGCCAATGCCCCTTGCAGGATAATTGATGATACGTTTCAGCGCTTCCTCATCTCTTGGGTTAATAGTAATTCTTAAATAAGCGATATAATCTTTGATCTCCTTGCGTTGGTAAAAACTAATACCGCCATAAATAGTATAAGGAATACCCATGCGACGCAGCGATTCTTCAAAAGCCCGGCTCTGTGCATTAGTGCGGTAAAGAATTGCAAAATCCCTATTGTAAAAATGATTACGGAGCTTTTGTTCCTGTATGGTGTCAGCGATAAATTTTCCTTCTTCGTTATCGGTCATTGTTCTTACAATACGTATCTTCTCGCCTTCTGCATTTTCCGTCCAAAGATCTTTTGGTATCTGGCTTTTATTTTTTTTGATGACCTCGTTGGCTGTATTTAAAATGCTTTGTGTGCTGCGATAATTTTGTTCCAGCTTTATCACTTTTACTTCTTCATAATCTTTTTGAAACTGTAAAATATTCTGGATCGTGGCGCCACGAAAGCTATAAATACTTTGTGCGTCATCACCCACTACACACACATTTTCATGCATGGCGCCAAGTAATTTTATTATTTCGTACTGTGCGGGGTTGGTATCCTGGTATTCATCAATTAAAATATACCGGAACTTATGCTGATACTTACTAAGGCTTTCAGGGAATGTTTTTAATAACTCATAAAACTTTAAGAGCAGGTCATCAAAATCCATTGCGCCGTTCTTAAAACAACGTTTTACATACGCATCATAGATCTGGCTTATCGCTGGACGATTGCTACGCATATCCTCCTGCTGAATATAATAGTCATTACCATATTCTACTGGTCCTACCAATGCATTTTTAGCTGAAGAGATCCGGTTATAAACCGTGGAAGGCTTATAATGTTTATCATCAAGATTTAATTCATTGATCACGGTTTTCACCACACTCTTTGCATCATCCGTATCATAAATCGTGAAGTTGTTTGGATAACCCATTTTGGGTGCCTCGGTCCGAAGAATTCTTGCAAATACGGAATGAAACGTACCTATATAAAGATTCCTTGCTTCATTGTTGCCAAGAACATGCTCGACCCTTTCCTTCATCTCCTTTGCAGCCTTATTTGTAAAAGTGAGAGTAAGAATATTAAAAGCATCTACACCATTTGCCATCAGGTGAGCCACCCTGGTCGTAAGTACTTTGGTTTTTCCACTGCCGGCACCGGCCACGATCATTAATGGGCCATCAATATGTAATACGGCCTCACGTTGTCTTTCATTCAATCCTTCTAAATAATTTGTCATTTTGTTTTTATCACCCTGATCTCGCCTCAGGCGAGACGAAGGGCGGTCATGGCCGCAAATTACGTCATCATTGCGGCTAAAAAATTTGTCTTAAAAACTTTTACTAATTAAAAACCCCGTCTCGCCTTAGGAGAGACGGGGCATCGAATATTTTTATTTTTAAGAAGGCTCTTTCTTTGGTTCCAATAGTTGGAAAAACTGATCTAATTGTGGCAGGATCACTATTCTTGTTCTCCTGTTCGCTGCCTTGTTTTCTGCACTACTGTTTTGAACTACCGGGTTGTATTCTCCGCGGCCAGCTGCAGACATCTTTTTTGGATCAAGACCATATTCTTTTTGTAAAATTCTTACCACTGAAGTAGCTCTTTTCACACTCAGATCCCAGTTGTCGATCAATACACCACTGCGATAAGCAACATTATCCGTATGGCCTTCCACCATAAATTCTATATCGGGTTGATTTTTCAATACAGCAGCTACTTTTCCAAGCACTGTTTTAGCCTGGGACGTTATTTCATATTTACCGCTTTTGAAAAGCAGCTTGTCTGAAATATCAATGTAGACAACTCCTTTATCCACTTTAATATTTATATCCTGGTCATCCATGCTACCCACAGCCCCTTTCAGGTTCATCACCAATGCGAGGTTCAATGAATCTTTACGGGCCATGGATGCCTGCAGATCCTGTATATAAAGATCCTTGGCGCCAATATTTTCAAGCGATTTTCTGATGTTATCTGCCTGTGCGGAGGATACAACAGAAAGGTCTTCCATTTGTTTTAATACAGTTGTGTTAGTTTGTTTCAAAAAATCGATCTGCTTATTAAGATCAGCAATCCGATTATTTAGAGTTGCTTTATCATTTTCCAGGGCCGTTTTCTGACGTCCCAGTTCTGCTTTATCATCATTACATTTTGTAAGATCACCCTGCAGTGCGGTGTGTTTTGTTTGCAGCTCCGCATAATCTGACTGCGATTTCTTAAATTTTTTACTGCTCACACAAGAAAAAAGAAAGAAGGTCGATAGCATTGTTACTGCTACTAATTTGTATTTCATTGGTAAATGTTTTTGGTGGCTGAAGATATAAATTCAAAAGTATTTGGTCAAAACAATTCTACGAAGGCCAAATGTTAAAATTGAGCATTTACTTGATATAAAATATTTTACCCGGCAAGGTCTTCATTTGAGGATATGCTTTCAATATACGCAATGACCTGGCCACGGGATCTATTCATTACTTTCTCAAGTCTTTTTATTAATTCTTCTTCTTTTCCGGGAATATATTCAAGATCCTCATCGGTAAGGTTGATGTCATTCTCTTTCATTCTTTCTTTTACTATTTCCCAGGCAACCTCTAACCTCAATACAGATGGATTTTTCATGTTCAATGTTTTATGAATGATTGATAGAAAATAAAAGCTCTGCGTTTCAAAATCAAACCCGGTGCCAACAATTAGGTTATGCAAAAAATCCCATATTATTTTAGTAACTTAGAATAGACTGAACTTATAATATGCGAAGCCTGCTTTTTTTTTGTTGCCTTTCTCTTCTTTGGATAAATGGTTTATCGCAAAGAACTATAGATGTAGATAAAGACCCTAACGCAAATGGTGGGATACTTCAAAATGCATACACTGTGGGTGGTAAACCATTTGTTACAGCGAAATTTTCAAAACTTATCGAAGGTTCCCCATTTTTTAATGAGCAAATGATGCGTGGCACGATCATTTTGAGCGAAGGAAAAGAACATAAGGACCTCTCGGTGCGACTCAATCTCTTGGAATCGGAGGTAAATTATTTAGGAAATAAACAAATTGAAATGATAACTACTTTACCTGTCAAAGAAGTAGTATTATCAGATACTATTCAGAAAATTGATCATCGCTTTATTTTTTCTGAGTTTATAGAGATATACGATAAGCCAGAAAAGGATTTTTACGAATTACTAGAAACCGGAAAAGCAGAATTATACAAGCAGCACAAAAAAAAGCTATTGGAAAGTAAGCCTTATGGCTCTGCCACTATAGAGCAAAAAATTCAAACTGAAATACGCTATTTTATTTTAGTAAACGGGCAATGGATAAGAATAAAGAAAATGAAAGATCTTACAACTGCCTTTTACAAGAAAAATAAAGAAATTGCAAAATTCATTACTGAAAGAAAGATATCTGAGAAGAGTGAATCTAACTTCGAAGCAGTAACCGCTTATTACAACAGCTTGTTTACCGGATCAATGCAGTTATATGAGGATGGATGAATAATACCTCTATTTCCATTTTATATTACATCCAATACTAGGTCTTTGTTCTTGTGGAACAGGCTTATTATTTATTACACAATCCAAAGCGTGGCGAATATCTTTCCCGGTTACGGGTATTTCATTACCCGGGCGACTATCATCCAATTGTCCCCGATAAACGAGTCGAAGATCGTTATCATAAATAAAAAAGTCAGGAGTGCAGGCTGCATCATATGCTTTTGCTATTTCCTGTGATTCGTCATATAAATATGGAAATGGATATTTCAGTTCTTTCGCAACCTGCGTCATTAACCCGGGAGAATCATCAGGATGATTTATAACATCATTTGCACTGATAGCGACAAAACCAATTCCTTTGTTTTTATAGTCATTCGCCAACTCTACTAATTCTGCATTTACATGTTTAACAAAAGGACAATGATTGCAAATAAACATGATCATGGTTGCTGTTTCACCCTTTACATCTTTCAGTGATATTTGTTTCCCGCTTGCAGTATCGGGCAGTAAAAAATCAGGAGCTTTTGTGTCCAGCGTAACCATTGTTGAAGGAGTTCTTGCCATTGAAATAAAAATTTAAAAGTAACTCTAACTGCTAAGCGGCCTTTGCGAGATTCCTTTTTTTTCTGTTCAGGTATTTCTCAAAAACTATTTCACTCATCGGTTTGTTGTAAACTTTACTTTCTACCCATGAAATGATATCGAGATACGCAAATGATCTTGTTTCAAAACGATTCTTTTCAAGATGCTTTATTTTATCCAGGAACTTTTCAAGCTCTGGCTTGATCTTCTTTGGAGAAACATTGAATGATTGTCTTAAGAAACGGAACATCTCTTCCTCCACCACGGTAAGGTTTTTCATTTTCGCCATATACCGGTAAACGGATTTGATAAGTGATTCAATGATCTCGTCATTTCCCAATTCATAATGTGCCATCAGGTGAAGTAAACGGGCATAGCATTGCAGATCTATCCGGAGATCCCCCGCACCATTGATGATCTTTTGTAAATAATCAATTGCTATTCCGTATTTGCCGGCGCCGAAATAAAGAGTGGCAATCTTATAATTGAATACAAGTATGCGATGCCCGTCTACAAACAGTGCATATTCTTCGAGATTTTTTTCTATCGAAGGCACCAATTTCAATCCTTCTGCAAAACTTCCTTTCATCAGGTGCCAGTTTATTTTGGCACTATTGATATAAATGGAAGTATGAGTACGAAAATTATCATGACGCTTTGCAATATCTGTCTTTGCAAACATTTCAAATTTCTTAAGTATAGTTTCAAATCTTTCAAAATACCGGAGATCAAAAAGGGCATTCAGCAATGTATGTACTCCTTTTATATAGTGCCCTGTTTCTACTTCTTTCATCACTGGGTGTGCTTCAAAAAGATCGATCCATTTCTGGCTATAGCGATAATACATCAGGAAGTCCTGGCGGATAAAAGCATACCAGCAATAACTCTGATACAAATAAAGCTTTTCATAAAAACCATTTACTTTCTGCACGTCGCCAGGTAAATAATTTTTGAAAAATGTATTCAGCTCTTTTTCGTCCTGGTCATTTCTTGCATGACCATATAATACAAACCAGCGATATAAAAGCAATGCAAGGTTAGAAAGCCTTGTTACCCTATCTATATGTCCACTGATCTCCAACGCCTCTTCAGCCATTTCTTTTGTTTTATCAGTAGTACTACGGGTAATATGCAATGTTTCAATTTTCTTTTCTAAAGAAAGCAATTGAACCAGGGTATTAAACTTTTGATTCGCCCTTGCAAGCTCTTTTGCTCTTTCTAAAATTCGAAGGCTATGAATTTTTAAACCTTTATTATACAGTATGCGGGCATTATCGAGATGTTCACTCAATTGCAAATCGATATTATCAGTTGTTTTTAATAACCGAAGACTTGCCAGCAATTGTTTGTATAAATGGTTTTTTAAATTGGCTAATTGTGTTTTCGAAATGCCGGGCATTTTTTTCAACAACAGCCTCTCGTCGTACTCCTGCAGCTTATCCAGTGCATCAAAAAGCTGTATGATCTTAAGATCCTGTTTAGCCGAGCTTCTCTTTATATAAAGCTTGAAATGTCGTTTTTCCGACTTTTCCAGCGAGTGGACGAGTTGAAATAATATATCAGAAAACCTGTTGGACATAATAAAATATTTTTTTGGAAACGCTTCGCTTGCAATGAGTTACCTAAAATCTCACCCGTTTGAAATGATAAAACGGGGACCAATATATTTTCAGTAAGACAAAGCCGCGGTATACTTTTGATCTGCGTCTCTGTTAATTTCATAAGCAAGCAATCGTTGAGAGTAAGACAAGCAGCAGAGAGGCCTAAAAGAGATTTTTATCGATTTTCATATGGCAAGCAATCGTGAGAGGCCAGTCCGTTTCTACGGAAGGGCCTTTTTTGTGTCCGCAAATTTAATTTGGATTCTCGGAATTTGATAAAAAATTTTATGAGCTTGATTTCGTGGCAATTGTCATCACATGAGCACTAATTCCAACCATTACCGGGTCATTTTCAGTTTGCCTTATATATTCAAGCATTTTGTTTTTTGAATCTTCATCATTCCATCTTTCCATAAAACCAGGCGCCAACCACCCAAATCCTTCAATAGCTATTGAATTGAATTCAGAAAAACCGGCTGCAGCAAATTCCTCGTCAATTTCTTTTTGTGTGTGAAAATGCGCATCTGTAAAATACATGGGGTGATTGACAGGATTAAAATGATTGCCATCTCTAAGATCCTGGTTCACTATATTTTCAAAAGCAGGATCGTCAATAAATCCTTGCCAAAAGCCATCAAACAAAGAAGCATATCTTGTAATTGTTGCGGCTAGCAATACTCCATCTTTTTTTAAAACTCTTTTTGCTTCAGCAATACTTTTTACCCGATCTTCTTTTTCCTGCAGATGATACAACGGTCCGAATAACAGGACCAGGTCAAATAGCTCATCATTATAAGGAAGTTGCCTTGCATCTCCCAGCGAAATCGATGCAAGAGGTTTGTTCTCGGTTATTGAACTTTTAGTAGCCGCTTGAATATGAAATTCGGCAGCATCAAGTAAATGAACTTTATGTCCCATGTCATAAAGCCAAAACGAGTATGCACCCGTTGCACCACCAATATCAGCAATGGTCATGGAAGGTTTTAGATAACGAAGAATGATTTCTTGTGAACGAATTTTCTCCAGTTGAAAGACATGTTGCCCCAAACGGTCAATTTCCATTTGTGTGCTATTGTAAAATATATTTATGGTATGTGAAGACATTATTTAAAGTTACAAACAAGAAATAAATGTGTTACAAAATAACTAGTAATGATATAGTAGAGAATTGGCAATTTCTTCCTGCCAATATTTAGAAACATTGGTTTCGACAGAGGTGTTTGATCTAAATAATTCAAATGCATTTTTTATACCCAATAACTTATCAAGATGTCCTCCACCACTAGGATTTACATTGGTTATATATGCTCTTTCTTTTATCTCAAAAGGATATAGTTTGAACAGAGTAGAAATAAGATGAACTCCAAAGGCTACTGGTTGAAATTTGTTTGCGTCGGTCAGATTCAATTCCAGGCCATAACATTTTTCGTTTTTATATAAGCTATCTGTGGGCAAATAAGCACAGGGCCTTATCTCAATCCCAGTGATTTTTTTATTTTCCATTTCCTCTTGCAGCTTTTCGGCATTTATCCATGGTGCGCCAAATTGTATAAAGGGGTGATCAGTTCCGCGGCCTTCATTTACATTAATACCTTCTAATAACCCCATGCCGGGATAAACCAATGCGGTTGAAATATTTTTTATTGCAGGGGATGTGGGATAAAAATCATTCGTGATTTGAAGCCGGCCCCAGTTTTTTACCGGAACAATCTTCAGATCAAGCCCCTTTATTTTCTTATTTGAAAAATAAGTTGCCAACTCTCCAAATGCGCAAGAATGTCTTACAGGAATTGACCATCGGCCAATAAATGACGCACAATTTTTTTCATCCAACATTGGGCCCTCCACCATTTCTAAATTTCCACCAATTGGATTCGGCCGGTCTAAAATGATCAATGGCTTATTATACTTTGCACAAGCCTCCATCACATAAGTCATTGTCCAGAGATAAGTATAGAAACGACAGCCCACATCAGGAATATCAAATAAGACAATTTCAATATCCTTTAGATCTTCTTCGGTCGGTATTAAACGATCGCCATATAAACTAATTATTGGTAATGCAGTTTTGATATCAATGGAATCTTTTTGATATGACCCATCGGCGCCTTTAACCGAAATGCCGTGCTCAGGAGAAAAGATTTTAATAAGGTTAAATCCCTTTTCTACCAATGCTAATCTGCTTAATATTCTATTTGAAGTAAAGGCTGCATTATTTGTTATGATCGCAAATCTCGAATTCCTATTCACTTTGGGATCTTGTAAAAAAGCATCTATGCCGGAGATCACTTGTTGCATAGCGCTAAGTTCTGAATAATTAAACTGATATTCTTAGCTCATCAGGATTCCATAATTTCACGACGTAAATTTTATTTATGGCAATCCGCATCTTTATTACCGGCGGCACTTTTGATAAGGAATACAATGAATTGAACGGTCAATTGTATTTTAAAGACACACATTTAAATGAGCTGCTTGGATTGGGCAGGAGTCTTGTGCCCGTAGAAATAAGAACGCTAATGATGATCGATAGTCTTGAAATGACTGATCATGATCGGGAGTTAATTGCTCATCAATGTAATAGCTGTGAGGAAAATAAGATCGTTATCACTCACGGTACAGATACAATGGCTGAAACAGCTCAAATGCTTGCGGCAAAAGTGAAAAATAAAACTGTAGTACTTACCGGTGCTATGATACCTATAAAGTTTGGAAGTAGTGACGGCCTCTTCAACCTGGGCAGCGCATTAGCGTTTGCACAAACACTGGCTCCGGGAGTGTATGTTGCCATGAACGGCCGCTATTTCCATTGGGATAATGTAAGAAAGAATAGAGAAACGGGAGTCTTTGAAGAAGTAAAGTGATCAGCGAGTATATTCTTCCAGTAAATGTCCAAACCCCTGATCGGGGTAATATCCTTTTAATGGTGCAAAAAACTTAATGATCTTTCTAAAGTCAGCTGTTTCATTATCGGTTGTATAAAACGGTTCAGAAACACTTAATTCCTTTTTTGAATAATCAAGACCTACCATTACGATCGGTACGTTGGCTTTTTTAGCTATATAGTAAAATCCTGTTCTTAACTTATCAACCTTCTTTCTTGTTCCCTCGGGTGATAATGCAATAACTAAGTTTTCAGCATTATTGAACTTCTCGACCACCTGTTCAACAACGCCCTGCTTACTGAAACGATCAACAGGTGTGCCACCGAGCCACCGGAATAAAAATCCAAATGGACCTTTGAATAGCTCGGCTTTTCCAAGATACTTGCCATATTTTATCTTCAGCACACTTCTGAATGCAATGCCAATAGTAAAATCTTTCCAATGAGTATGCGGCGCTACTAATACGATAGCTTTCCTTAAATGATTGGGAAATTCATTTAAGGCTTTCCATCCTTCTAATTTCAGGTATAGTTGCCAGAGAGATCGCATATAGTACCCAAAGTAATTAAAACTCTTTTATTGTACCTGCATCATGATCATCACTCATTATATGAATGATATTGGGTTGTTATGTATGTGATGATATTGAGATCATACAAAGGATAACAAACCAGTAAAGCATGATGAATCGTTTGATAGAAGTTAAATATTATCCACAATCATGAATAATCTATTAAATAAATGGGTATGTTATGAGCATTATATTAAGTTTATAATTAAGTTTACATTGTTTAGTCTATAAAGATTAACTAATTCCATTAGATTCTGCATGACCGAAGGATCGAAGCATACAAGTCTCCTGAAGGCTGAACCATATTTTGTTTGGATTGTGGCCCCACAATTAGATACGGATGATCCGAATCTAAAATACTATTACGACTTTGATGCCAACATAAAAGAATTCGCTAAAGCTTTTGATGAATTAGGTCTTCCATGGAAATGGCAGTATGTAACGATCAATGATTACAAGACGATCATTGATAAAATAGCTGCTTCCGCAAATGGTCATATCCCACTTGTATTTAACTTATGCGATGGCGATGAAGTAAATGGCGCACCCGGTTTGTCTGTTATTCAATATCTCGAGGAGAAAGAACTTATTTATACCGGCTCAAGAGAAAAGTATTATCATCTTACTACTTCCAAGATCACTATGAAACAGGCATTTGATGAAGCTCGTGTTTCCAATTCTTTATGGAAGGCCATAACTAGTCCCGGCCAGGATGTAAGTGGAGTTTGTGATCATATTGGTATGCCAGTTATTGTTAAGCCTGCCGTATCTGGGGGAAGCATGGGTCTAGGTTTGAAAAACGTAGTGAACAATGATGATGAATTAAGAAAAGTGATTGATGAACTTTATAAAGGTTATCATGGTTGGGATTTTACTTTTGGAGGATTGGTAGCTGAGAAGTTTATCGCCGGTCCTGAGTTCACAACATTTGTTACCGGCTCTTATGATCAGCCAGACGATATCCGGGTTTATCAACCGGTAGAAAGGGTCTTTAATGAAAAACTTCCCGAGAATGAAAAGTTCCTTTCTTTTGACAGACTTTGGGATACTTATGAAAATGAAAAGCCGGTAGGTGAGCATGAGTATGAAAACCTTTGGGAGTATTTTAAACCCAATGTACAGTTAGAACATGCGATCAAACAATTAAGCATCGATGCTTATTGTGCAGTGAGAGGTACAGGTTATGGCCGGATTGATATCCGAATGGATAGGGCAACCGGTAAAATGTATGTGCTGGAAGTAAATTCACAATGCGGATTAAGCGAGGATGAAAACCACACTTCGATTGGCGCTATGGTAAGGTTGGGCAATGAGAAATTCAGCGACATGCTCGGGGCGATAATCGAAAATGCCCTGCGAACAAAACTCAAATACATTAAAGCGGCCAAGCTTATCAAATAAATAACAGCGCTATAAAGCCGTTTCAATACTTTTTATTAACTAAAATGATCGTATGAAGATTTGTGTGCTTCAACCTGACTATTCGCATTCCAAAGTAGATTACCAGCTCTATGATCCTATTCGCAATCTTTCTTCGCTAATGCCCGAAGCAGAGATGGATCATGTGCTGATCAGTAAATTAACTACTTACAAACAGCTTAAAGAGCTTAAGAAAAAAGGTTACGATTGCTTTGTTAATCTTTGTGAAGGTTATCCTGATTGGGAAACACCCGGCTATGATATTTACTTCAATGCCGATATGCTGAATATTCCTGTTACTGGCCCCAGCACAAAACTTTTTGATGTTCCTAAACGGCTAATGAAATATGTGGCTTATTGCGAAGGAGTTAGAATTCCTGCTTATGCTATTATAGATACCCTGGAAGAGATTGAAAGTGCTACACAGCATTTAAAATACCCATTGTTTGTAAAACCTGCACATG
>Ga0209486_10001179_pt1 | contig 11398 bp, 12 predicted proteins | sample NCCompost_FD_187518 | JGI IMG/M metagenome (GOLD analysis project Ga0209486, IMG submission 187518) | Agricultural soil microbial communities from Utah to study Nitrogen management - NC Compost (SPAdes) (version 2) | ecosystem: Environmental > Terrestrial > Soil > Agricultural land | place... | reverse complement strand
CTCACGCCACAACAGTGAAAATAAGAAGCCAAAAGCGAAATTGATGACTCCCAGCGCCGCCAGCGAACCGCGCCAGCCGATGAGCAAGACCAACGACGGTGCCAGGATCGCGGCGAGCACGCCGCCGCTCGGAACTCCGGTTTGCTTGATACCCATGGCCGTGGCGCGCTCGTCGCGGTCAAACCAGGTCATTACGCCGATGCTGGACGCCGGATTGAGAAAGCTATAACCAAACCCCGCGAGAAAAAAACTAACCCAAGCCGATTCGAAGGACGGTGAAAACGCCGCCGCCGTGGTGCAGACTCCAAGACCGAGATGACCGAGCAGTGTGGTCTTGCGCACACCCAAGCGGTCGGCGAGCCACCCCGTGCCGAACGAGGCGCCCGTCATCGCCAGATAAAACGCCGAGAAAAACAACCCAACTTGCGCGCGCGATAAGCCCATTTCATCTTTGTAAAACGGCGCCAGCGTGTTGATGCCGTATTGCGCCGACGCGCCGATGATATGCGAGACGAAGATCAATCCGAGAATCGTCCAACGAAACGAATCGCGCTGCAGTGAGCTGTCGGACATGGAAGAAAGTGCGGCGGGGCTCTAATCGAAAACGGTGCTCGAATAAGCTTCGGCATCGATGAAAGCTTCGATGACGCTCGGACCATGGAGATTCGTTGCCCACTCCAGCGCGTCGCGAAATTCCTCGGAATTATTGGCAGCGCGGCAAGGTACGCCAAAGTAATGCGGCGGCGAGCCGGGCGGATCGCCCAGCCGCACACCGGATAGCGGGTAGCTTCGCCGCTCTTGCTTGACTTTCATGAGGCCGAGCCAGCCGTCATTGAGCACGATGGTCGGCACCGCAAGATTGAGTCGCCGCGCCAAGGCGAGCTCGCCCGCCGTCATCTGAAAACCGCCGTCGCCGACAACGCAAACTACAGAGCGCTCGGGAAACACCAATTTCGCCGCATAGGCGGCCGGCATGCCGTAGCCCATCGACGACCAGCCGTTGGTGGCGAGCAGGGTGCGCGGCAAATCGGTGCGCCATTGCGTGGCAATCTGGTGCGTGTGCGCGCCGACATCATAAGCGAGAACACCATCCGCGGGCAGCCAGCCTCGCAGCGCGTCGAGCACGTGATGCGCCGAGAAATCAGCACCGCTCGGACGCAGCGCGCGTTCCAGCGCCGCGCGATGGCGGCGACATTCTTCAGTCGACCAGTCGTTGGCGCCCGGCGTTATCGCACAGATCGCTTCGATCGCTGCATCGAGATCGCAGGCCTCGTTCCAGACGAAATTTAGACCCTTACCCGCCTCCGCCGATTCACTGCTGATATGCGCAATCGGCGTTTTGCCCGCCCAATCTTCATAGTTGATTTCAATCGGATCGTAGCCGACAGCCACGATCAGATCGGCGCGGTCGGTGAAAGCCTTGACGTCGCTGCGCCGCGCGCGGCCGATAACGCCCGACCAATTGGGATGGCTCTCGGGCAGAAACCCTTTGGCGTGCATCGTCGTCACAAAGGGCAACTGCTGGCGCTCGACAAATCTGAGCAAATCGCGCCCGCCTTTACTCCGCGTGAACGTCAAACCCGTGACCATCAAAGGACGCCGCGAGTTGGCTAGCGCTGTCGAAATAATTTTGACGACTTGCGCCGGTAGATCAGCGCGGCGTGGAGGCTTATGTACTAAACCAGCGACATCGGTCGGCAGCGCTTGTGCGATGTCTTCCGGCAAATCGAGATGCACGGGGCCCGGCGGCTCTTCGTTGGCAATCGCGACCGCGCGCTGCACTGCTTTAGCGGCAGGTAAATCCCGAAATGAAAACGTCGCCTTGGTCAACGGCTTGAACAGGGCGTGATGATCGATGCGCATTTGGATGCGCCGGTCGAGCCACGCGCTGGCAACGTTGCACGTTATAGCAATAACCGGCGCGCGATCGAGCCAGGCGCAACCCACGCCGGTCGTAAGATTAGTCGCTCCGGGACCGACGGTCGACGCGCATATGCCGGGGATGCCGGTCAAATAGCCGACGGTCGTGGCCATAAAGCCCGCCGATGTTTCGCTCGCGGTAAGAATAAAATCGATCGAACTTCGCCGCAGCGCCTCGATCAGCGGCAAAACCGGCCCGCTCGGTACGCCGAAGACCCAACGTACTCCGGCTTCCTCAAGCGCGCGGACGATCACGTCGCTATTATTCATGGTTGCTCTTGGCGTACTTCTCCTCTTTGCGCGAGAAACCGCTGAGATTCTTCGTCGAGGATTGAGAATCGAGAATGGAGAATCGCTTGTTGTTGTTTGCCGATCCTCGATCCTCCATCCTTCGATCCTCGGCCAAAATTCGCGCTAATTGCCGATCCGCACCGGATCCATAGCATCCTGCACCGCGCGAATGATCGACAGCGCCGTGAGCTTTCCGGTCTTGGGGTTCTCGCTAGGCACGTTTTCGATATGCACGTGCAGCTTGCCGAACTCGCCTTCGACATCGATGTCATGGCAATTACGCACCAGCCCGGGCACGGCAAGAATTTTGACTCGCGTTTGATCCGGGCCGATGCCGGCCAAGCTCACCGCCGCGGTGACGTTGACGTTGGCGGGAAAACCGCGGCACGCCTCGCGCGCCGAGCCGGAAAAAATTTCTTTCTCCTCCTCCAAGCCCGCGAGCGAAATTCTCCGTTCGACGAGATACGGGGCTCCTTCGAGACCGGCGGGCGGCTTGCGGGTGGTGTGAGTGACGTGGCTGATTGCGCCGACGACAGCGGACTTGATGCCGTCCAATCCGGCGATGGCGCCGGATGGAACGTACAGCCGGCAGCCGGTGCGGCGCGATTTGTCGATGACTTCCGGATGATCGAGCAAGGCTCCGACGCTGATCACCATAAGGTCTTTTCCAGCGGCAAAAACCTGATCGGCTAGACTCGGCACGACAGCGCCGCCGGCCGCTTCGATGATCATGTCAGCCGAGCCCACTAAATCTTTCAACGAAAGGTATTGAGGCGGTTGATGAAACGCCGAAAGGAAATCCCGCGCCCTGCTTTCCGTCCGGCTGGTCACACCGGCCACGCGCACCGACAGTTTTCCGCCTTCGACCGCGCGAATCAACGCTTTGCCGATGGCGCCGCAGCCGACAATACCAATCGATTTCATCTTACCGCCTCTCTGTTCCAGATCGTTTGAAGCCAAGCGCTTGCCGCCTTAACCCGACGGCACAAGCCAATAGAGCATGCCGTAAACGATCACGCCGGTGACCGAAACATAGACCCATATGGGAAACGTCCAGCGCGCGATCCGCCGGTGCGCGTCGAATCTCTCGCGCAAAGCGCGAATCAGAGTAATCAGAGCCAAGGGCACAACGGCCGTTGCCAGAATCGTGTGCGTGATGAGAATCGTGAAGTAGACGGGCCGAATCCACCCTTGCCCCTTAAATGAAACCGAGCCGACTTGGTAATGATAAACCAGATAGGAGACAAGAAACAGCATCGAGCAGCTGAACGCGGCGATCATGCAGCGTCGATGCGCTTGCTGATTTTTCAGTCTGATAAAACGATAACCCACCAAAAGAAAAACGGCGCTGAGAGAATTCAGCGCCGCGTTCACATCGGGGAGTTGGGTGACGGAAATCACCGGGGAAAGATGTCCGGCATCAACATCAGAATCAAAAAAACACAGAGAACGAAGGGCGAAAGCGCGATCAGAGCTAACGTCCTCTTTTCGAATTTAAGGTGCATGAAATGCATGGCGACCAACGCCGCCTTCCAGACGGCCATCACGATCAGCAAGGCCACGAGCAGAATTTTCGGCAGATGCATGTAAACGATCGCGACCTCGACGATCGTGAGCGCCAAAAGAATATAGAAAATCCGCAAGTAATTGGCGGTGGAATGCGCGGACGATGTCATAAGAGTCTCCTCGAATGCTCGGCTAAACAAGATAAACGAAGGTGAAAATCAAGATCCACACGAGATCGACGAAATGCCAATATAAGCCGGCGATCTCGACGTGCTTTGCGCCGTAGCGGCCGCGGCTCACCGCGGCCAGCACAGCGGAATTATAGATGACCCCGCCGGTCACGTGCATGCCGTGAAAACCGGTGAGAACAAAAAAAGTCGTGGCGAACAAGTCCTTGCTGAATGACAAATTATGCTCCGGCAAGGTGTGTCCGATCAGGTGCGTCCATTCGTAAGCTTGCAGCCCGAGGAAAACCGCGCCCCCAAGGATCGTGAAGCCCATGAATTTTTTGAAGCGCGCTTTGTCGTTGTCTTGAATCGCCGCCAAAGCCAAAACCATGGTCACGCTGCTAACGATCAGCAAGAATGTCATCAGCGCCGTAAGATTTATGCCCAGCACTTCGGCGGGCACCGGCCAAGTCTTGCTCGCATAACGGAGGATGCCATATCCGACTATCAAGCAGCCGAACGACATGGCGTCGCCAGCAAGAAACAACCACATGCCGAGCTTGCCCCAACTCTCCGGGGTTAAGGGCGTCTCTGCGGGCTCCACGCCCGCATGCATTGCCGCAACATCACTCATCGACTGCTGTCCTCCCGTTTCCATGATAGTACGAGCGCTTCTTCGCCGGCTTTTTCGTTGCGCTTGAGCGCGCGCCGGTAGGTAAAAACAAGGCCGCCGACAATAGATGCGACGACCAGATACGGCGTCGCCATAAGAAACAACACGCTGGCGTTGTAACCTTCCGTGACCGAATCGCTGGCCCCGCCGAGACAAACCGCGCACGCCAAAGACCGCGCCGCTCGCGCCAGGAGCGCCGTAGTGAGCGCAACTAATATGAGGAATAATCTTTTCAACATCGCGAAATTCGCTGAAAAATTATCGTATCGACAAAACGGAGTCAACCAACTCACTAGTAAAGATAGACCAAACCGTAGAGAATCGGCCACAGCGCGACGACGAAGATCCAATACATGCTGCAAGTCTGCAAACCCGTGTCATGCTGCCTGGTGTATCGTCCTTGCCGCGCCTTCAACCAGACCGCCAGCAGCCAAATGAGTGCGCCGAATACATGCGCGCCATGGAATCCGATGAGCGTGTAGAACAAGCCGCCATAGACGCTGCTCGATACCGTCAGACCGAAATGAAGCAATCGCACCCATTCATACCCCTGAATTACGAGAAACGTCACCCCCAGCACCGCGGTCCACGACAGCATGCGCATCAGCCGGGCCTGCTCGCCGTGCCGGTTGGCCTGCAGCGCCAATCTCATCGTCACCGCGCTGGCCAATAGAATCAGCGTGTTGATGCCGGTCACGCCGGTCGGCAGACGCGGCTGAAACGGCGGCGGCCATACCGTGCTGCCGATGCGAAAAACGAGAAACGCGCCGATCAAACCGGCAAAGAACATTGCCTCGGCGCCGAGAAGCATAACCGTCCCAAGCCAAGCGTTGGTGCCGATCGGCGTGATCGGACGGACCGGTGGCGGCGGGCCGCTACCGAAGCTCGGGCGCTTCGCCTCGGTGAGAGTGGGCGCGTCATCCAGCTTTCGTGCGGTTGAGCTCTTCGGCATAGCAATCATTCAATCTAATAAACGATGATAAACGCGACTACTGCGGCGACATACAATACAGCCACCAACGCCAGCCCGATTCCCCAGCGCCAGGTACGGGGTCCTGATCCGTTTGATGATTCCACCAGCGATTGATTCATAGCGGTACCCTATCCAACGCCATCACGAGCAACAGCGCAGGAAGATAGATGAGAGACGCAAACAACAAACGACGCGCGCCCGCCCGCGTCGGCGCCATGACCAGGCTGACCCCGCTGGCGAGAAAGCCGATCCCCAGAAGAAATGCCGCGATAAAATAAATCGCGCCGGCAAGACCGATCAAGGTGGGCAACAGGCCGACCACTAATAACGCCGAGCAGTGAACGATGATTTGCCGGTTGGTGCTCTCACCATCCGGTTCGATCACGGGCAAAAATTGTATCCCTGCCTTGGCGAAATCCTCGCGGTAAAGACAAGCGATCGCAAGAGTATGGGGGATTTGCCACAAGAACATAATCGCGAACAGCACCCAGGCGTCGACCGATAATTCGCCGCGCGCCGCAACCCAGCCTATGACCGGCGGCAATGCGCCGGGCACCGCGCCGACCGGCACGCACAGCGGGCTAAACCGCTTCATCGGCGTGTAGGCCCAGAGATAACTCATGGTAATTGTAGCCGCGACCAAAGCGCTGAGCACATTAACCGCCAGCGCCAGATAAGCGAGTCCCAAAACCGTCAATGCGATGCCGAACCGGAGGGCGTCATTGGGCTGCAAGCGGCCGTCCGGCAGCGGCCGCCGGCAAGTACGATGCATCATCGCGTCGGTGTCGCGTTCGAGAAACTGGTTGAGTGTAAGCGTGCCGCCGGCTGCCAGGCCGGTTCCTAGCAACATCTGCAGAAGTTGCAGATAATCTGGAACGCTGCCTGAACCCGCGTAATAACCGACGAATGCGGTGATCAAAACCATCAAAACAATCCGCGGCTTGGTAAGCTCGCAGAAATCCACCGCTCGGCGGCTTACGCTCCCGGTCGCGATATGTACGGTGCTCGTGCTCGAATTCATACGGACAATTGTTCCGCCAGAACTTCCTTCCGTCGATGGTCATCCGCCGGCCGCGCCGATAAGCGGTATGCCCTGAGCGTCAGCGCAACGCTCGCGGCCAGCATCAACGCTCCTATCGCAACATGCAGCGTCGTCACCATCACGATGGCATCGAAGGACATCATCCACAAGGCGGTAAACTTCGCGACATAAGAGGCCCCGCCCAAAGCGAGTTGCGCGAGCAAAAGAACGAACAGCAGCAGCGCCGGCCTGGTTAACTGCATGACATCCGCATGATGCCTGCTCACACGCATGACAATGAGGATCACATGGATTGCCACCAGAGCCGCAAAAACCAGATGCGCATCCAGCCGTTCTCCGGTATGCCGAAGCACCGCGCCGAAGACGATCTGCGCATAGATGAGGCCGGTGGTGATGGCAGACAGCCGTAGAAGACGCCCTGAATCCCGTATGATCTGATCAGGGCCACGCCGCCAAGCGGGCGAGGTGAAAATCGCCAGGCAAATCGTCAGCGCGAAGAAAATCTGCGCCGTCGCCGCGTGCACGAGGGCGAACGTGTGTTCGAGCAAGACTACGCGCAAACCGCCGAGAACGCCTTGACCAATGACCAACACAAGCGCAGCGACGCCGAGCCAGCGCAACCAGCGGCGTGCCTCGCGGAGCCAAAACGTAAGCGCTAGGGCAATCGTCAGCAAACCTACGAACGAAGCCACCAGACGATGGCTATGTTCATAGAAAATCCCGCCGACCATCTTCGACCAGGGGTAAAGAAACATAGTGTAGCCGAATGTCGTCGGCCAGTCGGGAACGGCGAGCCCCACGCCTTTACTGGTTACCAGACCGCCGATAAGAAGTAAGGGAAAAGTGGAGCAGGCCAGAATAACCGCGATGCGATGCGGCCATGGGGAAGAAAATGAAGGATAGGAGCCGATAGAGGCTCCCACCCCTGCGCCGTCCGATTTCATATCGCTATTTCCGCTAGTGCGCTCGCACGGCCGCGCTTGCGCCGAGGTTTTTATCCTGCGGCAGCCAATCTTCTTTCACCTCTGGAGAGCTGTACTCGTACGGGCCACGGTAGACCACCGGCTGCACTTCGAAATTGCCGTGCGGCGGCGGCGTCGGCGCCGACCATTCGAGCGTGTTGGCTTTCCAAGGATTTCTCTCCGCCTTTTTACCCGCGATCAGACTCGCGACGAAGTTCCAGAGAAATAAGAACTGGGAGGCGCCCAACAAAAGCGCGCTGATAGTGATAAAAACATTCCAGTGTTGCATCGGCATTAAAAACTCATACTGCATGGGATTGTAAATCCGGCGCATATGTCCGCCCACGCCGAGAAAATGCATTGGGAAGAATGCGCCATTAAAGAAGATATAGGTGAGCACAAAATGGATTTTTGCCATGCCTTCATTCATGGTGCGGCCGAACATTTTCGGAAACCAGTAGTAAACCGCGGCAAATAAGGCGAATACGATTCCCGCTACGACGTAATGGAAGTGCGCGACGATATAATACGTATCATGAATGAAGATATCGACGGGCGTAGACGCCATGAAGACGCCGCTCAAGCCGCCGATCAAGAAATTCGAGACAAATCCGAGAGCGAATAGCATCGGTGAAGCGAGACGAATGCTTCCTCCCCAGAGCGTCCCGAGCCAGTTGAAGACTTTGATGGCCGAGGGAACCGCGATAACCATCGTCGTCATCATGAATGCCGTGCCCAGCAGTGGGTTCATGCCGCTGACAAACATATGATGGCCCCATACGATCCAGGACAAGAACGCAATCGCGATCATCGAAAAAGCCATCGCATGATAACCGAAGATCGGCTTACGCGAGAACGTCGACAGAATATCGGAAGTCACGCCCATCGCCGGTAAAACGAGGATATAAACTTCCGGATGGCCGAAGAACCAAAACATGTGCTGCCAAAGCAGCGGCTCGCCGCCGCCTTCCGGAAGAAAGAAACTTGTTCCCGCCACGCGATCGAACAGCAGCATGGCTAAAGCGGCCGTCAATACCGGCAAAGCCAGAAGCAGCAAGATCGCCGTAACAAACAGCGACCAAACCGTCAAAGGCATGCGGAAATAAGACATGCCGGGCGCCCTCATGTTGATGATCGTCGTAATATAGTTGATCGAACCCATCAACGATGAAATACCGAGAATGAGCAAGCTGATGATCCAGAGATGTTGGCCCCATTCGACGCCGGTGTACTGGCCCCTCGCTGCGAGCGTGGCATAGCTGGTCCAGCCGCCCGCGGCCGGACCGCCGGGAACGAAGAAACTGGCGAGCATGACCAGGGTCGCGACCGCGCCTACCCAGAACGACAACATGTTCAGTTTTGGGAATGCCATGTCGCCCGTGCCAATCATCAAAGGAATGAGAAAATTACCGAAGGTTCCGACCATGATGGGCATGACGACGAAAAAAATCATAATCGTCGCGTGCATGGTGAAAAGCGCGTTATAGGTTTGCGGCGGGATAATGCCGCCGCCCTGCTCGCCCGGGTAAATATACGGTTCGGGAATAAAATTGAGGCCTGGAACCGGCGTTTCCGGCCACGCCAACTGCCAGCGTACGAGCATGGCAAGCAAGCCGCCGACAATGATCATGAGCAGTCCCATGAACAAAAATTGCCGGCCGATCATTTTGTGATCGAGGGAAAAGATATACGTTCTGAGAAAACCTAGCTCTGGGTGGTGCCCATGCGACGCGTCCGCCGCCGCTGTATCGCTCATCGCTCAAAACCCTCCGTTAATGGCTTCGGCTAAAATTGCAAGGCAAGAACTACTGATTTACTGCGCTTTCGGCGCGAGACTTTCATCCGCCCATTTTTTGTACTCTTCGGGCGTATGAACATGGAGCCAGCCCTTCATGCCGGAGTGACCGAACCCGCAAAGTTCCGCACAAGGAAGCTCATATTTTCCTGCTTTCGTCGCTTCGAACCAGCCGACGATCTCGCGCCCCGGCACGATGTCCTGCTTAAAACGCATGTTCGGGATAAAAAAACTATGGATGACGTCAGTCGCCGTCATAACCAACCGAATCGGCTTATTGACGGGAACGTGCAGGTCGTTATCGAACTTGATGTCGTCATCGGTGCCGAGTTTCTTATCTGGACCTGGATAGCTCACTTCCCAGTTGAATTGCTTGGCGACAATACGCAGCTCAAAATCCGTATTCGGCACATGGCGCTTTATTTTTGCCCAACTTGAAGCGCTCATGAAGGCCAGCACGATCAAGATGACGGCGGGAATGATCGTCCAGATGATCTCCAATGTCGTGTTGCCATGGCTGTAAGTCGCGCGCCGTCCTGGCTGTTCGCGGTATTTTATGAGAAAAATCACCATGAGCGCCGTGACCAGAATAAAAGTCGCGCCGGTAATATAATAAATGAGATAAAATAAGGAATCGATCTCGTGACCATAGGTCGAGACATCTTCTGGCAACCAGCTGAGCATCTAGCGATCCATCCTTGTGTAATTGGCAATGCAGGAAGAAATCAGCCCTTTGCTAACACAGCGCCTAGGTCAATTCAAGAGTGATGCCGTTGATTTGCAAAGACTTTCTGCAAGTGCTACGAAAAAAACTCTCCACGAAGTAATTTAACCCCGTGACTACTCTCTATTCGTTCAGCTTGCTGGTTCATTTGATCGCTCTCGCGTTGTGGCTCGGCGGTATGGTGTTTTTTCTAGTCGTATTGGGGCCTGCGGTGCACGAGTTGGAACCCGGGGTCGCGGTCACAACACTCAACCGAGGGCGACTCGGCCTGGAAACCGCCTCATGGATCGCCATCGGACTTCTCCTTTCGACCGGGATATTCAATCTGATCGTGCGCGTGCCCGCCGCCGGGACGGGGATCAGCGAATCGTACGGCATGCTCTTGGGGGTCAAGCTTTTCGTTTTTGGCGCGATGGTCGCGCACCATTGTTTGCAAGTTTTTAGGTACGCGCCGGCGATCGCGAGCCTAACTGCGGCGCTGCCGCAAGCCATGCCGTCCTGGCCCGAGCCCCTACTCTCCCACTGGCGCCGGTGGTTTTTACTTCTAAAAATCAATGCCGCTCTCGGCCCAATCGCGGTATTATTGGGTCTCGCTCTGGCGAAAAGTTAAAGCGCCGGCCATCAGAACCGCGACACGTCGATCGATCGCGGTGATTTGTATTAGATCGCGATGGCTTCGGTGTAGGCGCGCAAGAAATGCTACACGGGTATCCATATTGTCCCTGACATAGGATTTCTTGACGGCGATGCCGAGGTAAGGAAACTCCAATCCGATTGCTGCAAGGTCGCGATTCCCTTATAGCCCAGCTCCTTTGCCACGTCGGTAAATGGGTTTGCGAGCGCGCCGGCGGCTATGCGCGCGGAATACCCCACAATTCCTGGATGATCTTCAAGCTGGATCGCGAAGCGCGCGAAAATATCCGTGTTGGAGACGTAGCGGGTCGCGCCAATCGCTTTGCCTTACAGATCTTCCATGCGCGACACCGTACCATGATCACGATCGGTGTCGTATTAAGCGCGACGGCAACGAACGATCGCGCATCGACTCATAGAGCCTCCGTGAACTTGATCCAGCGCCGTTTCAGAAGTATAGGGGGGTAAGCGAGAAATAAGTTCAGCCCCAAGTCCTAGTTCGCGTTACACAAGGAGCAAGCATGAAATTCACTCGATTTCTTCCTGCTTATTTAGCGATTGCGCTGTTTTTTCAAGCGGCCTCTGTTGCCGCGGCCAACATCAATGTCGTATGGACCAGCGAGGTCGGCCAATTCGCGCCGCTGTGGGTGACCAAGGAAGCGAAGCTCTTTGAGAAGTACGGTAATAGCGTTCAGCTGATTTTCATTCAAGG
>Ga0209486_10001178_pt1 | contig 11430 bp, 12 predicted proteins | sample NCCompost_FD_187518 | JGI IMG/M metagenome (GOLD analysis project Ga0209486, IMG submission 187518) | Agricultural soil microbial communities from Utah to study Nitrogen management - NC Compost (SPAdes) (version 2) | ecosystem: Environmental > Terrestrial > Soil > Agricultural land | place... | reverse complement strand
CCTGACAGTCGACGGGGCGAGAATGAGGCGTTGCGGGTCGCTTGATCCGGAGTCCCGGGTTGCCGGTCCGCATGTCCGCCCGTATGCGGGTCGATACCCATTGGTCCGGGCTTGAGTCTCAGAGAGGTACTTTCCCGCCTTGGTATTTCCGTAGTAGCGGGTTCCAGGACAATGATAGACACCGGAACCGGTATTAACCCACACCCTGACCGCTTGAAGAGAGGCGTTGGTCTGGGCCTCTAGGACAGGCATTGCAGCGGCGGCCCCCGGCAGGGAAGTCGTAAAGAAGCCCGCCAACCCAATCAGGACCCCGATCTTGAAGGTGACCACCATTTCTCTACCTCACCCTTGAGGAAACTCAGATTCTCGAAAGCCTACTCCCGTGGCTGGTCCTTGGTAATCCTACCCCCAGGAGGGCTGGATTTGGGATTTGCGCCGAGGGCACGGGGCGGTACGGGCGCTCGGTGCCAAGGCATCCTCCGGTCCGGCACTCATGGAACTGGCTGCTGGCGACGCTGAGCGTAGCTTTGAGCGGAACGTCGAGGAGGTTGTAAGGACAATGTCGGATTAGAGGAGGCATTGAACGCCATGGTTGATCCCATTTGGCCGCCGAACTGGCCTGAAACGATCGACCGATTTGTCTATCGGCGAGACGTCAAAGATACCGCGCGAGCCGTGCTGTATCGGCTTCGGGAGCCCATAGGCCTGACGGCCTTCCGCATCTGGGAGCAGTTCTCCACTGAACCGACCGAGTCCGACAGGGTCTCCTTGACGGACTTCTACCTCTTCGACCTCGATTCCGTCCTTGTAGACCATCAGATCGCTGCCGGCGAGCGAGCCCGTCTCCGTGTACTACGGTCCCTCCTGAGGATCCAAGAAGGTGACCTCCTCAGACACCGACCAGAAGAGATCACACGTATTATGGAGGGAGAGATCAGCCAGATCCTGCAGGATGATCAAGTGGATGCGCGCGAAGCTTGGTTGCAGGTTGACCTTCAAGAGGCACTCGGTCTCAGCTATGATGAATACTCACGGCTCGCACGTGCGACAATCGACACGAAGATTCGCCCATGGCTGGAAGGTCACAGGGGCCCCATAAGTGTCGACCTGCAGCGGCGCCTCGTGGCCCTCGACAGTCTTATTAGGGTGGAGGCATCTGAGAGCAGCCCATGACCTAGCCAGGAGTACCCGACGCTGACGTCGCAGTTTGCTCGGCTGTTGTGGTAACTGACTTTGCTCGGGCCTGTCGCCGCGCCGCCTTACGAACCAGAGCTTCCGCGCTTGCTGCCTTGTCACCCTCAAGCAGTTCGCGCTTGATTACTTCGTTGCGTACCAAGTCCCGCAGGTCCTCGACGGACACCTTCACGTCGCTCGAAATGGCGCGGAGTTCCCTTCGAAGGGTCCGAAGAATGTCATCGTCCATGAACAGCTGTGCTAGGACAAAGCGGCTTGTCGCCTCCTTTTGCATCCAATACTTACCGATCTCGGCATTGCTTGAGGCTTCTTTGCTCAGAAGGTGAAGCTTGATGAGCAGTTCCGCGGTCTTGACCGAAGGGTCGAGGAGGTCCAGGGTAAAGACCTCGTCACTGTCGATTGGCTTGTCGAACTTGATTCGATGGGCTTGCCAGATGGCACCGTTGGTCAGGATCACCCACTCGGTTCCTTGCTTCGCCCCATAATCCACGGCTTGTCGCAGATGATTGGCTTTCAGGTCTGTTCCGATCGACTTCACTTCGATCAAGAACCTCGCCTGCCCGTTGACCTTGACTGCCAGGTCACAGAAGGTGCTGCGGATACAGAATTCAGTCGTGACGTCGGCATACTTATCATACCCGAAGATGTCGGCCAACATGTCGCTCACGATGACCACAGTGTCCGACTCGTTAACATCGCGCGACTGCGCCTCGCCTAGGATTCGTTGATAGTGCCGCAGGTGTTTCTTTGCACGGTCCAGAAAGCGCTTTGAGATGCGGATCGCCATGGGCTCCTCCCAACTCGTTGGACCACAGTCGGCCGCTTTCAAGGTATCGTCGCGCCATCATTTGGCTAGCAGCAGGCGGGAACAGGGGGCGTCGCGACTATGAGATGTTATAGGGCTCCCAGGGCGGCGATCCTGCGGTTCTCTCTAACGCCAGTAGCGCTCCAGCCACTGCAACCCGTCAGAGTCTGTCATCGCCAAATAGGTAGACCGAACACCGAACCCAGCCAGGATCCCGGGCCCCGATGTGGTCGAGCCGGGCGGTCCTGGCGGCGTCGCTCACGGTCTCGAACTCCGTGACCTTCGCCCCCAGCTCCACGCTACCTCCTGAAGCCGTCACCCCGACAGTCCCGGCCCCGTGCGAGTGATCGGTACTGGACTCGGTGTCGTGCCGCCGGTCAGAGGAATCTGCCGACCTACCGTGGTTGCGACCCCAGCGCCTGGCCAGCGCCGGTGAATGGCGGCCAGCACCGGCGAGGCGATGAAGATCGATGAAAAAGTGCCGGTGAAGATCCCGAAGAACATGATCACCGCGAAGGGACGAATCACCTCGCCCCCGAAAATACCCAGGGCCGCCAGAGTCGCGAGCGCGGTGCCGCCGGTGAGCACCGTCCGGGGCAGCGTCTCGTTCACCGAGCGGTTGAGTACCTCCCCCAGGGACGCGCCACCGCGCTCGCGCAGGTTCTCCCGCACCCGGTCGAAGATCACGATGGTGTCGTTGAGCGAATAGCCCACCACCGTGAGCAGTGCCGCCACCACCACCAGGTTGATTTCCAGGCCCACTATGATGATGAAGGCGATCGTGACCAGGATGTCGTGCGCCGTGGCTGCCACCGCCGCCAGACCAAAGCGCCACTCGAACCGCCACGCGAGATAGACCAGCACCCCCAGGAACGACAGCAGGATGGCCATCACCGCCTGCATCCGGAGCTCGCTGCCGACCTTCGGCCCGACCGACTCGCTGCGGGTGACCTGGTATTGCCCGCTTCCCACCGCGTCGTCGAGCGCGCCCGCCACGGCGGTCGAGGTGCTCTCGAGGTCGCCCCCGCTCCCGCCGGCGCCGGGAACCAGGGCGGCGCGGATTCGCAATCCTTCCCCCGCTCCCACCCGTTGCACCTCGGCCCCGTGCACCCCGTGCGCCTCCAGCGCGTTTCGGACCGGGCCCGCCTCGGCCGGCCGGGCCAGCGACACCTCGTGCAGAGTGCCACCGTTGAAGTCGACCCCATACGTCACCCCGCGGGTGCCCAGGAAGCCGGTCCCGATCAGGAGCAGCGCGGCGGTGGCGGCGTAGGCCTTCCGCCGGGCACCGATGAAGTCGAACGCCGTGTGCTGGAGCAGCCGGTGCCGGCCGACGGAGAGCGACGTGGTTCCGGGCCGGAGCTTGAGCCAGACGAGATAGAGCGTGCGGGTGACAAAGACCGCCGTGACCATCGATGCCAGGATGCCAATGATGAGGGTCACCCCGAACCCGCGCACCGGTCCAGTCCCGAACCGGTAGAGGAAGAATGCCGTGATCACCGTGGTCAGATTGGAATCGATGATCGCCGGCATCGCATATCGGAAGCCCTCCGCCAGCGCGCGGGCCGCGTCGGCGCCCCGCGCCTGCTGCTCCCGGATCCGCTCGAAGATGAGCACGTTGGCGTCCACCGCCATGCCGATCGAGAGCACGAACCCCGCGAGGCCCGGCAGGGTCAGGTTGGCTCCGAACAGGGCCAGCGCGCCGAAACAGATCAGGGCGTACAGCCCCAGGGCCAGCACCGCCAGGACGCCGCTCATCGCGTAGTAGCCGATCACGATCGCGATGACCAGCGCGGTGCCGACCACCCCCGCGGTGATCCCGCCCCGAATGGAGTCTTCCCCCAGGCTCGGCCCCACCTCCCGCTGCTCGACGATCTTGAGCGGCGTCGGCAGCGAGCCGGCTCGGAGCGTGAGGGCCAGGTCCTGGGCCTCCCCTATGGAGCGTCCGCTCATCCTGATGCGTCCCTCCCGCTCGATCCGGCTCTCAATCACCGCCGGGCGACCCTGGACCCGGCCGTCGAGCAGGATCGCCATATGGCGGCCCACGTTGCGCCCGGTTCCGTCGCCGAATCGGCGGCCGCCTTCATGGTCCAGCGAGAAGGTCACCTCGGGGCCGTTGGTCAGCGGATCGGTCCGGGCCCGCGCGTCAACCAGGTTCTTGCCGGTGATCATCGGCCGGTCCGAGACCGCATAGAGCAGCCGGTGCTCGCCGGTGGTCGTATCGGCCCACTTGAGGTCGATGCCGCGGGGCCAGAGCCGGCGCACCTCGGCGTGCTTGAGCGCGCTGTCGACCGACCGCCACCGCGGCGCGGGCACGGCGTATTCGCCGGGCATCGCGTACGAGGCGCCGTCGCTCGTGGGAACGATCAGCTCGGTGAGCGGTCCGATCGAGACACCGAGTCCTGCCAGCGCGCGGTCCAGCGCGGGAAGGGCGCGTTCCAGGGCTCGGCTCTCGTCGGTGATCCGGAACTCGAGGAAGGCGTTGCGCCGAATGATCGCCTTGGCTCGCTCCGGGTCCCGAAGGCCCGGCAGCTCAACGAGGATCCGTTCCTTGCCCGCCTGCTGCACCAGGGGCTCGACCACCCCGAATTCGTCCATCCGTTTGCGCAGGATGGTGAGGGCCAGCTCGATGTCGCGGGCGGGATCGGCCGAAGGCCGTTCCGACTGATCCAGCTCCAGGGCGAGCTGCATCCCGCCCTGGAGGTCGAGGCCGAGGCTCACCGGCATGCCCGGGCGATCGGGGCTGTCGGTGCGGCGATAGTTGGTCCACAGGGCCGACAGCGAGCCGGCGATGAGCAGCCCGATCAGCACCAGCCGATGGGTGAGGGTCTTGAGCAGCATGGCGGCACTCCCGCGCGACGCACGAGTTCGCGAGCCTGACCGCGTCGCGGCAGAATGCGCGCGACCGGAGACTCGGGGAATCGGATCGGGAGCCGGACCGGGGGTACGAGCGTTGGGTTTGCGGGCCGGCTCAGCGCCGGAGGGGTGGACCGGTGGGGTAGAGGGAGAACGCGAAGGACGCGGGCCGGAGCTGGCCGGGGCTGACCGGATGGCCGGCGGGCGTCTCGGTGAAGCGGACCTGCGGAAGGGTGACGAGGCCGCGGAACGGGGTGACCGGGGGCGCGTCGTGCCGAACCGGGTGGCCCGACTTGAGGAGCCGAGGCTGCGCCGAAGCCAGGGTGGTCTGAGCCCGGTGCATGTCCGAGGGGACGAATGCGTGTTCCACCGGACGGCGTGCCCCGGCCTGGCCCCCGAGTGACAGGGCCAGGAAGACGCCGGTGAGGACGACGGCGGCGGCCGAGCTGAGCTTGCGCATCGTCCGGAACCTAGAGCCGTCGGGCGGCGATCGGGAGTGGCTGTGTCCGTCGCGGACCGGCAGTCTATCTTGACTTGTCGCTCTCAACTCACCGAGTACCGGTGCCTGCGACACCGCTCGACTCCCCATTGCGAGCTGCCCGGAGTCCGGCTCACGTCGCAGATATACCTCATCCTGCCGGAGCCTCGGGCGCTGACGACCGTGACGGTCACCAGGTCCGCGGTCCACACCTCGAGCCCGCCGACCGACAGCCAATCGGGATCCAGGGCGCCCGCCGGCGCGCGACGGGGGAGCATGCCCGAATAGGTCGGCGGACACTGCGATTGGGGAACCGTGTTTTCACGGAACTGTCTGAGTGAAGCCAGTGAGGCAGAATCGGGGTCTTTACCGGACACCGAGATGCAGAGTATCCGACGGGTGGAATCGGGTCGCGTCCATTGATCGAGCAGTATGGCGTCGTATGCCCCTGCCGAGTCGGCGGCGGCGAGTACCACCGCCGGCACCGCTCGCGGCACGGGTTCCCAAGCCACCCGGACTCGGTATCCCTCGGTCATGCGCTGGGTGGTCATGGAGTATCTCGTGGGGACCGAATCGGGACCGAGGGTGAAGGTGAATTCCACTTCGACCGATGCGGAAACCGGACTTCCGGCATGCCGGGGCGGGTAGAAATGATGATTGAGCATCGCCTCCCGAGCCGGGGCCCCGAACTGGGCATTCGACGCGGACAGGGTGCGGAAACTATTGCGGATCACGTGTCCCGTGGTGTCCACGACGAACGCGAGGCGGACTTTCCCGCTCACCCCAGCCTGGTAGAGGACCGGTGGATATCGCAGCGATGTCAGATAGTCTAGATGCGGACGGTCATCGAGTCTGCAGAACGGAACCGGTTCGCCCTGCGGGGGCAACGGGCAGGGACTCTGGCCCGGGGGTCCGAGCAGCCCCATCCAGATGAAGGCACTCGGCAGGAAAGCCATTGGCACTGGAGACACCGTCGCCCTCTATTCCTGATTGTCCTGACAATCCCTCGGCCCCGGCGTTCTCACTTCCACGATCGAATCCGGCACGAAATCGAAGCCGGAGACGCCCATATGACCGTAGATTCCAGGACCCTCCAGCACTCCGGACCACCGGACATAGTACTGCGGATAATCCCAGGGTGGACTCCCCAACCTGGGACGGGGCCACTGCTTAGGTCCGCCTGGGACTGGTGTCCGGGGCCAACTCACCCAAGCCCTCCGTTGAAAGCCGGGCGCTCCCGCCGTGTCGGCAGCAGTGAACCACGCATCGCTGGCGCACGGGATAAACTCGGACTGCTCGAAACCGCCGGAGTAGTGACCCCGAAACGTGCCCCGAAGAATGCGAAATGGTCGCGGATCACATCCCTCCAGGGTGCTCCGGAAGTCGATTGCCCGGCGCTCCCCAGGTCCCAACACCACCGTCAGGGCAGCCAGCTGCTTCCCGCCGATGGGGTTCCGCCCAGTGCATGTGACCGTGACCGTGTTTGACCCCACCGTGAGGCTGTCAAAGCTGTAGCGGCCGAGCGTGTCGACATTGGCGCAGCGAAGTGCTCTTCCGTAAATCGGGACCGAGTATTCGCGGCAAATCCGGGCTCGCGGAATGGGTAGCGCGGTGACGGAGTCATAGATGCGGCCGTGAAGACTCGCATCGCCCAGGGGAAATTGGAGTCGGGGTTGTGCCTTTGTTACGCCTGGGACGGCGATCACAACCGTGCCAAGTGTAAGGAGAAGTCTGATCCGTGGCCGCAACCCGGAAGACACCCAAGCATCGCGCATGGCTGACAATCCCTGCATGGAGCATTCCAGCAAGGCTCCACCCGCAGGCGAAGACTCCACAAGGACTTGAGAAAACGGGCCCGGCCGGTCGAACCCACCGAACGTGTCGGTTCGACACGTCAGCTCAGCCGGACCCAGACCAGCACCCTCGCCGAACATCCCTGCAATCAGCCGCAGTCTGTCCACCCCTCAGCCGTTCGACCACCTTGCATCGAACCCACGGGGATGCTGCCGGGCCTCGCAGGAATCCGGCCTGGCGGTGCCGGAATTGGATACCGGCAACGCCGAGCGTAGCTTTAGGTTAGCCGCATGCCGGTAACCACAAGGCTGGTCCAGCGGCTTCATGATGTCCTCGGCGAAGAGGCGACGGACGACTTGTTTGCCTGGTGGCAGGAAACGGCCCGAGTGAACCGCGCGGAGATCCGGGAGGTCGCCGATCTCTACTTTGCGCGATTCGAGGCCCGGCTGGAGAAGGGCCTGGCCGAGGTGCGGGGCGAAATGGCAGGGCTGCAGGGGGAGCTCCGTTCGGAACTGGCGGCTCGGCTGGCCGACGTTCGTTCCGAAATGGCTACTCAGCGCGCCGACCTGATCAAGTGGATGTTCATCTTCTGGGCCGGAACCGTCATCCCCCTCGCCGGGCTCGCCATCGCGCTGTCGAGGCTCTGACCACCCCTCTGGGTTCCGCGTCAGCCGCGCAAGTCAGTCGCGAAGCCGCCTGGCCGCGCTCAAGCAGGTTCTCCGAAGGCGATCTCCCATCGCTTCTTGGGATTGTCGAACCGCACTTCCCGCGGATCGAACGCTTTGGGGTCGAACGGCCCGCCCACCCAAGCCACCATCTCCGCATGTTCCGGGTCGGCCGGATTCGCCAGCGCTTCCAACAGGCGAGCGTAGCCGTGCGGTCCACCGCAATCCTCGGGTGGACAGGCAGCGGCCCCCGCCACGCACCGGGGGTACTTCGTTCGGGCCTGACGAGGCGTGATGGCCTCTATGGTGAGATCGTGCTGCCAGTCATCGCCAAAGTCGTACTCGTATCGGGCGCGCATGCCGGCTTCGGTCAGGTAGTCTGTCACCCGAACGCGCCACCCCGGCAGAAAGTCCGGGTCTCTCTCGAATCCCTCCGGACTCGGTATGCCGATCGCCACCTCGCCCTGGGTCAGGCGCGCTTTGATGTAGAACGCGTGCAGATGCGAGTCGAGCCACCCCATCGCATCCTGAATCGCCACATGGAGGTCCCAGAAGGTGTGGCCGGCCGCGACCTCGATCCGACGCCAGATGGCGGGCCGGATGTCGCGAAGTTGGACTTTGAACCGAAGGATCTCGCCGGTCACGACGCCCCGCTGCGGCTGACGGCCTGCCACTGGGTTCCGGTCATTTCCGGTGGGTTGCCGGACGCTGGGTGATGAGCGGGTCGACCCAGCAGGAGCTCGACCAGCTCGAAGTCGGTCCGCTCCGGATGCCATTCACGCAGCCGGGACACGGCGAGCGATCGGACCGATTCGCTCAGATCGAGCGCCTGGCGGAGACGAAGACCCGGTTCGAGGCGCCGGATGGCCTCCACCTGGACCTGCTCGGCAGCCCGGGTCGTGTCACGCATGAGAGATCCTGTCACCTGATTCGGATGGCGGCTTGAAACATAGCGGGGTACGAAAGTCACAGTCGGGGGCCCGCTGGCGCCCGGGCCGCCGGTGGGAGCGGAGCCTCGTCAGCGCGGCCCAGCCGCCCGCGGATGAACCGAGCGACCTCGGTGGCCGCAGGCGGATCGTAGTTCGACAGCACCACCATCACGTCGCCCGAGGGAAAGATGGAGAACTCGGCGTTGACGCCGGGTCCCCCACCGTTCGCGCGGAAGTCATCGCCCGCGGCATAGCGCGCTCCGTACACGGCGGCGGTTCGGGCCGAGTCCAGCAGGCGGTGCGTGGCGAGGGCCTGGGCCAGCTTCAGGAGGTCGCCGGCCGTCGAGTAGTGACCACCCGCCGGGCCTGATCGGCCGGGCTGGATGGCCGCATTGGATCGGCGCGGCGCGGTGCTCGCGGCGCGGGCGGCTCGCGCAGCCTGCGCTTCTTCCTGGCTCAGCATGCGCCCGTCCGGCCCCATGATCCGGAGCCTCGGCGCTCCCGCAGACGGTCCCGCCGACGGCTCGGCACCGGGACGAGGACCGCCCGGTCCGGCCAGCCTGCGATCACCGGGCATGGGCTCCTCGAGCGGCTGCCTGGTGTATCCGATGGCCGCCTCCGATGCCAGGTTGCGCCGGTCGTAGGGCACGGTGCGCGTCATGCCTGCGGGCCGGAAGACGTGGTCCGCGAGGTATTGGTGATACTCTTTCCCGCTCACCCGCTCGATGATCGCGCCGAGCAGGACGTAGCCGCCGTTACTGTACGCCTCGGAACTGCCGGGCGGGAACAGGAGGGCGTCGCTTTGGAACAGGTCGAGATAGTCGGCCACCGTGCGGACGGCGTCGGGCCGCGCCATATACCGCTCGTTCCAGAAGGAGCCGATGCCGGAGCGGTGCCGCAGCAACTGGTCCACGGTCACCCGGGCGCGCACCACCGGGTTCGGATAGTCCGGCAGGAATCTCCCGACCGTGTCGGTGAGCGAGAGTTTGCCGGCCTGCTCGAGCTGGAAAATGGCGATCCGGGTGAAGAGCTTGGTCATCGAGGCCAGCTCCAGCCTGGTATCGGGCGTCACCGGCGTGCCGGCCTCGCGATCGGCGACCCCGACGGCGCGCTGATACACGGGTTGCCCCCGGCTGGCGACGAGGACGACGCCGGAGAAGGCGTCCGCGGCCGCCCGGCGATCCAGGAGGGAATCCAGCGCCGCCCTCAACCCCGGGTCCTGAGGCGGCCGGGACGGAACGGAAGCCAGCGCCGGGAAGAGCCCGGCCAGGACCAGGAAGCGAGAGGGCAGACGCGGCATGAAGGGTCTCCGGAAGCGGGTCATGCCCTGTAGACAGCCCGCCCCGGTCCGGTGTGAGCCGGGCCGGCCTCACGCCGGGCCGGCCTCGCCTGTCATCCATACAAGAGGATGACGGAATCGAATGCCTCGCTCCTTGCCCGCGCGCGCCGGGGAGACACTGCCGCAGCAGGGGACTTGCTGCGGCGGCACTTCCGCGCCTGTTACCTGGTGGCCCTGGCCCGGCTCGGCAACCGGGCGGACGCGGAGGACGTCTGCCAGGACGCCTTTGTCCGCTGCCTCGCCCGGCTCGACGACTGCCGGGAACCCGAGAAGTTCGGGGCGTGGCTGCTGCGCATCGTCCGGAACTTGGCGCACAACCGGGGGGATTACCTGCGAGTCCGCTCGACCGAGCCGCTCGATTCCCATGAGATGGTCCCCTCGGCGGAGCCGGCCGATGCCAGGGCGCACCGCAACGAGCTGCGGGATACCCTGCTCCTCGCGCTCCGACAGCTGAGCGAGGTTCAGCGTGAGGTGGTCCTGCTGCACGATCTGGAAGGCTGGCGGCATGCGGAGATCGCCGTCCAGCTCGAGCTGTCGGAGCCGATGAGCCGCCGTCACCTGAGCGATGCCCGCAAGCGGCTCCGCACCCTGCTGGGAGACTACGCGAGACTGGAGCCCGACCATGACTGACAAACTTCCCGAGCCGGGCCGCGTGGACCTGCGCGCGCTGACCGATCCGGCCGATCCGTTACAGGCGGACCGGGTGGTGCGGGCCGCGCTGGCGCGAGCGGCATTGGGTCCCCGGCCCGCGCGCCGCGTGGCGCGCCTGACCGCGCTGCTGGCCGCAGCGGCTCTGCTGCTGGTCGCAGTCGGCGTGCTGCTGCTCGCTCCGGGGCGCCGGGTTTCGGAGGAGCCGGCGAGCCTGATCGCCGATTGGGCCGCGTCCAGTCACGTACCAACCAACGGCGAGCTGCTCGCCGCGTTTGGAGGCTACCAGCCATGATCTCGAAATCTCTGGCGGGCGCGCTGGTCACCCTCGCGCTCGCGGCGGGGTTCGCGCTGGGCGTCGCGGCCGATCGGTGGCTGGCCCCCATCCCTACGATGCGGACGCGGGTCATTCGGGACATGTCGAGCGTGCTGGACGACCTGGGACTGTCGCCGGAGCAGCGCCGCCAGGCGGAGGCGATTCTCGCGGCCAGCGCGCCGCGCAGCGAGGAGGCCATGCGGGCCGCGGCCGGGCGACTGCGCCTGGTGGCCGACTCGGTGGACGCCGAGCTGCGAGCGATCCTGACGCCGGAACAACAGCGCCGGCTGGACCTGCTGCGGCGGGAGCCTGTATTCATGATCAAGCAAAAGACGCCGGGCGGTGGAACGACGGTGGATACCGTGCGGCGGACCCCGTAACGGGCGCCGGCTGCCCCCGCGGCAATCGG
>Ga0209486_10001177_pt1 | contig 11437 bp, 10 predicted proteins | sample NCCompost_FD_187518 | JGI IMG/M metagenome (GOLD analysis project Ga0209486, IMG submission 187518) | Agricultural soil microbial communities from Utah to study Nitrogen management - NC Compost (SPAdes) (version 2) | ecosystem: Environmental > Terrestrial > Soil > Agricultural land | place... | reverse complement strand
CCAGCCAGCGCGAGATTGGCCTGCTGTACGGCGCTGCGATCGCCGCACAGAACGGGCGCATCGTCTATGTCGGACCGTCGGCTGCGCTTCACGAAGCGATCGACCTCCACCCCGCGGCCAGGCGAATCGACGCCTCGGGTTGCGTCGTTGTCCCCGGCTTCGTCGATCCGCACACCCACATCGTGTTTGCCGGAGACCGGCGCGGAGAACTGCAGCGCCGGCTGGCGGGCGCGACCTACGCGCAGATCGCCGCCGAGGGAGGCGGCATCCGCAGCACCGTCGCCGCGACGCGGGCCGCGTCCGACGAAGATCTCATCGCAGGCGCACGCGCGCGACTCGACGAAATGCTGGCGTGCGGCACCACCACGTGCGAGGCAAAGAGCGGGTACGGACTGACCACCGAGTCGGAGCTCAAGCAGCTCCGTGTCATCCGCGCCCTCGATGACCTTCACCAGATCGACATCCGGGCAACCTTCCTCGGAGCGCACGAGGTGCCGGTCGAGTATCGCGGCCGCCGCGCCGACTATGTGTCCCTGGTCGTCGAGGAGATGATCCCCCGCGTCGCGGGGGATGGCCTTGCCGATTACTGCGACGTCTTCTGCGAGGACGGGGTGTTCACGCCGGAGGAGGCGACGCGGATCCTCGAGGCAGGCCACCGGGCCGGGTTGACGCCGCGGATCCATGCCGACGAGCTCGCGGCAAGCGGCGGCAGCCTCGTGGCGGCGGCGGTGAACGCGCGATCGGCCGATCATCTCGTCTTCGCGAACGAACAGGCCGCCGCTGCGCTCGCCCGCGCCGGCGTGTGTGCGGTGCTGTTGCCGGCCGCGTCGTTTTACCTGAAGCTCGGCCGGTTTGCTCCGGCGCGCATGTTGATCGAGCACGGTGTGCCCGTTGCGCTTGCCACCGACGTGAACCCGGGCGGCGGCTTCTCACCGTCGATGCCATTTGCGATGACGCTGGCCTGCTTCGAAATGGGCCTGACGCTTGAAGAAGCGCTGGTGGCCGCGACGATCAACGCCGCATGGTCGCTCGACTGCGCCGAGCGTGCCGGCAGCCTCGAACCAGGCAAGCAACTGGATGCCGTGCTGGTGCGGGATGGGCTGGACGAGCTGGTACGAGTTGGCGCGCCGGCCATTCGCATGGTGCTCAAGCGCGGGCAGGTTGTGTACACCGCGTAGGCCGGGTTCCGCGCCGCGATATGCGCGACCGGCGCAGACCCGGCACAATTAGGTGATGCCAGAAGAAACCCGACCCTTTTCGGAATTCGCGCTGATCGATCTGCTCGACGCGTTTGCGTCGAATGCACCGGTGCCGGGCGGAGGAGCGGCGGCGGCGCTGGTCGGTGCGCTCGGCGTGTCGCTGCTCGTCATGGCGGCCAGCCTGCCGAAATCGCGGACGGGCGCGCCGGAAGAGGCGACCGATCTCGCCGAGGCCGCGGCGCGCCTCCGGCCGCTTCGCGACTCGCTGGTCCAGCTGATCGACGCGGACAGCGATGCCTATCGGGCGGTGATGGCGGCCATGAAACTGCCGAAGATGGCGGGCGATGAAAAGCTGGCGAGAACGGCGGCGCTGCAGTCGGCATTGAAGGAAGCGACCGACGTTCCGCTCGACGTCATGCGCGCGGGACAGCAGGCGCTGGCCGGCGCCGTGATCGTGGCGCGAAACGCCTATCGGGTAGCGGCCAGCGACGTTGCGACTGGAATCGAGCTGCTCGGCAGCTGCGTCCGCAGCGCGGCGCTCAGCATCGACGGAAATCTGGTGGCAATCAAGGACCGTGGGTATGCGTCACGGGTAAGCGCGGAGCGGGAACAGCTGGCCAGCGACAGCGCCCGCGACGCGGCGCAGGCGCTCGAGATCGTCAGCGGATCGCCGCGATCTCGTCCGTGAACGAGTACTGCCGGGGATAGGTGAATCCGGGGAAGTATTCGACGTCCTGCTGATACGACACCGCGGCCGTGGTGCGCAGGTTCTCGCGCGCGAGAGCGACTCTCTCCGCGGACACCGGCAGGCTGAGATCCGTAGCCTTCCTCAGAATCTGTTCCTTCAACTGCTCGATCGGCGTGTTCGCTCCCAGCGCCAGCGCTGAATGCGTTGACTCTTTCAGCTGTGAAAAGCTGTACTCCGCCATGCCGAAGCGGTAAGCGGCGTTCACCACGGCGGCGACGACGAGCAGCTTCAGGAATGTTTTCATCAGGACTGTGCCCGGATTTCCTCAGTGAATCTGGTGCAGCAGACGCTTCCAGCGTACGCCACCAACCAGCCCGGGGCCTTCCTCTCCCTTATCGGCAAACGAGAAGTAGACGAACAGCGCCTTGCCTTTGATGTAGTCAGCCGGCATGAAGCCCCAGTAGCGGCTGTCCTCCGAGTTGTCCCGGTTGTCGCCCATCATGAAATAGTGGCGGTCCGGCACGGTCACCGGGCCGTAATCGCTCTTCGTGCTGAAGTCGAAGCTGACGTCGCCGGGCGCACGCTCTTCAGGCGGAAACAGGAAATGCACGTACGGCTCATCGATCGGCTTGCCGTTGATGAAGACTTTCTTGTTCCGTACTTCGAGCGTCTCCCCGGGGAGGCCGATCACGCGCTTGATGAAATCGCGTTCGGGATCCTGCGGGTACTTGAACACCAGGATGTCGCCGCGGCGGACCGGATCGATCGGCAGGAGCTTCCGCTCCACGCTGTTCAGCGTCGGCGCGAACACGAACTTGTTGACCAGCAGATGGTCGCCGATGAGCAGGTTGTTCTCCATCGAGCCGGTCGGAATCTTGAACGCCTGGACGACGAACGTGCGGACGAACAGGGCCAGGATCACGGCAATGCAGATCGATTCGAAGTACTCGCGGACCGTCGATTTTCTGTAACCGGTCGGCCCGGCCTTGGGATCAGCCATCACTCCATCCCCACCTTCAGCACCGCAAGAAATGCCTCCTGCGGGATTTCGACGCGGCCCACGCGCTTCATCCGCTTCTTCCCTTCCTTCTGCTTCTCGAGCAGCTTGCGCTTCCGCGTGATGTCGCCGCCGTAGCACTTCGCCAGGACGTTCTTGCGCAGCGCCTTGACCGACTCGCGGGCAATCACCCGGTTGCCGATCGACGCCTGAATCGCGATCTCGAACATCTGGCGCGGGATCAGCTCGCGCATCTTCGACGCCAGCGCGCGCCCGCGCTCGTAGGCCGCGTCGCGGTGCACGATGATCGACAACGCGTCCACCGGATCGCCGTTGACCAGGATGTCCATTTTGACGAGCGGCGACTCCCAGTAGCCGGTCACGTGATAGTCCAGCGACGCATAGCCGCGCGACATGGTCTTCAACCGATCGTAGAAGTCCATGACCACTTCGTTGAATGGTAGTTCGTAGGTGATGAGCACACGGTCCGACTTGAGGTACTCGAGCTTCTTCTGGACGCCGCGCTTGTCCTGGCACAGCTGCAGAATCGGGCCGACGAACTCCGACGGCGTGAGGATCATCGCCGTAATCACCGGCTCCTCGAGCGCCGCGATCCGCCCGGCGTCGGGCAGCTTGGCCGGGCTGTCGATTTCGTGCACTTCTCCGTCGGTGGTCGTGACGCGATACAGCACGCCCGGCGCCGTCGTCACCAGATCCATGTTGTATTCGCGCTCGAGGCGCTCCTGCACGATTTCCATGTGCAGCAGTCCGAGGAAGCCGCAGCGGAAGCCGAAGCCGAGCGCGGCCGAGGTCTCCGGCTCGTAGAAGAACGACGCGTCGTTCAGCCGCAGCTTCTCCAGCGCCTCGCGCAGCTCTGCGTACTGATGGCTCTCCACCGGATACAGGCCGGCGAAGACCATCGGCTTCAGTTCCTTGAAGCCGGGGAACGGCTCCACCGTCGGGCGCGCCGCCTCGGTGACGGTGTCGCCGATCTTCGCGTCGGCAACGACCTTGATGTTGGCGACAATGAAGCCGACCTCGCCGACGCCAAGCTCGTCCACCGGCGTCGCCTTCGGCGAGAACACGCCGAGGCCATCCACTTCGTGGTCCTGCTTCGTCGCCATCAGCCGGACCTTCATTTTCGGCCGCAGCACGCCGTCGATCACCCGAACGACGATGACGACGCCGCGGTAGGCGTCGTACCAGGAATCGAAGATGAGCGCCTTGAGGGGTGCGTCCGGATCGCCGGCAGGAGGGTGGAAGCGCGCGATGATCGCCTCGAGGATGTCCTGAACCCCGGTGCCTTCCTTGGCGCTGGCGAGGATCGCCGTGCTGCTGTCGAGGCCGATGATGTCCTCGATCTGCCGCTTGCATTCCTCCGGCTGGGCGCTCGGCAGGTCGATCTTGTTGATGACCGGAATGATCTCGAGGTTGTTCTCGACGGCGAGGTAGGCGTTGGCGAGCGTCTGCGCCTCCACGCCCTGCGACGCGTCAACGAGCAGCAGCGCGCCCTCGCACGCGGCCAGCGAGCGGGTCACCTCGTAGCCGAAGTCGACATGGCCCGGCGTGTCGATCAGGTTGAGGACGTAGGCCTCGCCGTTCTTTGCCGTGTAGTTCAGCCGGACCGGATGCGCCTTGATCGTGATGCCACGCTCGCGCTCGAGATCCATCGCGTCGAGCACCTGGGCCTCCATCTCGCGCGCCTGCAGGGCGCCGGTGAGTTCCAGGAAGCGATCCGCCAGAGTCGACTTGCCATGGTCGATGTGCGCGATGATTGAAAAATTGCGGATATTCCGTTGATCCATCAGGGTTCAGACGCCTGAAACCCATTAGACCATGAAGCATCCGCCGTCGTAGTGTCCGGCTCCCTTGGGCGCCGAAGCTCGTGGAGCGAAGGCGGCAGCCCGACCATCGCTCTCGATGTCCTCACTCGCCACCGGCGTCGGATCGCTTCAACTCGAGCAGGCGGTCGAGGCGTTCGACGACCTCGACGCGAAGGGTTGCGTCTACGCTCGAGATCGCCCGCATCGCCTCTGCGTGGAGCCCCTTCGTGAGGTTCTCACTCTCCTCCACGCCGATCCGGATGTCTTCTCGGAGCTCGTCCCGGAGTTCTCTCATCTCACCGCGCACTGCAGAAAATCCATCCTTCATCTCGGTCCGAAGTTGCAGAATCTGCGATTCCACGGCACCGACATGTTCCGGCAGATCCTTCAATGTACGCATCTGTTCCTCAAGCACCGCCACTCTTTGTTCCAGATTTGGTCGCTCCACGATCTCACCCTCGTCATCGGGCCTCACGTTGGCCTGAAATGGCTGTTCGAGGATTGCCAGGAGTGTGCCGCGACGTGGGCGACGACGGTAGCATCGTCGACGTTCGCGCGCAAAGGTGTTCGCATGAAACACGCTCGCTTGGAACGAATCGCTCTCCGCGCGAGCACGGGCCGCGGAGACGCGGAGTTCTGTAGTCCTATCGTGGCGCAGACCTCGCCGGAGCGTCGGCGAAGGCGGGTTTGGTCCGCGTGTCGAGCCTAATCCGGCGTGGGCCGTTCGATGCGGCCGATGACCAGCACTTCAGCCGGACCGCGCGTGGCGTCGAGCCTGAGCCCGAGCTGCTCCTGCAGGGCTGTAAAGAGGGATGGCAGATCGCGGTTGACGTCCGCGGCTACTTCGGGTGGCGCGAACGTCAGCTCGAAGTCCCAGGCTCCGGTCAGTCCAGTCCGATCGATCACGACGCGTTGCGTCTGCCTGGTGAGAAAACTCTGGAACTCCGACAACGGATAGCCGCCGGCGGTCAGCGTGGTTCCGCCTATTTGTAGACCGCACAGGAGCCGGCCGTCGCCGGATCGCGGCGGCCAGGGCGCACCCGACGCACCTGCGTCGCGAGCGAGCGCCGCGCAATCGGTTGGACTGCGTCTGATACGCGGTCCAAGCGCTCCATCCTGACGCACACGCACGAGCGCGAAGACGGGACGCTCGCGTGTCTCGCGGTGCGCCCGGAACGCGAAGCGATCGGCCAGCACAGCGCGCCCCAATTGCAGGCCGATCTGTGTGGGACCGATGGCTGCCGGGCCGACGTTTTGTTCGACCTTGATCGTGATGTCGAATCGCACCTGGCGAATCCACTCCGGCCCGCCTTCGATCTGGAATGGCTGCAGGCCATGCGCCATGGCAATCATGTCGTGGGCCGTCATGTTGCTGGCGAGGAAGGTGCCACCAGGCAGTCGGCGCGTGAAGGACGAGGTCGAGCCTGAGGCGTTGACCTTGACGCTGGCGACGTAGGGAATCGGCGGTGGCTCAGGCGTCTGTGCCGAAAGCACAGCCGTCGCGGACAAAACAACGGTCGCAAAGGCGCGCATCGGGACCTCCGACCGTATAACACGGCACCACGCAGAAAGTTGCGGTTACCGCCGCTCGAGTCAGAACACGGTCGGTGCGAAGATATTCCCGATGACGGCTGCAACGGCCAGCGAAAGAGCCCACCCGACGACGCACACCACGACCGCGCGGGCGGTGCTCCTGTAATCGAGCGCCTGGCGGACGGCGACGATCATCGCCAGCAGCATCCACGCCGACGCAATTGCGTAGATGGCCAGGCCGAGGACCGGGATCACTGCGAGGACGCGCAAAAGACCAGGGGCGGAGGCAAACGCGATCGTTCGCAGCAGCTCTCCGACATCGGCTCTCGTCTGCGGCTCCGGCAGGAGGTGGGTGCCAAGCAGATACGTCAGCGCAGCCCAGGCCAACCAGCCGACCAGCGACCCGACGATTCCCGTGGCGAGAGACTGAGGCGTCTGCGCCCCGAGGCCGAGCAGTCCGATCCCGCCCGCGACGCTGGCCAGCACGACGACGGCAACAGCCTGACCCGTCGACCGGACATCTGCTTCCACGTCCTCGTAGATGCCGCGGTCCAGCATGGCCGCCCCGAATACGCGCCGGGCGAATGTGATCATGCAGCCGGAGATTATCGCTGCTCGAGCGGCGCGAATCGCTGCGGGTACCCGGGACCGACGTAGTCGGCGCGCGGACGGATCAGCCGGTTGTTGGCGTACTGCTCGAGGATGTGCGCAGTCCAGCCCGACATGCGGCTGACGGCAAAGATCGGCGTGTAGAGATCGATCGGAATGCCGAGCGTGTAGTACATCGAGGCCGAGTAGAAGTCGACGTTCGGGTTCAGCTTCTTCTCCGACTTGACGAGCGCCTCCATGCGCTGGGACATCTCGAACCACGCCGTGCTGCCGGCGCGCTTGCCGAGATCGCGCGACATCTGGCGCAGGTGCGTCGCGCGCGGATCCTCTGTCTTATAGACACGGTGTCCGAACCCGGCAATCTTCTCCTTGCGGGCGAATTTGCCGCGCACGAACTGGTCAACCCGCTCGCCGCTCGCCGTCTCGCCGAGGTCGAGGAGCATCCGCATGACGTCGGCATTGGCGCCGCCGTGGAGCGGTCCCTTGAGGGTGCCGATGGCGGCAACGACGGCTGAATAGATGTCGGTGAGCGTCGCTGCGGCTACGCGCCCGGCGAACGTGGACGCGTTCAGCTCGTGATCGGCGTGCAGGATCAGCGCAACGTCGAACGCCTTTGTCGCCAGCGCGTTAGGACGCTCGCCCGTGAGCATGTAGAGAAAGTTGGCGGCATGGCCGAGCACCGGATCGGGAGCGATCGGGGCGCCCCCGCCCGTCAGCCGGCCCCACGCCGCGACCACCGTGCCTATCTGCGCCGTCAGGCGCACGGCCTTGCGATACTGCGCCGCGGGCGACGCGTCGTTGGCCTCGGCGTCGTAGTGCGCCAGCGCCGACGTGATTGTCCGGAGCGCGTCCATGCCGTCCACCGCCGGCAGCGACCGCATCAGGCGGACGATCGGCTCGGGAATGGGCCGCGCCGCGGCCAGCTGCGACTGCAGATCGCCCAGCTCCGCCCGCGTGGGCAGGCGCCGGTGCCACAACAGGTAGCAGACCTCCTCGAACGTCGCGCCCCTGGCCAGGTCGTGAATGTCGTACCCGCAGTAGGCGAGGACGCCCTTCTCGCCGTCGAGGTAACAGATGGACGAGGCCGTCACGACCACGTCTTCCAGGCCGCCTTTGGGTTTTTCCGTGGTCGTTGCCATGGAGAGATCCTAATGCACCTATAATCCGGCGCCTGAGGAGTTTGACATGCGACTTGTACGCGTTGCCGCGGCTGCCCTCCTGTGTGTCTTCAGTTACGTCTACACCCCTGACCTGACGGCCCAGGCGAAACTGCCGGTCGGTCCGATTCCAGTGGACTGCAACCGTGCCTGCCTCGAGGGGCTCGTCAACCAGTATCTGGATGCGCTGGCCGCCAAAGATCCGAAGCGGCTGCCGCTCTCCGCCGACGTGAAGTACACGGAGCAGGAGCAGGTGATGGCCGTCGGCGACGGGTTCTGGAAAACCGTGACCGGCCGCGGCAACTACAACCACTATTTCGTCGATCCCGTCGCCGGGCAGGTTGGGTGGATGGGGACGATGCGCGAGCGCGGCGGGGTGCTGCTGATGTCGGTGCGCCTGCGCGTCCAGCTTGGCAGGATCACGGAGATCGAGAAGTCATTTTTTCGTGCCGGCGGCGGCGGACCGAACAACATCGCGGCGATGGACAAGCAGACGCAGCCTGAGGCCCTCTGGCTCCAGGCGATTCCTCCGGCGCAGCGCGCGTCACGTACGCAGCTGATCGCCGTCGCCAACGCCTACTTCGAGGCAGTGCAGAAGAACGACGGCAAGGGGTACTACCCGTTCACCGACGACTGCGACCGGCTCGAGAACGGCTCGCATACGACCAACGTCGCCGGCTCGAAGCCCACCACCGAGAAATTCAACTACATGGGCAGCGGATGCAAGGCGCAGCTCGAAAGCGGCTACCTCGCGATCGTCAACAACATCCATCATCGACGCTTCCCGCTGGTGGACGAGGAGCGCGGCGTCGTCTGGGCGAACTGCGTGTTCGACATGGACGGGACCGTCACCGAGATCAAGCTGGCCACGACTGGTGAAGTCGCGAACATGAGCGGCTTCGCCGGACGCGCCTCGAGCATCCACGTGACCGAGGCGTTCCGGATCGAGAACGGGATGATCCGGCGCGTCGAGATGATCGGCACGAGCGTGCCCTATCACTTCAATTCGACGTGGGGGCCCTTTTTGAGTGGAAAATGAGTTGGTTCAGGGGTTCAGGCGGTTCAATGAGTGCATGGGTCTCATTCAAGGATCAGCAACCTCTGAACTCGTGAACTCCTGAACCGGCCAGGTTCAGTCAGTCACAGGCTTCAACACCACGGCCTCGTCGGCGAACTGCTGGATGATCGACAGCAGGCCCATGTAGAGGAAGCCGATCTGGAACAGCACGAGGAACGGAATCGTTCCGTAGATGCCGTTGGCCAGGGCGTAGAAGATCGTGGCGGTGAAATAGAGACCAAGTCCGAGCTCGATCATCGGCTGGACGATGAAGATCTGGCGGTACTTCTTGCCGATCCATTCATCGGTCCGCCCCTCGATGCGGTACTTCGGCGTGCGCGCGAACTCGCTCTGCTGGTTGAACAGCGCCTCGAAGACCGCGCGCGTGTTGTTGACCATCAGACCAATGCCCACCGACATGAGAAACGGCAGGTACTTCAGCCGCCGCACCCAGTCTGTGTGCAGCTCACGCTGGCAGACCATGTAGAAGTTCGCCACCGACGCCGTCGCCGCGAAGAAGAGCGGGACGTCGATGAGGAGCATTTCGTACAGCCCCATCCTGTAGCGGATGGCCATCGACGGGCCGAGCAGAATCGACAGCACGCACATCAACGGGTAGTTGAAGTTCGCCGTGAGGTGGAAGAAGGCCTCGGCCTTCACGCCCAGCGGCAGCTTCGAGCGCAGGATGCTCGGCAGCAGCTTGCGGCAGGTCTGAATTGAACCTTTGGCCCAGCGGTGCTGCTGCGACTTGAACGAGTTCATCTCGACCGGAACTTCCGCCGGCGCAACCAGTCCCGGCAGGAAGACGAACTTCCACCCGCGCAGCTGCGCGCGATAGCTCAGATCGAGATCTTCGGTCAGCGTGTCGTGCTGCCACCCGCCGGCATCGGTGATCGCCGTCCGCCGCCAGATGCCGGCGGTGCCGTTGAAGTTGAAGAACATCCCGGCGCGGTTCCGCGCGCCGTGCTCGAGCACGAAGTGCGCGTCGAGCAGGATCGACTGGATCTTCGTGAGCAGCGAATAGTCCTGGTTGATGTGTCCCCACCGCGCCTGCACCAGGGCAATGCGGTCGTCGCCGAAGTACGGCACCGTCTTCTCGAGGAAGTCGGGCGACGGGATGAAGTCGGCGTCAAAAATGGCGATGAACTCGCCCTTGGCCACTTTCATACCGGCCTCGAGCGCTCCGGCCTTGTACCCGGTGCGGTCGGTCCGATGGAGATAGCTGATCTCGATGCCGGTCGCGGCGTTGCGCATGACGGCGCGCTCCGCCACAATGCGCGTCTCGTCGGTCGAGTCGTCGAGGACCTGGATTTCGAGCAGCTCGCGCGGGTAGTTCAACTGGCAGACCGCATCGATCAGCCGATCCGCGACGTACATCTCGTTGTAGATCGGAAGCTGGACCGTGACTCTCGGGAGCCTGTCCATCCCCGTCGGCACGGGAAGGCGGTCCTTGTTCTTCATATACAGGTAGACCAGGAAATACCGGTGCCACCCGTAGACCGCGAGAATGACGAGGACGAAAAAGTAAGTCGCGAGAACGAGAGTTTCGCCAGTCGTCATGTGTGGGCCCTTCGACAGCGCTCAGGGCGGGCCGCTGCGCTCAGCACAAAAACGGATTATATGCGATATGAACTTTGACGATCTGCAACGCCTGCTGGACGACGTCAAGCGCGGGGCGCTCGACACGCGTCACGCGTCCGAGCGCATTCTTCAGGCATTGCGCGCGGCCCCCTTCGAGGATCTCGGGTTTGCACGCGTCGACACGCACCGTGAGCTTCGCCAGGGTTTCCCCGAGGTCATACTCGGGCTAGGGAAGACGCCTGCTCAGATAGCCGCAATCGCCGAGCGCATCGTCGCCCGCGGGCAGACGCTGCTCGTCACGCGGGCGTCGCCCGACGCGTTCGAGGCGGTTCGCGCGAAGGCTCCCGGAGCCGAGTACCACGAGCAGGGCCGCATCATCACGCTGCGTCAGGCAGCGCCGCCGGCGGGTGTGGGCACTGTGCTTATCGCGTGCGCCGGCACCTCCGATCTGCCTGTTGCGGAAGAGGCGGCGATCACCGCGGATGTGATGGGCAACACGGTTGACCGCCTCTACGACGTCGGCGTCGCCGGAATCCATCGTCTGCTGCAGGAGCGCGCGCGGCTCGACGCGGCGCGCGTCGTGATCGTGGTCGCCGGAATGGAGGGCGCGCTGCCAAGCGTGATCGCCGGCTTGATTCAGACGCCGGTCATCGCGGTGCCGACCAGTGTCGGCTACGGCGCCAGCTTCGGCGGCATCGCCGCGCTGCTCGGCATGCTGAACAGCTGCGCAAACGGCGTGGCGGTGGTGAACATCGACAACGGCTTCGGCGCAGCGTGCATGGCCAGCGCGATC
>Ga0209486_10001176_pt1 | contig 11438 bp, 13 predicted proteins | sample NCCompost_FD_187518 | JGI IMG/M metagenome (GOLD analysis project Ga0209486, IMG submission 187518) | Agricultural soil microbial communities from Utah to study Nitrogen management - NC Compost (SPAdes) (version 2) | ecosystem: Environmental > Terrestrial > Soil > Agricultural land | place... | reverse complement strand
ACCTGCTCCTGCATCTCGCGCGCCTCGAGGCCGCCGCAGGTCTGGATCAGGCGGTCAGCGAGCGTCGACTTGCCGTGGTCGACGTGCGCAATGATCGAGAAATTGCGTATCTGCTGTTGCATCGGGGGAAAGCGGGACGCCCTTGCCGGACCGGCGCCCGGGGAAATTGCGATTATACCAGCCGGCGGGGACCGCCCCGGTTCAACGAGCCGCGAGGCGGCGGACCTCGCCGGCATTGAGTCGGCCGTGGCAGACGACGCTGCCGTCGCAAGTCAGCACCGGCACCTTGAGTCCGAAGCGCCGGCGCGCCGTCGGGTCGTCGTCGACGTCCTGCAGCTCGAACGCCGGCACGATCGCCGACAGTTCCGCGACGAAGTCGTCGCAGAGCTGGCAGTCCTCACGCGTGTAGACGATGAACCGGTGACCCGGCATCCGCGGGCGGTCAGTCGCGGCGGGCCGCCGCGGCGCGCGCCGCGTCGGGCGCAGCCGCCGCGGGGCGCAGGTTGATGGCGATGGTCTTCAGCGTGCGCGTCGGCACTTCGCCAACGGCCGTGATCTGGTGGCCGTCCACGACCGTCGTGTAGGCGGAGGCGATGCCCGAGCGGCTGGTGCCTTCCGACGGCACGTGGCCGGGCCGCGGCACGCGGATGAAGACGGACACCGTCGCGAGCCCGTCGGAATAGACGAGGTGGCTGACCGGCGAACTCGGGCCGGCGAGCGCCTGCACCCCGCTCGCGGACAGGCGGAAGCCGGGCGGCACCTGCGCCGCGCGCCAGGCCGGCGCCTCGTCGTCCGCCTGCGGCGACTGCCGCACCCAGCGCAGCTTGTCTCGGTCGAGCGCAGGCTCGAACGCCGAATCCGGGATGCCGTTGTCGAACGCGAGCCGCGTGAAGCGAAGGCGCTCGATCACGCGGCCGGAGCCGTCGGAGAGGTCGCTGCGCACGGGCATGTGCGAATCGACGTCGATCCAGAGGCGGTAACCGAAGCGGTAGTCGTCGCGCGGCCGCACCGCGACGACGGCAGTAGGGCCAAAGTCGTCGAGCGTCTCCCGCCCGACCCAGTCGACCTTGTACCAGGCCGCCATGCGGCCTTCGAACTGGGGCAGTGCACCGAGCAGGTCGCTGCGGCCGGAGCGCCGCTCGATGATCGCGAGCTTCTGGTCCGGCAGGTAGACCACGACCTCGTCGTTCTCGCGCACCAGTTCGCGTCCGTGCCCGGTCAACGACACCAGGCGCTCGGACACCACGCCGTCGCGCACGCGGTGCGTGATCGCGAAGCGTTCCGTGCGCCCGGCCGACTCGGAGACGAACTCGCCGACGTAGCTCGCGTTGCTGAGGGCCGCGCCCATGCGGGTGAGCCATTCCTGCCCGCTTTCGGCGAAGACGGGTGTTGCGGCGAGGCCGAGCGCGATTGCGATGGCCGGCCGCGACTTCACGGCTCGGTAGTCCCTGCGGGCGGCAGGGCGTCCGCGAGCGCCGTTTCGTCGTCGCTGATGAGGCCCGCACCGACGCTGCGGCGCACGAGCGGAGACGCGTAGCCGTAATGCGCGACCAAGTAGTTGGCAAACTCAGCGGGCGGGATGCCCGCCGGCGCGTCCGGCGCGGGCGGCGTGACGTAGATCTCGGGGTCTTCGGCGGGCGGCAGCACCGGCGGGAGTTCCGCCTGCGCCACGACCGCATCGGGAGCGGCCGGATCCTGCGAACCCACCTGCTGGACCAGCAGCACGGCGCCGAGGGCGACGCCCGCGGCGACGGCGAAGCCCGCGGCACCGCGCCGGAAAGCGTCATGCCCGGGCAAGCGCACGAAGCCCACCGCGCGCGCCGGCTCCCGCGCGATGGCCGCGCTGACGCGCGCGGCCACTTGCCGCGCGGCGGGCACGTCGCCGTCGCTGCGCAGCACCGCGCCGACCAGCGAATAACGCGACAGGGCGCCGCGCAGCTCGTCGTCGCGCTCGAGCCGCTTCAACAGCAGCGCCGACTCCGTGTCCGGCAGTTCGCCGTCCAGGAATGCCGAAAGCTGTTCCTTGATCCGATCCGTCATTCAATGTCTCCAATTCGCCCGAGGCCTCCGTCGAACACTTCGCGCAGGCTGCGATCGATTGCTTCGCGCGCGCGGAATATCCTCGAACGGACCGTGCCTACCGGGCATTCCATCGTCTTTGCAATGTCCTCGTACGAAAGGCCCTCGAGCTCGCGCAGCACGATCGCGAGCCGCAGGTCGTCAGGCAACGCCTCGATCGCCTCGTTTACCGTGCGGCGGATCTCGTCGGTCAGCGCGAGCGCCTCCGGCGTCTCGGTGTCCGCAAGCCGCGCCTGCGCCTGGACCTGCGAGCCGTCCTGCAGGTCGAGGTCATAGGAGACCGGCCTGCGGCGGCTCGCCACCAGCGCGTTCTTGGCGGTGTTGATCGCGATCCGGTACAGCCACGTATAGAACGCGCTGTCGCCCCGGAATGCCGGCAACGCGCGGTACGCCTTGATAAAGGCCTCCTGCGCGATGTCCTCGGCTTCCGCGGGATTGCGAACATACCGCTGCACGAGCTTCAGCACCTTGTGCTGATACTTGAGCACCAGGGCGTCGAAGGCCGCCTTGTCCCCTTTCTGGACCCGGCGGACCAGCGCGATGTCGCCTGCTTCAGCCCGCATAGGCTCGACGACTTGCGCTGCGCCCTCCACGTGCACGCCGGATATGACCGGCTGACCCCTGGTAAGTTCGCAAGGTCGTGATTGGGCGGGCGAAAGCCCCTCCTTTTGTGAATCGGCCCAAGGATTCTAGCAAGTCAGGCGGATCCTGGCCTTGAGGGATCGGAAGGCATCCGTCTGCACCGCGTCCCGCGGAAGCAGCCAGGCGAGGCGCCGTCCGCCGACCCGGATATCGAGAAAGACCACGCCGGCCATGGCCCGAGAGCGTGGGCCGATTTCAGCCGGCTCCCATGTCCCGCCGTCGCGCATCCGGGCGCGGCAGCCCTCCCCATCCAGCACGAGTTCCGCCAGCCGGTGGTGACGGCCCGGCACAACGGCGAGCGTGGAAGCGAGGCCGAGGATCGCGACGACCGACATCAGCACGGCGGGCCCTTGCGTGACATGCGCGACCCAGGGACTCGCGGCCGCGGCAAGGTGCACGACGAGCGCAAGGGCGGCGAGCCGCGGCTGTGGGTCCGGCTCAATCGCGACGGCGAAGGATGTCATCGATGAGCGCGGCGTAGCCGGCATCGGGCGGGCGGGTGCCGCCGAGCAGCCAGCCGGCAAGGTCCGGGTCCGGGTGCTCGAGCAGCCACTCGAATGCGAGGCGGCGCTCCTCGTCGGCTCCGGGCCAGCCCTCCTCGATCCAGCGCGAGAGCAGCAGGTCGAGCTCCTTCATGCCGCGGCGGCAGCGCCAGCGAAGCCGTGCCCGGGTGGGATCTTCCACGCGTCACTCGTCGCGCTCTAGGATGCGCCGCTTGATGTCGGCGATGGCGCGCGCAGGGTTCAGGTCCTTCGGGCAGGCCTCGGTGCAATTCATGATCGTGTGGCACCGATAAAGCTTGAACGACTCGTCGAGCTCGGCCAGGCGTTCCGCCTGGGCGCCGTCGCGCGTGTCGACGATCCAGCGGTGGGCCGCGAGTAGGGCTGCTGGGCCCAGGAAGCGATCGGAATTCCACCAGTAGCTCGGGCAGGCGGTCGAACAGCAGGCACACAGGATGCAGGCGGACGGCCGGTCGATGTGCTCCTGGTCCGCGGGTGCCTGGCGGCGCTCGCCTTCGGCGGGCGGCGCCGATCTCGCCTTGAGCCACGGTTCGACCGCGGCGTACTGCGCATAGAACTGCGTCAGGTCGGGAACGAGGTCCTTCACGACCGGCAGGTGCGGCAGCGGGAAGACCTTCACCGCGCCCCGGATGCCGTCGATCGGCTGCGTGCAGGCGAGCGTGTTGACGCCGTCGATGTTCATCGCACAGGAGCCGCAGATGCCCTCCCGGCAGGAGCGGCGGAACGTGACGGTCGCGTCGACCTCGTTCTTGATCTTGATGAGCGCGTCGAGGACCATCGGGCCGCAGCGGTCGAGGTCGATGTCGTAGGTGTCGACGCGGGGCTTTGCGGGCGAGCCGGGGTCCCAGCGGTAGACGCGGAACTGCCGCACGCGCGTGGCGCCCTCCGGGGCCGGATGGTGGCGGCCCGGCCGGTCGTCGTAGCGCGAATTCGCGGGCAAGCGGAACTGTGCCATGGTGCTCCTTCAGTAGGCCCGGACCTGCGGCGGTATCGCCTCGACGTCGCCGGAGCGCGTATCGCGTTCGACCGGCCGGTAGTCGAAGCGGACCTGCCCTGCGTCGTCCACCCAGACGAGGCTGTGCTTCATCCAGTCCGCGTCGTTGCGCGCCGGATAGTCCTCGCGCGCGTGCGCGCCGCGGCTCTCGGTGCGATTTCTCGCGGAATGGATCGTCGCGAGCGACTGGCGCAGCAGGTTGTCGAGCTCGAGCGCCTCGACGAGGTCGGTGTTGAACACGAGTGAACGGTCGGAGATCTTGAGCTCGCGCATCGACGCGTGGCAGCGCCCGAGCGCCGCGCAGCCCTCGGCCAGCGTGTCGCCGGTGCGGAAAACTGCGGCGTCCCGCTGCATCGCGCGCTGCATCTCGTCGCGCAGCGCGGCCGCCGGTCGCCGCCCTGCGGCACTGCGGAAACGGTCGAAGCGCGCGAGCAGCGGGTCCATGACGCGCGTCGGCGGCTCCGCGACCGTCGTCCCCGCACGCAGCGTGCCCGCGCAGTGCGCCGCGGCGGCGCGGCCGAACACGACGAGGTCGAGCAGCGAGTTCGAGCCGAGGCGGTTCGCGCCGTGCACCGAGACGCAAGCCGCCTCGCCGATCGCCATCAGACCCGGTACGGAGGTATCCGAACGGCCGCTCCGCGTCAGCGCCTGGCCGCTCACATTGCAGGGTATGCCGCCCATGTTGTAGTGCACCGTCGGCTGGACCGGGATCGGCGCGCGCGTGACGTCCACATTGGCGAAGATCCTCGCCGTCTCCGCGATGCCCGGCAGGCGCTTTGCGATCACGTCGGCGCCGAGGTGCTCGAGGTGCAGGAACAGGTGGTCGCGGTGCGTCCCGACGCCGCGGCCCTCGCGGATCTCGATGGTCATGGCCCGGCTCACGACGTCGCGCGATGCGAGATCCTTCGCGTTCGGGGCATAGCGCTCCATGAAGCGCTCCCCGTCCGAATTGCGCAGGATCCCGCCTTCGCCGCGCACGCCCTCGGTGATCAGGCAGCCTACGCCATAGATTCCCGTGGGATGGAACTGCACGAACTCCATGTCCTGCAGCGGCAGTCCGGCGCGCAGGACCATGCCGTTGCCGTCACCCGTGCAAGTGTGGGCCGAAGTGCAGGAAAAGTAAGCGCGGCCATAGCCACCCGTCGCGAGGATCGTCGCCTGCGCGAGGAACCGGTGCAGCGTGCCGGCTGCCATGTCGAGCGCGAGCACACCGAGGCAGGCGCCGTCGTGCATGATGAGGTCGATCGCAAAGTACTCGACGAAGAACTGCGCGCGATGCTTCAGGCTCTGCTGGTAGAGCGTGTGCAGCATCGCGTGCCCGGTGCGGTCCGCGGCAGCGCAGGTGCGCTGCGCAATGCCCTTTCCGTAGTGCGTCGTCATGCCGCCAAACGGGCGCTGGTAGATGCGCCCGTCCTCGGTGCGGGAGAACGGCAGGCCGTAGTGCTCGAGCTCGATTACGGCCGCAGGCGCTTCGCGGCACATGTAGGCGATCGCGTCCTGGTCGCCCAGCCAGTCGGATCCCTTCACCGTGTCGTAGAAGTGGTAGCGCCAGTCGTCGTCGCCCATGTTTCCGAGCGCGGCGCTGATGCCGCCCTGGGCCGCAACCGTGTGGCTGCGCGTCGGGAAAACCTTGGTGACGCAGGCGGTGTCGAGTCCCGCCTCCGCGAGCCCGAGTGTCGCGCGAAGGCCCGCGCCGCCGGCGCCCACGACGACGACGTCGGTGCGGTGGTCGATGACCGGGTACACGCTCACGCCGCACCGCCGATTGCCAGCCTGACGAGTGCGGCGGCGAGCACGAGACCGGCCGCCAGGTGCAGGATGCGCGCGAGCCCTATCCAGAAGCTGCGAAGCGCGCCACCGACGTAGTCCTCGATCACCACTTGCAGGCCCTGCATCGAGTGCCACAGCAGCGCCGCGCCGAACAGCGCACCGAGCAGCGCCTGCAGGGGCTTCGCAAACCAGCCGGAAACGATCGCGTGTTCGAGCGATGGCTGCCGGAGCAGCGCGAACAGGAACCACAGCCCGAGCGGCAAGAGGGCGATCGACGTCATGCGCTGGTTGCGCCAGTGCCGGCTCGCGCTGCCGTGCGTTCCGCTCACGGCCAGCCCGCCAGGAACCGGCCCGCGGGCGTCAGGAGCAGCGTCGCCAGGAAGGCCGCCGCAGCCAGCGCCACGACGAGGTAGCCGGACGCGCGCGCCGCCTTTTTCTCGAAGCCGACTCCCGCATCCCAGAAAAGGTGCCGGATACCGGCAAACAGGTGGTACCAGAATGCCGCGAGCGCGAACGCGAGCACGATGCGCATCGGAAGCCGGCCGAGGAAGTGCGTCACGCAGGCGTAGGCATCCGGCCCGAGCGCGGCCGCAGCAACCCACGCGACGAACAGGAATCCGCAGGCAGACAGGTACACACCGCTTGCGCGATGGAGGATCGACAGCACCGTGGTGTACATCGGCCGGTACACCTGCAGGTGCGGGGACAACGGCCGTTCGGCGGATTGAGGCATCGCTAAGCCATTCTGCCAGAAGGCATCAGCCCTTCCCACGGCCAATTGTCGCGCGTTCCGCGAGATGCGCTGCGCTACGATGTCGCGATGGCGAACGTCCGCACTGCGTTCCTGCCCGAGCTTTCCGTCATCGCGGTCGTGGGGCGCGACGCGCGCAGCTTCCTGCAGGGCCAGCTCTCGAACGACCTGCTTGGGCTCGAGCGCCATCCCGGCATGCTGGCGGCAGCCTGCAATCGCCAGGGCCGCGTGCTTGCGACCCTGCGGCTCGCGGCGGACGGCGACGACGTGCTGCTCGTGCTGCACCGCTCGCTTGCGCACACGTTCGTCGCGCAGCTCTCGGCGTTCGTGCTGCGCGCGGACGTGCGGTTCGAGGACCGCAGCCGGCTGGTCGAGGTCGCGGGCCTCCTCGACGCCGAACCGGACGCGCGCTGGTCGCAGTCGGCCGCGGCCGCCGCGGGCCTTGCGATGCTGGTCGCGAGCCCGCGCCGCATCCTGCTCGCCGGTACGCGACCGGCGCTCGACGCCGTGCTCGCGGCAATTCCGCGGACGACACCCGAGGATTGGCACCTGGCTTGCATCCTGGACGGCGAAGCGTCCGTCATGCCGGCGACCGCCGCGCTGTGGCTGCCGCAAATGCTGAACCTCGACCTCATTGGCGGGATCAGCTTCAGCAAGGGCTGCTACGTCGGCCAGGAAGTCGTTGCGCGCGCGCAGCACCTCGGCCGGCTCAAGCGCCGCACGCTGCGCTACGTCGGCCCGCGCGCTGTCGCCTTGCAGCCGGCGCAAGCACTGTTCAGCGGCGAGTCGCTCGCGGCGCAGGTGATCGTCGCCGCAAACGACGGGTCGTCCACCCAGTGCCTCGCGGTCGTCGAGCTGCGTTTCTGCAGCGACCTGCTCGGCAGCCTGCCCGGTGGCGCGGAGTTCGTTCCCTCGGAGCTGCCCTACGCCATCCCCGCCCCCTCGACCATCACCGCCGACGATTGAAGGGGACGCGCCCCTTTGCGAGTGTGAAGGGGCGCGTCCCCTTTGGCAAAGGGGCGCGTCCCCTTCGTCAGTCGCCTGCCTCGTTGCGCAGCTGCGGGAACAGCAGCACGTCACGGATGCTCGGCGAATCCGTCAACAGCATGACCAGCCGGTCGACGCCGACGCCGAGCCCGGCGGCCGGCGGCATGCCGTACTCCAGCGCGCGCACGTAGTCGGCATCGAAGTACATCGCCTCCTGGTCACCCGCCGCGCGCCGCCGTACCTGCTCGCGGAAGCGGCTGGCCTGCTCCTCCGGGTCATTCAGCTCGGAGAAGCCATTCGCGAGCTCGCGCCCGTCGACGAAGAACTCGAAGCGGTCGACGACGAACGGGTCCGAGTCCCGCGGCCGCGACAGCGGCGAGACTTCCGTCGGGTAGGAGTGGATGAAGGTCGGCTGCATCAGGCGTTGTTCGGCGGTCTTCTCGAAGATCGCCATCTGCAACGCCCCCGCGCCGTCGTCATTGCCGGGCTCGAGGCCGAGCTTTGCGCAGGCAGCGCGCAAGTAAGCCACGTCGCGCAGCCGCGCGGTGTCGAAATCCGGGTTCGCGGCGGCGACCGCCTCTTCCACCGAGAGCCTCGCGAATGGCGCGCTGAAGTCGATGTGCCGGCCCTGGTAGTCGACGCTGCGCGCCCCGAGCACGGCGTCCGCGAGGCCCTGCATCATCCGCTCGACCAGCACCATGAAGTCCGCGCAGTCGGCATACGCCTGGTACAGCTCGAGCATCGTGAACTCGGGGTTGTGCTGCGTGGACAGGCCCTCGTTCCTGAAGTTGCGGTTGATCTCGTACACGCGCTCGAAGCCGCCGACGACGAGGCGCTTGAGGTACAGCTCGGGCGCGATGCGCAGGTACATGTCCTGCCCGAGCGCGTTGTGATGCGTGACGAAGGGCCGTGCGACCGCGCCGCCCGGGATCGGCTGCATCATCGGCGTCTCGACCTCGAGGAAGCCGAGCGCGTCGAGGAAGTCGCGCAGGAACCTCACGATCCGCGTGCGCGTGCGGAAGGTCTCGCGCGCTGCCTCGGTGACGATCAGGTCGACGTAGCGCTGCCGGTAGCGGGTCTCGGTGTCCGCGAGGCCATGCCACTTGTCGGGCATGGGCCGCAGCGCCTTCACCAGGATCCGCACCGACTCCGCGCGAACCGACAGCTCGCCCGCGCGCGTGCGCATCAGGACACCCTCGGCGCCAACGATGTCGCCGACGTCCCAGCCCTTGAACGCGTCGTAGCCGTCCCCGAGCGCATCCGCCTGCAAGTAGAGCTGGATCTGCCCGCTCGCGTCCTGCAGCTTTGCGAAGGACGCCTTGCCCATGAGCCGCTTGAACATCATGCGGCCGGCCACGCGCACGCGCACCGGATGCGCGACGAGCCACTCGTCGGCCTTCCCGGCATAGGTCGCGTGCAGGTCGGCCGCGAGGGCGTTGCGCCGGAAGTCGTTCGGATAGGCGACGCCGGCCTCGCGCAGGCGCGCGAGCTTCGCGCGCCGCTCGGCGATCAGCGCGTTCTCGTCCTGCGGCGGGGTCTCGTCTTTGCGGTCCATGGCCGGAGCTTACAGTCCCTGCTTAAGGCTCGCTTCCATGAACGGGTCGAGCGCCCCGTCCAGGACCGCCTGCGGATTGCCGGTCTCGTGGCCGGTCCTGAGATCCTTGATGCGCGACTGGTCGAGGACGTAAGACCGGATCTGATGGCCCCAGCCGACGTCCGTCTTCTGGTCCTCGAGCACGCGTGCGGCGGCGTTGCGCTTGTTGACCTCGAGCTCGTAGAGCTTGGCCTTCAGCATCTTCATGGCCGTCGAGCGGTTCTTGTGCTGGCTGCGCTCGCCCTGGCAGGCGACCACGATGCCCGACGGCAGGTGCCGGAGGCGCACCGCCGAGTCGGTCTTGTTGACGTGCTGTCCGCCGGCCCCGCTTGCGCGGTAGGTGTCCATCTCGATGTCGGCGGGATTCACCTCGATGTTGATCTCCTCGTCGATCACGGGCGAGACGAACACCGACGCGAACGAGGTGTGCCGCCGGTTGCCGGAGTCGAACGGCGACTTGCGCACGAGGCGATGCACGCCGGTCTCGGTGCGCAGCCACCCGTAGGCGTAGTCTCCGTCGAACTCGATCGTCGCGCTCTTGATGCCGGCGACTTCGCCGGGGCTCTGCTCGATGACTGCGGCCGTGAAGCCGCGAGCGTCAGCCCAGCGCAGGTACATGCGCAGCAGCATCGACGCCCAGTCCTGGGCCTCGGTGCCGCCGGCGCCCGCCTGGATGTCGAGGAACGCGCTGCGCGGGTCCATCTCGCCGGGAAACATGCGCGACAATTCGAGCTTGCGCACGCGTTTGTCGAGTGCCGCGGTGTCTTTCACGATCTCGCCGAACCCCGCCTCGTCGCCCTCGGCCTCGACGAGGTCGAGCAGTTCCGCGGCGTCCGCAAGCCCGGTCGCGAGCTGGTCGAGTTCTGTGGTGATGGCTTCGAGCCGCGCACGCTCGCGGCCGAGGGACTGGGCTTTTTCCGGTGAGTTCCAGATCGCCGGGTCGCCGAGCTCGTGGTTCAGCTCCTCGAGTCGCTCCCGCTTGGAGTCATACTCAAAGGTACCCCCTCAGCGCCTTCAGGCGCTCCGTGAGGTCTTCGATCAGCCGGCGTGTCGGCGCGGTTTCCATGGCGGCGGCAGTCTACCAGACGCTACAGCCATTCGACGTGCTCGGCGAGAAGCTCCGCGCGCGCCGTGCCGCCAAAGCTCGTGGACTGCAAGCGGTACGCAAGCCGGGCGCGTGCACCGGCCGTCGGCCGCTTCGCCCCGTCCTCATCGAAATACCCGAACGCGATCGCCTCGATCGGGTGAGACGCAGGGTCGAGGCGGAGCCACAGCTTGAGGTGCCGCTCGCCGACGACGCGCATGTCTGCGACGGTGAACTCGCCCTCGAACACGGGTTCCGGGAAAGCCTGTCCCCAAGGGCCGCCGGACTCGATGGCCCGGGCAGTTTCCAGCGTGAGCTCCGACGCGGACAGCGCGCCGTCGGTTTCCAGCACGTTCTGCATCTGCGCGGGCGTCAGCCGGCGCCCGACTTCATCGGCGAACGCGTCCGCGAAGCGCGCGAGTGCGGCACGCCGGAGCGTCAGTCCCGCGGCCATCGCATGGCCGCCGAAGCGGTCGATGAGGCCCGGCTGGCCCGTCGCGACCGCCTCGAGCACGTCGCGCACGTGCAGGCCCGCCACCGAGCGCGCGGAACCGCGCAGCTCGTCCTCGGAGGCGGGCGCGAATGCAACCACCGGGCGATGCAGGCGGTCCTTCATGCGCGACGCCACGAGCCCGACGACGCCCGCGTGCCAGCCCGGATCGAACAGCGTGAGGCCCGGCGGCAGCTCGCCGTCGGAGATGCGGAGGTTGCGCACGGCGGACACGGCCTGCTCGCGCATGCGCGCCTCGACCTCGCGCCGCTCGCGGTTGAGCCGGTCGAGTTCGCCGGCGAGCGCCAGCGCCTCGGCCGGGTCATCCGTCGCCAGGCAGCGGATTCCAACCGCCATGTCGTCGATGCGCCCGGCGGCGTTCAGCCGCGGCGCGATCTGGTGTCCGAGCTGGCGCGCGGACAACTCGTCCATGCGGCAACCGGCGACGCGTGCGAGCGCCATGAGGCCCGTGGTTGCCGACCGCGCGCGCATTCGACGCAACCCTTCCTGCACGAGGATCCGGTTG
>Ga0209486_10001175_pt1 | contig 11440 bp, 10 predicted proteins | sample NCCompost_FD_187518 | JGI IMG/M metagenome (GOLD analysis project Ga0209486, IMG submission 187518) | Agricultural soil microbial communities from Utah to study Nitrogen management - NC Compost (SPAdes) (version 2) | ecosystem: Environmental > Terrestrial > Soil > Agricultural land | place... | reverse complement strand
TCGTCGCCAAGGAGATCGATCGCATTCTGGCGATCTGCAGAGAACACAACATGCCGTGCGGACATCCCCATCCCGACGCACACAACATCGAGCGCCTGGTTGCGTGCGGTTACCGGTTTCTCATGCCCTCCGCGCCGCGCTCCTTCGGCGTCTTGGATCAGGGACGTAAGTTAGTAGGCAGAGGCTAACGGCGACAAGAGCTGAGGTTCAATGGCTAAATTCAGCGACTTCTGCGACCGCTATTTCAAAAAGTATTTCGAGCTGCATCCAACCGAAGCGATCTACTATGGCATCGAAGGCTACGATCATTTGCTCAATGACTATTCCGACGAGACTTATCTCGCTGAAAAACAGTTTGTCGAAGAGTCGCTGGCCGATCTCCAGCGAATTTCCACCGCTGACCTGGATGCCGATCAGAGAATCGATTACGCACTGCTCGAAGGTAAGCTTACGATTCAAAGCTATGAGCACACCAAGGAAGATTACCGGCTCAAGTGGCCGGACACCTATTCGCCGATCGATGCGATATATATTCTGACCGTGCGCGCAACCAACGATTTGCCGGGCAATCTGTTGAGCCGGCTGAACCGAACGCCGGCGGTAATCCGGCAAGGCATCGCAAATCTCAGCCGCATAGAAGCCAATCCACCGAGGCTTTGGACCGAAATGGCGCTCGAAGGCGCCAAAGGTTCCATCAGTTTTCTGGAGAGCCTTCCGGGCCATCCGAAAGTCCAAAGCGCCGGCATCGAGCCGAGCGCCCTTCAAGGGGCGATCGATCAGGCGAAGAGCGCGGTCGCCGACTTTGCGGCGTTTCTCGACGGCGAATTGCTGCCGCGCAGCAACGGCGTCTACGCCGTGGGCACAGAGCACTACAACTTGCTGCTGCGGAAAAAGCATTTCCTCGAGCACGAGGTTCAGAGCTTGCTCAAGTTGGGCGAAGATCTTTTTACCAAGACCAAACGCGAACTGGCCGAACTCACCGGCGAGATTGCGCCGGGGAAAAGCATCGAAGAGGCGGCCTTATCCATCCAGGAGATCCATCCATCGAGCGATGATGTTCTCTCCGCCTATCAAAAAGCAATGGAAGCCGCGCGCCGGTTCGTGCAGGAGAAAAACCTGGTTTCTTTTCCGCCCAAAGAGGAACTTCATGTCGTGCACACGCCCGAGTTTCGCCGCCACGAGATTCCGTTCGCCGCCTATTTGTCTCCGTCGCCCAAGGATCCGGATCAGGTCGGCTATTACTACGTCACGCCGGTCGGCGACGACGATTTGCTGCGCGAGCACAACTGGGTGGGTCTGGAGAACACATCGGTGCACGAGAGCTACCCCGGCCACCACCTACAGTTCTCGGTCGCGAATTCGCTGTCTGCGGCCTCAACTCTGCCACGCCTGATGAACGAGTCGTCGGTTTTCTACGAGGGCTGGGCGCTCTACTGCGAGCAGCTCATGCAGGAGCAAGGCTTTCTCAAGAGCAAAGAGCATCGCTTCGTCATGCTCAAAGACCGGCTCTGGCGCGCGCTCAGAATCATCATCGACGTCAAAACCCAGACCGGCAAAATGACCTATGACGAAGCCGCCGATCTCATGGTGCGCGAGCTCCACTTTCCGCGCGCCCAAGCCTGCGGTGATTTGAACTGGTACAGCCAGTCGCCGGCGGTCCCCATGGGCTATGCCCTCGGCTGGTCGATCATCAACCGACTGCGCGATCAAGAACAGAAACGCCTGGGCAGCAAGTTCAATCTGCGCGAATTCCACGACAAGCTTCTCAGCGCCGGCAGCATCTCCCTGCCTCTAGTGGAACGCAGACATTTCATCCAATGAACCAAACAACTGGAACGTTTGAAACCATTGGAACTACTGGAACGGCCGCGCGACCCACTCGCTCAAAAAGTTTAAACCGTTCAAACTGTTCCAATAGTTATGAAGACTAAGAACAAGCCGCGCCGCCCTTTGTTGGGCGCGCACATGTCCATCGCGGGCGGCGTCGGCAACGCGTTTATCGAGGGTAAAAAGATCGATTGCGACGCGATTCAGATCTTCACCAAATCGTCGCGCCAGTGGGCTTCCAAACCATACACGAAAGAAGAGATCGAGCTGTTTCACATCAACCGCAAAGAAACCGGCATCGGCGCCGTCGTCGCCCACGACTCCTACCTGTTGAACATGGGCTCACCGGATGGAGCGCTGCGGATCCGCTCCGTGACCGCTTTTATCGACGAGCTGGAGCGCTGTGAGGTTCTCGGAGTAACGAATCTCATCGCCCATCCCGGCTCGCATGTCGGCGCCGGAGAATTGGGTGGCATCAAGACCATCGCCAAGTCACTGGATGAAGTTCACAAAGCTTGCCCCGGCTATGTGGCGAAAGTGACCCTCGAAATCACCGCCGGGCAAGGCTCCAACCTCGGTTATCGCTTCGAACAGATCGCCAACATGATCGACGCAACGAAAGAAAGCGAACGGCTACGCGTCTGCTTCGATACCGAGCACGCTTTCGCCGCCGGCTATGATATTCGCACCCAGGAAGGTTACGAGCGAACGTTTACCGATTTTGACGAGGTCATCGGCATCGAGCGTCTGGCGGCGTTTCATCTCAACGATTCGAAGAAAGAATTCCACTCCCGCGTCGACCGCCATGAGCATATCGGCAAGGGATTTATCGGTGTTGAGGCTTTTCGCCTTCTCATGAACGACAAACGCTTCTGGGGCCTGCCGATGTGTTTGGAGACGCCGAAAGGTCCGGACTTGAAAGAGGATCGGGAGAATCTTGAGCTGTTGCGCAGTCTGATCCAGGACTGATCGCCACAGTTTACACACCTCACCTTCATCCTTTCCCTCTAAAGAGGGCGAGGAAATGCACACGGCCGATCTGCTACGATCATGGATTTTATTCTTGACCCTCGCCCGCTTGCGGGAGAGAGGGGAGGGTGAGGGCAATCAATTTTACGCCGGAATCGCAATCCCCGGAAAGAAATGCTGCACCACAAGCCCGATCAGATAACCCGCAACGGCGGCGCTGACCGCGATTAGAAAAAACTTAAACCCGGATAGAAACGGCGATTGGCCCGCAAGCTGGCCCTTGAGAGCGCCGACACCGAAGAGCGTGACCCCGCCGAGCAAAGAGGAAAGGTAAAGGGCCATTACTCCGGATAAAAACATGTAGGGCAAAATCGGCACGATGGCGCCGACTACGAAAGACAAGCCCATGATCAACGCAGCCTGCAGCGGGCGATTGATCTCGGCGCTGCCCAGACCGAAGACCTTTTCTTGGAACGTGCGCAAAAACACGTTGCGCTGCTGGATCAGCACTTTGACCATCTGATAGCTTTGTTCCTTGCTGAGCCCCTCTTCACCGAGCGCTTTGAGCAGACCTTCCGCCGCCATGTACGGCTCTCGCTCCGCCAGCTTTTCCGCTTCGCCGATCTCCCGGTCGAATATTTCTTTCTGCGCGCCGGAAGAAAGGTACGATCCCGCTGCCATCGAGATCGCTCCTGAAAACATCGCCGTGAGCCCGGTGATGATAACAACGATATTATTTTCCGTGGCGCCCTGAACGCCGGCCAGCAGACCGACGGTGCTGATCACGCCATCCTGAATGCCAAAAACAAATTCGCGAATACGCGCCCGGCTCTCGATGACTTGCTTCTTCTGCTGGATCTCGTCGAGAGACATAAACAAATTAAAAATCTAAAGTTAGAAATTAACAACCAGAGAGACGATAGGATTCTGCTAGAGGCGGAAAATATTTTAATTTTTCATTTTTAATTTTGAATTGAATCAGTATTTGAGTCCCAAATCTCCCGTCGGCTCGCCCGGTTTCCAGTCGGATGGACAGAGCCGGTCGGTTCGTAGCGCCTTCAGCACTCGCAACGTCTCTTCCACGCTGCGCCCGACGTTGACATGACTCACGACCTGATAAGAGATGACGGCGGATGAACTGATAACAAAAGTGGCGCGCAGGCTCACGCCTTCTTTCTCATCGAGCACGCTATAGGCACGGCTGAGCGTTTTGGCGTCGTCACTGAGCAGCGGATACTCCAATCCGCCCAACTCCGTGGCCCACGAGCGATGGCTCTCGATGTTATCGACGCTCACGCCGAGAATCGCGGCATTCTCGGCCGCGAATTCTTTTGCCATCTTGCTGAAGCCGACCACTTCAGTCGGGCAGATGAATGTGAAATCCGCCGGATAAAAAAACAGCACGAGCCACTTGCCATTGTAAGCAGCTAGCGAATAATCCCCGACTTCACCTTTGAAGATGCCTCTGGTTTTGAAATCCGGTGCCTTGTCGCCGATTTGCAATGCGCTCATCTTCTCCCCCAAGAACTTTTAAGTAATATTATGCCAAAGCGAGAAAGCCGATTTGTGATTTGACGACGGCCCCGCCGTGAACCAGCTCTCGTCGCCTGAACTCGCATGGAGCAAGCCGAAGAAATAGATTCGCAACATCTGCTCGATGAGCTGCGGAAACGGCAGATCGCGCTTGGGCTGATACCAGGTGTAAATCCAGTTCATCATACCGAACAGCGCGAAGGTAGCGACTCGAATGTCTATGGCCTTGCCGCCCTCTTGACCCGGCAGTTCGCCGATCAAGTCCATGATGACTTTCACATAGCGGCGTTTGAGCACGAGAATCTTGTCTTGAAAGTCGCCGGTCAGTGATTCGTCCTCGTGCGCCATGACCTTCATCTCAGGCATGTTGTGCAAAAAGAAACTCAGATGATTCTCGGCGAAGGCGCGAATCCGCACCCGGGCATCCATTTGCGGATCCGCTGCCTGCTCCCAGCGCTGCAGCAAAGTCACGAAACAGCGCTCCTGAATCAAGTAGAGCAGTTCCTCTTTGGTCGTAAAATAGTAATAGAGACCGGAAAGACTCATCTTGGTCGCGCGCGCGATGTCGCGCACCGAAGTATGATGAAATCCTTTTTCGGCAAAAATCTTGGCTGAAGCTTTCAGTATCAGCTGGAGTTTTTCGTCGTAGTGACGGGTTGCCGGCTCGAGACGATTGGGCATGGATGGACTGGATATTTACAAATCGATACCAGCCTGTCAATCGAGTGTCCGGCCATCCGGCCGGACAGTCGTCCTGAGCAAAACGAGGCACCTTATTTTGCCGCTTACATGGTGCGAAGTCATTGCCAGGAAAGGATTTTCACGCCTTTCGAGGGAATCGCGCTCGGCCAATCTTCCTTGAATCACCTCTGACCATGGTGTATTCCTAAAAGCTCAAACCCGCTATGAATTTCGAGAATGTCATCGTCGAAAACGACGGCGCAATCGGGGTTGTCACCTTGAACCGCCCGCAGGCGCTCAATGCGCTTTCTTACGCCCTCGTTAAAGACCTTTCGCTGGCGATGCAGGAGCTTGACCGGGACAAGGAAGTCCGCGTGATCATCGTCACCGGCGGTGAGAAAGTATTTGCCGCGGGGGCCGACATCAAGGAAATGGCCGACCGCGGCCCGTTCGACGAGCGGATTCACGAGCGGCTCGGTTATCGCGACCAGATCAATAAAATCACCAAGCCCGTCATTGCCGCGGTCAGCGGTTTTGCGCTCGGCGGCGGCTGCGAGCTGGCCATGAGCTGCGACATAATCATCGCTTCGGAAACCGCGCGCTTCGGCCAGCCGGAGGTTAACCTCGGTATCATTCCGGGGAGCGGCGGCACGCAAAGATTGACCCATCTCGTCGGCAAGCATCGCGCCATGGAACTGGTATTGACCGGCGATATCATCAATGCCGCAGACGCCGAGCGATTTGGCTTGATCAATCGCGTCGTTCCTGTCGAGTTGTTGTTGGAAGAGGCGAAAAGCGTCGCCAAAAAAATCGCCGCCAAACCGGCGCTCGCCATTAAAGAAGCGAAGGAAGCGGTGCTCAAAGCCGCCAATACTTCTCTCGACGAAGGTCTGGAGTTCGAGCGCAAAGCATTCTATCTGCTGTTCGCCTCCGAAGACCGCACTGAAGGAATGAAGGCGTTTTTGGAAAAGCGCAAGCCCGAGTTCAAAGGCAAATAGCCGGAGCGAGATTCTTCGTGGCCCCAGAAACAATCCTCTACGAGAAATCCGAAGGCGTCGCGACGATAACGCTCAACCGGCCGCAATCGCTGAACGCCTTCGTGCCGCAGATGAATAAGGAAGTGCTCGAAGCGCTGCGCGACGGCGAGCGCGACAAGGAAGTTCGCTGTTTCATGATCACCGGCGCAGGCAGAGCGTTCTGCGCCGGTCAGGATTTAAAAGGCCGGACACCGGAGCAAAAAGGATCTTTGGGTGCTTCGCTGCGCGAAAAGTATAATCCGCTGATCCGCCAGATCCGCCAAATGGAAAAGATTGTCATCGCCGCGGTGAACGGTGTTGCCGCCGGCGCCGGCTGTAATTTCGCTCTGGCTTGCGATCTGCGCGTGGCTTCCGAGGAAGCGAAGTTTATTCAGTCATTTGTCCGCGTCGGTTTGGCGCCCGATTCCGGCGGCAGTTTCATACTGCCCCGGCTCGTCGGCGTCAGCAAAGCCCTGGAGTTGCTCTTGCTCGGGGATACAGTCGACGCTAAAGAAGCCCAGCGCATCGGCCTGGTCGCGCGGGTTTTCCCGGCGACCGAGTTCGCCGGATCCGCCCGTGCCGTTGCCGAGCAAGTCGCCCGCGCGCCGCGCGGCGTCGGCCTCATCAAGCGCGCGATCAATCATGCAAATTTGCCGAGTCTGGAGAACGACCTCGAATACGAGGCGCACTTGCAAGAAATCGCCGGCCGGAGCTCGGACTATGACGAAGGGGTAAAGGCGTTTTTGGAAAAGCGCCCGCCGGTGTTTACCGGAAAATAGTCTCGCATCTAGAGTCCAGGTCTCGAGTTTTCAACTCTAGACACGAGACCCAAGACCCCAGACTGGAATCAGCATGGCCAATAAACCCGAAAAAATCGCCGTCCTCGGCGCCGGCACCATGGGCGCGGGCATCGCTCAAGTCGCCGCCCAAGCGGGCTTTGAGACTCTCGTCTATGATGTCAAGCAGGAGTTTATCGACACGGGTCTAAATCGCGTCAAAAATTTCCTCAAAGGCAGCCGCGAGCGCGGCAAACTCAGCGCCGAACAGGAAAAAGAAATTCTCGACCGCTTCAGCACGTCGACCAAGCTGGAAGACTGCAAAGGCTCGACCTTGGTGATCGAGGCGGCGCCGGAAAGACTCGATCTGAAGCGCGATATCTTCAACCAGCTCGATGCAATCTGCGCGCCTGAAACGCTCCTGGCGAGCAACACGTCGTCGTTTAGCGTTACCGCCATCGCCGCGAGCACGCAACATCAAGAGCGCGTCTTGGGGCTGCATTTTTTCAATCCGCCGCCGCTGATGGCGCTGGTCGAAGTGATTCAAGGCGACCGCACCAGCACGGCGGTCGTCGAAAAAGCCACCGAGCTCATGCGCGCCATGGGCAAAACTCCAGCGCGCGCCAAAGATACGCCCGGATTCATCGTCAATCGCGTCGCCCGGCCATTTTACAATGAGGGCCTGCGCATTCTCGGCGACGGCGACGCCGCTGTCGAAACCATCGACCGCATTATGAAAGAAGCGGGCAATTTTCGCATGGGTCCGTTCGAGCTCATGGACTTGATCGGCAACGACATCAATTTTGCGGCGACTGAATCGCTCTACCGGTCTTTCTTCGAAGATCCGCGTTTCCGGCCGAGCCCGATCCAACAACGCATGGTGATGGGTGGAAATTTAGGTCGCAAGACCGGCCGCGGCTTTTACAGCTATGACAAAAAATAGTCTGGCCATCATCGGCACAAACCGCCTCGCCGAAGAACTGCTCGCTCTCTGCAGGGAAAAAGGCGTAGAAGCCACGCCTTTGAGCGATGCCGCGTCCCTCGCTGGCACACCCAATTGGGTGATCGATACCGAGAGCGGCGCAGAAGATCGCAAGCGCGCGCTGCTGCAGCGGCTTGACGCTAGTTTACCGCCGTCTTCCCTGGTGATGACCTGCTGTCTGGGATTCGCCACCACGCGTATGGCGTCGTGGTTAAAAAATCCCGCGCGCATCGTCGGCTTCGCGACCTTTTTTCCATTGAAAGAACGCAAACTGATCGAGCTGGCCGGCGGCTTGCGCACGAGCGAAAAATCCCTGGCGGAGGCCGAAGAGCTGCTTAAGTCGCTCGGCAAGGAAACCGTCCGGGTCAAAGACACCGCCGGGCTGACCTTTCCGCGCATTTTGAGCTTGATTATCAATGAAGCCGCGCGCAGCCTGGAAGAAGGCGTGGCGAGCGCCGAAGAGATCGACGTCGCCATGCGGCTCGGCGTCAATTATCCGCAAGGGCCATTGCGCTGGGCCGATCAGATTGGTTTAGATGAAGTGCTGGCCGTGCTCGAAGGTTTGCAGCGCGAGACCGGCGATGACCGCTATCGCCCGGCGCCATTGTTGAAAAAACTCGTCGTTGCCGGTTTCCTCGGTGAAACCAGCGGCCGGGGATTTTACTCCTATCACAAAGAACAGGTGAAGCCATGAGAGAAGCCGTGATTGTCGAAGCCGTGCGCACGCCGATGGGCCGCCACGGCGGCATACTGAAAGATTTTCGCACCGATGATCTGGGCGCTTACATTATTGCCAAGCTCGTCGAAAAAACCGGCATCGACAAGGAAGCGATCGAAGACGTCTATTTCGGCTGCACCAACCAGGCCGGCGAAGACTCGCGCAACGTGGCGCGCAACGCCTCGTTGCTCGCCGGCTTGCCCTACACGATTCCCGGCGCGACGGTGAACCGCCTGTGCGGTTCCGGTCTCGAAGCGATCAACCAGGCCGGGCGCGCCGTCGCAACCGATCACGGCGATCTGTTCGTCGCCGGCGGCGTCGAGAGCATGACCCGCGGGCCGTGGGTGATGGCCAAACCCACCAACGCATTTCAACGCGGCGACGTGCAGATGTACGACAGCTCTCTCGGATGGCGCTTTCCGAACAAGCGCATGGCCGAGCTTTACTCGCTGATCAACAACGGCGAGACCGCGGAAAACGTCGCGGAAAAATACCACATCAGCCGCGAAGACCAGGACAAGCTCGCGCTCGCCAGCCACCAGAAGGCTTTGCAAGCGCAAAAAGACGGACGTCTTAAGGATGAAATCATCCCGGTGGAAATCGCCCAGCGCAAAGGCGCGCCGCTCGTCCACGACAAAGACGAAGGCCCGCGGGCGGATACAACTCTGGAAATCCTCGCTGGCCTGCAACCCGCGTTTAAGAAAGGCGGCACAGTCACGGCCGGCAACTCCTCGCCGCTGTCGGACGGCGCCAGCGCTCTACTCATCACGACACCGCAAAAGGCCGAGCAGATGAAGCGCAAACCGCTGGCGCGCATCGTCGCTTCCGCCACCGCGGGAGTTCATCCAAACTACATGGGCATCGGACCGATTCCGGCAACGCAGAAGGCGCTCAAGCGCGCCGGGCTCACGATCGAACAGATCGATCTGGTCGAACTTAACGAGGCCTTCGCCTCGCAGGTGCTCGCCTGCGCGCGCGAGCTCGGCGTCGATTTGAACAAGCTCAACGTCAACGGCGGCGCCATCGCCCTTGGCCATCCGCTGGGCTGTAGCGGCGCCCGGATGATGGCGACGTTGGTGCATGAGATGAAAAAGCGCGGCAGCCGATACGGTTTGGCAACCATGTGCATCGGCGTCGGGCAAGGGATTGCGACCATCGTTGAAAGAGTGCAATGAACCGAAGCGATGCCGCGCGACCAGGTCCCGAAGCGCGGCATTGGATAGGATTCGTGCCGATGTCACTCCGATTCGATATCCGCAACTAACCGTTCCGCATCGTGTTGCCTTCGGCCTGCCATCGCTGGCGCGATGAAAAGCCTGCGAAAAATTTCCTTGATCATTGTGGTGACCGTCGCGCTCGCCGGCGCCGGTCTCATCGAATCGTTCAATTTGCTCGCCGCTAGACACCGCGATCACGTAATTCAGGAACTGCGAAAAGTCCTCGGCCAGGACGTCAGCTTTGAAACTCTGGAAGTCAACATCTTTGGTAGGCCGGGATTCATCGCCACGGAATTCCGCATCGCCGATGACACTCGCTTCGCCGCAACCCCGGCGGTACGCGCTCGCGAGCTGATTCTCGGGGTGAGTTTATGGAATCTGTTGCGGCGGCGGCTGGTCATTACCTCGCTGATATTCGATGAGCCCGAATTTCAGATCATTACCGACGAAAGCGGCACTATGAATCTTACGGCCTTGCTCAGCCGTAAAAACGAATTGCGAAAATTTCCCAGGCTGCGGTCGTCGGCGCCCGAACGAAAACAGGCTCCGGTAAGCTTCTCCATCGACGAGATCGCTATCAAACAAGGCCGCATCGAATATGTCGACCGTTCGGTGAAGCAGCCCGCGGAGCTGCGCATTCGCAACCTTTCCATGAGCGTGAAAGGTTTCCAGCCGAGCCAGACAACCCAGATTCGCATCGCCGCCTCGCTGGCCGAAGGATTGGGGCAGGATGTGAGAATCCGCGGCGAGCTCACGCCGCCGGGAGAGACTCTATCCTGGCTCCAGCGCGGCATCGACCTCAGCGTTCAGTTTGATTCGCTCCATGTTCCGGTGGTCGCCCGCGCGATCGCCGCCTTGAGAGATAAGATCCCAAGCCAACTCGATGTGACCGGACCGATGGCGCTGCAAGTGAGAGCGCGGGGCACGCCCGAGCGGCCGCGTTTGGAAGACATCACGCTTAAAATTCCATTATTGGGTTCGTCGGAATATAACGCGGTCGTCACCGGCAGTATCAAATTTACCGAGCGGCGCGCCTGGGAAGAGGCCGAGCTCGAAGGCAAGCTAGCCATCGATCCGTTATCGCTTGCACGCCTGCGCAAATTTAGGATTTTCGAGCAAACTGTGCCGGACGCGCTCGTCAGCGAAGGCAGCGTCACGATCTCCAGCCGCTTTGCGGGAACATGGGAAAATCTCCGCATCGGCGCTCTCGTGCGTGCCGACAAAGCCGACCTTCGTTACAAAAGCTGGCTCCATAAACCGGCGGACGCCCCGGCCACGATTCGCGCGCAAATTTCGAGAGAAAAACAAAAATTGGTTTTTCATGAGTCGGAACTCGACTTAGGCGCCAATAAAATGAAATTTTTCGGCAGCATCGATCATAAACCGGAACCGCGGCTGCGCCTCACTCTGCGTAGCCCAGCGGGCCCTGTGGCGGCATGGAGCAATTTGTTCGCATTCCCGGCATTTGAAGCGGTAGCCGGCAAGGTCGATTTCGATGTCTCGCTGGAAAAAAGTTTGATCGGAGTCGATGCGCGGTGGGCCCTGGTGGGCGGGCTTAAGCTAAACGACGCTGTGTTTAGGCATCGCGTGAGCGGCCGCAACGTCGAGAATTTGCAGGCGGCAATTGTTTTCGAGGGCATGCGGGCGCGCCTGGAAAACGGCCGATTTCGCCTGGGCAATTCGATAATCTTTCTCAACGGCACGACCGCCAACATCTTCGC
>Ga0209486_10001174_pt1 | contig 11441 bp, 10 predicted proteins | sample NCCompost_FD_187518 | JGI IMG/M metagenome (GOLD analysis project Ga0209486, IMG submission 187518) | Agricultural soil microbial communities from Utah to study Nitrogen management - NC Compost (SPAdes) (version 2) | ecosystem: Environmental > Terrestrial > Soil > Agricultural land | place... | reverse complement strand
CATCGGCCCTGTCATCGACATCGAGTTCAGCGAAGGGCTGCCGGAGATCTACAACGCCGTCCGGATCGTGTCCGAGGGCGGCCCGGGCGTCGCGAAGATCGACGTGGTCGCGGAAGTCGAGCAGCATCTGGGCGAGAACCGGGTGCGGACCGTGGCGATGAAGCCCACCGACGGCATGACGCGCGGAATGAAGGCCATCGACACCGGCGCACCCATCTCAGTCCCCGTCGGTCCCGAGACGCTCGGCCGCGTGCTGAACGTGCTCGGCGAACCCGTGGACTATCCCGACCGCCCCGTCCAGTCGAAGGAGAGGTGGCCGATCCATCGTGCGGCGCCGACGCTCGAACAGCAGTCAACCGAGCTGCGCATGTTCGAGACGGGCATCAAGGTCATCGACCTGCTCGAGCCGTACCTCCAGGGCGGCAAGATTGGCCTCTTCGGCGGCGCCGGAGTTGGCAAGACCGTCATCATCATGGAGCTCATCAACAACATCGCCATGAAGCACGGCGGTGTGTCGGTGTTCGGCGGTGTCGGCGAACGCACGCGCGAGGGCAATGACCTCTGGCTCGAGTTCCAGGAATCGGGCGTCATCGACACCAAGGACCTCTCGAAGTCGCGCGCGGCGCTGGTGTACGGACAGATGACGGAGCCGCCAGGCGCGCGCCTGCGCGTCGGCCTCTCGGCGCTGACCGTGTCCGAGTACTTCCGCGACGCCGAAGGCAAGGACGTGCTGCTGTTCATCGACAACGTCTTCCGCTTCACGCAGGCCGGCTCTGAGGTGTCGGCACTGCTCGGACGCATGCCGTCGGCGGTCGGCTATCAGCCCACGCTGCTCTCGGAGATGGGCCAGATGCAGGAGCGCATCACCTCGACGAAGAAGGGCTCGATCACGTCGGTGCAGGCGATTTACGTACCCGCCGACGACTACACTGATCCGGCGCCGGCCACGACGTTCGCGCACCTCGATGCGACCACCAACCTGTCGCGGCAGATCGCGGAGCTCGGCATCTATCCCGCCGTGGACCCGCTGGCGTCGACCTCGCGCATTCTCGACCCGCGCGTGCTTGGCGAGGAGCATTACAACGTGGCGCGGTCGGTGAAGCAGATTCTCCAGCGCTACAAGGATCTGCAGGACATCATCGCGATTCTCGGCATCGACGAACTGTCGGAAGACGACAAGCTCACGGTGTCGCGGGCACGAAAGATTCAGCGCTTCCTGTCGCAGCCCTTCTTCGTGGCCGAACAGTTCACCGGCTTCAAGGGCAAGTACGTGCAGATCGCCGATACGGTCAAGGGCTTCAAGGAGATCGTGGACGGCAAGCACGATGACCTGCCCGAGCAGGCGTTCTACATGGTCGGCACGATTGAAGAGGCGGTCGAAAAGGGCCGCAGCATGAAGGCCGCCTGACCACATGGCGCTGCCGACGAAACTGACGCTGCAAGTCGTCACCCCGGAACGTCTGCTCGTCAGCGAGCAGGTGGATGAAGTCCAGCTGCCGGGCGCCGAAGGCTACTTCGGCGTGCTTCCCGGACACACACCGCTGCTGGCCACGCTGCAGGTTGGCGAGCTGTGGTACCGGGTCGGCCAGGAGAAGCGGTACCTGGCCGTCGCGTTCGGGTTTGCGGAGGTGCTTCCGGACCGGGTCACGGTCCTCGCCCAGATCGCCGAGCGTCCCGAGGACATCGACGTGCCGCGCGCAGAGGCCGCCCGGACGCGTGCCGAGGAACGTATCGCACAGCCACAAACCGACATCGACTTCGAACGCGCCCGCATCGCGATGATGAAGTCGCTGATTCGTCTGCAGGTGGCGGCGCGAGCCCGCACGCGCGCGTAACGGATACTTCCGGGCTTTGCCACGTCCATGAGAACGGCAGGAAGACCGCTGTCGACCTCTGCCGACGCGCGGACACTCGCCCGCTCGGTGCAGGCGCGCGGCGGGCGGGTTGTGTTGACCAACGGCGTGTTCGACCTGCTGCATCCCGGGCACGTGCGATACCTCGAGGCGGCACGGCGCCTGGGAGACATCCTGATCGTCGCCGTCAACTCCGATCGATCTGTCCGAGCGAACAAGGGACCGGGCCGTCCGCTCAATCCGGATCGCGAACGTGCCGAAGTCCTGCTTGCGCTCTCCTCGGTCGATGCGGCAGTGCTCTTCGACGAGGACACACCGCACCAGGTAATCGGGACGATCCAGCCGGACGTGCTCGTCAAGGGAGCCGACTGGGCGCCGACGGATATCGTCGGACGGGATGTCGTCGAAGCGCGCGGTGGACGCGTGGCGCGCATCGACCTGGCGCAGGGATATTCGACGACCGAGTTGATCCGCCGGGTTCACGGCCGCCGCTGACAGCCGCCGGGGTTGACGCGGTGGGACAATGAAGAGAAGCACCCGCCCGGCACCCGTGCCGGAGCGGGCCGCTTGTACGTACATGCCAACTGCGACCCCATCTCTCACGCTCCGCGCCCTTTTCAGCCGATCTGCCGGCCGCGCTGGTCTCGATGCCTCAGGTGGTGTGATCGCAGGTCTGACCCCGGCCGCGAAGGCACTGGCCGCCGTGGTGGCTGTCCGGGCGCACGGCGGGACCACGCTGCTCATCGCTCCGGCCGACCGGGACCTCGAACAGCTCACGGCGGACGCGCGCTTTTTCTATTCGGCGCTGGAAGGCGCGTCAGAGGAGGCCACCGAGCGAGCGGTGGTCCCGCTACCGTCTCTGCAGGTTGATCCCTATCGCGGGATGTCGCCGCATTTCCGGGTCGCGGCCGCGCGCGCGCGCGCGCTGGCCGAAGCCGCCGCCGGCACGGCACGGCTGGTCGTCGCGTCGGCCGGTGCCATGCTCCCGATGGTCAGCCCGCCCGAGCGCCTGCTCCGCGCGGCCATCGAAATCAGATCAGGCACGGAGATCGACCCGCAGACGCTTGCCGACCTGCTCGTCGACGCCGGTTTCACCCACGCCGATCCCGTTGACGAGCATGGATCCTTCGCGGTCCGCGGCGGAATCCTCGACGTGTTTCCGGCAAACGACGTCGAGCCGGTCCGGCTCGAGTTCGTCGGCGACATGGTCGAAACCCTGCGCCGGTTCGATCCGACGACACAACGATCGACCGGGGCCGTCGACCAGGTGTCGATTGTTCCCGTGCGCGAGTGGTTCGAAGACGAGGACGAGCGGGTGTCGATTCTCGACTTTCTGTCGCTGGCACATGGCGCGCGGGTCATCGTGTCCGAACGCGAACAGGTGGAGCAGCAGACACGGAAGCTTCGCGAGCAGCTCGACAACAGCTACGAAGACGCTCGCGCCCGCGGTCACGTCGCCGCCGCACCGCCCGATCGGGCGTTTACGACCTGGGATGCGATCGAACCTCGAATCGTCTCCGCGCATCGGCTCGAAGAGCTGGCGATTGAAGACGGTGACCAGGAGGCCGGGGCGCCGCAGGTCCGCCACGTCTCCTGTCAGCCGGCGCTCGAATTCCGCGGCCGCGCCGGCGACTGGATCGCCGACCTCCGCCAGGCGCGTGAACGCGGTGACACGGTGCTGTTCGTTGCCGACAGCCCCGGCCGCGCCGAACGCACGGTCGAGATTCTTCAGGAGTACGAGATCGTGGCGGTTCCCGTCGAGCGCGCGGAAGACGTCCACGCGGCCGCCGTGCTGGTAGCCGTCGGCTCGCTGTCCCGCGGCTTCCGCCTTGCCGACGGTGCGTTGCAAATCTACGTCGAGACGGACGTTTTCGAGGAGGAGCGCCGTCCGACCGAAAAGCGGCGCAATCTCGCCAAGACCTTCCTCTCCGACCTGCGCGACCTGAAGGTCGGCGATCTGATCGTCCACGTCGATCACGGCATCGGGGAATTCGTCGGCCTGAAGCAGCTCGGGACGGTCAGCCGTCCGGTTGCCGGATCCGCGGCCGACGTGCAGGAGTTCCTCGAAATCCGTTATCACGGCGACGACAAGCTCTTCGTTCCGGTGGAGCGCCTGGATCTCATCCAGAAGTACACGGGCGGCACGCGGCCCGCCCTCGATCGACTCGGCGGAACCACGTGGGAGAAAGCCAAGACGCGCGTCAAGAAAGCGATGCGCGACATGGCGGAGGAACTGCTCAAGCTCTACGCGCAGCGGCGCGCCGTGGCGGGCCACGCCTTCGCCCCCGACACCCACTGGCAGGAGGAATTCGAGAGCGCGTTCCCGTACGAGCTGACGCCCGATCAGGCGACGGCGATCGCCGACATCAAACGCGATATGGAATCGCCGACGCCGATGGACCGTCTTCTGTGCGGCGATGTCGGCTACGGCAAGACCGAGGTTGCGATGCGCGCCGCGTTCAAGGCGGTCATGGACGGCAAGCAGGTGGCGTTTCTCGCGCCGACGACCGTTCTCGCGTTCCAGCACGAGAAGACGCTGCGCGATCGCTTCGCCGGGTTCCCCCTCACCATCGACATGGTCAGCCGTTTCCGCACCAGGCAGGAGACGAAGCAGATTCTCGACAATCTCAGCGCCGGCAAGGTCGACGTCATCGTCGGGACCCACCGCCTCCTGTCGAAGGACGTGCAATTCAAGGATCTGGGGCTGCTCGTCGTGGACGAAGAGCAGCGCTTCGGCGTTGCGCACAAGGAGCGCATCAAGCAGATGCGCAAGAAAGTCGACGTGCTGACGATGACGGCGACGCCAATCCCGCGCACGCTCAACATGTCGCTCGTCGGCATCCGCGACATGTCGATTATCGAGACACCACCGAAAGACCGGCTGTCGATCCAGACAAACGTCGTCAAATTCGATGCGCCCGTCATCGAGCGGGCGATTCGCAACGAGCTCGCCCGCGGCGGTCAGATCTACTTCGTGCACAACCGCGTCGAATCGATCTACTCGATCGGTCACCTCGTGCAGCGCCTCGTTCCCGAGGCCCGTGTCGTCGTCGGTCACGGGCAGCTGGGAGAGGAGGAGCTCGAACGCGCGATGCTCGGATTCGTCGATCGGCAGTATGACGTGCTTCTGGCGACCACCATCGTCGAGAACGGGCTCGACATTCCGAACGCGAACACGATCATCATCAACCGCGCCGATCGCTACGGGTTGTCGCAGTTGTATCAGCTTCGCGGCCGCGTCGGCCGATCGGATCGTCCCGCCTATGCCTATCTGCTCATTCCGCCGCAGGAGTCGCTCTCGCCTGTCGCCCGCAAGCGGCTGGCGGCGATCCGTGAATTCAGCGACCTCGGCAGCGGCTTCCGCGTCGCGGCTCTCGATCTGGAGATTCGCGGAGCCGGCAATCTGCTTGGCGGGGAACAGAGCGGTCACATCGATGCGGTCGGTTTCGAGATGTACATGAAGCTGCTCGAGGAGACCGTCCGCGAGCTGAAGGGCGAAGAGATCGAGGACGAGGTCCGGGCGACGGTGAATCTCCGCGTCGACCTGAAGCTCGACGAGCGCTACGTGCCGGACATGAATCAGCGGTTGATGGTGTACCGGAAGGTCGCCGCCGCGCGCACCGACCGGGAGCTCGAGTCGGTCCTGGCCGACGTCCGGGACCGCTACGGGGAGCCGCCGCCGGCGATGCTCAACCTTGCCGACTATGGGCGTCTTCGGATCATGGCCGACCGGCTTGGGGTTGAAAGCGTCGACCGCGAGGGCCGGTTCGTCGTCATTAAGTTCAGGCCTGTCGGCAAGGTCGACCCGGTCCGGCTGATCGATCTGGTGACTCGGTGGCCTGGCGCTACCCTGGTGCCTCCGGTAACACTGAAGCTGGACCTCGAGGCATCCGGCAGCCCCGGTCCACCGGGCACGCGGAAGCGCAGCTCGCGGGAGCAGGGAGCAAGCTGGTGGACAGCGCGGGCCACGGCCGGACAGGTCCAGGCGGGGTTTTCGAAAGAGGAGATTCTGCGGACGCCGGAGCAGGATCCGCGCGGCGAGACAGGCGTTTTCGGCCGCTTGGAAGAATTGTTTAACATATTGAGTCCGAAGGAATTGAGATGAGACACCGATTCATCGCCGCGGCCGCGGGAGTGTTCGTCGTCGTTGGATGCCTGTCGACAGTCCACACCCAGGTCATCGAGCAGGTGCTCGTGAGGGTGAACGGCGAGATCGTCTCGAAGACGGAGTTCGAGGATCGCCAGCTGGCGATGCTTCGCGGGCGGCCGGAGCTGGCCAACGTGACCCCGGCAAGTATCGAGCTGCAGCGGGCGATCGCGGAGATCACTCCGGACCTCATCCTTGAAGCTGTGGATGAGCTCCTGCTGATTCAACGCGGCCGTGAGCTGAATTACGCCCTCGGCGACGCGCAGTTCAAAGACATCGTCGAAAGCATCAAGAAGTCCAACAACCTGACGGACGAGGCGCAGTTCCAGGCTGCGCTGAAGCAGGAACGCATGACGCTGGCCGATCTCCGGCGGAGCGTCGAGCGGAACATGCTGATCAACCAGGTGCAGAGCACCGAAGTCACGCAGAAGCTCAGCGTCACCGACGAAGAGGCGCGGACGTACTTCGACTCGCACCGCGCTGAGTTCACGACCCCGTCGGAGGTGATGCTCCGGGAAATCCTCATCGAGGTGCCCTCGACCGATCAAGGCTTCAACGCGGCGCAGGACCAGCAGGCACGGGCCCGGGCGGAGGAGGTTCGTCAGCGGCTCCTGAAGGGCGAACCCTTCCCGAGACTCGCCGCCGAAGTGTCCAGCTCGCCCTCGAAGGCAAATGGCGGGCTGATAGGGCCAATCCACATGGACGAGCTCGCGCCGCAGCTGCAGGAACTGCTCGGCAAGCTGAAGGTCGGCGATCTCGCCGACACGATCCGGACGACTCGTGGATATCAGCTCCTGAAGCTTGAATCACGCACCGAAGGCAGAAGCCGCACCTTCGAGGAGGCACGCAACGACATCGGCCGGCGTGTCATCGAAGGCAAATCGCGCGCGGCGATGCAGAAGTACCTCGATCAACTGCGTGCGCAGGCGGATATCAAATGGCGCAATACCGAGCTGGAGCGCGCGTATAACCAGGCGCTGACGAAGCGGCGGCAGCAGGCCGGTGTGGCCACGCCGGGCGCCTGAAGTCACGACCGCCGGCCAGCCACATCGTGAAAATCGGACAGATCAACCTCGCCTCACCGTTCGTGGTCGCGCCGATGGCGGGCATGACCGACACGGCGTTTCGCCGCCTGGTGAAACGCAAGGGCGGCTGCGGCCTCGTTGTCACGGAGATGGTGTCGTCCGAAGGACTCGTGCGGGGGATCGATCGCACGCTCGAGTACGCGGAGTACACGGAAGAGGAGCGTCCGGTCTCGATCCAGATTTTCGGCGGGGATCCGGCCAAGATGGCGGCCGCGGCCCAGGTCGTCGAAGGGATGGGCGCGGACATGGTCGACATCAACATGGGCTGTCCGGTGCCGAAGATCTCCAGGCACAACGCCGGCTGCAGTCTGATGCGTGATCCTGAACACGCCGCCGGCGTCGTGGCGGCGATGGTCAAGGCGGTCAGGATTCCGGTGACGGTCAAGATGCGTGCGGGCTGGAACGAGACCTCGCGCAATGCCGCCGAGCTCGCGGCGCGCGTAGAGGACGCCGGTGCCGCGGCTGTGACGATTCACGGGCGGACGGCGGAGCAATCCTACAAGGGGTTCGCCGACTGGCAGCTCGTCGCGGATGTGGCCCGACGGCTGACGATTCCGGTGTTCGGCAGCGGCGATTGCGTGGAGCCCGAGCACGTCGTGGAGAAGCTCGGTCCGAACGGGATTTCCGGAGTCCTCGTCGGGCGCGGTGTCCTCCGCAATCCGTGGATCCTCGCCCAGGCCGCCGACCTCGCGGCCGGCCGTCGTCCACACGCGGTCACGCTGCAGGAGCGCGGTCAGTTTCTCCTCGAGTACATCCGGCTCCTCCTCAGTGAACGGGTGGATGAAGCCAATGGATTCCGCCACGTCGCTCCGGGTGCCGAGTGCGCGTCGGCCGACGCGAATGCGCCGTCAGCGGCGCGCGGCCGCGAACGCTGGGTGATCAACAAAGTCCGCGCGCTCTGCAGCTGGTACTCGAAGGGGTTCGAGTGCGGCTCTCACTTCCGCGTGCGGGTCAACAGCTGCGAATCCGTCGGGAATCTCCGCGAGATCATCGATGAGTTTTTCTTCTCGCCTCGGGCCGGCGCCGCCCGCGATGTCGACGTCTCTCTCGAGCCGGTCTGATGGCTAGCGAGTTCGCAGACCTCCTGCGCACGGTCGCCGGCAACATGACTGCCGTGGCGGGAAGCGCCTATCCTCAGACCATCGGCAAGGCCGTCGATCTGATTCTTGAAGCATTCGGATCAGGTCGGAAGCTGCTGGTCTTCGGAAACGGGGGTTCGTCCGCCGACGCGCAGCATTTCACCGCCGAGTTCGTTGGCCGCTTCGTCGCCGAGCGGAGAGCGCTGCCGGCCATCGCGCTGACGACTAATCAGGCGATTCTGACCGCCTGGAGCAACGACTACTCCTTCGACGACATCTTCGCGCGGCAAATCGAGGCGCTGGGAACGCCGGGTGACGTGGCGTTCGGTATCTCAACGAGCGGGAAGTCGCCCAACGTCGTGAACGCGCTGGCGCGCGCCCGCGACCGCGGCCTCAAAACGATTGGACTGACCGGCGCTGATGGTGCAGCGATGGCGCCGCTCTGCGACGTACTGCTGGCGGTTCCCCTGACGGAGACGGCCCGGATTCAGGAAGTGCATCTGGTTACGTATCACGCGATCTGTGCCGCCGTCGAAGGCCGCCTCGGGACGGGCGGCGACTCAGGCAAACCTCTCTAGGCCTTTCAGGCCCTCTTCAACCTCGTAGTCGTACATCAGCGCGTCGTCGAGCACCTGGAAGAAGCGCGTGGCAAGAGCCTCGTGCGCCGGATGATCGAGATACGCGCGCAGTCCATCGAGATCGTCGAAGTCGAGCAGCGCCACGAACTCGTAGTTCGTCTGCATGGATTGCTCGTAACCGCGTCCGAACGTCACGCGCCGTCCGATGCGCGCACGCCGAATGGACGGAATCGTTTCGATCGCCGCGCGGAGCGCATCGGCAAGCCCTGCGCGCTCGTGGGCGGACAGGCCGGCGCGCGGCCGCAGCAGGACAACGTGCGTGACCATGCGGCTACCGTTTGCGCCGATCAGGCGGACGACGGCGCCCGCGTTCCGGCGGACCGGGCGGAGGAATCACAGGCTCCGAGGGACGAGGCGGTGGCGTCGGCTCGGTTCCTTCACGCGGGCGCGGCTCACGCCGCGTTTCGTCGGGAGGCGGCGCCGTCGGCGGTTCGCTCCTTTGCTGATTCCGCGAGAACTGTCTCTTCTCGAAGCTCCGTGGCGCGCGCCATTCACGTGGCGGGCGATTCCCCGGTTCCCTGGGCGGACGTGCAGCGCCCCATTTCTCGCGCCGTTCGAACTTCCGTTTGCGATGAGCCGCGTTGCGGGCCTTCTTGGCGTCGCGGAAGGGTTGCCGCGGATCGCGGTGATTTCCACCGGGCCGCCAGTCGCGGCCTGGCTTCTGTGCGCGTCTCGCCTCCGCCTCGCGCCTGGCCGCGGCCTCGCGGCGAGCGCTGTCCGGAGAGTCCCATAGCCGGCCGCGCGCGAACCACTTCATCTGCGCGTCGGGGTGCTTGCTCTTGATGCGCGTGAAGGTCGGCAGCAGCTCGTCTCTCTCCGCGGCGCGAAACGCTGTCGGCAACCCGTCGGCGATGATCGTCCAGTACGAATAGCGAGGTGGCATCAGTCAGGGCCCAGACGCTTCAGCTTCTCGACCAGAGTCGTCCGCTTGATGCGAAGCAATTCAGCGGCCTTGTTTCTGTTTCCCCCGGTCCGCTGAAGTGATCGCTTGATGAGGTCCTTCTCGATCGAGCTCAGGTACGCGGGCATGTCGAGTCCGTCGTCGGGAAATTCGACGAACGGCGCGGCCGTCGCTTCCGGAACCGCCTGAATTTCCGGCGGCAGGTCGGGAAGATCGATCTCCTTGCGTCCACTGCTCAGTGTGACTGCGCGTTCAATGGCGTTCTCGAGCTGCCGGACGTTGCCCGGCCACGAAAACGCCATCAGCACGCGCATCGCGCCTTGGGAAATCTGCATCTGCAGCGAGGGCGAGTACTTGTCCAGAAAATGCCGCGCCAGAACCGGGATGTCGTCCCGCCGATCACGCAGCGGCGGCAGATGGATCGGGATTACGTTGAGACGATAGAACAGATCCTCGCGGAACGATCCGTCGGCAACCATGTTGGCGAGGTTGGAATTCGTGGCCCCGATGACGCGCACGTCAACCTTGATGGTCTGGCTGTCGCCCACCCGTTCGAACTCGCGCTCCTGCAGCGCGCGCAACAGTTTCATCTGCAGCGCGGTGCTCATCGTTCCAACTTCGTCGAGGAACAGCGTGCCTTTGTGCGCCTGTTCGAAACGCCCCTGTCGCGCGCCAACGGCCCCTGTAAATGCTCCGCGCACGTGGCCGAAGAGCTCGGCTTCGAGAAGCGTCTCCGGGATGGCGCTGCAGTTCAGCGCCACGAATCGGTGCGCCTTTCTCGGGCTGTTATGGTGAATGGCGCGAGCGACGACCTCTTTGCCCGTGCCGGTCTCGCCGGTAATCAGAATCGTACTGTTTGCCGACGCAACGGTCTCGAGCAGATGAAAGAGCTCCTGCATCGGGCGGCTCCGGCCAAGGATTCCGCCGAACTGATACCGCTGCTCCAGCTGCGATCGCAGATACGCGTTCTCCGACGCGAGCCGCTGCTGTTCCAGCGCTTTGTCGAGGACGTGAACCAGCTCGTCGAACTGAAACGGCTTGGTCACGTAATCCGATGCCCCCCGTTTCATCGCTTCGACGGCGTCCCGCACGGTCCCGTAGCCGGTGATCACTATGGCGACGATGCCGGGATACCGCTGCTTGGCCGCTTCGATCACTCGCGTGCCGTCGATTCCCGGCAGACGCAGGTCGGTGATCAGGATGTCGAAGGCGAACTGGTCCAGGTATTCGATCGCCTTTTCACCCGAATCTGACTCGACAACATCGAACCCACGCTCCGCGAGACGTTCCGCCATCAGCCCTCGCAGGGCCGACTCGTCGTCTACGAACAGGAGATGAGGGGTAGCCTCAGGGCCAAGCACAGCGCCAATAGATTGACACAATCACTGGTACCTACCTACCCAGCCCGTCAAGACCGATATGGGTAGAAGACGGATAGACGGTGGCGGGGATATCGATCCCGCGTGACTGGACCGATAAGCAGGCTGTTCAAAAGGCGAGGCCCTATGGAGCGCGAGACGCTGACGATTATGAAAGCGTGCGAAGTGGTTGGTGTGAGCCGCCGCACGATTTACAACTGGATTTCGGCCGGCAAGGTGGAATACGTCCGGACCGCGGGCGGATCCATCCGCATCTTCGCCGATACGCTGTGGCGATCGTCGGGCCACGAGGCACCGGCGGGTGTGCGTTCGAACGAAGCGTCGGCGGGATCTCACGCGTGATTTCCGTTCCCGGTTCA